>Ga0210398_10000993_pt1 | contig 30626 bp, 25 predicted proteins | sample IncBWC4OmetaG_FD_161047 | JGI IMG/M metagenome (GOLD analysis project Ga0210398, IMG submission 161047) | Forest soil microbial communities from Barre Woods Harvard Forest LTER site, Petersham, Massachusetts, United States - Inc-BW-C-4-O | ecosystem: Environmental > Terrestrial > Soil >... | reverse complement strand
TGTGTACCGGTGACCTGCTGGAACAGCACGCCGAAGACGTGCTGCGGACTGCCGACGCCAGCGTCACTGGAGCTTGCCTTGTCCGGATTGGCCTTCAGCCAGGCGATCAATTCCTTCAGGTCGTTGGCCGGAAAATCCTTGCGCGCGCAGATCACCAGCGGACCGTCGGTGATCGGCGCGATCGGCTCGAAATCCTTTTCGACGTCGTAGGACAAATCGTAGAGCACGGGGTTCACCACATGCGTGCTCCAGATGCCCATGGTCAGCGTGTAGCCGTCGGGCGCGGCGCGGGCGCCGCGGCCGACGCCGATGCTGCCGCCGGCGCCGCCGACGTTCTCGATGACAATGGGCTGACCCAACGTCTGCTGCATCTTGGCGGCGATCATCCGCCCGGTGATGTCGAGCGGGCCGCCGGCCGAGAACGGCACAATGACGGTGATCGGCCGCGACGGATAATCGTCGGCCCGCGCCGTCCGCGCTGACGGCAAGAGCGCGGCGGCTGCGACAAGTTGCAGGACGTGACGGCGCGGAATTGTCATGGCATGACCCGGCGAAATCGCGCGTTCAGCGCCTGCGCCATGCTACACGACCCGCGCATGTGCGCGGAAGGGCCGCGTTCTGCTAAGATCGGCCGCGGGAGGACGAGAGCGTATGAGTGTCGAGCGGCGCGGCGCGGCGATCGAGATCGCGCATCTCAACAAGGTGTACGGCAACGGCTCCGCCGCCTTGGTCGCGCTCGACGACATCACTCTGCGCGTGGCGCCGGGCGAATTCCTGTGCGTCGTCGGGCCGAGCGGCTGCGGCAAGTCGACCTTGTTGCGCATTCTCGCCGGCCTCGATCAGCAGACAAGCGGCCAGATCGATATCCAGGCCGCCGGCTGGGCGGTGCAGAATGCCATGGTGTTCCAGGATTCGGGCCTGTTTCCCTGGATGCGCGTCGCCGGCAATGTCGGCTTCGGCCTCTACACCCGCGGCGTCCCGGCGGCCGAGCAGGCCGTGCGCGTCGAGGCCGCGCTCAAGCTGGTCGGGCTGACCAAATTCCGCGATCACTTTCCGCATCAGCTGTCCGGCGGCATGCGCCAGCGCGGCGCCATCGCGCGCGCTTTCGTCACCGATCCGGCCATGCTGCTGATGGACGAGCCGTTCGCGGCCCTCGACGCGCAGAACCGCGCCATCCTGCAGGCCGAATTGGTGCGGATCTGGGAGGAAACCGGCAAGACCGTCGTCTACATCACCCATTCCATCGAGGAAGCGCTGCTGCTCGGCGACCGCACCGTGGTGATGACGGCGCAGCCCGGCCGCATCAAGGAGATCATCGACGTGCCGTTCCCGCATCCGCGGGATTTGATGGCGCTGTCGGCGAGCGCCGAGTTCGGCCGGCTCAAGCTCGACATCTGGCGGCTCTTGGAAGACGAGGTCAATCGCGCACGGGCGGAGCTCGAACGATGAGCGAGCCGTCAGAGAAATGGCGCGAGCGGCTGCTCTATCTGATCTCGCCGATCGGATTGCTGCTGCTCTGGCAGATCTTGGTGGGCTTAGGCTTCGGCGATCGCCGCTTCATCCCGACGCCGAGCGACATCGCGGCGCGTTTCTGGCAGCTCACCGTGAGCGGCGAGCTTGCGGTGAATGCGCTGGCGACCTTGTGGCGCGTCGTCGCCGGCTTTGTCATCGGCGTCGTGCCGGCGGTCGCGGTGGGGCTCTTCATGGCGATGTTCCGACCGGTGCGCATCTTCTTCGATCCGCTGATTGCCGCGCTGTTTCCGATCCCCAAGGTGGCGCTGATGCCTCTCCTTCTCCTCGCCTTCGGCTTCGGCGACGCGTCGAAGATCGCGCTGGTCGCCATCGGCGTGTTCTTCCCGGTGATCGTCAATACCTATGCGGGCGCGGCCAACATCGAGAAAATCTACTGGGACGTCTCGCGCAATTATGGCGCGAGCCTTTGGGTGATGTTCACGCGCATCGTGTTCTTCGGCGCGCTGCCGATGATCTTCGCCGGCCTGCGCATCGCGGTCGCGGTGGCCTTCATCGTGCTGGTCGCCGCCGAATTCGTCTCCACCAAGGTCGGCATCGGCTACATGATCTGGAATTCCTGGGAGTTGCTGCAGGTCGATACCATGTTCGTCGGCATCGTGGTGATCGGCCTCCTCGGCCTCGTCACCTCGGCCTTGCTGGCGGAGCTCGAGCGCAAGGTCATTCCCTGGAAGACCGGCGAGCACTGACCTACTTGTGGCGGCGCCGCCAAAGCGCAAAGATCGCGCAACGGGCTCGCAAAAGACCCTGCAAATAAGCCAGCCGGGAGGACACCATGCGCATTCAGCTCGCGATGCTGAAATTTCTCACTATCGTTATTGCCATGCTTGGTCTAAGCGCCGCTCGGGCGGCGCCTTACATGATCGTCGGCGACGACGAGAAGCTTTTGTGGGACGACAATTTCAAGCCGATACTGTCGCTGCCGGGCAATGACGCAGTCCTGATCCTCGATCTCGCCGACCCGATGAATCCGAAGATCGTCGGCAATCTGCCGCTGAAGAACTCGGTGGTCGGGCCGCCGGTCAATCTCGCCATCGACCCGACCAATTCCATCGCGCTGGTCGCCGACTCGATCAATGTGACCAAGGAGGGCGACGCCTTGAAGCAAGGGCCCGACGACAAGGTCTATGTCATCGATCTCAAGGCGAGTCCGCCCAAGCTGATCGATACCATCACCGCCGGCAAACAGCCGTCGGGGCTGAGCATCAATCGGGCGGGCACGCTGGCGCTCGTCGCCAACCGCGCCGGCAAGTCGATCACCGTGCTGTCGATCAAGGGCACGGCGGTGAAAGTCATCGACACCATCGATATGGGCGACGAAGTCTCTCAGGTCGTGTTCACGCCGGACGGCAAGCGCGCGCTAGCCACGAAATTCTCCGCCCACAAGGTGGCGTTGCTCGACGTCGACGGCGACAAAGTGACCTACAACAAGTTCGACCTGCCGGCGGGGCTGTGGCCGTATAATGTCGAGGTGACCCCCAACGGCCAGATCGCTCTCACCTCCGACAACGGCGCCGCCGGCTCGTCCGACGGCAGCGTCGATACCACGAGCGTCATCGACCTCGAAGCCAAGCCGGCGCGCGTCATCGATCGCGTCGTGGTCGGCGACGGCCCCGAAGGCCTGGCGATCAGCCCGAAGGGCAATGTGGCGGTCTCGGTGATTCTTGCCGGCTCCAACAACAAGCCGGCCTATTTCTACCACCGCAACGGCCATCTCACCGTGCTGCGCATCGACGGCAAGAAGGTGACCAAGGTCAAGGAGATCGAGGTCGGCGGATTGCCGGAAGCGGTCGCGTTCACGCCGGACGGCCGCTATCTCTATGTCGGCAACTATCTCGACAAGGACATCTCGATTCTGCGGGTCAATGGCACCGACATCACCGATACCGGCAAGCGCTTCAAGCTGCCGGGCCATCCGGCGTCGGGGCGGATGAGCATGCACTGAGGCGCCATGCAGTTTTCACGTCGACGATCCCTGCTGTTGGCGGCAGGCACCGCCGCGACCGGCGTTTTTCCGCGTTTCGCTGCCGCGCTCGATTATCCGGTCCGTCCGGTGCGCATCTTCGAAGGTTTTGGCGGCGGCGGCACGCCGGACCTGGTGTCGCGCCTGATCGGCCAGTGGCTTGCCGAGCGGCTCGGTCAACCTTTTGTGGTCGAGAACCGCACCGGCGCCGCCGGCAATCTCGCCACCCAGGCCGTCGTCACCGCGGCGCCGGACGGCTATACGCTGTTGACTTGCCTATCGGCGAACGCGGTCAACTCAACGCTCTACGAAAAGCTCGACTTCAATTTCCTCCACGACGTGGCGCCGGTCGCGGGCCTGGTGCGGCTGCCCATGGTGCTTTTGGTCAATCCATCGTTTCCGGCGACCACGCTCGCCGAGTTCATCGCCTACGCCAAGGCCAACCCGGGCAAGATCAACATGGCGTCGCCGGGCATCGGCACGCCCATGCATGTCGCAGGCGAGCTGTTCAAGATGATGACCGGCGTCAACATCGTCCACGTGCCTTACCGCGGTCCGGCGGGAGCGTTCACCGATCTGCTCGCCGGACAAATCCAGGCTTTCATCATCACGGTGCCGGCCGCGATCGGCTTCGTGCGGACCGGCAAGCTGCGCGCCTTGGCGGTGACCGGCGCGACGCGATCCGATGTCATGCCGGACGTTCCGGCCGTGGCCGAACTGCTGCCCGGCTTCGATGCAACCGCCTGGGACGGCACCTGCGCGCCGGCCGGCACGTCGGCTGAGATCATCGACAAGCTCAACGCCACCATCACCGCCGGTCTCGCCGATCCGCAGCTCAAGGCCAAGATCAAGGATCTGGGCGGCGAGCCGATGCCGATGACGCCCGCCGAGTTCGGCAAATTCCTCGCCGCGGAAACCGAGAAATGGGGCAAGGTGGTCAAGTTCTCCGGCATCAAGCCGAACTGATCGAAGCCGATGCAACTGCCGCGCCGCAGATTTCTTCATTTTGCCGCCGGCGCCGCGGCGGTGCCGGTGCTGTCTCGCATCGCGCAGGCCGACGCTTATCCGAGCCGGCCGGTGCGCATGTTCGTTGGCGCCACTCCCGGCGCCGCGCCCGACGTCGTGGCGCGGCTATTCGGCCAGTGGCTGGCGGAGCGGCTCGGGCAGCCCTTCGTGATTGAGAACCGCCCTGCCGGCGGTGGCAATCTCGCCGCCGAGCCCGTGGTGCGCGCACCGCCCGACGGCTACATGCTGCTGGTGTTCTCGGCGTCGAACGCCATCGACACGACGCTGCTCGATACCCTCAATTTCGATCTGGCGCGCGACATCGCGCCGGTCGCGGGCATGATCGACCTGCCGATGCTGCTCTCGGTCAACCCGTCTTTCCCGGCCAAAACCCTGCCCGAGTTCATCGCTTACGCCAAAGCCAATCCGGGCAAGGTCAATATCGGCACGCCGCCGGTCGGTAGTCCGCAGTATGTTAGTGGCGCCCTGCTCGAAATGATGACGGATACCAAACTTGCCGTCATTCCCTATCGCGGCGGCCCCGGCGCAGTGACCGATGCGATCAGCGGGCAGATCCAGGGCGTGATCGGCACCGTGCTGCTGGTCCTTTCGCAAGTCCGGGCCGGGTCGCTGCGCCCATTGGCGATCACGTCCAAGACGCGTTCCGAATTGCTCCCGGATATTCCGGCCATGGCCGAATTCCTGCCGGGCTACGAAGCCAGCCAATGGATCGGCATCGGTGCGCCGAAAAACACGCCGGCTGCGGTCATCAATAAGCTCAACGCCGAAATCAATGCCGCGCTTGTCGATCCGGCGCTGAAGGCCAAGGTGACGGCGCTCGGCGGCATGGTGCTGCCCGGCTCGGCGAGCGAGTTCGGCAAGTTCGTCGCCGACGAGACGGCGAAGTGGGCTAAGGTCGTAAAGTTTTCCGGTGCGAGAGCGAACTGATGAAAGAACACATGAAGCTTCCCCGCCGTCATTTCTTGCATCTCGCGGCTGGTGCCGCTGCTCTGCCGATCCTGCCTGGCGTCGCCAGCGCGGCGACCTATCCGACACGGCCCGTGCATCTGATCGTTCCCGTTCCAGCCGGCGGCACCTTCGACATCGTCGCACGCCTGGTTGCGCAAGCAATATCGGAGCGGATCGGCCAGCAGATCGTCATCGAGAATCGCGGCGGCGCCGGCACCAATATCGGCACGGCCGTCGTTGCGCACGCGACCCCCGACGGCTACACGCTGCTGCTCGCCGGCTCCCCAGGCGCGATCAACGCCACGCTCTACACCAATCTCGATTTCAGCTTTGCGCGCGACATTGCGCCGGTCGCCAGCATCGAGCGCGCGCCGCTGATCATGGCGGTCAATCCGGCGTTCCCGGCCAAGACGGTCGTGGAATTCATCGCTTACGCCAAGAGCAATCCCGGCAAGATCAATATGGGCTCGGGCGGCGTCGGCTCGACCGGCCATGTCGCCGGCGAGCTGTTCAACCTGATGGCGGGCCTCAAAATCGCCCACGTGCCGTATCGCGGCGAGGCGCCTTCGGTCACCGATCTGCTCGGCGGCCAGATCCAGGTGATGTTCAGCACGCCCGGCTCGGTGATGAATTTCGTCAAAGCCGGCGCATTGCGGGCGCTCGGCGTGACCAGCAGCAAACGGATGGATATTTTGCCGGACGTGCCTGCGATTGCCGAAACCCTGTCCGACTACGATGCGGTGTCCTGGGCCGGGATCGGCGCGCCTACCGGCACCCCGGCCGAGATCATCGATAAACTGAACAAGGAAACCAATGCGGCGCTCGCCGACCCCGCGCTCAAGGGCAAGCTCGCCGAATTCGGCGCCATCGTGATGACCGGCTCGCCGATGGATTTCCAAAAATTCATCGCCGCCGAGATCGAAAAGTGGGGCAAGGTCGTCAAGTTCGCGAATCTCAAGCCGGAATAACACTGGCTTCGCGAATCGTTGGCTGCCCCGCTCACGCCGCGCGCGGCACCGCGCGGAATTCCTTGGCGCTCGCCATGGCCCAGGCGGTTTCGAACCGCCGGTCGCTGCTGCCGGCGAGCAATTCGCCCGGCGTCAGGGACGGATAAAGCTCGGCGAAGCTTTTCACCTCGTGGGGCGAGACGCGGCGGGAAAAATGCGCCGGCGAGAATTGGGTCGGATGGTCGAGGCCGGCGGCGGCAACCAGCTCGGCCAGCGCCTCGATGGTGGCGCGTTGGAAATTGAATACGCGCTCGCTTTTGTCGGGCACCACCAGCGCGCGCTGGCGCACCCTGTCCTGGGTCGAGACGCCGGTCGGGCATTTGTCGGTGTGGCAGGACTGCGACTGGATGCAGCCGAGCGCGAACATGAAGCCGCGCGCCGAATTGCACCAGTCAGCGCCCAGCGCCATGACGCAGGCGATGTCGAAAGCGCTGATGATCTTGCCGGCTGCGCCGATCTTGATGCGGTCCCGCGCATTGATGCCGATCAGCGCGTTGTGCACGAAATTCAGCCCTTCGCGCATCGGCATGCCGAGATGGTCGGTGAATTCCAGCGGCGCCGCGCCGGTGCCGCCTTCCTTGCCGTCGACGACGATGAAGTCGGGATAGATTTCCGTCTCCAGCATCGCCTTGCACACGGCGAGGAATTCCCACGGATGGCCGATGCAGAGCTTGAAGCCCGTAGGCTTGCCGCCGGAGAGTTTTCGCATCGTGGCGATGAACTGCATCATTTCGATCGGCGTCGCGAACGCCGAATGGCGCGACGGCGAGATGCAGTCGACGCCCTCCGGCACGCCGCGGGTGGCGGCGATTTCCGGGCTGACCTTGGCGCCGGGCAGCACGCCGCCGTGGCCGGGCTTGGCGCCCTGGCTGAGCTTGAGCTCGACCATTTTTATCTGGTCGTTCCTGGCGTTGTCGGCAAATTTCTCGGCACAGAACGTGCCGTCGGCATTGCGGCAGCTGAAATAGCCCGAGCCGATTTCCCAGATGACGTCGCCGCCGTTCTGGCGATGATAGGGGCTATAGCCGCCTTCGCCGGTGTCGTGGGCGAAATTGCCCTTCTTGGCGCCGCCGTTCAACGCCAGGATGGCGTTGGCGCTGAGCGCGCCAAAACTCATCGCCGAAATATTGAAGATCGAAGCCGAGTAGGGCTTTTGGCAATCCGGCCCGCCGATGGCAACGCGGAACGGCTCCTTGACCACGGGCTTTGGCGCCATCGAATGGTCGAGCCACTCGTAGCCTGAGGCATAAACGTCGTTTTGCGTGCCGAACGGGCGTTTGTCCAAGGCCCGTTTGGCGCGCTGATAGACGATGGCGCGCTTGTCGCGGGAGAACGGCGTGCCGTCCTTTTCGCTTTCGAGGAAGTATTGGCGGATCTCGGGGCGGATCTCTTCCAGGATGAAGCGGATATGCGCCATCAGCGGATAATTGCGCAGCACCGCGTGCCGGGTCTGGACGATGTCATGAATGCCGATGAGCGCGAGCACCGTGAACAGGCCCAGCGGAACCACGACATAGATCGACGTATAGCCGTCGAGATCGGCAAACAGCAGGATCGCGGCGATCACGACGACGGACGTGAATACGAAAAACCGCGCCGTCAACGGCAACAGCAAAGCTTGCATGAAACCACCCCCGGATAGGCGGGAATCACATTGGCGAGTCTAGCCCCTCGCCGGCATTTCTACGAGTAATACGCCGCGAACCTTTACAGTTTGATGAGGGCTCGGGCGCGCCTGCGTCAGTCGCACCCCTCCACGGGCTTACCGAAGTCGTGTAGCTTCGCCGCAAAATAACCAGCGGAGTGGGGGAAATCGGATGAAACCTGACCGTCGTGGATTTTTGGCCCTGGCGGCCGGTGCCGCCGGTCTCGCCGCCGCGCCCAGCGTGTTGCGGGCGGACACCTATCCATCGCGGCCGGTCCGCTTGGTGCTGCCGTTTCCGCCGGGCGGCGTGTTCGACATTGTCGGCCGGCCGTGGGCCGACAAGGTCAGCAAGAGCGGGATGCTCAACACCGTCTTTGTCGAGAACCAGCCCGGCGCCGGCGGCTCGGTGGCGGCGGCCTCGGTCGCGCACTCCGCGCCCGACGGCTACACGATCTTTCTCGGCACCTCGTCGATTCATCTCGCCGAGATGGTTCTTCGCGTGCACCCGTTGCTCGATCCGATGAAGGATCTGGTGACGGTCTCTCTGGTGGCGATGACCTGCTTCGGCATTGCCGTGCATCCGTCGGTACCGGCGCAGAATCTGAAAGAGCTCGTCGATTACGTGAAGGCCAATCCCGGCAAGCTGTCCTACGGTTCGGCTGGTGCCGGCACGCTCAACCATCTCAGCGGCGAATTGCTCAAATCGCTGACCGGCATCACCGACCTGCCGCACGTGCCGTACCGCGGCGCCGGGCCGGCGCTTGCCGACGTAATGGGCGGACAGATCCCAATCATCATCCCGGCGATGACCAGCCAGGTGCTCGAATTTCATCGCGCCGGCAAATTGCGCCTGCTCGCGAACACCAATCCGACCCGGCTGCCGATCGCGCCCGAAATTCCCACCGCGGTGGAATCCGGCATTCCGGGCCTTGTCACCCAGCAGGTGCTCGGCTTGTTTGTTCCAGCCGGTGTGCCGCAGCCGATCGCCGCGCAGATCGCCGCCGCGAACGCCAACGCGATGGCGGACAAGGCTTACACGCAATCCCTGATCGATGCCGCGGTCATCCCGGTGCCGGATTGGACGGTGGAGCGGTTCAACCAGTTCATGACGGAAGACGTCGCACGCTGGACGCCGCTGGTGAAGGCGCTCGGCATCAAGCTTGATTGAAAATTCGATCGCCATGAAACATTCGCGCCGCAGACTCTTTGGTCTCGCCGCCGGCTTGGCCGCGCTGCCGGCGGCGGCGCGCCTTGCCCGCGCCGAAACCTTTCCGACGCGGCCGGTGCGGCTGCTCATCGGCTTCAATGCCGGCGGTGCCCCCGACGTGGTGGCGCGGTTGTTGTGCCAATGGCTGTCGGAGCATGTCGGTCAGAATTTTCTGGTCGAGAACCGGCCCGGCGCCGGCGGCAACATCGCCGTCGAGGCGGTCGTGCGGTCGCCGGCCGACGGCTATACGCTTCTGCAGGTCGGTTCGCCGAATTTCATCAACGCCTCGCTCTATAAGGAATTGAAATTCAATTTCCTGCGCGACATCGCGCCGGTCGCCAGCATCGGCCGCAATCCCTTCGTGATGGTGGTGAACCCGGCGTTTCCGGCCAAAACCGTCGCCGAGTTTATCGCCTATGCCAAGGCCAATCCCGGCAAGATCAACATGACGTCGACCGGCACCGGCAACCTGACCCATGTGGTCGGCGAACTGTTCAAGATGTTGGCCGGCGTCGACATGCTTCATGTGCCCGGCCGCGGCGAGATGCAGGCGCAGAGCGACCTGCTCGCCGACCGCGCGCAGGTCATGTTCGATCCGATCGTGTCTTGCCTCGGCTATATCAAGGCCGGCCAGTTGCGGGCGCTCGGCGTCACCAGCGCGGCGCGGCTTGCAACGCTGCCTGACGTGCCGCCGGTTGTCGAAACCGTGCCCGGTTTCGACGTGACCGGCGCGCTGGGTATCGGTGCGCCGCAAGGCACGCCGGCCGAGGTGATCGCTATCCTCAATGACAAGATCAATGCCGCGCTCGCCGATCCCACCATCAAGGCGCGGCTGGTCGATCTCGGCTTCGCGCCGACGCCGATGCCGGTCGCGGAATTCGGCGGCCTGATGGCCGCTGAGACCGAACGGTGGGCGAAGGTAATCCAGGCCGCTAACATCAAGCCGGAATAGCGTCATTGCGAGGAGCGAAGCGACGAAGCAATCCAGCTCGGCAGCGCCGTCTGGATTGCTTCGCTTCGCTCGCAATGACGTGTTGGATGGCGTTATCGTCGCTGACCGAGCAGCGCTTTGAGCCGTTGCGGCGTCACCGGAAGCTCCGTCACCGCGCCGGGAATGCCGATGGCGTCGTCAATGGCCGAAGCGATCGCGGCGCCGACGCCGGTGATGCCGCTTTCGCCGGCGCCCTTGATGCCGAGCGGATTGAGCGGCGTGGTGTAATCCTCGCGCAGCAGCACGTCGGGCTCCGGCGTCTCGTGCATCGCCGGCAACAGGTAGTCGGCGAAGGTTACGGCGAGCGGGTCGCCGCGTTCGCTGTAGGTGAATTCCTCGAACAGCGCGCCGCCCAGCCCCTGCGCGAAGCCGCCGACGATCTGGCCCTTGACCAGCGCCGGATTGATCGCGCGTCCGATGTCGTAGGCGATGGCGTAATGCTCGATGGCGACGCCGCCGGTGTCGCGATCGACCCGCACCACGGCGACGTGGCTGCCGTAAGGGTAGACCTGATGCTCGGTCTTGAACCAGCCTTCGGCGGACAGCCCCGGCGAGCGCTCGCCCAGTGTCTTGGTCCCGGGGGCGAGATTTTGCGCGATCTTGCCGAGGCTGATCGAGGGGCCAGCGCTGCGGTCGCGGTGCACGACTTCACCGTCGTTAATGTCGAGCGCGTCGGGCGTGGTTTGCAGCAGCTCAGCGGCGACTTCGAGCGCCTTCTTGCGCACGTTCAGCGCCGCGATATGCGTTGCCGACGCCGTCATCACTGTGGCGCGTGAGGCGTGCGCGCCGATACCGAACGGGATGAGGTCGGTCTGGCCGTGGATCACGCGGCAGCGCCGGTAATCGACGCCGAGCACGTCGGCGGCGACTTGCGCCATCACGGTTTCGAATCCCTGGCCGATCGAAGCGCCGCCGGTGAGAACCTCGACCGCACCCGAGGTGTCGATGGAGATTTTCACGCCGTCGGTCGGGCCGAGCCCGCTCTTTTCGACGAACATGGCGATGCCGATGCCGACCAGTTCGCCGGCGGCTTTTCGCGTCTTCACGTCGGCATTGAGCTTGTCCCAATCGATCTTGGCGAACAGCTTGTCCAACAGCCCGACATAGTCGCCGGTGTCGTAATGGATTTCCTCGCCGAGCGCCTCGAGCGGGCGCGGGTAGGGCAATTCCGCTGCGCTGATCGTATTGCGCCGGCGGATTTCGATGCGGTCCATGCCGAGCTGCGCGGCGATGGCGTCGACCAGCCGCTCGCGCACGAAGGTGGTCTCGTAACGGCCGGGCGCGCGATAGGTCGCCGCTGGCGTCTTGTTGGTCAGGCGGAAGTGGCCGATGGCGCGGTAGGCCGGCACGCGATAGGGGCCGGGCAGGATGCCCGCCGTCATATGAACCACTCGTGCGGCATGGGTGCGCACATAGGCGCCCTGGTCGTGGAAATAAACATCGTCGATGGCGAGAATGATGCCGTCGGCATCGACCGCGGCGCGGATCTTGTGCAGCTGCTGACGCGAATGATTGGCCGCGATCAAATGCTCGCGCCGGTCTTCGATCCATTTCACCGGGCGATTGAATTTTTTCGCCGCGACGCAGACCAGCGCGTCCTCAGGATAAAGCTCGCCGCGAATGCCGAAACCGCCGCCGACGTGGGACTCGTGGACATGGATGCCGCTCGGCGGAATCTTGAGCATGCGCGACAGCAGTTCCTGGTTGCGATGGGGCACCTTGGCGGCGCCGTGCAATTCGAGAATGCCGCGCGCTGAGTCGTAGCGGCCGATGGCGCCGCGCGTCTCCAACGGCACGCCGGAATGCCGGCCGATGGCAAGCTCGACTTCGACCACGTGCTTGGCGGTGCGGAACACCGCATCGACATCGCCATAGCCCTGGCGGATGATCGCCGCTTCGCTGCTGTGGCCCGGCGAAAATTCCACCGGCGCAGCCTGCGCATCGAGCTGCGGCGGCAATTCCTCGATTTGCATCGTAACGAGATCGGCGGCGTCTTCGGCGACGTAAGGGTCTTCGGCGAACACCGCGGCGACCGGCTCGCCGACATAGCGCACCACGCCGTTGGCCAAGACCGGCTGGCGATACGGATCGAGCGCCGGGATGGAGCCTTCGCGAAAATCAATCGGCGGCACGTCGGTGATGTCGGCTGAACTCCACACCGCGAACACGCCGGGCAGCGCCCGCGCCGCGGACAGATCGAGCGAGGCAATGCGGCCGTGCGCGTGCGCCGAGCGCACCATGCGCATGTGCAGCTGATGCGGGAAATTGATGTCGCCGGCGAACTCGCCGCGGCCGGTGACCAGCGGCGGGTCTTCAAGCCGCGTGACCGATTGGCCGATCCACGGCTTTTTTGTTTGTTCAATGCTCATAGAGAAGGTCGCATTTCCCTTTCGTCGCGTGGTGTGCATACCCGGGTCATGCAGTCAAAGATGTCTGCCCCGCACACTCATCGTTATCGCCGGCCGTGAGCCCTGTCACAAGGCCAAACCGCTTGGAGTTTCCGCCGCCCACCGTTTGTTCGCCGCATTCGAGCCGTTTGCCCACGACGGCAGTTCAGCTCAAGATCGCTACTCTTCGATGCGCAACCAAGAATTGATCATTGGCGCGATTTGGCACATGATCGCCGCCTTAAGTCCAAGAGGCATTCGCACATGAGCTATCTCCAATCGCCACGTTTGCACTTCGCCGGCTCCTTCCAGGCCGACCCCTCGACCGTGAACAACGATCCCGAGCATTTCGACACCAGCAAGTTTCAGTCGAACTATAATCTGCCCGGGCCAGGCGCGACCAATGGCTGGTGGAATCCGGGCGGCACCGCCGCCTGGCGTTTTTTCGGCTGCACGGTGCAGCAGGTCGTCTACCGGGATGGATCGGTCTGCGACGACCCGGCGGTCGATCCCGTGGTCGGAGCGCCGGTCGCCAGCGGAGAAGCGCGCACCGAAGGCAAGCTCGTCGATCTGGATCCCGAGCAACAGATGGTGTCCGAGATCTGGGGCTTTCAGGTGGCGCTCGGCGGTTCGGGCAGCGGCTTTGCCATCCGCGGCGATTTTGAAGTGACGGGCTTTGCCGACATCTGGGTTCGCTACCCGCAAGGGCAACCGGATTCGTTCTTCGGCGCCTTCTATCAGAGCGTGCTGCAAAACCTGGACTGGAAGAACCAGACCGCCTCGCGTTTTCTTAAAGAGCTGGAACAGCTCTCAGCGGGCAGTGGCGCCGAACGAAAACTGAGCATCAAGTTCAACGTCGACGGTTATGTCGACGACGCCAAATCGACGACATTCACCTTCGGCCGCGTCGTGGGTTCGATCGGACTGTATTCGCCGGACGAGCCGAAGCATTTTCTCGCGGCACGCGCGCTGACGGCAACCCCCGGCGCGACGCCGGTACTGGGAACGGCCTATGCGATGATCGACGGCGATTCACTTTTCGTCGATCTGGGAAACAGCTTGCCGACCCAGTCGGTCGCTGGACCGATCGTCACCAGCATCGGCCGGCTCTACGCCGCAGCGTTGCCGCCGGCAGGGGCGCCGGTGCTATTGGGAGAAATCGAATATCAGCATGCCGATTGGTATCGCCAGACCTCGGGAATCGCCAGGCTGAAGCTGACGCCCGACCAGTTGAAGGTGGCGCAGAGCGCTCCGCTCGCTATCGCTCAATCCTCGATCCTGCAGCAGCCGGCGGTTCTGGCGCCGCCGCCGTTGATGACGGAAGCGGCCAACGGCACATTCCTGCGGGCCGACAAGTTTGTCTACCGGCTGAACCCTCTGAACCCTGGCAATACGGCAACCGCAAAGCTTTACGCGACCGTATTCGGCAAGCGCTTTTCCGGCCAGCAGATCAGCCTCGGATATGACGTCACCGCGATGCAGGGTCAGGTCACACAAGGACCGCTGTCCGGCCCGCCCAACCTCGGCACGCCGCTCTCCGCGCTGCAACTTTACGATCCGTCTAATCCGAACGCCCCGGTCAGTTCCATCACCACCGGTGCGGACGGTACGGCGGAGCTGCAGTTGAAGGCCTCCGATCCGGGCAACCCGCGTGTCTATATCGACGGCCAGCTCTACGGCGTGACCTACCAGCTGGGTTCCTCGCCGCCGCCGATCGGGTCTGTGCAAAACGGAAGCCAATTCCTCAACGTCCTGGTCTTCTCCGGCTATGAGGCGCCGGCGCAGCCGAACTGGATGGAAAACGTCCGCCCAATCTTTCAGCAGTACGCCGATCTCTATCCCGTGATGCGGCCCATCGTCGATCTCGGCAATTACGGCAGCGTCGTTTCCAGGCTCAACATTCTCAAGAATGTTTTCAACGCTCCGGTCACCGATCCCAATTACATGCCGGTGACGCGCGATCTTTCCGAGGCCAAGCGGGCCATGATCCGCACCTGGCTGGACAACCCGGTCTATATGAATCTCGATTCTGCCGAGGACCTCATGCAGGCCTTGCAGCTCGCCATCGAGCTCGAGCATTCGACCATTCCGCCTTATCTGTGCGCGCTTTACAGCATCAAGCCCGGCACCAATGTCGAGGTGGCCGGACTGATCCGCAGCGTGGTGGTGGAAGAGATGCTGCACATGGCGCTGGTGGCCAACATTTTCATCGCCATCGGCGGCAGCCCCAATATCGGCCATGCCAAGTTCGTGCCGATTTACCCGGGCCCGTTGCCGGGCGGATTGCGCACCGGCCTGATCGTCCGGCTGCGACGCTGTTCCATCGAGCAAATCCGCGATTGTTTCATGTCCATCGAAGAGCCGGAAAAAATCGTGCACATCAAACGGCTGGCGATGCAGCTCAACGAGAAGGTCACCATTGGCTGGTTTTACGATCAGATCATCGCGGCGCTGGACGTATTGAGCGCCAGCGGAAAAATCAAATTCGGCAACGAAGCGCGGCAGGTGAAAGATTGGACCGGCCCAGGACAGCTCTATGTCATCAAGAGCCTTGACGACGCGAAGAAGGCCATTACGGAAATCAAGAACCAGGGCGAAGGTACGCCCCTGGACCCGGGCGACGGTGACCACGAGCTGGCGCACTACTACAAATTCGCCGAAATCGTCGCCGGGCATCATTTGGAGCGTGTCGGCGACGCGTTCAAATATAGCGGCCCGCCCATTCCGTTCGATCCGGACGGAGTCTGGCCGATGATCGATGACCCCAACATGGTGCTTTATCCCGCGGGATCGCGCGCGCTGATCCTGGCCCGGCAATTTGCCGAGTCATACCAGGCCTTGCTGAAGGCCTTGAACCGCACCTTCAACGGCGATCCGGGATATCTCGGCCAGGCGATCGGCCTGATGTATTCGCTCGATCTTCAGGCAAGGGAGCTGATGCAGACGCCTTCGGGGATCAAAGACGGAACGACAGCGGGGCCGTCTTTCCAGCTACCGGTCCCAGGGCTCGGCTGAGCCGTCCGTTCACGCCGCCGCGCGTTCGAGCGCCCGGCGCGTCACTGCGAGCACGAGATCGCGCCGGAATTCGGCGGTCGTGGTCGCGTCCTCCATGGCATCGACCGCGGCGGTCGCGGCTTCCGCCGCGGCGCGAAACGCCTTGTCGCCGGGAACGGCGCCCGCAAGCGCGCGCTCGGCCTCAGGGATCCGCCGCGGATTGGGCTCGGCGCCGCCGACCGCAACGCGCGGCTCGACCATTTTGCCGCCTTCGACGCGATAGACGCCGAGCGCCGCCGCCATGGCGAAGTCGCCGACGCGGCGGCTGAACTCGTAGAAGCCGCAGCGCGTGTCCGCGGCGAGCATCGGCAGGCGCGCCTCGACCAGAAGCTCGTCTTCGCGTAGCGCCGTGGTCATGATGCCCTGGAAGAAATCGCGCGCCGCGATGACGCGCTCGCCGCGGGTGCTCCTCGCTACCACTTCACCGTCGAGCGCAGCCAGCACCAGGCACCACTCGGAGGACGGGTCGGCATGCGCCAGGCTGCCGCAAAACGTGCCGCGGTTGCGGATCGGATAATGCGCGATATGGCGCACCACGTCTGTCAGCAGTTTGCCGAGCGGTCCGTCGCAGACCGGGCGATGAAACGCGGCGTGGCGCACGCAGGCACCGATCGTGAGCTTGCCGTCCATAAGCGCGATCCGATCGAGCGCCGTGACGCCATTGATGTCGACCAGATGCGCGGGTTTGGCCAGCCGGAACGCCATGGTCGGCACCAGGCTCTGGCCGCCGGCGAGCACGCGGCCGTCTTCCGGCGCGACCTCGGCGAGCAGCGCCACCGCCTCGTCAATCGTTTTCGGTGCGTGATACCGGAACGCCGCAGGCTTCATCGGCTGGTTTCATCTTCGGGATTGGCGTATCTTTTTGAACGGTTGCACGGTTTTTGGCACGGAGTCAAAGGCCGAAAACCCAGAGAAAAAGTACCCGCCCCCGATGAAACCGCCGCTTTTTTCCTATCACGATCCGCGCAGCACCGCCGACGTCGTCGGTCTGCTCACGAGCCTCGACAACGCCAAGTTGCTCGCCGGCGGCCAGTCGCTGATGCCGATGCTCAACATGCGCTACGTGCTGCCGGATCATGTCATCGACCTCAACCGGGTCGAGGGCTTGAGCCATATCCGCGAGCGTGACGGCGCGCTCGACATCGGCGCCATGACGCGGCAGCGCGACATCGAATTCTCCGATCTGGTGCGCGCGCGCTGTCCGCTGATGCACGAGGCGGTACGCCAGGTCGGGCACCGGCAGACGCGCAATCGCGGCACGCTCGGCGGCTCGCTGTGCCATCTCGATCCGTCGGCCGAATTGGTGTCGGTCGCCGCGGCGCTTGACGCGACAATCTCGGTAACTGGCAAAAACGGCGCGCGCGGCATCGATTTCGCCGCGTTTCCGGCGGGATATATGACGTCGTCCGTCGCGCTCGATGAGCTTGTGACCGGCGCCACGTTTCCTTGCTGGCCAACCGGGCACGGCTACGCCTTCGTCGAATTCGCCCGCCGCCACGGCGACTTCGCCATCGTCTCGGCGGCGGCGCTGATCGAGGAAGATAACAACGGCAAGGTGACGCGCGCGTCGCTGACGCTCGGCGGCATGGGCCCGGCGCCGGTGCGGGCAGGCGAGATCGAGCGCGCGCTGATCGGCGAGGTCGTCGAGGAAAAACGGCTGCGCGAAATTTGCGAAACACTGCGCAAGCTCGACGCCATCGACGACATCCATGCGCCAGCCTCGTACCGCCAGCAATTGGCAACGGTGCTGTCGCGCCGCGCGCTTGTCAAAGCGCACGAGCGCATCGGAGCCGGGAGAAAGCCGTGAGCGAGACGCGAAACATCGCCGTCACCGTGAACGGCAAGCGTCACGAGGCAACCGTGCCGGTGCGCGTGACGCTAGCCGATTTTCTGCGCCATCAACTCGGCCTCACCGGCACCCATCTCGGCTGCGAGCACGGCGTATGCGGCGCCTGCACGGTTCTCTTCGACGGCTATTCGGTGCGATCGTGTCTGATGCTCGCGGTGCAGGCCGATGGCCACGAGATCATGACAGTCGAGGGCATCGCGCCTGACGCGGAGACCTTGCATCCGCTGCAACAAGCATTCCACGAGCATCACGGCCTGCAATGCGGCTTCTGCACGCCGGGCATTTTGACGACGCTGATCGAGCTCTTGCGGGACAATCCAGATCCGACCGAGGAAGACATCCGCATCGGCATCTCCGGCAATCTGTGCCGCTGCACCGGCTACCAGAATATCGTCATAGCCGCGCTCGATGCGGCGAAGCGGATGCGGTCGGAGGGCGGATGACGGACGATAGACGACAGATGAAAAAGCCTAGATGGCGGCGCATATGACCTTATCCGTCGTCCGTCGTCCGGCTTTTGTCGTCTGACAATGGCCATTCGCTTCGACGATATCGGCCACCGGCTCAAAGCGTTCCGCCTCGGCTCCGGATTGTCCGCGGAGGAGATCGCGCAAAAGCTCGGCATTTCGCGCACCGCGCTCTATCGCTTCGAGAAGGGCGAGGTGGCAAAGATCGAGACCCTGGAGAAGCTCGCGGAGCTGCTCCAGGTCTCGGTGCCGACCCTGCTCGGCGTCGGCGTCGAATACATCGCTTCGGCGGTGAGCTATTTCGAGCGCATGCGCCAAATCGAGGAAACCGCCGAGCACGTTATCGTGCTGGCCGGGCCGATCTCCTACGTGCTCGCCTCCGACGCCTTCGATAGCGCGCTCGGCGACATCTTGCGCGAGTCGGTGCCCGATGCAGCCGAGACCCGCGAGCGGGCGCTCGCCCAGATCGACGAATTGATGGCGGTGCTGCACCAGCGCAAGGAAACCTATCGCCGGCGCCGGCCCGCGGTCGTCAACCTGATCGCGGCCGCCGAGATGGAGCGTTTTTTGCGCAACGGCCTGGTCGGCCGCCACGACCTGCCGGACAAGCTGCGCCACGAGCGCCGTGCATTGGCTCGCGCCGAGGCCGAGCATTTCATCGCGTTGATGGAGAACGAGCCGATCGGCGTGCAGATCGGCATCGTGCTCGACACCTTGCCGCACACCAGCTTCCAGATTTTCCGTCAGCCCGACCGGCAGATTTTGGCGCTGAGCCCGTTCCGCCTCGGCGAGGAGCCGAATATCCGCGTCGGCATGGCCATGATCACGTCGGCGCCGGAGGCGCTGGCGCTGCACGAAAAGATGGCGCGGGAGCTTTGGGCGAGCGCGCTCAAAGGTCCCGCCGCCGTGCGCTTCATGCGGACGATGATCGAGAAAGCGACCGCGTGACTACGCCCTTGCGTATTTGCCGCGGTTGAAGAAGCGGTCCTTCTGGTCGTCATTGGCGGTTTCGCGGTTCGACTTGATGGCGCCGACCTTGGCCAGCGCGGCTTTCACCGCCGGCCGTTCGTCGATCGACTTGAACCAGCGCGCCAGGTTCGGGTTGTCGTCCCACTTCACGCCCTGGATGTCGTGATTGCGCGTCCACGGAAAAGTGGCGATGTCGGCGATCGTGTATTCGTCGCCGGCGAGATACGGCGAATGCGCGAGCCGCTTTTCCAGAACTTCGTAGAGCCGCTTCACCTCGGTCTGATAGCGCGCCAGCGAATAGGAATGATCGCCGTCTTTCGGCGCGAACATCTTGTAATGGGTAAATTGGCCGAACATCGGGCCGACGCTCGAGGTCTGCACGAACAGCCATTGCAACACGTGATATTTCTTCGCCATGTCGGTCGGCAGGAATTTGCCGGCTTTTTCGGCGAGATACATCAGGATCGCGCCCGACTCGAACAGCGTGTAGGGCTTGCCACCTGGGCCGTCGTGATCAATGATCGCCGGGATTTTGGAGTTCGGATTGATCTTGATGAATTCCGGATGGTACTGCTCGCCTTTCCAAACGTCGACGAAATGCTCCTTGTAGGGCAGCTTCGTCTCTTCGAGCATGATGTAGACCTTTTGCACGTTCGGGCTGGTCAACGCATACAAGTCGATCATGGCAATGTCCTTTGGGTCGTTCGGGGAGGCCGTGAAACTACCGGCCCCAGCGACCTCCGACAAGGTGCCGAAAGGCCGCGCGAGGCCGCCTTCGCGCCCTTGTGCGGCATCGCTGATGCCGCGTAGGCTTCGGCGTCCAACACGACAATCTGATTTCGACGGGAGACTCGGATGAAGTTTTCGATGCAGCGGTTTGCGGTTTGGACGATTGCATGTTTGATGCTGGCCTGTGATGCCGGCGCCGCGCGTGCGGCCGACGATTATCCGAACCACCCGGTGCGCTGGCTGGTCGGCTATCCGCCGGGCGGCTCGACCGACATCGTCTCGCGTCTGATCGGACAGTATCTATCGGAGCATATGGGCCAACAATTCGTCATCGAGAACAAGCCGGGCGCCGGCAATAATCTTGCGACCGAAATGGCCACCAAGGCCGATCCCGACGGCTACACGGTGCTCCTGGTCAATCCCGCCAACGCCATCAACGCGACGCTTTACAAAAATCTGACGTTCAACTTCATCCGCGACATGGCGCCGGTCGCGGGCTTCATCCGCGTGCCGAACGTGATGGAGGTCAATCCCAACGTGCCGGCGAAAACCGTCGCCGAGTTCATCGCTTATGCCAAGGCCAATCCGGGCAAGGTCAACATGGCTTCCGCCGGCGTCGGCACCTCGACGCATCTGTCGGGCGCGCTGTTCATGATGATGACCGGCACCGAGCTGGTGCACGTGCCGTATCGCGGCGCGGCGCCGGCGCTCGCCGATCTGCTCGGCGGCCAAGTGCAGGTGCTGTTCGACAATTTGCCGTCCTCGATCGGTCACATCAAAGGCGGGCGGCTGCGTCCGCTCGCCGTGACCACGGCGAAGCGCTCGGACGCGCTGCCGGACGTGCCGACAGTCGCCGAGACCGTGCCGGGCTTCGAAGCCAGCGTATTCTATGGCCTGGCGGTGCCGAAGGGCACGCCGCGGGCGATCATCGACAAGCTGAACAAGGCGATCAATGCCGCGCTCGCCGATCCGGCCATGCAGGCCAAACTCGCCGAGCTCGGCGGCGCCCCCATTTCCGGCACGCCGGAGGATTTTGGCAAGATCATCGCCGACGAAACGGCGAAATGGGCCAAAGTGGTCACCGCCACCGGCGCGACCGCGGAGTAGGGCGTGAGGCGTTTTGTGCTGGCGCTTTGCGTCATGGGGGCGTGCCGTCGAGGTGCAGTATTGCTGGCCGCCTGTATCGGCTTTGCCGCGATGGTGCCAGCGCTGGCGCAACCGGCGGAAGATTTTTTCAAAGGCAAGACGCTGCGCTTCACCGTGGTCTATGAGCCGGGCGGCACCTACGATCTCTACAGCCGCTTGCTGATCACGCACCTGCCCAAACACATCCCGGGCAATCCGACGATCGTGATCCAGTACATGCCCGGCGCCGGCGGCATGGTCGGCACCTTGAATTTGTACGAGAAGGCGGCGCGCGACGGCAGCCAGCTCGGCATGCTGCCGCGCGACATCGCCGTCAACCAGATGCTGCATCCGGATGCCGCGCGATATGACGCCAAGCGCTTCAATTGGATCGGCCGCATCGCGACCTACACGGGCGTGATGTTGATCATGAGCCGCACCGGGGTGAAGACCGCCGACGATCTGCGCCGTAAAGCGGTCGTGGTCGGCTCCTGGGGCAACACCACCGACAGTTTCGTGACGCCGACGCTGCTCAACGCCTTGGCCGGCACGCGGTTCAAGATCGTGACCGGCTATCGCGGCGCCGCCGACGTCGATTTGGCCATCGAGCGCGGCGAAGCCGACGCCCGGGTCGCATCGTGGACGGCGCTGAAAACCACGCGCGGCGAATGGCTCAAGGACGGCAGGATCGCGGTGCCGTTCCAGACCGGGCTGAAGCGCCACGCCGATCTGCCCGATCTACCGCTGATTAGCGATCTGGCGTTAAGCGACGACGGCCGCCGCATCCTCGAATTCATGAATTCCGATTCCAGCGTCGGCTGGAACGCGATAGCACCGCCCGAGGTGCCGGCGGACCGCGTCGCGGCGTTGCGAAGCGCCTTCGATGCGACATTGCGCGATCCCGGTTTTTTGACGGAAGCGCAGAAGCAAGGGCTTGAAATCGTGCCCGGACGCGGCGACGAAGTGCAGCGGGTGGTCGAACATACGCTCGCCACCCCGCCGGAACTCGTCGCCCAAATCGCGGCGATCATCGGCGGACAGAACTAGAGGAGAGACACTTGCTGATCGACTGGCATGTTCACATCAACGACCCGAAATTCATCGGCAAGCCGTGGTGGCCGGTTCCGGTGCCGATGACCATGGAGGATGCGCTCGAGGCCCACGCGCTTGCCGGCCTCGACCGCACCGTGATCAGCAACGCTGTGCATTACATCCGGCATATGGAGTCGTCGAAAGATGTCGTCGCCGCCATCGAGAGCTCGAACCGGCATCTCGCCAAGTGCCGCGACCAGCACCCTGACAAGTTCGTCGCCATGGCAACCTGCGTGCCCAACGGCGGCGACGCGTTCCTCAGAGAACTGGAGCGCGCGGTGAAGCAGGATGACGCGCGTGCCGTTATCATCAATTCCAGCCATCACGGCCACTATCCGGACGAGGACGCGGCGCGCCCATTCTTCAAGCTGGTGACCGATCTCGATATTCCGGTCTTCATCCATCCGGGCGATGCCACCACGCCGGCGATGAAGGATTACCGGCTGGCGTCGAGCATCGGCCGGCCGGCTGACAATTGCCTGTCACTGGCGCGCTTGATCGTGCGCGGCATTTTCGAGCAATTCCCGACCGTGAAGATCGTAGGCAGCCATCTCGGCGGCGGCATCTGCGAAGTCATCGGCCGCATGGACTATGCCTATGAGCTGCTCGACTTCTCGGCGTTCCTCGGTCCCTACGAGCCCATGCTGATCAAGCACGCGCCGAGCCATTACCTGAAAATGTTCTATTTCGATTCCGCCTGCTACGCCGCACCCGCTGCCGAATGCTGCCTCAAGACCGTCGGCGAGGATCATTTTCTGTTTGGCACCGATTCGCCGCCGATGGTGCCGCTGAAGATGAAAGGGCTGAAAATGATGGACCAGATCGGCATGACGCCGGCGCAACGCGGCAAGGTGATGGGCGGCAACGCCGCGCGGCTGCTGAAGCTCAACTAGAAAATATCCTCCCCATAAGGGAGGGAATGTTGAAGCTCGACGGGCCGCGTGTATAGGGTAGGCGTCTGTTTGGCAAAAGAGATCGTGCATGAGCCAGCCCAAGAATCAGCCCAAGAAAAAGTCGCCCGAGGAGCTGCGCAGTTATCGCTGGCTCGGCAAGAACGATCTGCGCTCGTTCGGCCATCGGTCGCGGCTGCAGCAGCTCGGTTTTGACCGCGCCGACTGGGTCGGCAAGCCGGTGATCGGCATCATCAACACCTGGAGCGACATCAACGCCTGCCACGGCCACTTACGCGCACGCGCCGAGGACGTGAAGCGCGGCGTCTATCAGGCCGGCGGCTTTCCCATCGAACTCCCGGCGATGTCACTCGCCGAGCCGATCGTCAAACCGTCGACCATGATGTACCGCAATTTCCTCGCCATGGAGTGCGAAGAGTTTTTGCGCAGCCATCCGATCGACGGCGCGGTGCTGATGGGCGGCTGCGACAAGACCACGCCAGGCCTGATCATGGGCGCGATCAGCATGGGACTGCCGGCGATCTATGTGCCTGCCGGCCCGATGCTGCGCGGCAACTGGCGCGGCAACCCGCTCGGCTCTGGCTCCGACGCCTGGAAATATTGGGATGAGAAACGCGCCGGCCGCATCGGCGACGAGGAATGGAACGAGATCGAGGGCGGCATCGCGCGCTCGTTCGGCACCTGCATGGTGATGGGCACCGCGGCGACCATGATGGCGATCACCGAGGCGCTCGGCCTGTCGTTGCCGGGCGCGTCGTCGATCCCGGCGCCCGACGCCAGCCATCCGCGCATGTGCGCGGCCAGCGGCCGCCGCGCCGTCGAGATGGTGTGGGAGGATTTGACGCCGGACAAGATTCTCACGCCGGCTGCCTTTGACAATGCCATTCGCGTCCACATGGCGCTCGGTGGTTCGACCAATGCCATCATTCACGTCATCGCCATGGCGCGCCGCGTCGGCATCCCCCTCGACATGCAGCGCTTCGATGACATTTCGCGCCAAGTGCCGGTGATTGCCAACATCACGCCTTCGGGAAAATTCTTGATGGAGGATTTTTTCTTCGCCGGCGGTTTGCGCGCGCTGATGGCGCAGATGAAGGATATGCTCGATCTATCCTGCATCACCGTCAGCGGCCGCACCCTCGGCGAAGTCATCGTCGGCAGCAAAGTGCATTTGCCCGACGTCATTCACGGACTGGACAAGCCGCTTTATCCCGAAGGCGCCACAGCGGTGCTCAAGGGCAACCTCGCCCCGCGCGGCTGCGTGATGAAGCCGGCCGCCGCCGAAAAGCGCTTCCTGCAACACCGGGGCAAGGCGATTGCCTTCGAGAACTACGACCACATGGCGCGCGAGGTCGAGCGCGACGATCTCGACGTCACGCCCGATCATATTCTGGTGCTCAAGAACGGCGGCCCGAAGGGCGGCCCCGGCATGCCGGAATGGGGGCAGTTGCCGATCCCCAAAAAGCTCCTGAAGGCCGGCGTGCGCGACATGCTGCGCATCTCCGATGCGCGCATGAGCGGCACCAGCTACGGCGCCTGCATCCTGCACGTAGCGCCGGAAAGCTATGTCGGCGGTCCGCTAGCTTTGGTGCAAACCGGAGACGAGATCGAGATCGATGTCGCGGTGCGGAAGATCCATCTTCACGTCAGCGAGGAAGAGCTCGCGCGCCGCCGTGCGGCCTGGACACCGCCGCCACCGCATTTTTTGCGCGGCTACGGCGCGATGTACTCCGAGCATATCGGCCAGGCCGACGAGGGCTGCGATTTCGATTTTCTCACCGGCACGCAGCGTACCGCCGAGCCGGAGATTCATTAGTCTCGTCATTCCGGGGCCGAGCCAACGGGTCCGGCCCGAAGTGGCCGGCCCGATGACAGGCTCCGCGAGGCGCCCGGAATCCATAACCACAGGTGTATGAGAAGCAGCTGCTGAGATAGGTCTTCAACGATGTCGGTTATGGCTTCCGGGCTCGCAGCCTTTGGCGCACCCCGGGATGACGCGTGAGGGGAGAAGCACAAAATGAAACATCGCAACTGCGCGCTATTGAGTCTCACGCTTCTTATCTTGTTTATGCTGCCCGCAAGCGCGCAAAGCCCGACGTTTCGTGTCGATCCGTACTGGCCGAAGCCGTTGCCCAACAACTGGATCCTCGGTCAGGTCGGCGGCATGGCGATCGATGCGCAGGACAATATCTGGGTGTTCCAGCGGCCGCGCTCGCTGACCGACGACGAGAAAGGCGCGGCGCTGACGCCGCCGCGCTCGAAATGCTGCGTGCCGGCGCCGTCGGTGCTGGTGTTCAATCAAGCCGGCGACGTCATCAAGTCGTGGGGCGGGCCCGGCGACAATCTGGGCTACGACTGGCCGCTGCAGGAGCACGCCATCCTGGTCGACAACAAAGGTTTCGTCTGGCTGAGCGGCAACGGCAAAGGCGACAGCATGGTGCTGAAATTCACCACCGACGGCAAATTCGTCAAACAGCTGGGCAAGCGCGGCCCGCTGACATCGAGCACGGATTTGAGCCAGTTCGGCTTGGTGGCGGCGCTCGAGCTGGATGCCAAGGCGAACGAAATCTACGCGGCGGATGGCTACGGCAATCATCGCGTTGCCGTGCTCGACGCCGACACCGGCGAGATCAAGCGCATCTGGGGCGCCTACGGCAAACCGCCGACCGATGACGATCTGCCGGCCTACAATCCGGATTCATCGCAATTCGCCACGGTGCATTGCATCGCGCTGGCCAAGGATGGTCTGGTCTTCGTCTGCGACCGCACCAACAACCGCGTTCAGGTGTTCCACAAGGACGGCAGCTTCGTGCGCCAATACGTGCTCGATCCGGCCACCAAGGGCTCCGGCTCGAGCTGGGGGCTGGCGTTCTCGCCGCTCGACAAGAAGCAGAATTTTTTCGTCCTGATCGACGGCACCAACAACGTACTGGAAACGGTGCGCCGCAGCGACGGCGCCGTGGTCCGCACCTTCGGCCGGCCGGGCCGCGAAACCGGCGAATTCCACTGGGTGCACGTCGGCAAGTTCGACTCGCGCGGTAATCTTTACACCGGCGAGGTCGATACCGGTAAGCGCCTGCAGAAATGGGTGCCGGTGGAGTAGCACGTCATTCCGGGGCCGAGCGCAGCGAGGAACCCGGAATCCATAATCACAGGTCTTCAAGAATAAACTCTGGAGACCTTTCGGCAACGGCTGTGATTATGGATTCCGGGCTCGCGCCTACGGCGCGCCCCGGAAAGACGATTAGCTTGCCGGCAAAATAACGGCGCGGCATTCACCGAAGCCGATTCGCGTATAACCTTGCTTTGCACAAAAGCCGCGGAAGATGATCTCATCGCCATCCTCGATGAAGCCGCGCTTCTCGCCGCCGGGCAGTTCGAGCGGCTCGCGGCCGCGCGCGGTGAGCTCGAGCAGGCTGCCCCAGCTCGATTTCTCCGGGCCCGATACGGTGCCCGATCCGATCAGGTCGCCGATCTCGAGATTGCAGCCGTTGCTGGTTTGGTGCGCGACCATCTGCGCGATGGTCCAATACATTTGCGCAAACGAGGTCTGGGTGATGCGCGCCGGCGCGGTGCCGTTCTTGCGCATGGCGTCGGTCGAAAAATAAGCTTCGAGCGTGATGTCGAGGCCGCCGTTGTCCTGATCGTCCGCGTTGGCGAGATACGGCAGCGGAGCCGGATCGCCTTCGGGCCGCGCGTAAGCCGCGGTGCGGAACGGCGCCAGCGCCTCCGCGGTCACCACCCACGGCGAGACCGTGGTGCCGAAATTCTTGCCGAGGAACGGCCCCAGCGGCTGATACTCCCAGCCCTGGATGTCGCGCGCCGACCAGTCGTTGAGCAGGCAGTAGCCGAACACGTGCTCGGCCGCTTTGCCGACCGGAACGGTGGTGCCGAGCTCGGTGCCCATGCCGATGAAGGCGCCGAGCTCGAGCTCGAAATCGAGATTGCGCGACGGCCCGTAGCTCGGCGCGTCCTCATTCGCGCCTTTGCGCTGGCCCTGCGGCCGCTTCACCGGCGTGCCGCTGACGCGCACCGACGAGGCACGGCTGTGATAGGCGACCGGCACGTATTTGTAGTTCGGCATCAGCGGATTGTCCGGCCGAAACATGCGGCCGGCATTGCTGGCGTGAAAAATCGAGGCGAAGAAATCGGTAAAATTGCGGAACGCCACCGGCAGCCTGATCTCGGCTTTCGCCATCGGGGTCAGATGCAGGCTGATGTTGTTATTGCCTCGCTCGGCGCTCAAGGCGCGCGACAGGCTGAGCCGCAGCGCCGACCAGGCCTGCGGCCCGAGCGACATGATGAGATTGAGGAACGGCGCCGCGCCGGCGCGCGCTGCTTCCGCGGCAAGGCCTTCGAGCGAGGCGCCGGCCGCGGCGATGTCGAGAATCTGGTCGCCGATGGCGACGCCGACCCGCGGCGGCATTCCGGCGGTCGGGCAGAAAACGCCGAACGGCAAATTCTGGATCGGGAATTCGCTGTCGGGAGCGTTGGCGCTTTCGACCCAGCTGCGCCGGGCCGGATCGTGGGTCTCGTTGAGGGGTAATGCCATTTGTGGAGGGACTCTATGCAGGACTGTGGTGTGCGGATGGTAGCGGGTTTCTGCTATGAAGCCGATATGGATATACAATCCGATAGCCCTTGGGAAATCGTGCCGTGAGCGTCATCGGGGCGCTTGCCTCCTTCGTCGCCGGTGCCGAGGCGTCCGGCTTGCCCGCTGCGGACCGGGAGCGGCTGCGATTGCATTTTATCGATACCGTGGTCGCCGCGCGGGTTGGCGCCTTGATCCCCGAGGGCAAGGCGCTGCAAGGCCTCGGCGACGATGGCGCGCTGGCCGTCCGCATCGGCCGGCAGGCAGCGGCGATCCGGCTCACCGAAATCGACGACATCCATCTGCCGTCATGCACCACGCCGAGCGCCAGTGTCGTGCCGGCGGCTTTGATGGTGGCGGCGCGGCAGCAAAAATTCGATCCCGGAGAAGTCGCCAGCGCGATCTGGGTCGGCACCGAGATCATGACCCGGATCGGTGTCGCGGTGCGCGGGCCGCAAATTCTTTATCGCGGCATCTGGCCGACTTATCTCGCCGCGCCGGTGGCGGCGGCGGCAACCTCGGCACGCCTGATGGGATTGAACGAGGCGCGCACCGGCCACGCTTTGTCGCTCGCCGTGATGCTGATGGCCGGCGGCGTCGGCCGCATCCACGGCGCGCCATCGGGGCGCTGGTTTCTCTATGCCAATGCAATCGCCGCCGGGGTTGCCGCTGCCGATGCCGCGCGTGCGGACTATGGCGGCGATCCGGATATTTTGGACAAGACCTGGCTCACCGATAGCCACGGCATCGCGCTCGATCGCGACCGGCTGACAGAAAAGCTCGGCGTCAGCACCGTCTATGCCGCGCTCAGCTTAAAGCCGTTCTGCTCGGCCAAACAGGGCATCGCCGCCATCGAAGCGTTTCGCGCCATCCTCGATCGCGGCGTGGGTGCCGAAACGATCAGCAAGGTGCGGGTGCGCGTGCCGCCGGCCTATGCCGGCATGATCGCGACCCGCGTCGAAACCGGCGCGCGGCAATCGACCATGGTGAGCGTCGCGTACAAGAACGCGATTTCCGCGTTGGATGCGGAGCGCCTCTACGATGTCGATCGCAGTGTGGCGAAGGCCGATGCCGACGTGACCCAGTTCGCCGCCAAGGTGGAGATCATCGCCGATGTGAGGCTCGACGCCTACTATCCGCAGCATTGGCCCGCGGAAGTGGACGTCGAGGCCGATGGCGAAGTCCACCAGCAGCGCATCGTCGAGGCGATCGGCGACCCCGAGCATCCGCTCGACCAAGCCGGTGTCGCCGCCAAGGCGCACCGCGTGCTCGATCCGCTGCTCGGCAACAATCGCGTCGCCGAATGGCTGGACATGGGTGGCGCGGCGCTCGGTGACGCCGCGGCCTGCCGCAAGCTCGCCGCGGCGTTCGCTGCAGGTCTTTAGGGAGAGACGCGTGCCTGACATCGTCACAAAAACCATTCACTGTGCCGGCGGCTTGCCGGCGTTTCTCGCCATGCCGGCCGGCGGCAGCGGCGGCGAAAAAATTCCGGCCATCGTGCTGATGCACGAACGCTACGGCCTGGTGAAACACACCTGCGATCTGGCCGAACGCTTTGCCCGCGACGGTTTTGTCTGCATCGCGCCGGATTTTTATTACCAACATCCGGACCAGGACGCCCTGCATCGCGGCGACGTCGGCTATCCGATCAAGGACACCGAATCGAATGGGCACATCGCAACTGCGATTGCCGAGCTTGCCAAGCTGCCGCAAGTCGATCGCAGCAAGATCGCCGTCAAAGGCGTCTGCCAGACCGGCCGCCATCCGCTGGTCTATGCCGCCGAGCATCCGATCGCGGCGGCGCTGATCTGGTATGGCGCCGCCGGCGACAAGGAATGGAAGGTCAGCGAACAATTCCCAAAGCCGTTCGATGACGTGATCGCGCGCGTCGATTGCCCGGTGCTCGGCATTTTCGGCGAGGCCGACCATGTGATCTCGCTCGCCGACGTGCGGCGGCTGCGCGACAGTTTTGACCGCCACGACAAAACCTATACGATCAAAGTCTATCCCGGCGCGCCACACGGCTGGCTCAACGACACCATGCCCGGCCGTTATCGCCGCGACGCGGCCGAGGCGGCGTGGGCTTTTCAGCTGGCGTATCTCAGGCAGGTGTTCGATCCGAATTACGACAAATCGCGCCGCGTGCAGATTTACGAGTCCGAACACGCCGCCGATTACGATTTCACGAAAAACAAACGTCTGGCGTGACGGCGACCGCCCGGAATGAACCGCCGCCTGCTCTTCGCCATCGTTTCCACCGCCTTCGTCGAGCAGGCGGTCATCACCATCGCCCGTGTCGCCACGACCTATCGCGCCGTCGAGCTCGATCTGTCGGTAGTCTGGCTCGGCGTCATCACCGCGGTCTATGCCCTGCTGCCGATCGCGATCGGCGTGCCGATCGGGCGTTTCATCGACCGCGGCTATGATGCGGCGACGACCTGGATGGGCGGCGGCTTGCTGATCGTCGGCTGCGCGGGCTTCGTGCTGTTGCCGAATCTCGCGGGGATACTGGTTGCCACGGCGATCCTCGGCACCGCGCATCTTTTGTTCGTGGTCAGCCAGCAGATCCAATGCACGCGATGCGGTACCGGTCCGGGCGCGATGGAGCGCGCCATCGGCAATTACATGGTCGCCAATGCGGCGGGGCAGGGCGTCGGCCCCTATATCGTCGCGCTTGCCGGCGGCTCGGCCAGCGTGCCGCCGACGCAGCTTCTGTTTGCAATAAGTCTCGGCGGCGCCGTTTTGACCATGGCCTGCGCACTCCTGACCCAATCCACCGGAGCGCATAAATTGCCGGTCGACCGCGCCAAGGTACCGCTGCGCGATCTGCTGTTCGCTCCCGGCCTGACCACGATCATCGTGGTCAGCGTCATCACCGTGGTGGCGCAGGACCTCATCGTCGTCTACCTGCCGCTGCTCGGCTCCGACCGCGGCATGAGCGTCGATGCGGTCGGCACGCTGCTTGCCATCCGCGCGGTCGCCTCGATGCTGTCGCGGCTGATTTATGCGCGGCTTCATGTCGCTTTTGGCCGCATCCCGCTCACGCTGACCAGCACGTTCGTCGGCGCCGGCGCCTATGCGCTGCTGGCTTTTCCATTGCCGCTGCCGCTGCTGTCCGCCGCTATTGCGGTGGCA
>Ga0210398_10000992_pt1 | contig 30628 bp, 31 predicted proteins | sample IncBWC4OmetaG_FD_161047 | JGI IMG/M metagenome (GOLD analysis project Ga0210398, IMG submission 161047) | Forest soil microbial communities from Barre Woods Harvard Forest LTER site, Petersham, Massachusetts, United States - Inc-BW-C-4-O | ecosystem: Environmental > Terrestrial > Soil >... | reverse complement strand
GTGGAGTCGCTGGAGTCGACGGAGTCGCCGGAGTCGCCGGAGTCGCTTGTGTCGCTTGTGTCGCGTGAGTCGCTGGAGTCGCTGGAGTCGCGTGAGTCGCGTGAGTCGCGTGAGTCGCTGGAGTCGCTTGAGGCTTAGCGGGGCCAGTGTATGCGACAATCACTACCGAGCGCAGCGAGGTGAGACTCGAGCGAATGGCGGCGATACGGTCGCGGAGGTCGATGACGCGGCCGTTGTACCGATAGCTGTCGACGGCGAACAACACTGTGGGAGTGATCTGCGCGAAGCGATCGAGCACGCCGGCGACGCCGAAATCGGGCGAGCAGCTCGACCAGATCGCGCCGAGGCTGGTGGTCGCCAACATGGCGATGACGGCTTCGGGACAGTTTGGTAAGAAGCCGACGACGCGGTCGCCCGGTACGACGCCGGCCGAGTGGAGCGACGAGGCGCAGGCGGCGACCTCGGCGCGGAGATCGGAGAAAGACAGTGTCTGACGCGGACCGAGCTCGGTCCAGGAGATCAAAGCCGGGCGGTTGTCGTCGTAGCGAAGGAGGTTCTCGGCGAAATTGAGCCGCGCACCGGGGAACCAGGTCGGCCCGAGATCGGGGTCGGGCGGCGCCATGCGGTCGAGGCCGTGCACCACATGGGACGTGCGCTCGCCGATGATCCCGTGCGTACGCCAGACCTTGTCCCAGAAGGCCGCGGGCTCGGTGATCGACCACCGATACAATGCATCGTACGTGGAGCCCGGCCCAGCGAACGCGGCCATGTTCGACCGCGCCACGCGCTCGGGCGACGGGCTCCAGAGGGGAGCGTCGGTCAGTTGCCCCAAAACGCCAGTGCCGCGTCCACGATGTCCGGAAGCTGATTGATCACTTTCAAGGTCGGGCACGGGTGTCTCTTGGCGCCCTCTTCCGAGAGAAAAAGCGAGTGATACGCGAGTCCTTTGTCTGTACTGTGTCCGGCGAGCCGCAACGGCACACCCTCCGTCTGATGCAGCCATCGAAATATGTCCGCACACGACTCGATCTGCGCGTCCGTCAGCTCCTCACCGGGGACCGCGATGTTTTCCACGCTGACCCAGTGCGAGTCGACGCCGTCATACGTCCCGTCGACGGCGAACGCGCTCTTCGACGTGTCGAGGAACTGGTTGATGTTGCCTTCCTTGTCGACGCCAAAATGCGCCGACTTCCCTTTGCCGGCAGTATTGAACTCGCCGAACACACCGTTGATCGACCCATGCGCGAAATGCGCCTGGGTCGTTTTCGTCGCGTTCACCCACGCCCCGCCATCGATGTGGATGATCAGACCGCGGAGCGGCTTCCGCATCCACGGCTGGAAGTTGTGCTGAATGATCATGGCCTTCGCGCCAGGAAAGATCGCCATCGCCGTCCCGTCCGTTGAAGGAATATCGCTATCGTAGCACGCGAGGCTCACCCTCCGCCAGATTTCGGCCGTGCACTCACCGTTTGCGGCGCTCCGAGAGCGCGATTTTCGGTTGTTCTGGCTCGGCGCGTTCGCCGGCACGGTTGGATTCGAGATGCAGGGAACAGCTGTTGGGTGGGAGCTGTACGAGCGCACGCACTCCGCGCTGGCCCTTGGCTACATCGGGCTCGTCAGCGTTATTCCGCTCCTCGCGCTCGTCCTGCCGGCGGGGCACGTCGTGGATACCGTGGATCGGCGATGGGTGCTCATCTGCGCGCAGGCGACGATGGCGAGTGCGTCGATCGGGCTCGCGGCCGTGTCGTGGTTACATGCGCCGGTGCTCGCGATCTATGCCTGCTTTCTCGTCATGGGTGCGGCGCGAGCGTTTCAACAGCCCGTCCGGAACGCCATACTGCCGTCCCTCGTCTCTTCCGAGGTGCTGCCGAACGCTGTGACGTGGAACTCCGGCGGGTGGCAGCTGGCCGCGGTCATCGGGCCTGCGATCGGTGGGTTGATGATCGGCGCGTTCCGGTTGCCCGCGCTCGTGTATCTGTGTGGCGCGACTGGGGCGCTTGTTTTTCTTACCTGCGCGGTCCTTCTGCACTACCGGCCCGTTGATCGGGAAAAGCGAGCCATCACGTTCGATTCACTCGTCGCGGGCGCGCGGTACGTGCTACACACGAAGCTCATCTTGGCGACGATCACGCTGGACCTCTTCGCGGTGTTGCTCGGCGGAGCGACGTCGCTTATGCCAGTGTACGCAAAGGATATTTTGCACGTCGGACCCGAAGGACTCGGGTGGATGGATGCGGCGCCGAGTGTCGGTGCGGTGATCGTGGCGGTGGTATTGGCGCGGGTGCCGCTCAAAAAGGCCGGGCCGACATTGCTCTGGGCCGTCTTCGGGTTTGGGGCTGCGACTCTCGTGTTTGGACTGTCGCGATCGTTCCTGCTTTCCCTCGGCATGTTGGTCCTTCTCGGCGGGCTCGATATGGTGAGCGTCGTGGTGCGAGGGACACTCGTGCCGCTGCTCACGCCTGACCACATGAGGGGACGGGTGGGAGCGATCAATTCACTGTTTATTGGGACCTCGAATCAGCTCGGCGGCTTCGAGTCTGGTGTGGTCGCACGACTCTTTACGCCGGTCGTGTCCGTCGTCTCGGGCGCCATCGGGACGATGGTCGTCGTGGCTGCCGTGGCGTGGAAGTGGCCCGAGCTCCGGCGCCTCGGGCCGCTTACGACGGCGGCGCCGAGCGAGCCGGCGCCTGTTGTGTCTGCAGCGCGAGCAGCTGCGAACTGAGCCGCGCCTGCTGCTCCGCCAGCTCGTTCAGCCGCGTGACGAGCTCGGAGTGGCGCTCCTCGTCACCCGTGGGCTTGCGCTCGATGAAGGTGAGCGCGCCGCCGGTCTCGAGACGGCACTCCCGAACGCGATCGAGTGAGTCGATACCCTGTCGCCTGGCGGCAGCCTCGAGCTGATCCTTCGTGATCAGCTCGCGCTCCATCCGATGCTGAATCGTTTCACCGTCGCGGACCAGCACGTCGGGATCGCCCTCGACGAGGCGCTCGATCGCGGGGTGCCGGTACAGGAATCGCACGACGGCATAGTTGACGGCCAGCAGGACGGCCGCTCCCAGGAGGCCGCCGGCGAGGGAGTTGTCATTGCCGATGATCGCGTTCTGCAGCGTGTTCGACAGCAACAGGAGCACCACGAGGTCGAACGGATTGAACTGACCGAGCTCCCGCTTGCCGGCCAGACGCAGGCCGATGAGCAGAAACACATAGACCACGATCGTCCGGACGACCTTCTCTTGCCACGCGATGTCGAAGTGCCACATGGTTGTCATGGCAACAGTTTAGCATATTGCCTCATGGAGGTCACTATCGGTGGCCGTACCGTTCGGCTCACGAATCTCGACAAGATTTTCTGGCCTTCGCTCGGCCTGACGAAGGGCGATCTGGTGCGGTACTACGGCGATGTGGCCGCCGTGCTCGTGCCGTATATCCAGGGCCGCGCCATGGTCATGAAGCGGTACCCGAACGGGATCACCGGCAAGATGTTCTTCATGAAGCGGACGCCGACCCCGCGTCCCGAGTGGCTCGTGCAGTGCTGCATCCGGCACGGATCCGGCAACGAGATCGACTTCCCCGTCATCGATGACGAGGCGGCGCTCCTCTGGGTGATCAACTTGGGATGCATCGATCTCAATCCGTGGTATTCCACGTGCGATGATGTGCACAAGCCGGACGTGCTGCACTTCGATCTCGATCCGACGCCCGGCGCGACATTCGTGGACGTGAGACGCGCCGCGTTGCTCGTGCGCGATGGGCTCACCGGGCTCGGTATGCCGTGTGTCGCGAAAACGAGTGGGTCGAGAGGCGTGCACGTGTACGTGCCCATCGTTCGGGGACCCGATCAGAAAGAGGTCTGGACGTTTGCCAAGCGATTCGCGATCTCCATGGCGAAGCTCGAGCCCGGACTGCTCACGTCGGAGTACCGTGTGGCACATCGGCCGGCGAAGCATGTCCTCGTCGACTACAATCAGAACGCTTGGGGGCGGACATTGGCGTCCGTGTATTCTGTTCGGCCGACCGAGCGCGCGACGGTCTCAACTCCCGTGACGTGGGACGAGCTCGCCGCGGGAGTCGCTATTGAGGATTTTGATCTGACGAACGTAGCTGAACGTGTCAAAGCCGTCGGCGACCTCTGGGAACCGGTGCGCGCGACGCGCGGACGATTTGATCTTCGTACCGTCCTGTGATCGAACCCATGGAGGCGAAGCTCGTCGACGAGCTTCCCGTCGGACCCGAGTGGTGGTACGAACCCAAGTGGGATGGGTTCCGATGCCTGGCCACGCGCGATGGCACCGACATAGAACTGATGTCGAAAGCCGGGAAACCGCTGACACGGTATTTCCCGGAGGTCGCCGAGGCGCTGTTGGCATCGCCGGTGAGACGGTTCGTGCTCGACGGAGAGCTGGTGGTGCCGCTCGAAGACCAGCTGTCGTTCGACGCGCTGTTGCAGCGCATTCATCCGGCCGAGAGTCGCGTGCGGAAGTTGGCGGCGGAGTGGCCGGCGCAATACATCGTCTTCGATCTGCTGGCCGACGTGAACGAGCCGCTATCGACTCGCAGGCGTGAGCTCGAAGCGTTCCTGCCGCGCGCGTTTCCCGATTCGGCCACCGTCAAGCTTTCGCCCATCACGTCGGAGCTCGCCGCCGCGGAACAGTGGCTGCATGGCGAGCAGGTTGGGTTGGATGGCGTCGTCGCGAAGCGACACAATCTGCCGTATCAGGCCGGTCTCAGGACCGGCATGGAGAAGGTCAAGAACATACGGACGGTCGATTGTGTCGTCGGCGGATTTCGATACGCCGCGAAAGGCGGTGGCATCGGGTCGCTGCTGCTCGGGCTCTATGACGACGACGGACTGCTGCATCACGTCGGCTTTACGTCATCGTTCAAGGCTGGTGAGCGGCTGGAGCTGAGAACGAAAGTCGAGCCGCTCGTCCAACCGCCCGGCTTCACGGGGCGGGCGCCAGGGGGGCCGAGTCGGTGGGCGACGGAGCGGACCGGAGAGTGGCAGCCGCTCGAACCCACGCTCGTTGTCGAAGTGACGTATGATCACTTCAGTGATGGGCGGTTTCGGCATGGGACCACGTTTCGGCGGTGGCGGCCCGACAAAGCGCCGCGGCAGTGCACGTTTGAGCAGCTGCCGCCAGAGGGCGTCTCGGCGCTCCGCATGTTGCGATTAATCTGATCGTCATCCGACGGTCATGATGGTGAGCGGGTAGCGATGCTACGGTTGGCTCATGCGAAGCTCACTCGTCAGTCTCACGGTGCATGTCGTCGTGATTGGGCTTCTGGTGCTCCACACGACGACCGAGGGGATTGCCCGAACGCGACCAGCTGAGCATCCGCCGGTCCTCATCTGGAATCCACCGCGGGCGGCCCCTCACGAGGTGACCGGCAAGGGATGGTTCGGCGGGCCGGTGCGGCCTTTCGACCCTGGGCCGGTCCCGACCTTCATCACTGGGTTGGTGCCACAGCCGATCGACTCGAGACCTGCTGGTGGTGGCCCGTGGGTACCCGCCAGCGACACCGCATGGGATAGCCGCCCGAGTCAAGATAACGGAGGACAGCGCACGAGTGGTGTGCTGTCAGCCGATGTCGTCGATGTCCAAGTGACACCGTGCGCCGGCGCGCCGACGCCGCGCTATCCGGAGACACTCCGCGACGCCGGTATCGAAGGCGAGGTCGTGCTGGAGTTCGTCGTCGACACAATGGGCCGGGCGGATCTCGGGTCGATTCGTGTCTTGTCGACGCCGTCGGATGTGTTCGTCGTCAGTGTTCGCGACGCTTTGGCCGCGACGCGATACCATCCGGCCCTGGTCGGCGGTCAACGCGTGCGTCAGATCGTGCGCCAGGGATTCGTTTTTTCCCTGACGCAGCACTGACGGCGAGCACGCCGGGCGTGAGGGCCGTGCGGCCGAATCGCTCGCGCACGATGTCGACCGCGCGCGTCAGGCGACGATCGCGGTCGACCTCGACCTCGGCTTCGCTCACGTCGAGCAGATCGAGCTGCGCGACGTCGGCGAACTGCGAGAGCGCGACGCCGATCAGCCGGGCCGGCACCCGGCGGTCGGCGCGGAGTCGTGCGAGCAGCTCGTGCGCGAGCGCCAGGATCGCGCGATCGGCGATCACCGGGGCGCGCAGCGTGCGGCTCGCCTGCCGCGTCGTTCGGTCGTAGTCGCGGAGCTTGACGGTGATCGTCCGCGCGGCGAGCCCCGACTCGCGCATATCGGCCGCGCCGCGGTCGACCAGGCGCACCAGCTCGCGCTCGAGATCTTCGTCGTCGTTGAGGTCGCGCGGAAACGTCTCGTCGCGACTCACCGATTTGGCGCGGTCGCGCTCGCGGACGACCGACGGGTCGATGCCGCGAATTCGCTGATAGAGCCACTCACCGGCGCGGTCGCCGAGGTTGCGGGTCAGCGCGGCTTGGTCGAGCGGGAGTACGTCGGCCACCGCGCGCCAGCCGTGTTCGGCGAGCCGCTCTTGGAACCGCGGGCCTACCCCCGGCAACTCGGCCAGCGCGAGACCCGCAACGAATGCGGCTTCCTCGCCCGGTGGCACGATGAAGACACCGGTCGCGTTCGTGCCCGGGCGCGGCTTCGCATACTCGGTGGCCAGCTTCGCGACGAGCTTGGATGTGCCGCCGCCGATCGAGACCGAGAGACCGGTCTCGGCACGCACCGCTTCGCGGATGCGCGCACTCGTCGCTTCGAGTGACTCGTCCCGATACAGACGTTCGGTATTCGTCAGGTCCAAATAAAGCTCATCGACCGACGCGGGCTCCACGATCGGGGAGAAGCGCCGGAGCACCGCGGCCACCGCGCGGCTCTTCTCGATGCAGGCTTTGCGCGGCACCGGGACGCAAACGGCGTCCGGACAAAGACGCAGCGCGCGGGCGATCGGCATGGCCGACCGGACGCCGAAACGCCGAGCCTCATATGAGGCGGAGCAGACGACTCCGCGGCTTTCGCGGGTGCCGCCGACGATCAATAGGCGCGCCTTGCCCGCCCCTTCGGGGTCGGCGAGGCGGGCGACCGCCACAAAAAACTGGTCGCAGTCTGCTAGGAGGATTCGGCGGTCGGACATGGTGTGATCACTCTGTAGCGCACTAGCAACATGTGCCAGCGTCCAGTGCGTAATTTAGGGCTCCTACGGCCGGGCCCGCTGTTTGCTTATCTGGCTCTCCGAATATGATGACACGAACGCTGGCCGCAGAGCGATTGTTTGGGGCACCCACGCACGTGGTGCTGGTCAACGACCACGGCCCCGCGGTCTCGTTCACCGGATGGAAGCTAGGCTCGGGCGTAGCGACGTGTGCGGAGTCCGAGGGGGATGTGAAAACCGTGACGGTCGAGGTGCTCTATTCGAGCACCACGCCGTACGCGGTGGCCGAGCGGGTGCAAACCCGGCGGATCGACGGGTCGACGCGAATGGAGGCAACGGTCGCGTTGTGCCGCGCGGCGAAGGACGTGCGGCACATGTGCGAGAATCCATCGGGCGACATGGTGCGCGATATGGCGCGCGCCAGCGCCCTGGACCACGCGATCAGAGTTTGGCCGTGGCTCGAACCGCGGTCGAGTCGAGGATCCTTCCTCGCTGATTGATGAACTGGGCGCGCATGGTTGCGGCGCTCATCTCGACCGCGAGAAATCCCGGGCTCGTCGCGCTCCATAATGTGTGGGCGCCATGCCCTGCCTGGCGCGCCTCGGAACCGCCACCGGACACGAAGTAGTCGATGTGTCCCAGACGCAAGTGTTGCAGGTTGTGGTCGTGGCCACAGAGGTAGACCTGCGCGTGGTACTTCACCAGCAACGGATTAATGGCCGCGATGAGCTCGGGTGTGTTCCCGTGCTTGGGGCTCGCCGAATATATCGGGTGGTGGCCGATCACCATCTTCCATTGCGCGGTCGACGCCGCGAGCGCGCTGTCGAGCCAATGCACCTGCGCCTTCGTATCGATCCCCGCGACGTGTGACTTGTACTTGTCCTCGGTCCGGTACTGCGTCACGAATGGGGAGGTGTCCAAGAAAAAGAGATCGAGTGAGGTCGTGTCGTCGATCTTTTGGTGTACCGTGAAATAGCGGGCGGGCATGTGCCAGCGCGGGTCGACCTTACTGTAGTCGATCTCGGCATCCACGTTGCCGTGATAGTCGTGATTGCCGATCGCGACGAACCACGGGATCTGGAGCGATGGGGCTTTGTAGATATCCTCGAACGACGTCTTGAATTGATTGTCGGTCGGCTTCTGCACGCCTTCTTCGTAGAAGTTGTCGCCGACCGAGACGACGAACGCCGCGTGGATTTTCGCAGCTTCCGCGGCCATCTGCGTCGCGACGGCGGTTTGGTATCCCGCGCCGTCGCGGCCCCAGTCGCCGATCACGAGGAAGCTCGTTTGCGCTGACGCGACGACGGGCAGCGCGAGGACCGCGAACAGTTTTCTCATGGCGCGAACGATAGCCAGGCGACCTGTCAGCGTGGTGACAGTGCGGCGTGATCGGCGAAGTAGATCAATTGCTCGCGCGCTGTGATGCGAGCGGCGGGATAGTGTGCAAGCGGGTTGCCCGCTTCTGCCAGCACATCGGTGAGGATGCGGTGCTTGTCTTTTCCCACGGTGAGAAAGACGACGGCGCGCGAGTTGGCGAACATCGGATACGTGAGCGTGACACGGTGGCGCGTTTTCATCGTGGGTGGCGCCTCGGTGGCAACTGCCCAGCGTGTGCGCTCGTCGAGCGCCGGGCTGGATGGGAAGAGTGACGCCGTGTGGCCATCTTCGCCAATGCCCAGCAAGGCTACGTCGAACGTTGTGCCATCGACGAACGCTTTGTGCAGAACGGCATCGTAACGCTTCGCTGCATCTTGCGGCTCGCGCTCGCCCTCGATGCGGAAGGTGCGTTCGACGAGACCCGGGATTTTCGATAGGAGCGATTCGAACGCCATTCGATAGTTGCTTTCCGGGTCATCGGGCGGGACGCAACGTTCATCACCGAAGTACAAGTGCGTCGAGGCCCACGGCATGCGCGACACTAATTCGGTGGCGAGCAGTTGGTACAGCGCGCGCGGCGTGTTACCGCCCGATAAGGCAAGTGTGAAACGGCCGCGCGCGGCTACCGCCGCGGCGGCCGTTGTCGTGATCAAGTCGGCAGCGGCGCGACAGAGACCGGTTGCGTCCGGGACCTCGCGGACCTCGAGCGGCACCGGTTCAGCCGGCGGCACCGGTTCAAGCGGCGGCACCGGCTCCCGCTCCAGTTCCCGCTCCAGATCCCGCTCCAGATCCCGCCCCTTCCGTCGCGTACTTCTCCCGCGGCTCACGCTCGGGTATCACGGTCGCCGCTTGCGGCGGGCCCCACGTGCCGGCCTCGTAGAAGTACGGCGTGTCCTTGAGCGCCAGCAGCGGCGCATAGACACGCCACGACGCTTCCACCTCATCGGCGTGCACGAACAGCGTCTGATCGCCGCGCAGGACGTCGAGCAGCAACGTCTGGTACGCTTCCGGTAAGAACTTGAACTCCTCGCCGTAGTCGAAGTGCAGCGTGAGACGCTGCAGACGAAATGGCTCGCCCGGCGCCTTGACGTCGAAGTACAAGCGGAAGCCTTCGTTCGGCTGCAGCGTGATCACGAGCGTGTTGGCTGTCGGCTGCGATCCGGACAGCGCGCGGAACATCCAGACGGGCGCCTGGCGGAAGCGCACGCGGATTTCGGTCAGCCGGCGCGCCATGCGCTTGCCCGTTCGGAGATAGAACGGGACGCCCTGCCAGCGCCACGTGTCGAGGCTCAGCTTGAGCGCGACGAACGTCTCGGTGTTCGAGCGTTGGGCCACGCCGGGCTCGGTGCGATAGCCGACGACCGGCTTGCCATCGATCTCGCCGGCCACATACTGGCCACGCACCGCGTCGCGCGGGCCGAGCGGTGCGATCGAGCGCAAGACTTTGATCTTCTCGTCGCGGATGGCCGAGGCCTCGAAGGCCGTGGGCACTTCCATGGCGACGAGGGCGAAGAGCTGCGTCAAATGCGACTGGACCATGTCGCGCAAGGCGCCCGCGTGTTCGTAATAGTCGGCGCGTTGTTCGACACCCAGCTCTTCGGCGACCGTGATCTCCACGCTTTCGATATGGTCGCGGTTCCACAGCGACTCGAACATTGCGTTTGCGAATCGGAATACCAACAAGTTCTGGACTGTCTCTTTTCCCAGATAGTGATCAATGCGATAGACCTGGGATTCGTCGAAGAACTGGTGCACCAGGCGGTTCAGCTCGCGCGCCGATTCGAGATCGCGGCCGAATGGCTTTTCGATCACTACCCGTGTCCAGCCCGCGCTCTGGTTGAGTCCCGCCGCACCGAGGCCCGCGATGGTCGACGGGAAAGCCGTCGGCGGCAGTGAGAGATAAAAGGCGCGATTCCCCGGGAGGCCATTATCGCGCTCCAGCGTCTCGAGCCGTGTCTTGAGCGCTTGGAAATCCGCGGGCGTCGACGCGCCGATCCCCTGATAGAAGAGCACGGAGTCGAGCCACGCCTGGAGGTCATCCGCCGAGTTGTCGGGGCCCGTCAGCGAGCCCTTGATGTCAGCGCGAAACTTGGCGTCGTCGGTATCGGTGTCGCGCCCGATGCCGAGGATCAGATTCTTGGGGCCGATCAGGTTGTGCTTGTGCAGCTGATACAGCGCGGGCAGGATCTTGCGGTGCGCCAGATCGCCCGTAGCGCCGAAGACGACGAATATGCTCGGATCGACAGTCGGTTGACTCACGAGGCGGCCTCGGTTTTGATGGCGTGCCCACCGAACTGGTTGCGCAGTGCGGCCAGCATCTTGTCGCTGTAGGAATCGTCATCGCGCGACCGGAGCCGCTCGATCAACGATTGAGTAATGATCGGCGCCGGGACATCGAGGTCGATAGCCTCGGCCACCGTCCAGCGTCCCTCGCCGGAATCGACCACGTACGGCGCGATGCCCTTGAGCGTCGGGTTCTCTTTGAGCGCGTTGGCCGCGAGATCGAGAAGCCAAGATCTCACTACCGATCCATAGCGCCACACTTCGGCAATCTGCGCCACATCCAGCGCAAATTCTTTTTTCGCTTCCATTATGGCGAACCCTTCAGCGTACGCCTGCATGAGGCCGTACTCGATGCCATTGTGGATCATCTTCACGAAATGGCCAGATCCCGTTGGGCCCATGCGACCCCAACCTTGGTTCTTGGCGGGGGCAAGCGTCTCGAAAATTGGGCGCAGGCGCTCGATCTCTGCTTTGTCGCCGCCGATCATCAGGCTGTAGCCCTCTTTCAAGCCCCAGACACCGCCACTCGTGCCGACATCCACGTAATGGAGGCCGAGCGGGTTCAGCTCGACCTGGCGGCGCATGTCGTCTTTGTAATTGCTATTGCCGCCGTCGATGATCGTGTCGCCTCTGGTGAGCAGACGGGCAAGATCCCGGACGGTGGATTCGGTCGGGTCACCGGCCGGCACCATGATCCACACGGCGCGCGGCGGAGTCAGCTTCGCGACCAAGTCGGCGAGCGACGAAGACCCGGTCGCGCCACCGGAGACGGACGTCGAAATCGCGTGCGCGTCGCGATCGTAGACCACGATCGTGTGACCACCTTTCACGAGCCGGGTCGTCATATTCGCGCCCATCTTCCCCAGCCCGATCATCCCTAATTGCATCGGTGCGTTATCTCCCCAGTAGTTGCATGACTGTCCGATCGAGATCGGCGGGGTCATTGACGATCACCTCGCCTTTGAGCGGCGCGTGGGCCAGCACCCGTTCCCGGGTCAAGTCGCTCGGCACCACCACGCACTGCGTCCCGGCCGCGACCGCGGAATCGACGCCCGGCTCCGAGTCCTCGACCACGAGACACTCGGCTGGCTGAACATTGAGCTTGGTGGCGGCCAGGCGGTAGATCTCCGGATCAGGCTTTGGCTTCGACACCTGGTCGCGTGTAACGACCACATCCAGGTACTGGCCTATGCCGAGCGTTTTCAGCACGACCGCGGTCTCCGGGGCGTAGGACATCGTGCACAGCCCGGTTGGGTAACCCATCCCCTTGACCTTGCGGAGCAACGCGGTCGCGTACGGATACTCTTGCTGTTTGAGCAGGCCCGGGTCGGCCAGCATGTCGTCGTAGATCTTCATGCGAATATCGATCAACCTCTGCCACGTCACGTTCAGCCCAAATCGCTCGACCAACGCTTCGGCGACTTCATTGCGCGATCGGCCGATCATATCGTCGTACCGTGTGACGACTTCATCCTCGCTGAGCCCCGGCTCGAGCTGCTTGGCGGCGCGGGCATAGGAGATCGCCTTGAGGGCTTCCGTTTGCACGAGCGTGCCATCGAGGTCGAAGATGATCGCGCGGATCACGAGAGCAGGGTTGCCAGTTGCTGCAGGCCCTTCGGGGTTGCATCGCGCGGGACATCGACTCTCAGAACACGGCGGCCACGGTCCAGTAGCGCGCGGCGATCGCCGAGTGATTGGGCCTCTTTCAGCACTCCGAACGTGATGTTCGACGTGTCGGCGTCGGCCGTCTCCGGTATCGGCACGTCATTCGCCGGCGCGGGCGCCGGCGTGACGATCTGCAGGAATACGCCATGGCCCCCGTCGCCCTTGTGCAACTGACCGGTCGAGTGCAGGAACCTCGGACCGTAGCCGACCGTTGTGGCCACTTTATAGTGGTCGCGCAGCGCTACGCGCATGCGCTGCAGCGACGCCGTTGATTCTGCCGTCGGAGCTATCCACGCTTGGATGGCGAGATAATCACCCGGCTTGATCGCGCCCTCGAAACCCGACGTGACTTGGGATGCATCTGTGAGGTCCGGGCTCGTCGCGTACAGGGCCAGGCCATCGATCGTCGCGTTCGGCGTCAACGTCGGCAGGGCGCCACTTTTTTGATACGTGTCGACCATCAAGCGGGCCAGTTGCTTCGCGGCTTCCACGTTCGGCTGATCGAAGGGGTTGACACCGAGGCGCCAGCCGGCGATGGCAGTCGCGAGCTCCCACCGGAAAAACTCGCCGCCCAAATCGTACGGATCAGCGAGATCGATTTGCACGACGGGCTGGCCGGCGGCGCGCAGAGCGGCCAGCGCGGCGTCGTTCGACGTCTCACGGGCGAGGCGCAACGAGACGAACAGGCGATCGTTCCCGTACACGCCGGGTGCACCAACCGGCTCGTCGGCGACTGGCAGGATGCCCTTGTCTTCTTTGCCCGTGCTCTCGGCCACGAGTTGCTCGACCCATGAGCCCCAGGCGGCGATGCCCGGCGAGCAGATGAATGTCAGCTTGTCGCGGCCAGCGACGGCGAGCTCTCCCATGATCGCGCCGAGCTCCAAGGCGCTTTCTTGGTCGCCTTCGGCCTTGCTCGCGCTGTCGAGCAGCTTGTTGAGGTCGACGCCGACGAGTGCGGCTGGCACCAGGCCGAAATGCGACAGCGCCGAGTAGCGGCCGCCGATGTTCGGGTCGTTCAAGAATGTCGCGCGGAAACGATACTTGCTGGCCGTATCCGCCAGGGCGCTACCCGGGTCGGTAATGGCAATGAAGTGCTCCCCCGTGTGTTCGGCACCGAGGGCAGCGATCACGCGGCGATAGCACGTTCTGAAGAACGAGAACGTCTCGACGGTTCCACCAGATTTGGTGGAGACGATGAAGAGCGTCTTCGACATGTCCAGCGGAGCAATCGCCGCGGTGACCGCGTCGGGGTCCGTGCTGTCGAGCACGTGGAGGTCCAGATAACCGGCCTTGGTGCCGAAGACTCTGTGAAACACTTCCGGCGCCAGGCTCGAGCCGCCCATGCCGAGCAATAGGGCGTGGGTATAGCCATCTTTGCGGACGGCCTCGACGACCTTCCGAATGGCGGGAATCTCATCGCGCATCCGATCGGCGATCGTGAGCCAGCCGAGTCGGTTGGTGATTTCGGTGGGCTGAGGTTTCCAAACGGTGTAGTCGCCGCGATTGATTCGGGCCAGGATCTGCTCCGAATGGGCGCGCGCCAGGGTCTTCCCCACCGGCTCCGTGTAGGAGCCCAGATCGGCCGACAGGGCCGTCACAGTTGTCATGTCATCTCCCGAAGGTAGTGCGTCTCGATGGCTCGTACTTTCGCCAGCCGGCGTTCGTGGCGTTCCTCGTGCGTGTAGCGCGCGGACACGAATGCGCGGGCCAGCTCCTTGGCGACCTCGGTTCCGATTACGCGGCCGCCGAGCACGAGGACGTTCATGTCATCGTGCTCTACGCCTTGATGTGCGGAGTACGTGTCGTGGCAGAGGCCGGCTCTGACTCCCGGAATCTTATTCGCGGCCACCGATGCGCCGACACCCGAACCACACACGAGCACGCCACGCTCTGCCGTCTGGTCAACGATAGCCGCGCCGATTTTCTCGGCGAAATCAGGATAGTCGACGGGCGTCTCGTCGTAGGTTCCGAGATCTTCAACATCATGGCCTGCGGCGCGAAGCGCCGTGGCCACGTCGGTCTTGATCTGAAATCCCGCGTGGTCGGAGGCGACGGCAATCCGCATTAGATGGCGACACCCTGTTGGCGAAGCCAGCCTTGCATTTCGTTCTGTATCGAGGTGAGCTCTTCCTGCGTGTGCGCCTCGAATCGCAGCACCAATGCAGGCTGCGTATTTGACGCCCGAATCAAGCCCCAGCCGCCGTCGAATAACACGCGCGCGCCGTCGACGTCGATCACGGTGTGATTCTTTTGCCAGTAGGTGACCGCGTTGGCAACGATGCCAAACTTCTTGTCGTCCGGACAGTCGACGCGAATCTCGTCCGTGGATGGGTAGACCGGAACGCCGGCGAGCAGCTCGGTGATGGACTTGCCAGACGACGCCATGATCGAGAGCAGCCGGGCGGCCGCGTACAGGGCATCGTCGTAACCGTAGTAGCCATCGGCTATGTACATGTGCCCCGAAAGCTCACCGGCCAATGGCGCGTGGATCTCGTGCATCTTGGCCAAGATGAGCGAGTGTCCGGTGCGCCACATGAAGGGCTTGCCACCGGCCGCCGTGATCGCTTGAGGCAATGCTTCGGAGCACTTCACGTCGAAGATCACGGGCTGGCCCGGATTCCGCGCGAGCACATCGCGGGCGTAGATCGCGAGCACGCGGTCGCCCCACACGATTTCGCCGTGCTCGTCGACGACGCCAATGCGATCCGCATCGCCGTCGAGCGCGATGCCTACCTGGGCGGATGCGGCGCGAACGGCTTGTTGGAGATCCGCCAGGTTTTTCGCTTGGCTCGGATCTGGTTGCCGCTCGGGGAACCGGCCATCGCTCGTGCACAGCAAGCACTGCGTGACCTTGACACCCAACCGCTCCATCAGGCGCGGGCCGACGAGCGAGCCGACACCGTTTGCGCAGTCTAGCGCGATCGATAACGGGCGTGCCAATGGGCCAATGCGGGAAACGATATCGTCGAGATAGCGGTCGAGGATCGCCTCTTGTCGTACCGAGCCCGGCTTGTTGGGGGTGATCCGCTTCCCCGTTTCGACGAGCACCAGAAGCTTCTGAATGTCCTCGCCGTACAGAGCGTTCGTACCGACACAGACCTTGAAGCCGTTATACGGCGCTGGATTGTGAGACGCGGTGATCTGGACCCCGCCTGCGACTCCGAGCTTCTCGAGCGCCCAATACAGCGTTGGCGTCGGGACAACGCCGATGTCGATCACATCGACTCCAGACTCGGTGAGGGATGCAACGAGCGCGTCGCGCAGGGCATCCCCGCTCGGCCGGTTGTCGCGCCCCACCGCAATCGGCCCGTGGACGTTGACATCGTCGAGGTAGACGGCAAAGGCGCGGCCGACGTCGCGCGCCGTGTCGGCGTCGAGCTCCGAGCCGACCAAGCCGCGGATGTCATACTCACGGAAGATTTCTGGTGCGACCGTCATGGGACCCGCATGTTAGCAGATGTACGTCGCGAGCATGTAACGCTAGGTAGCCGTCGTTCCGGGTGGGGGCTCGGGCTCCTTTTGCCGAATCACACCATCGGTCATCCAGCAGTTCGCGTAGGGGCCGTCCGATTGCTTCGAGAGCAGGAATAGGTAGGTGACCTGCGACCCATCCCGGCCGACGATCACGACCCGTTGCTGCGCGTGATTCCCATCGAGCTCGAGCCGCCCCTTGGTCACGCTCCGGAAATCGAGCATCACGCGATACGCGGGATTCTTGATCATCGACGCGAACCGTTGCAGCGGACCGGTTTCCAAGCGATTGGCGGGCGAGGCGAACTCGAAGGTCGTCGCGATGCCCGCATCGGCCTGGGGGTTGTCGTTGTGCTGGAGCGCGGTCAGCACGATCTCGACCACCTGGCCGGGTGAGAGCGACGGCGTCGGATGAGGCGCAGACGCCGCGAGCACCAGCGCCAAAGCCCAAGCACTCATACGACTGCGACGTTCGAGAGGTCGAGCGTGGCCGCGCCGACCCAGCCATCGACCTGCTCGGCGTTCCGCGCGCCAACGATCGCCGCCGTGACCGCGGTATTTTTCAGTGTCCACGCGATTGCCACTTCCCCTGGCGAACCCAGCTCGCGGAGCTCCTCGACGATCGCGAGGTTGCGCGAGAGATTGGGCTCATTGAACGCCGACGACCGCCGCCGCCAATCATCGGCCGGCAAGCTCGCGATACGCTCGCGCGTCATCGCACCCGACAGGAGCCCCGAGGCCATCGGCGAGTACACGATCACCCCGATATTCTCTCGTTGACAATACGGAAGAATCTCGGCCTCGATATCGCGGCGGATGATCGAGTAGGGCGGTTGCAAGGACACAATGGGCGCCACGCGGCGGGCGCGTTCCATGAGCGGAACGTCGAAGTTCGACACGCCGATGTGCCGGATTTTTCCCTGGCGCTGCGCCTCCGCAAGGGCTTCAAGACCCGGTTCGAGCTCGGCCAGGTTCGCCGGTGGCCAGTGCACCTGATAGAGGTCGATGACGTCGGTTTTGAGACGACGGAGACTGGCTTCGAGGTCGCTGCGCACCGATACGAGTGACCGAGTGGTATTGCCCTGGGCATCCCACACCAGCCCGCACTTCGTGAACACGTACGGACGCTTTGTGCCACCCGCGAGCGCACGCGCGACGACTTCCTCGGAGTGGCCGAGGCCATATACCGCCGCCGTGTCGATCCAGTTGATGCCGAGATCCAACGCGCGATGGATGGCGCTAATGGAGTCGCCATCGTCCTGATGTCCCCACCCGAATTGCCAGGACCCACCCACTGCCCAGGCACCGAATCCGAGGGGCGTGATGTGTAAATCTGAACTACCGAGAAGTTTCGTATTCATGACGTGTAGTCCCGTGCGTCGACGGCGAACCCAAAGGCCATCGCAAGAATCGTGTTCACGAGTATCCGGAGGAGCCCGTACACCCCCGCGGCCGCAACGACCGTTACCATTGCGTACACGGGGACGCGATGCTTCGGTGCCTTCATTAACTCCGGGATGCCGAGGCAGAGCAGATAGACCGAGTAGACAGCGCCGATCGCGATCGCGACGACCTCGGTCGTCGGAACGATCAGCGCGAGGCCGGCGATCCACAGTGGCGTGCGCGCATAGGTGGCGACTTTCAGCGCTTGAATGTGGCGCGGTATCCCCTCGCACTCGGGACACCCCAGTCTCGGGCCGAGCCAGTCTATGACGAACGCGACGATGTCGACCGCGAGGAGCTCGAACAGGAAATAGAGCGCGGCCCAGACGAGCACCTGCCAGAACGGTGGGCGGGCGATGACCGGGAACCCGACGAACGCCACGCCGATTAGCCGTGCAAGGGCCGCAAGTCCGGCGAGTGGCGCGATGTAATGGAGATACAGCGCCTGGGTCGTCGTCTGTTCTTTGTCGATCGTGGCCCACGTGCCGCGCGGGTGCAGCAGGATGCCTTTCACGCGTTCGGCAATAGAGACCATAAAAGCAAATCTACCAAATGCGAGCGTTCTTCTACTACATCCTCTGTTGGTCAGTTATCGCCCTTTTGGTTCCCGGCGGGCGATGGTGGGTGCTGGCCGTGGCAGTCCTGACGACGGCTCCGCTCGTCGCGTTCTACGCCCGACGCGGATGGCGGAGGTACCCGACCGCGGCCTTTCGGCTGTTCGTGGTGCGGCCCGTACTCTACGTCCAACTCGCGCTGCCGCTTGTGAGCATCGCGGGCATCGTCGGGCTCGGCCTCGGGGCAATCTTCGGGTCGTCCATGGCTGGCGGCCGCATCGCGGCGACGATCATGCTGGGCGTCCTTCTGGTCCTGTTCGCCTTCGGGTATGTCGGCAGCAAGCTGCTCGTCGTTCGCGACGTTCGCGTCACCGTGCCTCACCTCCCGAGCGAGTTCGACGGGCTCACGATCGCGCAGATCTCCGATTTGCACGTGGGGCCGCAGACGTCACAGGCGTTCCTGCGTCACGTCACTCGCACTGTCGCCGGGCTCGGTGCGGACATCATCGCGATTACCGGGGATCTCATTGACGACCGGGCCGAGGACGTCTCGGCGTACGCCGATGGGTTGGGCACACTCCGGGCGCCGCTCGGCGTGTACGTGATCCCTGGGAATCACGATATCTACGCCGGTTGGGACCAAGTTGAGCGCTCGCTGCGCTCGCGCCTCAACGCTACGGTCCTCGTGAACTCGGCGGCGATTCTCAGCCGAGGCTCGGCTCGCGTCGCGCTAGCGGGAACAGGTGATCCGGCCGGCCGGCGCATGGGGAACGCGGCGCCGGATATCGGCCGAACTCTCCAGGGCATCGACCCCGACACGACTGTCATCGCACTGGCCCACAATCCGGCGCTGTGGCCGGCGTTAGCGGAGCGAGGGGTGGCGCTCACGCTGAGCGGCCACACGCACTGGGGCCAGTTCGCCATCCCTCGACTCGGCTGGAGCCTGGCCAGTCCGTTCCAGACACGGGCCATGGGGGTGCACCGCGCCGGAGACAGCATGCTCTACATCCACCCCGGCACGGGCTACTGGGGGTTGCCTTTCCGTCTCGGCGCTCAGCCGGAGGTGACTCGGATCACGCTTCAGAGGGGACCCGAGGCGTCCATTGCGATGGCACCGGCGCGCGCTACGTCTTGCGGAGCAACACCACCCCGGCAACGACCAGCAACACACCAAGAACCCTCCCCAGCGTGATCGGATGGCGGGCGACGTCCAATGCGCCCGCCTGCTCCAGGGCCAGCGCGACGACCATCTGACCGGCGACGACCGCGCCCAAGGTGAGGCCCGGTCCGAGGCGTGGCGTCACGACAACAGTCGCCATCACGTACGCCGCGCCCAGAAGGCCACCGAGCAGCGCCCACCAGGGTGTCTGGGCCAGGGCTTTGGCCGCCGGAAGAGGCTCGCGGATGACCAGCATATAGAGCACGAGTCCGGCCGAGCCCACGAGGAACGACACGAGCGTCGCGCCGGCAGGCCGTCCGAGGTGGAGGCCGAGCGCGCTATTAGCGGCAACTTGTACCGCCAAGAGCCCGCCGGCCGCGGCGGCGGCGAGAATGAGGACAGGGTTCACGTTGTTCACGAGGCGACTCTGGGAGGTGATCTGGCGGGGATAGTATACGCGTTATACCCTGGGGAACGTCATGCGCGACGAGAACCTGAGCTTCGCCGATGAGTCGTCTCGCGTCATCACGGCGAGCGTGCTACCGCTGGCATGTCCAGCGTGCGGTGCCCGCTATGAGGCGGGCACCCGGTTTTGCGCGCACGATGGCTCGGCGCTGCCGGAGCTCGCCGCCGATTCCCTTGCTGGGCTGATCATCGCCGATCGGTACCGGCTCGGCCGGAAGCTCGGCGCCGGGGGCGTCGGCGAGGGGTACTTGGCCGAGCATCTGCGGATCGGGCGGCCGTGCGCCCTCAAGTTGCTCAAGGCTGACCTGCGAAAGGAACCCGAAGCCGTCGGGCGGTTCGTGCGCGAGGCGACGAACGCCAGCCGCATCAACCATCCGCACGTCTGCCAGATCTACGACTTCGGGGAGGCAGAAGGTGGGCTCGTGTACCTCACGATGGAGTACGTGAGGGGCGAGCCGCTCTCGCAGCTGCTCATTCGCGATGGGCCGCTCGACGCGCGGCGAGTCGCGGTCATCATCAAGCAGGTCGCGTCCGGGTTGGATGCGGCGCATGCGCTGGGCATCGTGCACCGCGATCTCAAGCCCGAGAACGTGATCTTGCGCGCGTCGACGGCGGACGATGGACTCGACGATGTAAAGATCGTCGACTTCGGCCTCGCGAAAGTGTTCGGCGATCGCGCGCAGCAAGTGACCGATACCGGGTGCTTCGTGGGCACGCCGCATTACATGGCGCCGGAGCAACTCGTGCCGGCGACGGTCGACTGGCGGTGCGACGTCTACGCGCTCGGACTGCTGGCGTTCGTGCTGCTGACCGGGCGTTTGCCGGTCGATGGCGAGTCGGCGCTCGAGGTCATGAGACTGCGGTTGAGCGAGCCGCCGCTGTCGCTCGCCACGGTCGTCCCGAATGTTCGGTGGCCGGTGGAGCTCGAGGAAGTCTTTGCGCACGTCCTCGCGAGGAAGCCGGGCGACCGATATCAAAGTGCTGGGGCATTCGCGAGCGACCTCGATACGGTCATCGCGGCTTGGACGACGCCCCCCGTCGTCCATTCAACGGTCAGTGCGGTCGATTTGCCGACGACCAAGCCTCGGGCGCCGAGACTGCGCCGCGCGCCGCGCTGGCGGGTCTCTGGTACGCTCGTTCGCCGTATTGCATTGGGCGCCGCGGTGGTTGCCATCGGCGGAGTGCTCGGGCTCCTCGCGGCTCGACTGGTCTCTTCGGGGGATACGGTGACGGTGGCGCCTGCGGCGCCGACTATGACGGCCGCCGCCGGTACGATCGCACAGCCGGTCACGACGCAGCCGGTCACGACGCAGCCGGTCACGACACAGCCAGTCACGACGCAGTCGAGAACACAGCCGACGACACAAACCGTGCGCGCGCGCCCCTCTGTTACAGACCAGGGCGCGCCGATTCATCACATGCCGGCGGCCGAGTCGCCTCAGGCGGTGTTGAAGCGCTTGGACAATTGGACCGACCCGCGGAATGTCGATCAGCTGACGGCCGAGCGGGCGCTCGACGAGATCCAGCAGCTGCTGCCGCAGTTGACCACCCGCAGCGACAGCGTCGAAGCGCTGTATCGGGCGGCGGAAGCGAACGTCGCGCTGGGCAACACCGATGCGGCGTGCGAGACCCTGACGTCGCTCCGCGAGCGCGCCGCTGGGACGGCGTTCAGCCGCGCGGTCGCGTCCCTTGCCGACTCCGGCCTGCGCTGCCGATAGCATTTCTTTCCGCTTGCCGCCCCGTTACCTGAGCGATACAGTACGTGGTGCAATCGGCCACCCCTGTTCGTGCGGTACTCTTCGACTTTGGCGGAACGCTCGACGCTGACGGCCTGAGGTGGAGCACTCGCTTCCACGCGGCCTATAGGGGACTCGGCGGATCCCTGCCGTTCGGGAACTTTGAGACGGTCTTCCGAGCATCTGATCGAGCACTCGAGAGACGGCCGGATATCCGGCGTCTCGGATTTCGTGCAATGATCGATGCCCAAGCGCAGCTACTGCAGGAGATGGTACCCGACGGCGCCACTATCGACTTCACCGAGGTCGCGGATCGTTTTCACCGCGACGCCGTGCGCACCACCGAACGGAACGCGCACGTGCTCTCCAGTCTGGCGGATCGGTATCGACTCGGCATCGTCTCGAATTTCACCGGCAATTTGTCGTGCTGTCTCGCGGAGCTCGGCCTCACGAACTACTTCCAGACGGTGTCGGACTCCGGCGTGCTTGGCACGTCGAAGCCCGACCCCGGGATTTTTCAGACGACGTTGGCCGCGCTCGATGTCGAGCCCGGCGCGGCGTGGATTGTCGGCGACAATCTCGACGCCGACATTCGGCCCGCGCGCACGTTGGGACTCTGCACGTGTTGGCTGACGGAGCCCGAGTGCGAGACGCCGAACGATTGTGCACCGGACGCGCGCATCGCGTCGCTCACCGAGCTGCCCGAGGTCGTGTGCACGGCCTGATCCTCGCGGGCGGAGAGGGCTCGCGACTCGCGGCCGATGGCGTGGCCGAGCCGAAGGCGGCGGTGTCCGTCGCGGGGCGCTCCCAGATCCTGCGGCTCGCGGAGACGTTCGCCGCGATCGGGTGTCGGGACGTCACCTGTATGATCCGGTCGACTTTCCCCGACGTCCTCGCCTCGGTGCGCAACATCGAGTTGTCGATCGGCCGTCCGCGGGTGATCGCGTGCGAGACTCCATCGTCGCTGCATACGCTCGCCGAAGCGCTGCTCCGCATGCCGTCCGGTCCGGTGTTCTGCAGTATGGTCGATACGGTCATGCCCGCCCGTGATTGGCAGTTGGTGTTTGATGAAGCCACGAAACAGCTCACCGATGGTGCCGACGTCGTGTTGGCCGTGACGCCGCATGTCGACGACGAGCACCCGCTGTGGGTCGAGCGGGGTCCCGGTGGTGACGCGATCAGAATTGGCGGCCGGCCAGTCATGCCGCCGTGCGTGACGGGTGGCGTCTATGCGTTCAGCCCGCGAGCACGGGCGGCGGCAATTCGGGTGTGGCGCGATGGCGGATCCCGCATGCGCTATTTCTTGTCATCGCTTGTCGACGAGGGCGCTCGCGTGGCGACGACCGAGGTGGCGCTGATCGTCGATCTCGACCACAAGCGCGATATCGACGCCGCCGACGCGCTGCTCGCCACTGAGGCATCGGCATCGTGAACGGAGTGAAGCGGCTCGTCGCGCTGTATCGGCAGGCGTCGTACTCGCCGAATCAGCACCGGACGAACGACACCGCCATTCTCGATGCCACGGTGGCGGAGCTCGAAGCCCTCGGCTGGTCGGCGACGCGCGCCAACGAGAGCAGCTTCGAGCTGGAGGAGCTGACCGACGCCGATCTGGTGCTGAACATGTGCCAGGGGCCCGCGGCGTCGGAGCGTTTGCTTTCGCTGGAGCAAGCGGGGCTCCCGATCATGAATCGCCCGTCGAGCGTGCTGGGGTGTCACCGGCACAAGATGGTGGTACTCCTCGGCGATCAGATCCCCCGCACCGCGATCGTCCAGACGGGCGGGGATCCCGAGCTCGACGGGTTTGGCGCGGACGGGCGGCGCGTCTGGCTCAAGCGCGGCGACGTGCACGCCGAGCGGGCCGAGGATGTCGTGTCGCTGTGGCGCGAGGAGATTCCGGACGCCTTGCGCGTGTTTGCGGCGCGCGGCATCGCGCGGGTGGCGATGCAGGAACACGTGGCCGGGCCGATCGTGAAGTTCTATGGCGTCGCCGACGGCCGGTTCTTCCGGTACTACGGCGCCGACGGCGTCGATGGTGATCGACTCAAGGCGCTGGCCTTCGTGGCGGCGGAGCGACTTGGCCTGGGCGTTTTTGGGGGCGATGTCGCGTTTCCGGAACCGGATCGCCCCGTGTTGATTGATCTAAACGACTGGCCTAGCTTCGCGCCATTTCGCGCCGAAGCGGCAAGGCACATCGCCGGGTACGTGCACGACCATTTTGCTACGAGGGCATAGCGCTAGTGACGTTGACGGTCCAACCACGGCCAGAGACAGCGGCCGGTCCAAAGTCTTTGGCGGCGTTTGACGCCGAGTCGGCCTATCTCGCGCCCGGTACGCAGAGCGTCGCGCTGTTCAGCAAGCTGAGCATCGACCATGGCGAAGGCGCGCTCCTCTATGATGCCGACGGGAAGTGCTATACCGATTTGCTGGCCGGGGTGGGCGTTGCCAGTCTCGGGTATGCGCATCCCAAGTTCGTCGCGGCCATGCAGCGGCAGGTCGCGCGGGTGCATGTCGGCAGCTTTACCTCGGAGCATCGGGTTGCGCTGGTCAAGCTGATCGCCGACATCACACCCGGGGATCTCAATCGGACGCAGCTCTATTCGAGTGGTGCCGAGGCGGTCGAGTCGGCGTTCCGGTTGGCGAAAGCCTGGACGGGGAAGACCGAGTTTGTCGGCTTCTGGGGCGGATTCCACGGCAAGACCGCCGGGGTCCTTCCCTTGCTCGGTGGCTCCTTCAAGCACGGGCTGGGACCGCTGATGCCGGGCACCTACAGCTCGCCGTACGCTTCCTGCGCTCGCTGTGCGTTCGACAAGACGTTTCCCTCGTGCGAGTGGCATTGCGTCGAGTTCTTGCAGAAGAAAATCGCGCTCGAGACCTCGAATGACGTCGCGGCGATCATCGTGGAGCCGATCCAGGGGACGGCGGGCAACATCGTTCCGCCGCCCGGCTACCTGCGTATCCTCAGAAAATTCGCGGATAGCATCGGCGCCGTGCTGATTGCCGACGAAATGCTGACCGGGTTCGGGCGGACCGGGAAGATGTTCGCGATCGAGCACGAGGAGGTGTTGCCCGATATCATGACGGTCGGTAAGGGATTCGGCGGCGGGTTCCCGATGACCGGCATCATCGCTCGCGAGGAGATCGCTCGGGCCAAGCCCTGGGCGAATCCGAGCGGCAGCTCGTCGAGCTACGGCGGGAATCCGCTGGCGGCCGCCGCGGCACGGGTGAGCATCGAGACCATACTCGAAGAAGGGCTCGTCGAGCACAGTCGTGTACTCGGCGCCACCATGATGGCCGAGATGAAGACGTGGGAGAAAGAGATCCCGATCGTCAGTGACGTCCGCGGGCGCGGGCTCATGATCGGGATGGATCTCGTGTATCCGGGCACGACGAAGCTCCTGCCGAAAGACATCGCGCGGTGGATCTTCGACACGCTCCTCGCGAGGGGCGTGTTGGCGATGATCTACAACCCGGAGGTGCGGATCAACCCGCCGCTCGTGATCACGACCGAGCAGGCGATGAGTGCGCTCGCCGTCATGAAGGGTGTGCTGGGCGAAGCCGCCGCGCGGGTATGACGACTGGCACGCTGGCGACGAAAGGGGACGAGGTCGAAGAGTGGCTCGACCTCCGTTTCTTTCGGCCCATCGGGATTCGGCTCGCCCGAGCGCTGGCGCCGACGTGGGTCTCGCCCGATCAGGTGACGATGTGGAGCCTGGCGACGGGTCTCGTCGCCGGACATCTATTCTTTTATCAGAGCATCGAGCTCAACGCGATCGGGTGGGTGCTGTTCATCGTCTCCGACATCTTCGATAGCGTCGACGGGCAACTGGCGCGGCTTCGTGGGACGTCGACACCGCTGGGACGCATGCTCGATGGACTGTCGGATAGTGCGCGGTTCATCAACCTGTACGCGCATCTCGGGGCGCGGCTCATCGTCTTCCTCGGGTGGCCCGTGGCCGGCGCGATTGCGCTCGCGTTGGCCGCGCTGCTGAGTCACACGTGGCAAGCGGCGGCGGTCGATTTCATACGGCACGCGTTTCTGGCCATGAGCGGTCAGGACTCGGAGCTGGAGCTGCCCGAGGACCTCCAGGGCGGCTCGCTCAAAAATTGGCTGTATGGCGCGTGGGTACGGCGACAGGCCAGCATGTTCCCGGCCACGGTCGCGCTGGAGCGGCAGCGCCGGCAGGGGACGCTGTCCGCCGCGGCGCAGGAAGCGTATCTCCGGCACGCGGCGCCACTGCTCGGCCGCTGCATGTGGCTCGGGCAGAATGTGCGGTGGCTGTTGCTGCTCGTGACCGTCGTGCCGGGGTGGCCGGCGGCCATGTTGTGGATTACCGTCGTCCCGCTCAATCTCATCCTCTTTGTGTTCGTGTGGGACGCCGAGCATATCGAGGCGCGATCGTGAGCGCGAAGCGTGAGCGCCTCCAACCGACCCAATCAGTGCCCCGGGCTCTAGCTCGTCGATGGCCCAGTCGTATCGCGGGGCACTGATTGGCGCGGGTGGGATCGCCCGCACGGCACATCTCCCCGGCTTTGAGGCCGTTGCACCCCGGATCGAGATCGTGGCGGCGCTCGACTCGGATCCCAACGTCGCACCGATCGATGGCGTGCCCCTCTTCAGGGACCAGCCGTCCCTGCTGGCCGCGGGGCCGCTCGATTTCATCGATGTCTGCACGCCGCCATCATCGCACCTGCCGCTAGCGTTGTGGGCGCTGGAGAACGGGCTGCACGTACTGTGCGAGAAGCCGGTGGCAGTGACACGCGCGGACGCCGATACGCTGGCTACGGCCGCGCGGAAGGCCGGTCGTGTGGTTATCCCCTGCCACCAGTATCGGTTCAATCCGGTCTGGCGGCAGATTGGCGAATGGGTGCGCGAGGGGGCCATTGGCCATTGGCATCTGGCCGAGTTGTCCGTGTATCGGCTGCAGGCTGACGGTGGTCCGCAGCCATGGCGGTCGCTCCGCGCCGATAGCAGCGGCGGCATACTGCTCGATCACGGAACGCATCTCTTGTACTCATTGTTCGACCTGGGCGGCGAACCGCGGACGGTCCAGGCGTGGACCGGGCGACTGCGGCATCAGGAGTACGAGGTCGAGGACACCGCGCAATTATTGATTGGGTTTGCCGACCGCATCGCAACGGTTTTGCTCACGTGGGCCGCCGGGCATCGGGAGAACCGCGTGCGCATCATCGGCGAGCGCGGGACCATCGATTGGCATGGCGGCACGTTGAGCCTCGAGCGAGCCGGCGAGCCGCGGCAAGAGGTGGACTACTCCGCGCAGCTCGACAAGCGGTCGTACGCCGGTTGGTTTGCCGGCTTGTTCGGCGCGTTTGCCGATGCGATGGATCGTGGGGAGGCCGACGAGGCGCTCGCGGACATCACGCGAGTGGCGGCGGTTCTCGAGGCCGCCTATGAGTCCGCCCGCTCCGGCTGCACCGTGGGCGTGTGAACAGAAAAATTCAGGCGCTGGTGTTCGTCGGCGCCTTGGTGCTCTTCGTCGTGCTTATCGCGCACGCCGGGGTGGGAGGGCTCCTTCACAATCTCATCTCTGCACGCTGGGCGATCGTGCCATCGGTGATCGCCTGGGGGTTTGTGTATGCGTGCAACACCGTCGCCTGGCGGGCGCTGCTCGACGGCGCCATCCCGTTTGGGCGCGCGTATGTGATCAGCGTTTCGAGCTTCGCCATCAACTACGTCACGCCGCTCGTGCCCTTGGGTGGCGAGCCGTTCCGTGTTGCCGCCGCCTCGAAGTGGGTCGAGCCGCCGCGCGCGACCGCGTCCGTTGTTGGATTTCGGGTGATCCATACGCTCGGACAGCTCATCTTCTGGATTACCGCCATCCCCCTCGCATTCGTGCTCCTCCCTCGGACGCCGGCCACCACGGTCTCTTTGATTTCGCTCGCGGCCCTGTTTGCCGCGGGGGCACTCGCGCTGGCGGCGCTCTTTCGTCCTCAGACCCGATTGTTCCGCCGCTGGCCCAAGTTGAATGCGATCCATGAGCAGATCGCGGCGTATTCGCGGGGCACGATTCTGTTCGCGCTCGGCGCCGAGTACGTGGGCCGGTGCCTGTCGATGCTCGAGTATCTGTTCATTACACGGGCACTCGGCCTCGATGTCGACTATCCCACCGCATTCATGATCGGCGCGTTCTCGCAGTTCATCACGAATGCGACGTTCTTCATTCCGTTCGAGCTCGGGTCGAAGGAAGGCAGCCTGTCGTTGATCTTTCATCTCCTCGGCCTGCCACCGGACCTTGGCGTCTACGCATCGATTGTCAGTCGCATCCGCGAGATGATCTGGATCGCCATTGGCCTCGGGCTCGTCTGGGTGTGATCGCATACCACCCGGTGACGCCGGAGCGGCTCGGCGATCTCGTACGCGCAGGCACCCATTGGTCTGGTCGGTGGTGTGCTTCTTCGTCGACGCGCGAGCCCGGCGGGACGGGCTCACGGTGGGGTTACTGAAGGCAGCCGTCGCGTATGCGCGATCACTCGGTGCGAAGATCGTGGAAGGCTATCCAGTCGAACCCGGGAAGATCTACACCTACATGGGATCGCCGGAGACGTTCCGGAAGGCCGGATTCGAGGACGTGACGCCCGCCGGTCAGGAGCGGCGAGTCATGCGTCATGCTCTCCGTCAGTCGTGATATGGCAGGAGCGGGCGAAGGTCAACAACGGGATCCACGTACTGTGAGCCGACGATCGACTACCCGCGCGCGATGAGGACGACGGGCCGCTCGCAACACCGGCAATGTAGCCGTCGAGCGACTGCGCTACCGGTCCACGTGCATGACCGTCATCATCCCCGACTCGAGGTGCTCGGAGATGTGACAGTGGAGCATCCACGCGCCGGGGTTCGAGGCGTCGACGAGGAGGTCGACGGTCGAGCCGACAGGGATGATCACGGTGTCTTTCCAGACGAGGTTCTTCGTCGGCACGCCGTCGCGGGAGATGACCAGCATCCGCTGACCGTGGAGATGGATCGGGTGCTGCATCGGGTGGAACGACCGGTCGTCGTTGATAATGCGGATCACCGGCGTGGACCCGACCGGCACGTGCCAGTCGATGTCCATGTTGTCTTTGCCCGACGCTTCGTCGTGGATCACCCAGCGCACCTGTGAGGCCGTCGACAGCCAGTTCATGTCGGGCATGCCGTCGACCCATTCGACCGGCGCGAAGTACGCCGTGTCGATGCTCATGAACTGGACGGTGGCGAGCGGCAGGCCGTTTGTTTTGAGCGTGAGGCGGAACGTCTTGTCCGGGGTGTGATCGAACGCCGGACGATAGTGCGCGATGTCGGCGGACACCGCGGCGTTCGCGTGCAGGGTCGCGAAGCTCGACGCGTAGCTCGGCGCGGCCGGGGCGGCGCTCACGGTCACGAAGCCGAGCGTGTCTACCTCGGGGGTGAACTCGCCCTGGAAGTGGTTGATGGCTTGGACCGCGTTCACGAACGCGTACCGCCCGGGATGCGGGAACCGTACGTCGACGACGTAGCGTTCTGCTGGACCGAGGACCACGCTCGGCACGAGCTCTTCGTGCTCGAAGAGACTCTCATCGGATGCGACGACTTTGATCGGCGCGTCGCCGAACGAGACGTTGAATGTCCGGGAGCTGGCGACGTTGGTCAGGTAGAATCGGACCACGGAGCCTTGCGCCACGTTGAGCGCATAGGTCGGTTGGGCATTGACCCGAATCACGTTTCCGACGCGGCCCATGAGCGTGAAATCCGGCTGCTCGGCGCCGAAGGGGATCAACGTGTCGTGGTAAACGAGAATGTCGCCGAGCATCAGGACTGCTTCTTTGTTCGCCGGCTCGTAGTAGTGCGGATCGGGCGAGTCGACGATGATGTTGCCATAGAGGCCCATCGGCTGCTCGATGTCCTCGCGGACATGCGCGTGGTACCAGTAGATCCCGGCGTCCGGGAAATGCACGCGATAGAGATAGCCTTTGCCTGAGGCCACCGGGTCTTGCGTCAATCCCGGCGCACCGTCGCTGGCGTTGTCGAGGCAGACGCCGTGCCAATGGACCGCGGTCGGCAGGTCGATCTTGTTCGTGAACCGGACCATGATCGTCGCGTTTTGCGGGACGCGGATCAGAGGGCCGGCGATCTGGGTGTTGTACGCGTAGGCGATCGTCTGGTGATCGCCGATCATCTCGCGCACGAGCGTGGCGGCCAGGTCCAGCGTGTCGCCGTTCTTGAGACGAATCTCTTTGCGAGCGACCGCTTCGGATTCGGCTGGTCCACTCGGGAGGAACGTCTTGGCGACTGCCGGCGTCAATCCCATGAGGCCCGGCATCACGACCATGCCTGGCGGCATCGGGATCGGCATCATGGCCATGCCCGGCATGTTGGACATTCCCGCCATGCCCGGCATGTTCGCCATGCTCGTATCGCGAGACGGCGTGGTTTGAGCTGCCGCGCCGGATGCGATCAGCATGACGGCGACCACGAACTTCACTGGGCGTTGCCTCTGAACAGCGGGTGTGTCAGGAACGATTGGAGCCAGCCGCTGGGCGAGGTCCCGTGTAGCACGGTGGGACCTTGGTGGGCCGATGGTGTGGGTGAGGCTTCGGCGGTGACGACGAACAAGAACTTGTTGAGATCAGCCGAGCCGACGGTCGTCTTGCCGTTGGTGACGGTGCCGAGCCGAGTCCAGTGCGAGAGATCGGGCGAGGCCTGCCACGCGACGTAGGCGGTGTAGCGGCCGAGTGTAGACGGTGCCGGAAGGCCCGACGCCGTTACCTGGATGTCGTAGCGCGCGTGCCCGTCAGCGGTGACGGCGACGCCGAATGGCGACGCCGCGTACACGAGTCGTGCTTGGCCAGATGCGTCGGGCACCACGGTCCCTGGGAACAACTTCATGTCCCAGGGACCAATGGCGGCGACGACGAGGAGTGCGACCCACCGCTTCACGAGATCGGTACGTGGACCGGACCGTGATCGTAGTCTTGCACGCTCGAGATGTTCGGCATCCCGTAATCCTTGCCGTTCCATCCGTTGAACCCGTCCATATGGAACAGCCACAGGCCGGTCCGCATGTCCGAGATCACGACGAGCCCATCGTAGTTCCGAATATCGACGCCGAACGCACCCTGCATGACGCTGGTCGTGCTCGCCCAGTTATTGTCGGGGGAGCCGCCGAATCCGTGCTCGTGCTCGCACTCGCACGTAAACCAGTGCCCTTCGGTGACCGGGTGCTTCGGGTCCTTGAGGTTGAAGACTTGGAGACCGTCTTCGTAGGCCGACACGAACACGTACGGCCAGCGCACTTCATGGTTGTGCGAGAGGTCGTGCCAGTCCGCCGTCCACGCGGCGATCGGCGTATCGACGTTCTTCATCGTCCCGGCTTGTGCGGCCTGCAGATCCCAGATTCGGAGCGGCGTGT
>Ga0210398_10000991_pt1 | contig 30632 bp, 25 predicted proteins | sample IncBWC4OmetaG_FD_161047 | JGI IMG/M metagenome (GOLD analysis project Ga0210398, IMG submission 161047) | Forest soil microbial communities from Barre Woods Harvard Forest LTER site, Petersham, Massachusetts, United States - Inc-BW-C-4-O | ecosystem: Environmental > Terrestrial > Soil >... | reverse complement strand
ATCTTCGCCGTTTTTCGTGGCCAGTATTCGAGCGCGTCGTACAAATCACAAATCATCCGGTGGCTCTCTTCAAATTCGGTCATTCGGCGCTCGCACTCCTACCCGGCATCAACACGGAATAATCTTCCACGGCGCCCGATGTCGTGACTTTTCTGAGCCGTTCCGCCTTCGGCCTCTCCACGAATCCCGACGCCACACACGCGGAACTTGGCGAAAAATACGGATCAATCGGTGCATTGACCGCGACGCGATGCGTCCAATCCTTCATGCAATGCGTGTTTTGGCATCGATGCGCGCATTCAATCGTCGCGCTCGGCGCTCGCCGCTGTGCTTTCAAATCCATCCGCCTTTGTTGAAGAACAGGACAGTTTTATCCAACCGCCGCAGCCTGTGACGAAGTTCCTCCTCGGTTGCAGCTCTTACGACAGAATTTCCCTTAAAACCGAATCGGTGCGTTAACAGCGCGACCCATCCAGGGCCTTGCTGATCTTGTTTCAGGACAGCAACGAAACGCTCACCATCTGCTCGCATCGTCGGCGCCTCAAATCTTTTGGTTGTAGCGTGCGGGTAACGTGGAGTATTCACGGCGTTGCTGCTGTGCCAGGACTCGCAACTTCTGGTCGCGATTTTTCCTGGCTTTGTCACCGAGCGAAGGATCATCCGACAGCTTTTCCAGCGTGGAAGCCTCTTCCGTGCCGGGGACGTAATGCGAGAGCACATCCTGCACGGACAGTGTGATTGACGGGTTTCGGGTATTCGCTTTGGGTGCTTGCGATGGCTCGACTTTTTCGAGTACCGCATCCGCGAGGAGATCCCCGAATCCGATGCTCAAATTCCATAGCGAGCAAGGCACACGTCGTACCCGACACCAATCAAGCAGTTTCTTGCTGTTAGCCTCGGAATGGAATTCAGCATTCCACTGCGGGTGCGTCGCGAGAAAACGCTCAGCCCCTTCGAGGTCTATCTCGTCGGCGACTTCATCGGCAAACTTGGCCGATGGGTCAAGGACACCGCTTGCGCCTTCGCGCATGGCGCGGCAATAAACTGGAAAATCTGTGTAACCTTCCAAACGCGGGAAAATTTTTGCGGTTCCCATATCATCCCCCTTATGCCGTTGTCGGCGATTCCGGTTTGTATTTCGACCGCACAGTGGCTTGTAGTTCGGCAAAATTCATGCCCAGCGCTTTCCGCGTTTCCGCCTCAATCGCCGCTACCGCTCTCTCATGTTCGGCTTGCGCGTCTGCTTCTGCTTCATCGGACCACACGTACCGCTCATGGAGGGTTGGCGGAAGTTGTGACAACATCTCTCCGCGCCTTCTTACCACCTGCCCATCACGGTCTCGCCGCAATCTGTGTTCTAGATTATTTCGGGCAACACATCTCTCATACGCGGCTTGCGGGAGAGACATATCGATTTCGTGGCCGTGAGCAATCAGCCATTGGATGGCGAACTGAAGAGATGTGCGGTTGAAGTCGCTTTCCTCGTAATTCGTGTAAAGGGCCATGCCATCCGGCGACGTTTTGCGCCAATGGGTGACTACCGCTGTCAGTACCGCAACGTCTATCTTGCGCGGCGGTGCCGGATTGGCATTGGAAATGCGGCTCTGTTCGGCTGCCTCGCGCGACTTCGCAAGGTCGCCGCTGATCTGAGTGCCGGATACCGTCTTAGTTCCTTCGGCTTGGCGATTCCATTTCACTCGATTTTCTTCGCGCTGTTTCACACGGTCGTCATGCGTCGTCGTGTCTGCCCGTTGTGCTGCGACAACCTGGGCGTGACGGTCGAATCTGTTCTTCTGGTCTTCGAGAAGGGAGGGCTGAGTCGCATTCCGCTCCTCGCCATCCGGTCCACGGCCCCACGGGTTCTTTCGGGTGCTCATGGCTTGGCCTTTCTCGCCGGTTTTACTTCGACTTGATGGAGCGGCACCAACGGCCCTTCCGACTTGCCCGCGTTGCGGTCATTGCGCACGAACGCGCCATCCTTGAATGAGGCCTTGTGCTCGCGATTTTGTTTGCGCCCTTGGTGTGCTTCCTTTTGCTTCGGGCCAGGTGTGGCCTTGCGCCCGCCACTGTGGACGGGGCGCTTGCTTTGTTTGTTCATTTCCAATTTCTCCTTTTTTAGTTAAGTGCTGCCGTGAATGGTCGAGTGTCTTGCACAGTGCCCCTCGACGCGGGCCGATTACTCCTAACTATTTCGCGGGGCCTCAGTCTCTTTCGTCGGCGGATTGATTCCGACTTCAGGGGAGGAACCCGAGTTCCGAGGCCACGCGCTTCACCGCTGAATGCGGGAAGGTCACAAGACGATTCGCTGGACAGGTTTCTTGACGTAACGCGCTAGCAGCAATTCAATTTGCTTGGTCAACGAGCGGCCTTCGCTCCTCGCGCGTCTGCGTGCTGCGTCCTTGAGGGGCACAGGCAAGCGCAAACACATGCCTTCGCGACGTTTAGGGGTCATCTCAAACCTCGATGGATTTTGGTGCGGAGTGAAACGGTTGCGGGAAGAGTTGCGGACTTCTCAGGACTCCCTTTAGTGTACCGAACTTGTACCCTTAATGCAAGGGTATGTTATAATCCGTAAAGAGATTGAGGAACGCTCGGCGCCACGGCGCCGCCTCCGCCATCCCCCATCCGGGGAACGCAAAGTAGCGACTTCCGATAGTCGAGGCTTTGCGTGACTAATTCCGAAACGCCGTTCAAGACACCCGCCGTATCCCTGTCTGGTCTAGTAGAACCGATACTCACCCCTGAACAAGTCGCAGAGCGTCTTCAACTACCGTCGTCCAAAACGGTTTATGAAATGACCCGCCGTCGTTCGAGCGGTCGGCGTCCAATGCCGTTCTTCAAGGTTGGAAAGTTCCTGCGATTCAAATGGTCGGAAATAGAGCGCTGGATGGAAGAGGGCAGGAAGAGCAGAGCGGCTTGATGGTGGGCCCTCCCGGACTTGAACCGGGAACCGACAGATTATGAGTCTGCTGCTCTAACCAATTGAGCTAAGGGCCCGCACACGCTCAAGCCTTTATACCGTACTTTGTACGCAACGTCTTGTCGAGCTTCTTCATTCCCGCTTGGGCTCGCTCGTGATTCGGCAGGATGTAATATGCCTGCGTCGTGGACACGTCAGCGTGACGCAGAATGCTTTGAATATCTTTGTCGTCGACGCCCGCCTCATTCAATCTTGTCCCAAGCCCTCGCCGGAATGCATGCCAACCGAACCACGCGCCGTTGATGTATTGCGGAATGTCGCGGCGCGACAGATTGTCTAGGTCGAGAGGCCGCATCGACTTCTCACCTCTGAATATCCAGTTTCCTTCACCCGCCGGATACCCGGTCTTATACTTCGTCAAAATCTTTCGCAGAATTGGAACCACAAAAATGCCCGCTTCGCGAGCCTCGGTCTTTGTTGGGCCTATATGCTCACCCCATACTTTACGCCGGACGTAAATCGTCGCGCCGTCGTAATCTTCCCATTTCAGCCCACGCAGTTCGCTACGGGTTAGGCCAGTGAACGCCGCGACGGCGACAACCGTGCGGGCAGGCTCGGGCAATTTATCGAGCATCTCCGCAGTCTCCTCCAACGTATAAGCATGCTCGTTAGACGCTTGGATTTTGCGACGGCGCAAGTCTAATTCTTTCGGATCGGCTTTCTTTGTTCGACCGCCCGCTTTGGTTTCCTCCATAGGATTCGAGCCGGACAATGCTTCACTCGTGAGCGCCCAAGTGAAAACGCCGCGTAGGAAGTTCTTGATGCGGAGATGTGTCTGGTGGGATAGATTTTGCGGCAAAGACTCTAGGAACCGTTGGCCGTTTCCTGCCGTGAAGTCCCGGAGCCGAATCTTGGCGATAGGATCATTCTGAACGTGGACCTTCCAAATGTCTTTGTAGCCTTTTACGGTCGAAGGCTCGATATGCAACTCATCGTCGCCCGGTCTTTGCAGCCGTTGCTCAAGACGGGGAAAGTAACTTCGCTCGATGAAGTCGCCAACCGTGATGCCGGATTCCGCTACTTTCGCCGGGCTATTGATACGGGCGAGGATCGCGCTAATCTTTTCGTGGAAGAGAGACCGCAGTTGGGTAGTCTGGGATACTTTGTAGGGGTACTGCGAATAAGAACCGAGGGCGCTCATCGTCCGCACTCGTGTTATTTTGCCATCAACGGTGCGGTCCTCGTGGTATCGCAAGACCCAATTGGGACCGCGCTTCATTATCTGGCCTTGCTGGAATCTAGGTCGCATTGACCCTCCTGTTATGGGACCATTTTGGGCCAGAATCGTGCAAAAGTCAAGCAAATACGCATGTTTCTAGCGGACTCATAATCCGTTGGTCCCAGGTTCAAATCCTGGCGGGCCCACCAACTTAAGGTCTTCCTATCAGTTGGGTTTTTTCCGCTTTGGGTATTCTCTTCGAACTCGAGAACCTGCGGAGCGAGTCGACAGCTTAGAACGAAGAAAGACAAAGGCAAATTCTTCTCCACCCACCCGCAGGTCATCTACTTAATCAAATGTGGCGCCACCAAGCTCACAAACTCTCGCACGTGCACAATCTTCGTTACCTTCCAATACTTTGGGAAGTGGCGTAAATTGTCCGTAACCAGGTAGTCCGCCCGAGCCTTGTCTGCGCACTCGAGGAAGTTATCGGCGCCTGGAAGCTCTCACCAGCCGCGCTGGCGAAACAAAATGCGCCCGGTTCTCGATCAAGCCAAGAAATTGCATTTGTAATCCCCTGCGTATCCGCAACTCTGGGTGTGCCAAAACCATCCGGTTGATTGCCAGCAGGAAAACGGTGCGCTGTAATCGCGGCGGCTTGAGCGCCGCCGAGTACGACGAAAAAGGGCAAGAAGAGACTCGTCGGTCGAGGAAGGCTGATGGTGCTGGGGGCCCTCATTGCACGGACGAATATAAGAGGACGTGAGAGTTCATCGCTCGCAAGGCAGGCAGAAGATGAAGCGAGATTTCTCTCTTCGCGGGCCGATATGTTCCGAGAAGCGACCGTCAAGGAAAGAGCGTCGGCCTGCTCCGTTCGAAATGACGAGCGGAGGGAGTTGCGGGAACGGCGAGTGCTTTCTCGACTACTTCTTTATGGGTTTGGGTGAATTTGGCTTTGGCCTTGACGCCGAGGCGACTTGCGCGGTGAAGAAGCTGGTCCAGCAACTGACTCAGCTTTGCCCCGCGTACCCCATGGCGGCCAATGCGCCCCGCATATAAGCAAAGCTCGCGATGGCGCCCGGCATCGGATCGTCGGGATGAACCTCATACTCCAGATCGACAAAGCCCTTGTACTTTACTGCGCGGAGAGCCTCAAAAATCTTCTTCACCGGCATGATGCCTTCTCCCACAGCTACCTGGCTCTCCTTGCTCTGGAAGCTCGTGAGGTCCTTCATGTGCACGTTAAACACTCGCGCGCCCACCTCTTGGATGGCCTGAACCACGTCCGTGCCCGCGCGAACTGTATGCCCGACATCTACGCAGCAACCGATTCGCGGATCCAAACTCTTCACCGCTTTCAACACATCCAGCGGGGAATGCCACAACTTGTCTTCCGGGCCATGATTGTGGATTGCAAAACGGATGTCGTATTCCTTTACGAACTTCTCAATGCGCGGCAGAGTCTCCGCAGCGGGATCGCCCGCGACAATCACGCCAACCCCGGCCCGCTTGCAGTATTCGAATTTGCTCCGGATGTCAGCGTCTTCGTCTTTCGGGAAATAAATGGTCCCGGCGGCATGAAGCTTGATACCCGCCGCGGCATAGTCCGCTAGGGCGGCCGCCTCCTCCCGGGGATCCATCGGGAGGTGATCTTTGACGTCCTTGGCATTCAGTGCTGACACGTTGAGCTGTTTCAGGTAGCCAATCATCTGAGTGCGGCTCAAATTACGGAACGTATAGCTGGCCACGCCCAGTCGAATAGCAGAGCCCTCGTCAGCCGGGAGACGCCCTGACACAGCCGCGAATACATCTTTCGAAGCAGCCGCCGCCGCAACCAGAGCACCAGAGCGAACAAAATCGCGGCGCGAGAAAATGTTTTTCGTTTCCGTATCATCGCCCGGCGAACACTGCTGCATTTTAGACATGCGGCGCCCAGTCCTTCTCGTACTCTCGCCCCCACGCCTTCATCGCTTCAGGGTCGCCCTGGATCCGTCCGTCTTTCGTATCGAGATGCAACTCCCGGTTGACTTCCCACGCGATGTTGGAAAGCTGGAGCATCGTGACCGCGACGTTGCCGATAGAGATTGGCGCGTTAAGCTTTTCGCCTTTGCGGATTCCCGCGATGAAGTTCGCGAAGTGGAGATCCGTCATGGAATCGGCTCCGCGGAGGTCGGCAGATGTCGTTGTGCTACCGACCTTGAACTCGCTTGTCTTATTCCCTTTGAGGTCGTAGATCTCGTAGCCATCGCGATCCACGACCACGGTGCCAGTCGTACCCATGATGGCCGAGCCGCGGTCGCGGCCGTAATACTTCATTCCCTGGCAGCTCTTGCCCTCCCAGGTGAGCATCTTGTCGTCGTATTCGAAGCTGGTGACCAGCGTGTCGTAAAACTGCCAGTCGTCTTTGAATTGGTATCTGCCGCCTGACGAAGTGACCCGTTTCGGAAAGTCGACGCCCAGCGCCCAGCGGCACACATCCACCTCGTGCGTTCCATTATTGAGCGTTTCGCCAGTGCCGTAGTTTCTGAACCAGTGCCAGTTGTACGGATGTACGTTGTCCCTATAGGGTCGGCGCGGCGCCGGGCCCTGCCACAAGTCCCAATCCAGCTGGGCGGGCACGGGAGCTTCTTTGCCTGTGCCAATCGATTTCCGCACATTGCTATACCAGGCTTTCGCGAGGTAGGGCCTGCCGATAATGCCACCGTGAATCTTTTCGACGATCTCGATGCTGTGTGGCGAAGAGCGCTGCTGCGTGCCCATTTGCACGAGCTTTCCGTACTTCTGCTGCGCCTCGACCAGCATCTGCCCCTCAGCAGGATTGTGGCTGCATGGTTTTTCCACGTAGACGTGCTTGCCCGCCTGTAGCCCGGCGATGGCCATCGGTGTATGCCAATGGTCGGGCGTGGCAATCGTGATGGCGTCCACATCCTTGCGCTCGAGAATCGCGCGGAAGTCTTTGTCTGTCGCAGGGGACTCGCCCGTCTCGCGCTGCACGGCGTCAGCGAATTTTTTGAGAATGTTGCTGTCCACATCGCAGACATATGAGATGCGGCCAGATTTTGTGTTCGCCTTGAGCGCCGAGAGATGAGCATAGCCGCGACCGTTGAGGCCGATCACAGCAAAGTTGAGGCGGTCGTTGGAGCCGATGATCTGGCCATAGCTCTTGGCCGCCGTTCCCACGGCCAGTCCGGCTGCACCCACCGCAAGTCCATCGAGAAACTCACGTCGTGAAACCCGAGAAGTCATGTAGGTTCCTCCTACGTCGTGAAGTCCATAGAATCAATTCTAATCTACAAGCAAATTCACATCGCCTGATCGATGTTCGATTGACGAACTGACGGGCTCAGCGGTTACTCGATCTGCTTAGCCTACACGATTGTCTCGCTGTGGCCGGGTCAGAAGTTGAACTTCAAGCCGAGTTGAAGTTGGCGGCCGCCGCTGGCACTGGTGATATCGCCGAAGCTACTGCTGGCCAGCGTGGTCCCTGCCGCTGTACCGCCCGACGGTGTGCCGTTGGTGTTGTTAAAGTAGAACTGCGGCGTATTTGTCGCGCCAAGTGCCTCGAGGCGGAGATCCAGACTGTAGCGTTCCGTAAAGTGGATGGACTTTGACAGCGCAGCGTCCAGGTTGAAGAAGCCGGGTCCACTGAGATAGTTTCGCCCCACATTGCCAAACGCATCCCCTGTCGGGGCAGCGAAGCTCGAGGTGCTGAACCATGGGCTGGAGGTGCCGATACCGTGAAGGATTTGTACTGGCGCGACCAAATTCGGAGTTTGGGTGTTGCCTGGGGCAAGAAGCCCGCCCGAACTGGCGGTAAAAAAAAGCGGAAGACCCGACATCAGCGTAAGAAAGCTGGAGATGCGCCAGCCCCCCACGATTGCGGCACCGACTCCCGAAGAGACGAAGCGCTTGCCCTTTCCAAACGGCAGATCGTACACAATACTCTGCACAAAAGTATGCGTGCGGTCGAAGTCGTTGCGGGCGTAATTTCGGCTTTGATTGATATAGAATGTGAGGCCTCCGTCGTCGTCCTGTTGAAAGCCCATGCCTTTACCAAATGTGTAAGACGTGGTGGTCGCGAAACCACCCGAGAAGTGCCGGTCAAGTTTCGCCTGCAAAGCGTTGTAGCTGGACGAATATCCCGCAAAAAGGAGACTGGTGCTTGCCGTGCGCCCGAAGGAGTTGAACTCAGGCTGTCCGGCGTTCCCAAGACCAGCGACCGTGGCGGCGTTGAGGTTGTAATTGACAACGGTGTCGACGCTGTGATTGCCTACATAAGCTGTATCGAGCACGAAGTGCCCAGGCAGCGAATGCTGGATTGCCAGGTTCCACGATTCCACGTACGGATTCTTGAAGCTCTGATTCACCACGAAGTAGGCGGAACCTACAGTCGGGTTGGTAATGATCCCGTTCGAGGGAATCGCTGGCTGAATGAGGGCAGGGAAGCCAGTCTCAAAAGTGGCAATCTGCCCGCTGGGAAGCGCGGCCGGGCCGTAGGTTGCAACGGCAGGATTGAACGAGTTATTGGCGCGTACCGGGAAATTGTAGGCGTAGCTGTTGTCAGGGAAAGGGGTATAGCTGATCCCGAAGCCAGCGCGAATGACGGTCGATTCCCTCAAACGATAGGCCAGTCCCAGGCGAGGTGCAAAGTATTTGTAATGCGTCGTGATCCCCAGGTTGTCCGGATTGCTGCCGTAGCCGCTGACGACAAGCGTATTGTTGGTGGGATCGTAGTTGGAAAAGCCTCCCTTGGCAACGGGCGTGGCGGGTGGATAAAACTCCCAGCGGATTCCAAGATCCGCTGAGAATTTGGGCGTGACCACCCACTTATCTTGCACGAAGGTGAAGAATTGCCACGCTCGATAGTTCGGGAAGAAAGTGGCCAGATCGCGCCCTGCCTGGCTTGGCACATCAAGCAGGAAGCTGGCGAAATCGTTCGTAAAACTAGTTTTGGACTCGCCGGCGCCGGTATTGAGCGCCGTCTGGCCATCACTGAAAGTATAAAGACCGCGTGGGCTGAAAGTCTGCTCCTGGAGCAGTGCATCCCGAACCCGGCGCAGGTCGGCGCCAAACTTAACGGTATGATTGCCTAGAATCTTGGTCCAGGTGTTTGCAAAGTCAATATTTGTTTCCGAGCGGATCCAAGGCAGGCTCGCCGAGTAGCCAATCAACGGACTGGAAAACCCACCGTTGATGGTAATACCGACAATCCCGCTGGTGATCGGATTGAGGTTGACGCCAGGAATACCGAGAGTCGTCGAAGTATCTGTGCCGTAATCGCTGTTGTGAGCTTCATTATGGTACCAGCCTGCACCAAAGCGGAACTCAGCAACCAATGTATTCGAAAAAAAGCGATTATAGTTGAGGCCGCCGCTATAAGTGTTCTGAACGCCCGTTCCCTCAAAATTGCCTTGTGCTGGTCCGCCGGCGATCCCGAATATGGGCGCCTGGAAAGTTGACGGACGCTGGTAGCTGAATCGGGCACTCAGGCGATCTTTATCGGTGAGATTGGCATCCACTTTGCCATCAAAGAAATCCGTGTCTTTGTGATAAGGCAACGTAGCAAAGTAGTTGTTCGCATTGCCTGCTGCGGTTGGGTTCGGCAAAAACGCGAGGAGCTTGGCGGAGATGGGATTGATCAAAGCCACCGGAATGACGTTAGGGCAACCAGCGGCGTTGGTACAGATAGGATTATACGCATCCACAGGAGTTCCATTAGGACCCGGTACTGTTAGAACACCGGGAGAGGACGAGGCGATTATCGGCTGGCGGCCCGTGCCGTTTGGATTGCCAGAATACGGGTTGTAGATTGTCGTCGGCGTTCCGGTCGCCGTAGTCGCGACGTTCAAATTTCCCGAGAGCAACGCCAGGCTCGGGACGGTGACCGTATTTGCGTTGGCCTCATGGTCTTTGACCATTAGATAGTCGGCGAAGAAAAAAAGCTTATTTTTCTTGATCGGCCCGCCAATATTGCCGCCAAAGTAGTTGTAAGCCAGGTGCCCCACTGACTTATCGAAGAAGTTGCGAGCATTGAAATCGTTGTTCCTGACGAATTCATAGGCAGAGCCGTGGTAATCGTTGGTGCCGGACTTCAAGATGACGTTGGTGACGGCGCCGCTCGCGCGGCCCAGTTCCGCGTCGAAATTACTCGTCGAAACGTCGACCGTCTGGATGGCTTCGAGTGGCGGCACTAGAATCTGCAGAAGACCGGTGCGTTCGTTGTCGTCGATGCCCTCGATCTGGTAATTGTTGCCCTCGCGCAGTTGGCCGTTGACTTCCGTCTGCAGCGAGCTGCTGGCGTTGAAGAACTGCGAGTGCTGGAAAGTGGCGCGAGTCGTGCCGGGCACGATGTTCAGAAGGTTTTGGAAATTGCGATTGGTTCCAAGCGGTATGTTCTCCGTTAGCACAGTATCGAGCTTGCGGCCCGTGTCGGCCCGCTCGGTTTGCAGAATGGGAGTCTCCGCCTCGACGGTGATGGTTTCCGACATGTTTCCAGGCTGAAGGACCAAGTCGACGCGCTCGCTGCTGTTTACGATCAAATCTATACCCGCTCTTGACTCTCGTTTGAATCCTGATTGTTCCGCGATGACTCGGTAGGTGCCCGGCGGCAGATCTGGAAATACGTAGTTACCGCTTTCGTTTGTCTGTGAAGTATGACTGATCCCTGTGTTCGTTTCCGTAATGGTCACCTTGGCGTCGGCAACCGAAGCACCGGACGAGTCCGTGACCGTTCCGAGCAAAGTTGCATTGACCGCTTGTCCCATGACTGGCGCAGAAAGCCCAAAGAGTAGTGTCCCGAGGACGACCACGATCGAGAAGCACCTCAGTTTGACGAGAGCCCTGGTGGCAGGAACTCGAAACTGTTCGGCATTTGTAACAGGAGTCTTCTCCCGGCTATCCATCCAAGAGCAAGACGAACCAGATAGTTTTTTCATGACATCACACCCCACGCGATTCGGAAGGATTTCAGACCAAATTCACTAGAGAAGCCGATTAGGCTTGGAACTGGTTCCACACCCTAGCTGAGCGAAGACCTCCTGTCAAGTCAGAATCTCGCGGAGCTAATCTGTAGCATCGGTTTTCCGACTACTGGCCCCAGGCGAGGATCCGCGCTGATCGGCCTGAGAATACCATCGCCGCCGTGGTGTGCTAGACTGACGCAGGCGTGAGGTCGAGGGTTTCTCGCCGAACCGAGCAAGACCCCTAATGCGCCCGAGAGCCACACTGCTATGGAAGCGGTTCCAAGAAAAACGACGATTCGCGAGGTGGCCCAGGCCGCTGCCGTTGGCATAGGCACGATTTCCCGAGTGCTCAATTCCAGTTCTCAGGTCAGCCGGGAAACACGCGAGCGGGTGCTCGAGGCCATCCGACGTCTGGGATTCCGCCCTAACGCGCAGGCCCGCCGGATGCTCAAGCGACGCTCAGAAATGGTCTGCTTTCTCCTGAGCAACCGCGATTTTCTCCATCCGTTTCATGCGCGCATCCTGCAAGGCGTCGAATCTTATGCCAGCGGCTTGAAACAGCACGTGTTGTTCGCCGCGCTGCATTATTCCCCGCGAACGCCTCCCGAAGCGATCGACCTGCCGCCGGTGCTTCAGGAGCATGGCTTGATTGACGGGCTCATTCTTGCGGGGACGATTTATCCTAATCTTCTCCGCAGGATCGAATCCATCCATATGCCTTTCGTGGCCTTCAGTAACAACGTGGTTGGAATGGGCGACGAGCAGCAATTTGACCAAGTGGGTTTCGATGATTTCAACGGGGCACTCCAATCCACGCGTTACCTGATCGGCGAGGGGCATCGCCGGATAGTTTTCGCAGGAGACACCTCCTACCCCTGGCTTCGTCGCCGTTTCGAAGGCTACCGGCAAGAAATGCGCGAAAGGAAACTAAAGCCTGTCTCGGTCATGGCGCGAAATCCTCAGAGTTTCGTCGATTTCGGTCAAAAGAGCGCAGAGCGAATCCTCGCCCGACGGCCGCGGCCCACTGCTGTTGTAGCCGGCAACGACGAAATCGCGTACGGCCTTTGGCGATCGCTGCAGCGGCAGGAAATGAAAGTACCCGGCGATATCAGCCTGGTGGGATTTGATGACCGCGAAGAGGCCCTTTTGATGGACCCGCCGCTTTCGACCGTCCGCGTCCACAAAGAAGAGATCGGCGAAACCTGTATGAAAATGCTTCTCGAGCGGCTACATCATCCGCGAATGACCTTCAGCCGGCGCATCCTGCCTACGGAATTTGTGATCCGCGGGACTGTCCGCCGACTGTGAGAATGAGGCCCGGCCCGAGAACCCGTCAGATGGCCATTGCCGAACAAGCCAGCCAAACCTACAGCATCAAAACTCTCGTTTCGGTTCGCTACAAAATGGCGGGAGACGGTTATGAACTGATCGAATAACCGTAGGATCGAATGGTTTCCACAGCTTCACTCCGACTTCCGGCGTCCACCTGCTTCAAGATCCGATGGATGTGATTCCTCACCGTGAACTCAGAAAGATTCAAATGTGAGGCAATTTCTTTGTTCGTGAGACCTTTGGCCACTAGAGTGACCAATTGTTGCTGGCGCAAAGTTAGATCGGGCTTTGCAGTTGAGTTTTGCAGGGGCAATTCTTTAGCGGTTTGAGCAACGAACCGAAATAGCGTGGAGCAAAGCTGGGGAGGACATACGGCCTCTCCGCGGGAAACGGCAAGCACAGCGGCGACAACGTCCGAAGCAGAGGCGTCCGGCAACAAATATCCCGCTGCGCCTGCACGGACGGCATTCAGGAATTGTTCCGCGTTGGGTTCCATCCCTATGAGGACGGTCTTAAATCCGGCGCTTCCTCGATTCTGGAGAGCAACACTCGCCGGGAGCCATCCCTCTTGGCGAGAGTCGGCGACAAGGACATCACATTGCGTCTCGAGTACCTGACGAGGGGCAGTCTCGCCTCCGCCACTCTGGCCGACTATTAGAAGGTCGGGGCGTTTGCGAAATAGTCGACTGAGCGCTTCGCGCAGCAAGCGCCCCTCAATCAGCAGGTATACACGGATTGAGGCGACGGGGACGATCTCGTTCAAAGAGCCCATTTATTTGCGGCCAAACCTGCACTGGACAAGGAGTCCCAGTCCCCGACGGGAATAAATCGGCTCTTGTGCTTGTTGAGTCGCGACAAGCAAGGTAACTTTAGTGCCTCGCTATTATTCATCAAAAGTAACATAACACTCCATTAATACCGGTTTGCGCAGCCATACTGGGCGGAAGTCTCCTAGATGCCGCTTCTCGGGTTAGGGATGCCAGTTCCCCTATGCACGGTTTGCTTGGACGCAGACCGCCCCTGAATCTCCAATTCCGGTGTCGTCTTTGGCCGACAGTTCTCGTTAGTTCAAAACAGGTATTCGGCCAGAATGGGCTGGTGCATGGATCGATTCCGAAATGGTTCCCGCCGGATTACTTTTGAATCTTACGCTAATTGCCAGAGGATTTCGATACTTGTGCTGTAAGGAACACCCCATGGAAAAAGCGATCAACCGGAAAGAAGGCCGCGTGTCTCGGACGACCGATGATGAATTTGCAAGGGACGGTCTTCTTCGCGAGCGTATGATGATGCCGAGCGAGCGACACTACCGAAGGGCTGCCACGGCCGTGCTCGCGAAGCCGCTGTTGCGCGAGAACGGCCTGCGCTCGCCGGCTTTTTCGTGGCGCAAGGTAGAGAAGATGCAAATGGTCAACGGCAAAATCTCCATGCCGGTGTTCCACCGCCACACGCAACTCTTCCTTTTTGGTGGTGTTTAGGTTAGTCAGTACCCCAGCCGGAAAAACGAAAAGCAGCCAGGCGAGAGCGCGCGTTTCGAACGCTTCCACCTGTCAGCCGATGGCAATGCGGATCGTTCCTTTCGTCACCGCCGCTTTTCGAAAATTGTTCGCCCTGTCCATCGCGCCAGGTAACCGGAAGGTGTCATTTTGCAATCGCGTCGTTGTCCGGTTCACGGGCGCACGGTAGGGTGAATAAAACACGGCGCAAGCCGTGAGCTCGCAGTCATTCAATCGCACTAGATTTGGCTGAGCAACTCGGCCAGACGGTGCTTTCGCAGATCTATCTCATTCGAATAGGAGCCACAGGTAAGATGAAAAGCCTCAACAAGCTGACGTTCTTTGTTTTTGCGCTACTGCTCTTTTCTCCTGCGTTTATCTCTGCAAAGCCGCAACCTCCGAGGGAGCATCCGGCGTATCTTCACGCTTTGACGGATCTCCGCCACGCACGCGCCCATCTGCAGCGCCCCGATGGCGGCGAATTGCGTGAACAGGAAAAGAAGGCCATTCACGAAATCGATGAGGCCATCAACGAAATCAAAAAAGCCTCCATCGACGACGGCAAGGATCTGAACGATCATCCCGCAGTTGACGCCGGCCTCGATTGGCGCGGACGTCTCCACCGTTCACTGGAACTCGTCAACAAAGCCCACAACGACATCGCCCAGGAAGAAGACAATGGCGCGGCCCAGGGCCTCCAGCAACGCGCTCTTGAGCACATCGACAAGGCCCACAAACACATCGAGGAAGCCATTCACCTCGTCGACTAATCTTACGTAACTGTTTTGCTTCTCCGGGCGCCGCGGCAATCTCGAGCCGCGGCGTTCATTTCTATTGCAGCGAATTACAGCCTCGGGGAAGAGTCACTGAAGTTGTTCGAAGATCATTTTCGCTTCTCGAAGCCGCCTCAGCACATACTCTTTTTCGGCGAGCGAATTCCAGTCGGGATAATGCGATGTCGTATCGATCGTCCGGTCAATCCACGCCGCAAAATACTTGGCGTCCAGGGGCGAGCGCGGAGCCTTGCCCCCCATCGTCATATAGACCGGACTCGTCGTCGCATACACATAATGGTCCAGCACCGGATATTCCGCGTCCTCACTCGAAGCTCGCAGCACGCACCATCCGCTCTCCTTCAGCGGCAGCGTCCCGGTAATGTCCGCGGAATCCCTCGCCCCGGTAAGCTCGAGCGTCTTGGCGACTCTCCCGTTGCAAACCACCTCAAAATGATCCACCGGCACAATCGACCGGAGCTTCGCCGTAAATGGCACGGCCGACTGCACGCCATCAAATCTCAGCTCATCGCCAACCCGCTGTTCCGCAAGCGTGAATTCAATCAATGGCCCGTTCGTTGCAAACGTCCTGCCTCTTTTCAGCGCTTCGAACCAGATCTCCATATTCAGCGGCCACCGGGGTACCCATGCGTACACTCGATCCATCCCCACGTGCCCGCGAATCGGCGCTGCATAGTCCGCCGTTGCGTCCGTTCCCGCACCCGCCGGCAATCGAAATCCGAGATTCAGCAGCTTGTACCAAACCGCCGCCGTCGATTTGTGATCGCTGAATCCCACGATCTCCATGTAATCGAGCTTTCCCAGCGCAACGTCTACCGGCAGTTCATCCGTAATTTTCTCTGGGGGATTCGCAAATGGATCAGGTACTTCATCGAAAGGATGTACCGCTCCCACTACCGCTCCCTGCGCATGCGCCATGTCATATACGTCGGCATTCATCGGGTACAAGCTCGCCGCCGCCGTGTTTGGATATCCCGCATATCCCGGCAAAAGGAGATGGTCCTGCATGTTCAGCAGTCCGCGATGACCCCAATAACTTGTATGAAATTCCTGGCCCTCGAGCAGCAATACATCCTGGTCTCCATCGGCTTCTCTGGCGCGGTAGGTAATGTCTGGAAAGCGTTGCTCCTTGTTCACAATCAGATTGTTAACAATCTCCAGGCCTTCCGCTTCTGCCTGATCGCGCAGGTTCCGCGGAAAGTTGACATATGCGCCTCCATAGTTCATATGCACGTGTAAATCGCTGCTCACCCAGCGGCCAGGATTGTCCTTCCCCCAATCCAATGGTTCGAGAGCAATCTTCACCGATTCGCTGCCGCCGTTTTTCACCTGAACCTTTTTGTGTTCAGGCCGGTACGCAAACCCCTTTTCTACGTCGATTGTGATCTCTCCCGGCGGAACATCAATCGTCTGCTCGCCAGAATAGGACTCTCGGGTGTCGTGAAAATAGTGCGATTCAAACGCCGTCTGTTTCCGATCGAATCCGTCGTCGGCATGAATCCACGCGCCTCGGGGAGCCCAGAATCTGCCGCTAGCATCGGTAACGGAAATGCGCGCCATGGTAGGGTTGCCGTCCGCGTCCACTACGGAAACCTCCAACCGCGCCCTCGAACGAAGGAAACGGCGCTCTTCCACTTCTATCTGTTTTTGCTCGCCTCCTGGAATATCTTGAAGCCAAATCTCGGTGTTTCCGGTCCGATTGGAGATCAGAGCCAGTTTCTTACCGTCAGGCGACCATCGAGCGCTGGTATCGTCCCATCCGCTGCCCTGGTCCGAGAATTGCTTGGCGGCTTGGCGTTCTTCTATGGTGTAGGAGATCGGAAACGCGTCGCCGCCTTTTGCGGGCATCACCCACAATTGGTGCCACTGCTGTCCCAAGTACGAGCTGTAAACCATGCGCGAGCCGTCCGGCGAAAAGTCCGGACGCGCCCTCCAGTTCGTTTCTTCGTAGTGAATTTCTTTGGCCTCGGCGCCGGGCTCCGCGCGCATCTTCCAAAACCCGCCGGACCCATGAATGTGTCCGCGATTGGAAATAAACAGAATCTCCTGGCCGTCGCGCGTCCACACCGGGCTGATCTCCGTATCAAACACGCTGTAGTAATAGCGCGGCAGCTCACTCTTCGTTTCTCCCGTCAGCCGCACCGTGTTCTCGAGTTTTCCGCCGTTCACATCCGCGCGAAAAACATGAAATCGCTTGTTGTACGCGGTCGAAACAAAAACGATTCGCTTTCCGTCTGGCGACCACCGCGGCTCCACATTCACCGCGCCGCCGCCCGTCAATTGCCGCGATTTTCCGGAACCCAAGTCCAGCAGCCACAATTCCATCGCGTCTTTCTGATACGAAAGGTAAACGATGCTCTTTCCGTCCGGCGACCAATCCGGCTGATAGTCGTACCCTGGCCCATCGGTGAGCTGCAGCGCCGTTTTCGAATCGATCTTCTGCCGCCACAGCGATCCTGCCATCGAGTACACCAGCTCTCTAGAGTCCGGCGACCACGCCACGCTGCTCGGACCGCTCGTCAGCTGGGGTAAATACATTTCGCGGAAATAGTAAGGATGCGGCAGATCGATCTGTTGCAGAACCGGACGGCGCTGCGCCGGGACCGGCAGGACCGCCGCCGTGAGCGCAGTAAAAAGCAGCAAACATCTTTTGAGCACGTTAGGCCAGGCCTGCTTTGGAGAGCGGCAACTCGCGGATGCGCTTTCCCGTCGCTGTAAAGATCGCATTGCATAGGGCCGGTGCAAACGCGGGCAATCCCGGCTCGCCCACTCCTCCCGGAGGAGCGTCGCTCGGCACAATGTGCACATGTACTTCGCGCGGAGCGGTATTCATGCGTGCCACCGGGTACGTGTCAAAATTGGATTGATCGATCACGCCGTTGGTTGCCGTGATTGCGCCATAGAACGCGACGCTCGTTCCCATCACCGCCGCGCCCTCGAACTGATTCGTAACCATGGCTGGGTTCACGACGGTTCCGGCATCCAGAGCAGAATCCACGCGATCAACGTGCACACGCCCGGCGTCATCGATGTGCATCTGCACGACCGAGGCAACGTAGGTCAGGAAGCTCCGGTGCAAGGCAATCCCCATCCCCGCGCCGTTGCCTGGCTTGGTCTTTCCCCAGCCCGATTTTTCCGCAGCTGTCTCCACCACCCGCTTGAACCTCGCCGTGTCGATGGGATATTGCTCGTAGCTTCCGCCGTAGTTGGAATAGTCTTTCGGCAACTCGCTCTTCGGAATGATGCGGTCCGGCCCCAAAAGTTCGAGCGCGTATTCGACCGCATCTCGTCCGGCCGCCTGCGCCAGCTCATCTTCAAAGGACTGAATCGCGAAGGCATGATAAATGTTCGCCACCGAGCGCAGCCATCCGATGCGAACGTGCGCTGTCGCTGGCCCATTCTCGGAGCGGTGATTCGGGATTGCGAAAGGCAAGTCGCTGAAGCCCAGCCCAAGTTCATCCGCATCCGAATACATTTCACCTGCCTTAAACGTCGATCCGATGGGAGGAAACACGGTCCGCTGCAGCCAGGCGGTCGGTTTTCCGTCGTCGGCCAGCGCCGCTTTCATGTACATCGCGGAGACCGAATGGTAGGTGTCAAATTGGATGTCGTCTTCGCGGCTCCAGACCACTTTTACCGGCTTTCCCGTTTTTTTCGAGAGCACCGCCGCTTCAACCGCAAAATCAGGAAACGATTTCCGGCCAAACGCGCCGCCCAGTAGCGTTACGTGAACCGTCACGTCTTCTTTTTTCGCGCCGACAGCCGCGGCGATCGCGTCGCGCGCACCGACGGGGCTTTGCGACGGCGCCCACACTTCTACTTTCCCATCTTTGTAAACCGCCAGCGCCGCCGGAGGCTCCATCGCAGCGTGCGCGAGCAGCGGCGCATAATACTCCGCCTCTACAATCTTTCCGCCTTTCCGAAACGCCGCGTCCACATCGCCAACTTCTCGCACCACTTTTCCCGGCTTCCGCGCCGTTTCCTGTAACTCCTTTTTGTACGGATCGGAACTGTAGACGTTGTGAGCGCTGCTCTCCCACTCGATCTTCAGTTTTTTCTTGCCCTGGAAAGCCGCCCAGGTATTGTCCGCGAGCACGGCCACGCCACCGAGCGCTTGATAAAGAACGGGTGGCTTGAACGTGTCGATCGTCGCGGTTTGCTTCACGCCGGACACCCCGAGCGTCGCCGAATCATCCAGCGATTTTACGGTGCTGCCGAGCACCGGTGGATGCGCCACGCTCGCATAGAGCATCCCCGCCATGTGCGTATCCTGCCCGTATTTGGCTTTGCCGGAGCACAAGTCTCTCAAGTCATAACTCACCGCCGGCTTTCCAATGTAGCGCCATTCGCTGCGCGGCTTCAGCTTCAACTCTTCTTTCTTGGGCACTTCCAGCTTCGAGGCTGCCGTTGCCAACTCGCCGTATCCAAGGGTTTTGCCCGATGCTTTGTGGACTACCTGGTGCCGTTCCGTCGAGCATTCCGTTGCCGGAACGCCCCATTGCTGCGCCGCCGCGCGCACCAACATGAGCCGCGCCGTTGCCCCGGCCTCGCGCAGCGGCACAAAAAAGCTGGTCACGGAGTGCGACCCATCCGTATCCTGGTCGCCGTATTTCTCATCGCCAGTGGCTTGCACGACCTTTACGCGCGCCCAATCCGCATCCAGTTCTTCCGCAACGATTCGCGGCAACGATGTGCGTACTCCATTTCCCATCTCCGAGCGGTGCGCGATAACGTACGCCGTTCCGTCCGTGCCAATCGCCAGATAGACGCTGGGTGCGAGCGGAGCTTCGAGGGAGGGCGGAAAGGGATCGCCCGCGGCGCCGCTGTCTTCCGCGGCGAATAGCTGCTCCGGCATCACCGCAACGCTGAGAACAAACGCGCCTGCTCCCAGCATTCCTTTTAGAAAATCGCGCCGGCTATTTCCGGCTTCGCGCTCGATTGCGAAAATGTTTTCTATGCGAACCATGGCGCCCCCATCTGCGTCGAAACTCTGCGTGCCAACTCTAGTGCATCATCCTACCGCCAAACCTGATAGTTGCAAGCGTGCTTTGGCTAGGACTCCTGCCACGCGCCGAGCGCGCGTCGCAAATCCACGAGTTGGCCAAGGTGGTAGGAGTTGTGGTCCGCGAGCAGCAGCGCTTCGCGCAAAATCGTTTGGCCTTCACCATGCGGTATTTTGGCGAACAGATCAGTGCGCGGGTTTCGCACCAGGCGGACCATCTCTTCCAGATCGCGTTGGAACGCTACCACGCTTTCCTTCCAGGCTACCTCATTGGCGGGCGCCGGCGTTTTTGGCCAGTATCCGTCTGGAAAATTCGGCGAGACATGTTTTGGATTCTTGCTGAAGTCCACGATGTCCCACTGCGCGAGCCTCGCGTGCTCGAGTAACTGCCAGCCCGTGTGGGGAAGAGAGTTCGCGAATGTTCCATATTTCTCAGCAGGAAAATCGTCCAGCGCATCCATGAAATGGACGTGCGCGCCTCCGCCTTTTAGGAGATAAACCACCTGCTCGCGCAAATCGCGGTCTGAACTGCGCGGCGGCTTTCGAGAGATTTTTGTGATTCGTTTTTTTGCGGCTTTTTGGGTTGTCTTTTTCATTCTGGCTTCTCGGAAATCAGGACCTGCTGAGGCGTACCCGTTACTGGATGCAAGGTGGTTTTGGCAAAACCCGTATTGGCAAACATTTTCTCGTACTCCGAAAAAGTATACGCGTCGCCGGCGTCGGTCCCTACGAGCATGTTGAGGCTGAACGCTGCCGCAGCCGGCGGAGTCACACGGTCTTCATTGGGTACAAACTCGAGCGTGACGGCTCTTCCACCCGGTTTGAGCGCAGCATAAACGCGGCGCATGAGCGTCTCGCACGTAGGCATATCGAAATGATGGAAAATATTCGTCAGCAGAATGAAGTCGTATCCGCTGCCAAAATCCGTTTCAAACGCGCTTCCGGGGCGGGTCGTGTAACGCCCGGAAACGGCGGCGGCTTGTGCATTCTCTAGTGCGACCGCCAGCACGGATGGCCAATCGACGGCGACGATTGTGGCATTTGGATTTTTCTTCGCGACGGTGATGCCGTACATTCCGTGTCCCGCGGCGATATCCAACACGCGGCAAGGTTGGCCTTCCGCGCAGCCGACGAGTTCGGCGATAAAATTCGCCGCCGGGATCGTGAGCCGCGCCATCGATCTCGCGAACGCGACCCATACTTCATCCTGGGGCTCGCGGTTGTCTCCTTTTGTTCCGGTTGTTCCGCCTTTGCGCACGGCTGCGGTCAAAGCTTCCGTGTTTTTCTTGTGCCACGCGCTTCCGAGAAATCCAGTCACCGCGACGAGCGAGGCGGGGGAACGCCGGTCGAGAAAAAGCGCCGATTCTTCCGTAAGGCCGTAACGCCCGTTTTCTTTTGTGATGAGGCCCATAATCGTCAAATAGTCGCAGAGGATGCGCAAGCCGCGCTCGGAAGCGCCGGTCTTCGGGGCAAGGAGCGGCGGAGTATTCGCGCCCTCTCCGATGGCGGTAAAGACGTCCAGCTCGATTCCCGTTTTCAGTGCTTCGGTGTCCTGGAAAGCGTTCATCAGAGTGAAGATGCGTTCCGGGGTCGGGTGGTTCCCGGTGGAAGGCGTGGCCATGTAGTTCGTCTCCGTCTGTCGAATCTTCCGCGTTCAAATATACACCGATGGTGGAGTCTGCCGGCTATCTCAATTCCATTGCTCACATCCGGGCTGACTGGCATACTCACTCTCCCCGCACGGAGCAGGAGCACATTATGAAACGTGAATATCACCGCTGGTATTCTCCGCGGCTGGGCCTCGAGCTTGGCGTTATTGTCCACGGCCACTGGGGACAGCCGATTCTCGGATTTCCCACCAGCGCGGGGGACGAGACGGAGCTAGAAGGCCAGAGCATGATCGGCGCGCTGGCTGATTTCATTGACGGCGGTAAAATAAAATTCTTCAGCATTAATTCCATCAACGGGCTCAGCTTTTATAACAAAGGCGCGCATCCGTTTCACCGGAGTTACGTACAGTCCGTTTTTGACTCCTACCTCCGAGAAGAAGTCGTTCCGTTCATTTGGGACAATTGCCAGAGTCCGGGCATCGCCATTTCCACGATGGGCGCGTCGTTCGGCGCTTATCACGCGGCCAACTCGCTGTTCAAGCATCCCGATGTGATCAAGCGGTGCTTTGCGATGTCCGGCGTGTATGATGTCCGGAACTTTATGGACGGGATGTATGACGACAATTTCTATTTCAACAATCCCGTGGATTACCTCGCCAACTTGAGCGATCCGTGGGTCTTTGGACAGCTTGCCTCGTGCGACATCCACATCAGCACCGGCACAGGTCAGTGGGAGAACAGCGGACCTACGTATCGCTTGTCCGAGATTCTTTCAAGTAAGGGTATTCGGCATTCGCTCGACAACTGGGGCCCGCAAGGCGGGCATGACTGGCCGTATTGGAAGCATCAGATGCGCGAGTATGTCGCGCGGCTTTTCTAGAAAGCTCCCTGAAAAACCTGTAGGTGGCTTTCGCCGAGAGTCGCTTGAGTTGGACGCGGCGAGGGGTGACGATGCGGTCATGGGGATGATAGCGGTGTCCGTGGGGGCTGTGGTTCTCCTAGGGGTGGGGCTGGTGGTGTTCTGGATTGAACCACTAGGAGTCTTGGGCGTGCTGGAGCGACTGACCCCCAACTTCATTTATCGCGTACGGACGGAGCGTCCGCTGGTTGCGCTTTCGTTTGATGATGGCCCACATCTGGAGTTTACGTCCGAAGTGCTTGAGATTCTTGAGCGGCACAGAGCCAGAGCGACCTTTTTTCTTATTGGCGAGCGCGCGCTGCGCCATCCGGAGTTGGTTTCGCGGATTGGACTTGCCGGACATGAGGTCGGCAACCATTACTTCAGGAACGGGTCCACGCTCCTGCACTCCGATGCGCAGTTCGTCGAATATCTTGAAAAGACCGAGAGAGCGATCGGCATCGCCGCAGGGCGAAAGCTGTTTCGGCCGCCGGGTGGAGTGGCGTGGCCGAGGCAGCTGCGGCTTGCGCGGGCGCGGGGGTACGAGTGCGTGCTTGGGTGCGCGTACCCTCACGATCCGATGCGGGTTCCGGTGTGGTACATCAGGTGGCTGATTATAAAGAACCTTCGCCCTGGGACCATTGTCATACTTCATGACGGTATCTCGGATCCGAGGCGGAGCATTCAGGCTTTGCCGCATATTCTCGGCGCAGGACGCAAGAGGGGATTGCGGTTCGTCTCGATTGGGGAGTTACTGCGAGAGGGGCCAAAACCGATGGATACAAATTGACGAGCTACAGCTCGGAACCGGGCGCAGAATGATTTGGGATCGGGGCGAAGAACAAACGGTTGTTTGGACAAAGGTCAAAAAGGGCTAGTCGCTCTCCGCTGAATAGTGCTCGAGGGTTAGCTCGATTCTTGGGCGTTTTCGACTCTCAGGACTTGCGCCATCCTTATTGTTTCGGCTTATTTATGGTGGATTTAGGTCGCAACGGGGAGAATGGTTGCCCGTAGGGCGCAATGGTATCGTCTCGAGCGCGGTGACCGAGACATCCGCGAAGTCATGTGTCCGGCGAAGACATTCGGTGAGGACGTCCTAAGAACAGAAGATGCGATATGGTGAGGCTTCCCGGACGGATGAGTGGACGTAGGAAGTCATGACGCAAAGATTGATGCTCGAGTTCGGGATAGGGAGAAAAGGCGTTTTGAACGTTACGTTTGGGCAAGTGGGGTGCTGAGGGCGGGGTAGTCCCCGCCGCTCGAAAAGGCCAGAGGCGAGGAGGCGTCGTGAATTACTCGGCGCTATTTCGGTCGGCGCTGGTGGCGCTGCTTCGGAACAAGATGCGAAGCGTATTGACGGTGCTGGGGATCACTATCGGCATCGCGGCGGTGATTTGTGTTGTGGCGATTGGGAAGGCGGGACAGGCGCGGGTTGAACAGCAATTGAACAATTTGGGCGACAACTTTGTCTGGATTGAGGCCGGAGGGCGGGCCGTCAACGGGGTGCGGACGGGGACGCACGATACGAAGACCTTAGTGTATGCGGACGCGGTGGCCATCAAGAACCAGGTTTCGCTGATCAAGAGCGTATCGCCGAATGTGGACGATCCGGTTCAGGTGATTTATGGGAATCAGAATTGGCATACGTCGTACCGGGGAGTTTCGCCGGAGTATTTTGAGATAAAGCGGTGGTTTGTGGATCAGGGGGCGGTGTTTTCAGAGGACGATGTGGATCGTGCGGCGGATGTGTGCGTTTTGGGGCGCACCGTGCGAGATCAGTTGTTTGGCGTCGAAGATCCGGTCGGCAAAGTCATTCGCGTGAATAGCTTGCCTTGCAAGGTGGTGGCTACAGTTCAGCCGAAGGGGCTATCTCTATCGGGACAAGATCAGGACGATACACTGCTCATCCCTTACACTACCGCGCAGAAGAAGATTAAGGGAATCACCTGGCTGGACGACATTTTGTGCTCAGCGGTGTCACAAGAGGCGGTAAAAATGGCGGGGCAGGAAGCCACGGCGGTTTTGCGGGACCGGCATCATTTGCGGCCGGAAGAAGAGGATGACTTCAACATTCGGAATCCGGAAGACATTATTCAGGCGCAGCTGGATGCCAGCAAGACTTTGACGATTTTGCTGATTGCGATCGCTTCGGTGTCGCTGGTTGTCGGGGGAATCGGGATTATGAACGTGATGCTGGTTTCCGTGACGGAGCGGACTCGGGAGATCGGAGTGCGGGTGGCGGTGGGAGCTACCGAAGAAGCGATTCAGCTTCAGTTTCTGGGTGAGTCGATCATGTTGAGCCTTGTTGGAGGAGCGGCGGGGGTGTTGTTTGGGATTTTTGGGTCGTATTTGGTCGGACAGACGTTGCACTGGGCGATGGAGATGTCGGTGGAATCGATTGTGGTGGCGGCGGTGTTCTCGGTGGCGGTGGGCGTGTTTTTTGGGTATTACCCGGCGCGGAAGGCTTCTTTGCTCGATCCGATTGAAGCGCTGCGATATGAATGAGGCCTCTTCGAAATTCTGATTCTAGGGACGATAGATGAAGACGAGAGGGCGGTGGCTGATTTTGGCGGGCGTTATGGCGGCTGTCGGCATATTTGCCGCCTTTGGGCTGAATCGGAACACGCAAGCGCAGCACTTCACGGCGAAAGTGGAGCGCGGAGAGATCGATGATGTCGTGGAGGCGACGGGAACGATCAATGCGGTGATCACGGTGCAGGTTGGATCGCAAGTTTCGGGAAGCATTGCCAAGCTCAATGCGGATTTCAACTCGCGAGTTCACAAAGGTGATGTGGTGGCGCTAATCGATCCGGCTTTGTTCAAGGGGGCGCTGCTGCAGGCTAGCGCGGATTTGGAGAACGCCAAGGCTAACTTGGTGGCGGCGCGGGCAAACCTGGAGAAGGCCAAGGCGGGAATGGTGCAGACCAAAGCGGACTACGATCGCGCGGTACGGTTGACCAAAGATGGAGTGATGAGCGAGCAGCAGCTCGACCTTGCGAAATCGAACTATGACTCGGCCAATGCCTCGGTGGGTGCGGCGGCGGCGAATGTGACGCAGGCAGAAGCGCAGGTCAATCAGAAGGACGCCGCTGTTGCGGTGGCGCAGACGAATTTGGATTATACGGTGATCCGTTCACCAATCGACGGGACAGTTGTGGCGCGGAACGTGGACGTGGGGCAAACCGTAGCGGCGTCCCTGCAGGCGCCGACGATTTTTACGATCGCGCAAGATCTGACGAAGATGTGGGTTTATGCGAAGACGGATGAATCGGATGTGGGCAATATCAAGATCGGGAAGCCGGTGACATTTAAGGTGGACGCGTTTCCGAAGGACACCTTTCATGGAGTGGTGAGCCAGGTGCGGATGAACGCTACTACGGTGCAGAGCGTGGTGACGTACGACACGATTATTGAGTTTGCGAATCCCCAATTGAAATTGTTTCCCGGAATGACGGCGTACGTGACTATTCCTGTCGATACTGTTGAGAATGCTGTGAAGCTGCCGAATACGGCGCTACGGTACAAGCCCCCGATGTCGGCGGAGGAGATTTTGGCGATTTATAAACAATACGGGATCGACGAGAGCGAGCAGAAGCAGGCTGCTCTGGAGCCGGAGGCGGGCGGAATGGTTGCGGGCCAGGGTGGACCAGCTGCGGGGGCGACGAAAGAGAATCTGCCGCGTGTACCGAAAAAAGATAGCGCCGTAGTTTGGAAGCTGCACGCCGATAACACCATGGAGCCAGTGAAGGTTTCGCTTGGAATTACGGATCATGCGTATACGGAAGTGAGCGGAGTTCAGAAAGGGACGCTGAAAGAGGGGGATGACGTTGTCATTCGGTCCGTGGCGCCGAAATCGCAGGGGCTCGGCGGGATCCGGCGGTAAGCAGCAGAAGCGCGAAACAAATCCAGGCAATCGATGGCGGCAACCAACCAAATTCAGGAGACGCCGGGCGGCGCGGCGGCCAGCGTGGTGATCCGCGCCGAAGACGTGCACAAATATTATGATTTGGGCGAAACACGTGTGCACGCGCTTCGCGGCGTGAGCGTGGACATTCGGCGCGGGGAGTTTGTGGCGATTATGGGGGCCAGCGGCAGCGGGAAGTCCACGTTCATGAATGTGTTGGGGTGTCTTGACCGGCCGAGTGCCGGGCGATATTTGCTCGAAGAGACAGATGTATCGCAGCACGATAAGAGAGCGCTCGCGCGGATTCGGAACGAGAAGATTGGATTCGTTTTTCAGGGATTCAATTTGCTGGCGCGAACTACGGCGCTGGAAAATACGGAGTTGCCGACGCTGTATACGAAAATCGACAAAGTGGAACGCGAAAAGCGGGCTGCCCAGGCTTTGGCGATGGTCGGCTTGGCGGAACGGGCCCGGCATTTTCCTTCGCAAATGTCAGGGGGGCAGCAGCAGAGAGTGGCGATTGCGCGGGCGCTGGTGAATCGTCCATCGATTTTGCTGGCGGACGAGCCGACGGGGAATTTGGATAGCCGGACGTCGGTGGAGATCATGGAGATTTTTCAGAATTTGAATGATCAGGGGTTGACTATTGTGCTGGTTACGCATGAGCACGACATCGCGCAGTTCGCTAAACGCGTTTTGGTTTTCCGGGATGGGAAAATACGGAAAGATGACCCGGTGACGAATCGGCCGAGGGCTCGAGAAGTGTTAGAGAGTTTGCCCTCGCTCGAGGATTAGGAAAAAGCAGACAAGCGAGCCGCAATCTTAGGGTGGAACAATGGCGGTGCGGGCGTGGAGTGGGGCGCACTGAGGGTTACCTCATCGTGCCAAGCCTCGACCCATGGCATGATACGGACACACTATCCCCACGTGAGAAGCTATGCGAGTTAAGGCCAAGTCGAGGAGGTCGAGGATGAGACGCGTGAATCGGAAGACGGTGTTGACGGGATTTGCGCTGGTTCGGGCGCTGGTGTGTGCGGCGGTGGTTGTTTCGCCTGGTGCGCTTGCCGCCGAAAGAGAGACGCCGCTCGCGGTGAGGAATTTGCGATGCGAATACAAGGTGGATCCGCTAGGGATTGATGTGCGGAAGCCGCGGCTGAGCTGGGAGTTGGTTAGCGCGGAAAAGGGAGTGGTCGAGACCAGCTACCAGGTGAGGGTGGCGGGCTCGGAGGCGGAGCTGGCGAAGGGGAAAGTGATTTGGGATAGCGGGACGCAGGCGTCGGATGCTTCGATTCAGGTGGAGTATGGCGGCCCAGCGGTTGCGAGCGCGCGGATTTATTACTGGCAGGTGCGCGTGGCAGACAATCATGGCCATTTGTCGGAGTGGAGCAAGACCGCGCGTTGGGAGATGGGATTGCTCGAAGCGGGGGATTGGAAGGCGAAATGGATTACGCCGAATGTTTTGGAGGATGAGACAAAATCGAACCCGTCGCCGATGTTGCGCAGAGAGTTTTTGGTGAAGAAGAAGGTGGAGCGGGCGCGGATTTACGCTACCGCGATGGGGCTTTACGAATTGGCATTGAACGGGAAGCGTGTGGGAGACGAGTATTTTACGCCGGGATGGACGGCTTACGATTTTCGTTACCAGTACCAGACCTACGACGTCACCGGCTTGGTGAAAAGCGGAGAGAACTGTCTGGGGGCGATGCTGGGGGATGGATGGTTCCGAGGAAGACTGGCGTGGGGTAACAAGAGAAATAGCTATGGGAAGAAACTGGGACTGCTGGCGCAGACGGTGATCACGTATACGGACGGGACCGAGGAGATTGTAGGCAGCGATGACAAGTGGAAAGCGGCGACGGGCGCCGTGCTGGAATCAGACATTTATAACGGGGAGGTTTACGACGCGCGGCTGGAGCGGACGGGCTGGAGCGAGGCGGGATACAAAGACGGAGAGTGGAAGGGCGTGACGGTTGTGGAAGCGCCGAAGGCCAAGATCGTGGCACCGGCTGGACCTGGGGTGAAGAGGATTGAAGAGATCAAGCCGGTGAAAGTGTTTCGAACGCCGGCGGGCGATACGGTTGTCGACATGGGGCAGGACATGGTGGGTTGGGTGAAGTTTCATTTGACGGCGCCGGCGGGAACCACCGTGACGTTGCGGAGCGCGGAGGTGCTGGACAAGGCGGGGAATTTCTATACGGCGAATTTGCGGTCGGCGAAGGAGAGCATTCGTTATACAAGCAAGGGCGCCGGGACGGAATCGTTTGAGCCGCATTTCACCTTTCAGGGATTTCGGTATGTGGCGGTGAGCGGGTGGCCGGGCGAAGTGTCGCCGGACGATTTTACCGGAGTGGTGGTGCATTCGGCGATTCCGAGGACCGGGACATTTGAAAGTTCGAGCGCTTTGCTGAACCAGTTGGAGCACAACATCATCTGGGGACAGAAGGGGAATTTTCTGGATGTGCCGACCGATTGCCCGCAGCGCGACGAGCGGCTGGGGTGGACGGGCGATGCCCAGGTGTTCGCGCCGACAGCGTCGTTTAATTTCGATACGGCCGGGTTTTACACGAAGTGGCTGAGAGATTTGGCGCTGGACCAGGAAGACGATGGCGCAGTGCCGTTTGTGATTCCGAATGTTTTGTCGCACGAAACACGGAAGGGTGAGGCGGCATCAGCGGGCTGGGCGGATGCTTCGGTGGTGGTGCCGTGGACGGTGTATCAGGCGTATGGCGACAAGCGGATTCTCGAGGAGCAGTATCCCAGCATGAAGGCTTGGGTGGAGTACATGCGTCGCGCGGCTGGGGAGAAATATATCTGGAGCAACGGATTCAGTTTTGGAGATTGGCTGGCGTTCGCGACTACGAATGCGGACTATCCAGGAGCGACCACGGACAAAGATTTGATACAGACGGCGTATTTTGCGTGGTCGACGGAGTTGTTGGCCCGCACGGCGCAGGCGCTCGGGAAAAAAGAGGACGCGGCGGAGTATGCGGGCTTCGAGGAGAAGATCAAGGACGCTTTCCAGAGGGAGTTTGTGACCGCGAATGGGAGGCTTGCGTCGAATACGCAGACTGCTTACGCGCTGGCGCTGGAGTTTGGGCTGCTGCCGGAATCGCAGCGGGCTGGGGCGGCGGCGCGATTGGCGGCGGACGTTAGGAAATTTGGGCATTTGACGACGGGATTTTTGGGGACGCCGGTGCTTTGCCAGACTTTGAGCAACTACGGGTATTTGGACGAGGCCTACATGTTGCTGAACAGGACGGAGTATCCGTCATGGCTGTATCCCGTGACACAAGGTGCGACGACGATCTGGGAGAGATGGGACGGGCAGAAACCAGACGGCAGTTTTCAGGATGTGGGGATGAATTCGTTCAATCACTATGCGTATGGGGCCATTGGAAACTGGATGTACCGAGTGGTGGCGGGGATCGAGATTGATGAGGCGGCGCCAGGATACAAGCATATTTTGATACAGCCGCGTCCGGGTGGTGGGTTGGCTTCTGCGAAGGCGTCGGTGGAGAGCATGTATGGGCTGGTGGCGTCGGGTTGGGAAATTGCGGACGGGAAGATGACGGTGAAGATTCGAGTGCCGGCGAATACGACGGCGACGGTGCGATTGCCGAATGCGAAACTCGAGGAAGTGAGCGAGGGAGGGAAGCCGCTGGCGGGGCGGGCGGATATTTCGCGGGCGCAGCAAACGGGGGATGCGGTGGTGCTCGACGTGGGATCGGGAGAGTATGTGTTTCGGAGCGGGTATCGGGGAACAAAATAAAATGGCAGGTGCGCTCCGGCGCCAGCGGATAGAGCTTGGCAGGACGGCTTGGAGCGACGAGCGAGGGTTGTGAGTTCAGGCGAGGCCTAGGTGGTCTAGGTGATAGTGGCCTTTGGAGATGATTGGATCGTCGTCGATCCAGACGTCGCAGTTGCGGGTGAGGACGTCGACGTGCGTTTTTGATTTCCAGTCAGCGTGGGTCTGGCTGCCGTAAGGGTCACCGAAGGCGATGTGAACGCCGGGGAATTTCTCGTCTTGCAGGAGGACGCCGATCATCGCCGATAGCCCGAGGTTGGTGCCGAAGGCTAGTTCGCCCACGCGGTCGCTGTTTTCGTCGGTGTGGCAGTACTGCCAGAATTCCTCTTCCAGGTCCTTGCGAGCGCAGTCTACTCCGGTGAGGCGCGCGCCCTCGATTTTCAGGACCAAGGGTGTGGTTTGCAGGTCGCCGTACTTCCCGTTGAAATGGTCGCCTGCGGTGGCATCGCAAACAAAGGTGCCGTCCACTGTGGCTGGAGTCGTGAAGACTTCGCCGGCGGGCAAGTTGGACCAATAGCGCGGGCTGATCAGGCCGCTCGTCTTTACCCAGTCGAGGCCGCGGTCGAAATGTGCGGCGAAGGAAGTGCCCGCTTCCGTTTTTACGGTAAGCGTTTCGGCGCGGAGCATGCGTTCGCGGAGCTTGTCGCTCAGGCGGTCCACCAGGCGGTAATCGGCGCGCATGCCTTGCTG
>Ga0210398_10000990_pt1 | contig 30642 bp, 24 predicted proteins | sample IncBWC4OmetaG_FD_161047 | JGI IMG/M metagenome (GOLD analysis project Ga0210398, IMG submission 161047) | Forest soil microbial communities from Barre Woods Harvard Forest LTER site, Petersham, Massachusetts, United States - Inc-BW-C-4-O | ecosystem: Environmental > Terrestrial > Soil >... | reverse complement strand
TCGCCCAGCTGCTTGAGTAATTCCTTCTGCGCTTTGGTGAGCTTCGTCGGCGTGCGCACGATGATCTGCGCGATCAGATCGCCGCGACCGTATTCGTTGAGGTGAGGAACACCCTTCCCGCGAATGCGAAATTCCTGGCCGCTCTGAGCGCCTTCAGGGATTTTGAGCCTGGTATCGCCATCGAGCGTGGCGAGCGTGATCTCCGCGCCCAGCGCCGCCTGGGGAAAGGAAATCGGGATGAAGCAATGGAGATCGTTGCCATCGCGTTCATAGAATTTGTGCGGGCGCACGCGCAGCACGATGTAAAGATCGCCGCCAGGCCCGCCGGAGCGGCCGGTATCGCCCTCGCCCTGGTAGCGGATGCGCGTGCCATCCTCGACGCCGGCAGGAATGCTGACATTGATTTCGTGCTGGCGCTCGACCCGTCCGTCGCCGCGGCAGGTCGCGCACGGATCCGTGACCACGGTGCCCGAGCCGCTGCAGGCGGTGCAGGTGCGAGCGATGGAAAAGAATCCCTGCTGATAACGGACCTGGCCGCGTCCCTGGCAGTGCGGACAGGTGGTGGGCCCGCGCCCGGTGGCGGTGCCGGTTCCGCGGCAATCCTTGCACGCTTCCATCCGCTGAATCGTGACCTTCGTTTCCTTCCCGAAGACGGCTTCCTCAAACTCGATGGTGAGGTCGTGGCGAATATCGCGGCCCTTCTGCACGCGCGATGTGCTGCGACGATTGCCGCCCATGTTGAACATCTCGCCAAAGAGATCCCCGAAGATGTCGCCGATGTCCTGGGCGCCGAACGGATTGCCGTCGAAGCCTGCCGCACCCAGCCCCGCGTGGCCATAGCGGTCATAGGCAGCGCGTTTCTGCGGATCGCTGAGCACCTGGTAGGCTTCGCTGCAGGCCTTGAATCGCTCTTCGGCTGCGGCATTGCCGGGGTTGCGGTCGGGGTGGTGCTGCAGAGCCTGCTTGCGATAAGCAGCCTTCAGCTCCTGATCGGATGCGGTGCGAGAAACCCCAAGGACTTCGTAGTAGTCGGCTTTGATCACGTTTTCTGTTCTGCTCATGCTTCCTTCTGTTGCGGATTGCTGGCGATCCGGACCAGAGCCGGACGCAGGAGGCGATCGCGAATACGATAGCCGCGCCGCACCTCCTCGAATACCTGATGATCGGGCAGATCGTTTCGTTCCACCATGTCGAGTGCCTCATGCACGCGCGGATCGAAGGCGGCGCCGACAGCCTCGACGGGCTGAACGTTCAGCGAACGCAACGCCTCCTCCATCTGTTTCACGATCAGCTCGACGCCGGTGCGGAGCTGCTCTGCCGAGCCCGCCGACCGGAGCGCCAGCTGAAAATTATCCAGCGCCGGGAGAAACTGCTCGACGGCATTGGAGACCGCGAAGTCGCGGAATTCAGCGCGCTCCTTTGCCTCGCGTTTACGGGAGTTATCAAATTCAGCCTGGAGGCGGGCGAGCCGATCGAAGAGGAGATCGCGCTCGGCCTTCAGGCGATCATATTCCTCCTGCGGAACCGTTGCGGTTTCAACGGGAACCAGCTGCTCTTTGTCCGCATCAGCATCGGCAACTCCCGCCGCTGCTGGGTCCGCTCCACTGCCGGTGCTGCCGGCAGGTGCGGCGTCCATTCTGTCCTGAGCGGCATGTTTTCGTTCAACCATAATCCTTCGCATTCTTCTGTCTCGATTCAGATGTGCAGACCGTGTGGTGTGCCTGCAGGCTGTGATTGAGGGCACGCGCCGCGTGCCTCACTGGGGCGGCTGGAAGATCCTTCCGGAAAGCTGTGCGATGTAGGACACCGCGTTGATGGTCTCCTGATACTGTATGCGGGTGGGGCCGATCACGGCGACGGTGCCGAGATTCTCCGAGCCCATCCGCGCCGTCGTGCCGATCAGAACGAAATCCCGGAGCTCCGGAATTGCGTCTTCGAGGCCGACCACGACGCGCACCGTCCGCTGCCGGGCATCGACATAGGCGTTGAGCAGCTCGATAAGGCGCTCCTTCGCTTCGAGCGCGTGCAGCATGGTGCGCAGATGCTCGCGGTCGGTTTCATCCGCCAGCAGATTAGCAACGCCTTCGACGAAGATGACCGGCGCCCCCACGTTCTCCGCGGCCAGAGCGCCCTTGCGGTACAACTCATCCAGGGATTGCATGAGACGGTCGTATTCGCTGCGCTCCGCCTCCAGGCGGCGCGCCAGCTCGATGCGAATGCGCTCCATCGACCAGCCGTGAAAATTCTCGTTCAGGAAGCGGGCCGCGGTCTCCAGTTCGTTGCTGGTCAGGTCGTGATCGAGCATCAGCATGCGATCCAGCACGGTGCCGGCTTTCGTGATGACTACAGCGAGCACTCGGCCGGGAGTAAGCCGTGTGAAGTGGACGTGCTCCAGAGTGTGCATTTCCTGGGTCGAGGCCAGGGCCACGCCCAGGCCGCTGGAGATAAGCGCCAGCACATGCGAGGTGCGCTCCAGATACTGCTGGCTGGTGCCGATGCCGGCGAAGCTCTCTTCAATCTGCTCCAGGCGCGCAGGAGTAAGAATCGCCACCTGCGATCCGCCCAGATGCTCGACATAAAAACGAAACGCACGTGCGGTCGGGATGCGGCCCGCGGAAGTGTGAGGCTGATCGAGGAGCCCGGCGTCAGCCAGCGAGGCCATGACATTGCGGATGGTCGCGGAGCTCATGCCATCCTTGTTGCCAAAATGACGGGCGAGCGCCTGCGAGGCCACCGGCTCACCGGTAGCGATATAGGTCTCGACGACGGCCGTCAAGACCGTGCGTTCGCGAGGACTCAGGCGCGGCTCAGAACCCATGAAGATGCTCACGACACCCGGAAAAGGGTGAAATTCTCCTGTGTAGATTGTAGGTTTCGAAAAATGGTGGGTCAAGAATCGGAAAATACTGCCTGGACTGAAGTTATACGTGGTTTTCCGGCGCACGTCGTAGTCGCGCAACCAGGCACAGCTAGTATTCGCCGGTGACGACGTTCTGGAGGGGCTCGCGGCGCAGGTAGCGGCTGATCTGGGACGCTGCAAACTCCATGGCACGCACCATGAACATCGGAGTGGAGCCGGCAATGTGCGGCGTGAGGAGCAGGTTCGGCGCACTCCACAAGGGATGGCCCTCCGGGAGCGGTTCCGGGTCCGTGACATCGATGGCAGCGCGGATGCGCCCGCCGTGCAAAGCGGCGACCAGCGCGTCGGTGTCCACGACCGGACCCCGGGCGGCGTTGACCAGCAGCGATCCCTGCTTCATCAGGGTCAGTTCTTTCACGCCGATCATGCCCGTTGTCTCGCTGGTGAACGGCACGATGAGGACAACCACGTCGGCGCTGGGGAGCAGCTCCGCAAGCTTTTCGACACCATAGACGCCGGGGCGTGCGGAGCGAGCCATGCGCGTGAAATTGACGCCGAAGGGCCGCAGGCGATCTTCAATCGCGCGCCCGATCGCGCCGTAGCCGACGATGAGCACGTTCTGGCGATACAGCTCTTCGCACAAAATATGCGGATAAGGCTGCTTTACCGGGGGATGCAGAGCATAGTAGAGCTCCTGAGCCTCTTTGCGGCGCGACCAGCTGCCGGCGCGCTGCAGATCGGCAAACAGCGGGAAATATTTGGTTGAGGCAAGAATGGCGGCGACCGTCCATTCGGCGGTCGATATAGTGTGAACGCCGCGTGCATCGCACAGCACCACGCCGCGCGGCATGATTTTCAGCAGTCCATCCACGCCCGCCACAGTCGCCTGGGCCACGCAGAGTCCCTGCAGAAACGGCAACTGCTGCTCGGCCTGATGGGTCCACGGAGGAGCGATCCAGAACTCGACATCGACGTTGCGGGTCGGCTGGAGAGGGATCAGCTCCAGAGAGAGCCCGCCGGGTAAAAGACGGTGCAGTTCGGGATCGACGGCATCGGGCACGCCAACTTTGAGCATGAAACGCGGCTCCGTTTCACCGGGACTACTTCGATGCTAACGCGATTGCGCAGATGCCGAGGGGAACCGACGGGATGCCCGCCTGCGCTCCGGGCCAGGTGCAGAAGAACTCGCCGGGCTGGCGTCAGTCCTTTTGATGGAAGAACTTGTTGTTGATGTCGGGCCAGAATTCCTGGAAGATGTAGGTCGCGCCGTCGAGGCCCATATTGAGAACCCAGCGCTGGCCTGTCTTGGTCCAGGTCCGCTCGACCCGAGGATAGTAGAGATTGGAGATGCCTGCGGCCGCACCCGCTCCTCCGATTTCAGATAAGTTGAAGGTCTCGCCTCCGGAGTCGGTGCGTGTAATCGCGATGCGGCTGAAAGAGTAGAACGTGCGTTTGAAGAATCCACCACGCCCGCGCCCCAGCGTATAGTACCGGGGATCTTCACGAGTGACCGTCGTCCAGATGAATTCCGTCTGATAGTCCTCGTCGACCTGGTCCGCTAAACTGTGCCAGAAGTATCGCCCGTACCCGGCTGCTCCCTCGTGGAATTCGGGGTAAGAATGCTCTGCCAGTCCGACGCCGGCCAGCATGGCCACAAAGATGAAGTCGGAATAGTCGAAAGCGTCCTGGCTGGCTTCTTTGAATTTATCCTTCGGCGTCTCGGGCGGGAGCTTTGCGTCCACGGAGACAGAACGAAAATTGGGAACGATCCACAGGATCCGCTTCGTCTGCTTGCCCTCGAGGCTTCCATTTTGCGGATCGCTCTGCGAGGAAGTCGACTGCGACGGCGAAGATGTGCCGGGAGCTGTCGACGGATTCGTGGTCTGACTGGAGAGCGTGTAACCGGGATCGTCAGGAAGCAGGGAACTGCTGTCCGATTGTGCCCATCCGGTTGCGGCACTCAAGCCGGCGAACAGGATAAGCGCGAACCAGCGCCTTACGGGGGAGGAGAGGGATGCGTCCATAGGGAAGAATAACCACGTACCCAACCGGCCTGCCAACTGTGTACATAATGGACGCTCGGAAAGGCGGCAAGGATACACAAATATTGTGCTTTTCGTGGCGGATGAAGCAATTGTCACGCACAAATGATGCTACGCAAGCACCTTGCGCAGCGCCTCCAGGCCTGCCGGGATGGTTTCCAGCGGCACCGCGTAGCCAAATCGGACGTGTCCCTCGCCCTGCGCGCCGAAGACCACACCGGGTATGGTCGCGACATGCGCTTTCTCCAGCAGAAGACTCGCAACCTGACGGCTGTCTTTGTGAATCTTGCGGATGCTGGGAAATGCGTAAAAGGCGCCCGCGGGCATCTCGCACTCCAGACCCAGGTCGTTGAGACCCTTGACCAAAAGATCGCGGCGCTGGCGATACTCTTCGCGGCGGGCGGCGATGGCGCTTTCGGGAACCGCCATGGCTTCGAGCGCAGCCCACTGCGTCGGCGTGGAAACGCCATTCGTGGAGTAGAGCACAAGCTTCCGCAACCCCGTCATGAAGGGTTCTTTGGCCACGGCGTAACCGCAGCGCCAGCCGGTCATGCCATAGGTTTTGGAAAAGGTGTACGCGGTGATGGTTCGTTCCGCCATGCCCGGAAGCGAAGCGATGGAAACGTGCTCTCCCTCGTAAACCAGGTCTTCGTAGGCTTCATCGGCAATCACAACCAGGTTGTGCTTTTTTGCAAAGGCAGCAACCTCTTCGGCTTCCGGCCGCGAAAAAACAACGCCGGATGGATTCTGCGGAGTGTTGTAGTAGATGGCCCGGGTGGCAGGCGTGGAGAAGTGCTCGAGTGTAGCCGTGAGGCCGTTGCGGCGCGCTGTGGAGGTGGGCACCATCACCGGCCTGGCCTGAGCGAGAGTGATCATGTCGCGAATCGGAGTCCAGTACGGCGCGAACAACAGCACATCGTCGCCGGGATCGAGCACCGTCTGGAACGCCACGTAGAGCGCGTGCGCTCCCCCCACCGTGACGATGACGTCTTCCATCGCAGCATCGATACGGTTCTTGGCTTGCAGCTTACGGACAAGGGCGGCCCGCAGCGGATCGATGCCGGAGGAAGGGGCGTACTTTGTCTTGTTCTCGGCTAGGGCTTTCAACCCTGCGTATTTGATGGATTCGGCCGTCTCGAAGAAAGGCTCGCCGCCGTGGAAGGCGTGGACGGGCTTGCCCGCGGCGCGGAGTTCGAGGACTTTGTTGCGAATCTGGACGATGTCGGAGAAGCCGACTTCGTCGAGGCGTTTTGCGAGATGGATTGCTTTGGTCCTGGTAGTCATTTTGGGCTTGGCCGCCGAACTGGACGTTTTAGGTTAGAGCATTTTTGCCGGCCGAAGCGCGAAAATCGCCGCAGCTTTCGATCTTAGGTCACAAGCAGGCCGGAATAGACGGCCATCCCGGCCACGGCGTCGATGCCGAGAGAGTCGAGGACGTCGATTTCGGACTGCTCACGAATGCCGCCCGCGACCATGAGCTGGCGGGTGGTGAGGGGACGCAGGGCACGAGCCACGTCGACGGGGAAGCCGCGCATGGTGCCCTCCGTGTCGACGTGGGTGTAAAGGAAGGCGCCGCAATAGGGACTCAGAGCCGTGATAGCTTGCGCGGGGGTGACGTTGACGTTCTCGCTCCAGCCGCGAACCGCAATCTTGCCGGCCTTTGTATCGATGGCTGCGACAAATTTTTCCGGCGTGATTCGGGCGGAAATAACCGAAGCGGCTTCAGGATCGACACCATCAGTATGGAAGAGGGCCGAGCCGAAGATGACGCGGCGCGCGCCCATATCGAGGAGGATTTGGGCCTCATCCGCGGAGCGAATGCCGCCGCCCACCTGCACCGGGAGACGCTGGGCGATGGGCTCGATCAGCGCGCGGTTGTGGCCGGAGCGTTTGGCGGCGTCGAGATCGATGAGCTGGACGAGCGGGAATCGCGAGAATTTGGCGATCCAGTAGTCGAAGTCGTCAAAAGCAAGGCGCAATTCTTCGCCGCGTTCCAGCTGCACGATGCGGCCGCCCATCAGGTCGATGGAAGGGATCAGCATGGCAGCCTCACGGGGATCCCGTCGTGGAGGAGCTCCTCCTTGAGGGCGCGGGCGTCGGCGATGCCGAAGTGGAAGATGCTGGCGGCCAGCGCGGCGTCGGCTTTGCCCTCACGGAAGACCTGAGTGAAGTGCCGCGCATTGCCAGCTCCTCCTGAAGCGATCACAGGAATTTGCACGGCTTCGCTGACGACCGCGGTGAGTTCGCAGTCGAAGCCGGCGCGGGTGCCGTCGGAATCCATGGAGGTAAGCAGGATTTCGCCGGCGCCACGCGATTCTGCTTCGCGCGCCCACTCCACGACGCGACGACCGGCAGGAGTGCGGCCGCCGGAGAGGAAGACTTCGGCGTTGGCGGCTGATGAGCCAGCGTTGCCCCGGCGGGCATCGATGGCAACAACGACGGCCTGGGCGCCAAACCTGGCGCCGATTTCGCCGATGAGTTCCGGACGGGCGAGTGCCGCCGAGTTGATGCTGACCTTATCGGCGCCCGCGTCGAAGATGGCTGTGGCCTCGTCCACGGTGCGGATGCCGCCACCGACGGTGAAGGGGACGAAGAGCTGCTGGGCCGCGCGCTGGACAGCGTCAAGCAGCGTGCCGCGGCCTTCGTGAGTGGCCGTGATGTCGAGAAAGACGATTTCGTCGGCGCCGGCAGCGGCGTGGCGGGCAGCCAGTTCGGCGGGATCACCGGCATCGACGAGGTCAATAAACTGGACCCCTTTGACGACGCGGCCATTCCTCACATCGAGGCAGGCGAGGATGCGCTTGGTCAGCACGGCTCCCACTCCAGGAAATTGCGCAGAACCTGCAGTCCGGCCTCGCCGGATTTTTCCGGATGGAACTGGACGCCCATCACATTGTTGCGTTCGACCGCGGCAGAGAAGGGCTCGCCGTATTTTGTCACCGCAACGGTGGCATTTGTGACAGGAGCACGGTACGAGTGAGTGAAATAGACATAGCTGTTGTTACTGATTCCGGCAAAAAGACGGGATGGGGGGCGGATGGCGAGGGAATTCCAGCCGACGTGGGGGATTTTTCGCCCTGGGACGAAGCGGTCACAGGATTCGGGAAAGATGTCGAGGCCGGAACAGCCGGGAGCTTCGGTACTGCCGGCAAAAAGCCACTGCAGACCGACGCAGATGCCGAGAAACGGGACGCCGGCGGCAATCCTGTCCTGAATGGCTGCGCGGATGCCGCGTTCTTCGAGAAACCTTGTGGCAGCGAAGTGACCTACGCCGGGGAGAATGATCTTGCCGGCGCTCCGGACGATGGCGGGATCATCGGTGAGGATGGGATCGGCGCCCGTTGCGCGGAGGGCTTTCATCACCGAAGTGAGGTTGCCCGCTTTGTAGTCGACGACGGCAATCACAGGAGGTCCTTCGTGCTGGGCAGCATTTCTTTCAGCTGCGGATCGCGCGAGCATGCGAAGCGCAGGGCGCGGGCGAAGGCCTTGAACAGCGCTTCGATCTTGTGGTGACTGGAGCGGCCGTACATGGTTTTGACATGGACGTTGGCGCGTGCGCCGCGAGCGAAGCCTTCGAAGAAATCCTCCACCAGCTCGGACTGCAAATCGCCAACCAGCCGGGTTCTGACTTTCGTTGCGACGACGTGCGCGGCGCGTCCACTGAGATCGACAGCGGCGAGGCCGAGGGTCTCGTCCATAGTCATGAGGAAATAGCCGGCGCGCAGAATGCCACGCCTGTCACCCAGGGCTTTGTCAAAGGCTTCCCCGAGCACGATGCCCACGTCTTCGACGGTGTGGTGCTGATCGACGTCCAGATCGCCTTTGCAGCGGAGATCGAGATCGAAGGCTCCATGGCGGGCGAAGAGCTCGAGCATGTGATCGAAGAAGCGGATGCCGGTGGAGATGGTGTAGCGGCCCTGGCCTTCGATGGTGAGGCGCAGGTGGATCTCAGTTTCCGTGGTTTTGCGGGCAATGGCGGCGGTGCGCTTCTTCATGCAGGCCTCCCCGGCCAGCGAATTCCCTTCAGAGATTCTTCCAGCGCGGCGATGCCCTGCTGGGTTTGTTCCAGCGTGCCCAGGGTGATCCGGACGCAGCCCTCGCAACCAGGGTCGCTGGAGCGGTCGCGGACGAGAACATCGCGGGCGCGCATGGCGTGGACGAATTCGCGATGTTGGGGGCCGATATTAACGAGGACGAAATTCGCCCGGGAGGGCCAGAACCGGAGGCCAAGGCGCTGCAGGGTGGTCTCGAAAACCGATCGCGAAGCGAGCACCTGGCCTGCGTACCAGCGGAGGTAGTCTCCGTCGTCGAGCGCGGCAGTAAGGCAGGCAAGGGCGACGGAGTTCACGCTGTACGGCGAGATGGCGCGGCGCATCCATTGCATCTGATCCTCGCCGGCGGCGAGAACACCGAGGCGGAGCCCGGCAAGACCGTAGGCTTTTGAAAATGTGCGCGCAACGATTACATTCGGCGCGCGTCCGATGAGGTCGAGGACGGTTTCGCCAAAGAAATGGAAGTAGGCTTCGTCAATGAGGACGGCAGCGTGCGGAGCGGCGTCGATCACCCGGAGCAAGTCCTCGCGGCCTGCAGTCTGGCCGGTGGGGCTGTTCGGATTGGCGATGGCGATGAGACGCGTGGCGGGCGTGATGGCGGCGAGAAGTGCGCGCATCGGGAAACGAAAGCCGTCTTCGGCGGGCACGGTGATCACCCGGGCCGGCGTTCCGGAGGCGTAGACCTCGTACATGGTGTAGGTCGGAACCGGCAGCAGGATCTCCGTGCCGGCGTCGAGATAAGTCTGGCAGAGGACGTGGATGGCCTCATCGACGCCGTTGGTGAGCAGCACTTGCCCGGGCTGAAGTCCGAGGTGTTCAGCGACGCGGCGCTCGACCGGCTCGCGCTCGGGATAGCGGGTGAGGTCGCCGCGCGAGATGCGTCCAAGGGCTTCGAGGACGCGCGGCGAGCAGGCGAAGGTGTTCTCGTTGAAATCAAGGCGCAGGCCGCTGCGATCGCCGAGCGGCGGGTGGTATTCCTTCATGCGGCGAACGGTGCTGGACGGCTGCGGACCCTGAATTTTGACGTCAGTCACGCGCACCCCCTTTCTCGACACCGCGAGCGCGGATGGCTTCCGCGTGCGCCGTGAGGCCTTCGGCATCGGCGAGGCGCAGGGCAGCATGGCCGAATTGCTGCACGCCGGAACGGGAATATTCCTGGACGGTGACAAGCTTCACGAAATCGACCACGCTAAGGCCGCCACGCGAGCGGGCCAGGCCGGCGGTGGGGAGGGTGTGGTTGGGTCCGGAAACGTAGTCGCCGAGAGGCTGCGCGGACCAGCGGCCAACGAAGACGGAGCCGGCATTGCGAACCCAGGCGAGGTCAGCGGCGCTGTCGACGGTGAGGTGCTCGGGAGCGATGCGGTTGGTGAGGTCGTGGGCCTCATCGGTGGATCGGGTGACGACAGCAAGGCCGTGATTTGTAATCGCGGCGGTTGCAATTGCGTTGCCTTTGGCGCGGGATTTCACCTCAGTAACTACGGATTGTGCGAGAGCGCCCTGCGTGGTGATGAAGAGGGCGAGGGCATCGGGGTCGTGTTCTGCCTGCGCGACGAGGTCCGCGGCGATCATGACCGGATCACCGGTTTCGCTGGCGACGACGGCTTCGGTAGGACCGGCGAGCATGTCGATGGAGCAGTCGAAGGCGACCAGTTTCTTCGCCGCGGTGACCCAGGCGTTGCCGGGGCCGACGATTTTGTCGACACGTGAAATGCTTTGTGTGCCGTAGGCGAGGGCGGCGATGGCATGGGCTCCGCCGATGCGGTAGAACTCGGTGATCCCCAGTAAAAACGCGGCTGCGAGGGTTTCTTTCGCGGGATTGGGCGAGACGGCGACGATACGCTCAACGCCCGCAACCTGCGCGGGAATCGCGGTCATGAGCAGCGTCGATGGAAGTGGGTAGCGGCCGCTGGGGACGTAACAGCCGACCGAGGCGAACGGGATGACGCGCTGGCCGGTAGTGACGCCGGGGGCCGGCGTCATGTTGAAGTCTTTCGGGCGCTGACGGGCAGCGAAGGCGCGGACGTTGCGCGCGGCAGTCCTGAGCGCCTGCTGTACGGGAGCGGCTGTGGATTCCCAGGCCAGTTGAAGTTCAACCTGAGGAATTCGTAACGGTGTTTGTGGCGGAATCCGGTCGAACCTGGAACGAAGGCGCAGGAGAGCAGGATCGCCGCCACGACGGACGGACTCGACGATCCGCCGCGCCTGAGGCAAGACGCGCTCCCAGGGCGCAGCACGGCGATCGGTGAGCGCCGCGATGGCTTCCCGGGCTGCTGCCGCCTGACGGCCTGCCGTTCGCACTATCTTCACAAAACCACCTTGTTCAGCGGGTATTCGACGATGCCGGTGGCCTTCGCGGCCTTTAGCTTGGGGATGACTTCGCGGACCGTGCTCTCTTCGAGGATGGTGTTCACCGCGACCCACTTCGCGTCGCTCAGTTCGGAGATGGTCGGCGAGTTGAGTGCTGGCAGCACGCTGAGAACCGCGGGCAGGTTCACCTTCTCGACGTTGAGCATCAGGCCGACCTGGCCTTGGGCATCGATCGCGCCGCGGAGCATCAGGGCCAGGTTGTCGATCTTCTGCTTCTTCCACGGATCGGCACAGGCGGCGCGGTTGGCGATGAGATGAGTTTCGCTTTCCATGACCGTGTCGATGATACGCAGGCGATTGGCGCGCAGAGAGCTGCCGGTTTCGGTGACTTCGACGATGGCGTCAGCGAGCGTAGGCGGTTTGACCTCCGTTGCTCCCCAGCTGAATTCAACTTTGACGGGGATATTTTTCCCGGCAAAGTATTTCTTTGTGACTTCCACAAGTTCCGTCGCGATGATCCTGCCGGAGAGATCTTCGGCGCGCTGCCAGGGCGAGCTTTCCGGAACGGCAAGGACCCAGCGCACGCGCCGGCGGCTCTGCTTCGCGTACACGAGGCTGGTGATGGATTCGACGTCGAGGCCGCTCTCGACAACCCAGTCGATCCCGGTGAGGCCCGCGTCCAGAACGCCGTGATCGACGTAGCGCGCCATCTCCTGCGCGCGGATGAGCATGCACTCGATGTCTGGGTCATCGATGTTAGGGAAGTAGGAACGGCCGTCCGCATAGACGTTCCAGCCGGCGCGCTTGAACAGGGCGATGGTGGCGTCCTGCAGGCTGCCTTTGGGGATGCCGAGGCGCAATTTGCTGCTCATGCGCGCACCTCGCTGCCCGCGGTCAGCGGCCGCGTGAAGCAGCTGACGGTGCCCTCGTGGCAGACGAGGCCGTCGCCTTCGACTTCGACGCGGAAGAGAATCGCGTCCTGGTCGCAATCGGTGGCGACGTCCACGATGCGCAGGCGATTGCCGCTGGTTTCCCCTTTCATCCAGAGCTTCTGGCGCGTGCGGCTCCAAAATGTAACAAAGCCGGTTTCTTTTGTTTTGCGCCAGCTTTCTTCGTTGAGAAATCCGAGCATCAGGACCTGGCCGGTGCGCGCATCCTGCACGATGCCGGGGGCAAGGCCGTCCATTTTGGCGAAATCGATTGCGGGTTCAGTCATGTGTTTCCTCTATTTTTGCCGGAAAACTGAAAAGCCCGTCAGCGCTGATTGCGCCGGCGGGCCTCTCGAATCCTGGTATTTGCTTCTTTTACCCTGGAATGCGGAAGTTCGCCGGCACGCTCGTCGCATGATGATGGTGATGATGACGATGGTGGACGCGAACTGGCATCTCTGTCACCACCTTAGGATGCAGGCGGGCGGCATGTCAAATGCCTGAGGTGCGCGGAGCGATGACCTCCGCGAAATGGACGGCGTGGCGCGCGGTGTTTTGCGCGATTTGTTCGCGGCAGCTAAACCCATCAGCGACCAGCAGAGTGTCGGGCGTGGCGGCGCGAACCGCGGGGAGCAAAACGCGCTCGCCGAGCATTTGGGAGACGTCGAATTTCTCACGCTCGAAGCCGAAGGGGCCGGCCATGCCGCAGCAGCCCGAATCGAGCAGCGTGACCTCGGCTCCAGTGCGGTGAAGGATCGCGACCTCATCCCTCATTTTCATCAGGGATTTGTGATGGCAGTGGCCGTGAAGCACAATTTTGCGGCCGGACAGCGGGGCTGGTCGAAAATCAGGAACGTGACGCGCGAGGAATTCGCTGAGCAGAAGGGTTTGGTCACGCAGGCGCTGGGCGCGCGGATCCTGCGGGAAAAAGTTGATGAGCTCATCGCGAAAGACGCTCGCGCAGCTGGGTTCGAGGAAGATGAAGAGAAGTCCGGCGTCGATTTGGGGCGCGCAATCGCGCAGGATCTTTTCCAGATAGGCGCGGGCCTGCTTCAGAAAGCCGAAATCGTAGAGCGGGCGGCCGCAGCAGACGTGCTGGCGCGGGACTTCGAGCGCGAAGCCGGCGCTTTCGAGGACGCGCGCCGCAGCGTGGAGGGATTGCGGGTGGTAGTAGTTGTTCCACGTATCCGGCCACAGGACTAGCCGTCCAGGCGGACGCGCTGCGCGCCTTTCACCAGAACTTCCATTCCATTCCTGCTGAAAGCTGCGCGGAGCGAATCGCGGCAGCCTGCGCTGTTGCGCCACGCCCAGCACTGCTTTGACGGCGTGCGAAAGACCAGGCATGGCGAGAGGAAAATTCGCGAGGCGCGGCGTGATGCCGGGGATCAGCGATGCGGCGTGCGCCAGGCGATCCATGAACCCGAAGGCGTAGTGCTGCGGTTTCCGGACGCGGCCATCGTAGTAGTGGGCGAGGAACTCTGCCTTGTAGGTGGCGACGTCAACGTTGACCGGGCACTCGCTTTTGCAGGCTTTGCAGGAGAGGCACAGGTCCAGGGCCTCGCGCACGCTTTCGTTGCGCCAATCTGTGACCTCACTCCTCGACCCGAGGACTTTGCCTTCCATCAGCTCCCACAAAAGATGGGCGCGGCCTCGGGTGGAGTGTTGCTCTTCGCGGGTGGCCATGTAGCTGGGGCACATGGTGCCGGGGTGTTCTTTACGGCAGGCGCCGACGCCAACGCATCGCTGCGTGGCCTCGCTGAGGGAGCCGTTATCGTCGGGAAACTGGAAGAAGGTTGTAAGGCGCGGCGCCTGATAGCCGGCGCCGAGGCGGAGACTGTCCTCGGGCTGATAGACGGGCTCGGAGGCGGAGACCGGCTCCATGAGGATCGCCGGATTCATCCGGTTGTCGGGATCCCACAGGGTTTTGAATGTGCGAAAGGCCTGCATCAGATCGGGGCCGAACATTTTCGGCAAAAGCGCGGCGCGCGCGCGGCCGTCGCCGTGTTCCCCGGAGATGGAGCCGCCGTGGGCGATGACGATGTCGGTGGCTGCGTCGAGAAAGGCGCGAAATTTGCGGATGCCGGCCTCGCTCTCGAGATCGAAGTTAATGCGCGTGTGCACGCAGCCCTGGCCGAAGTGGCCGTACATGGGGCTGCGGTAGCCGTAATCCTTCATCAACGCCCAAAGCTGGCGCAGATAGGAGCCGAGTTGCTCCGGCGGAACAGCGGCGTCCTCCCAGCCTTCCCATCCATGTGGCTCACCGGGAACGAAGACGGTGGATCCGAGAGCGGACTCGCGAATGTGCCAGAGGCGAGGAGCTTCGTCGAGCGTGCAGACGCGGCCCGTGGGCGAGCCGGGGAGTTCAGCCGCAACCGCGAGAAGTTCGCGGGCTTTCGCTTCGGCTTCGCGATCGGACTCCGCTCCGAACTCCGCGAGCAGGAAGGCGCCGCCTTCCGGGAGAAGGTGCAGATCATCGAGAGCGAGGCGCTTGCGGCGCATGAAATCGAGCAGCATGGCGTCGACGCCTTCGAGGCCGATGGGGCCATGGCGGATGATCGCAGGCACGGCATCCGCGGCGAGGAAGGGATCGGGGAATCCGAGAACAGCGAGGCGGCGGCACGGAGGGCTGTGCATCAGGTCGAGCGTGGCGCTGACGACGGTCACGAGCGTGCCTTCGCCACCGACCAGAGCGCGCGCGACCTGAAAGCCGCGCTCGGGAAGAAGCTCGTCGAGGTTGTACCCGGAGACGCGGCGCGGAATGTTCGGGAAACGGCGGCGAATCTCATCGGCGTACTGATCGCGGATGCGACGCATGCCGGCGTAGATCTGTGCGGGACGGCCACCGCGCGCGAGGATGGCAGAGATTTCTTCGTCGGACGTGGCGCCGACGGTCATGCGCGTGCCGTCGTAGAGCAGCACGTCGAGCGAGCGAATGTTGTTCGCGGTGAGGCCGCCCATCACGCTGTGCGTCCCACACGAGTTGTTGCCGATCATGCCCCCAATGGTGCAGCGGCTGTGCGTGGCGGGGTCAGGCGCGAAGGTGAGGTGATGCACCTCGGCGGCTTCGCGGACGCGGTCGAGGACGATGCCCGGCTCGACGACGGCGACCTTCTTCTCGGGATCGAGAGAAAGGAGACGCCGCATGTATTTTGAGAAGTCGAGGACCACGGCGACATTGCAGCACTGCCCGGAGAGGCTGGTGCCCGCGCCACGCGGCAGGATGGCCGCGCCCAGCTCGCGACAGGCGGCGACCGTGGCTTCGACATCGGCGGCATCGTGGGGGAGCACGACGCCGATGGGCGTGGCGCGATAGTTCGAAGCATCGGCTGCGTAAAGAGCACGCGAGGCCGGATCGAAACGGACTTCCCCGCGGACGCTGGCGCGGAGTTTCGACTCCAGTTCACGGGCCGCTGAGAAAGCTTCGTGCGCGCGCGGCTGATCGAGAATGGGCAGCGGATTTCCCATCACAGCTCCCTGCGCAGGAAGGCGATTGCGAGGGAATCGGTTTGTCGGAGAACGGGGTTCTCGTTGTAGCGATCGACGGGCGTGAAGCCCATGGAGCCGTAGAGTCGATACGCGGCCTGCATCGATTGCGGCATGGTATCGAGGTACATCGCCGTGTAGCCGCGTTCGCGCGCGCTCGCGAGGATGGCTTCGGCGAGTTTGCGGCCGAGGCCCGTTCCCTGCTGCGACGAGCGTACCCAGAGACGTTTCATCTCGCAGGCGCGTTCCTCAGCCTGGGCTGGCCGGCTCAGCTGCAGCGGCTTGAGCGCGACACATCCCGCGGGCGTTTCATTCTCGAAAGCAAGCAGCACCGCGCCCGCAGGCTCGGCGTAGCTTCCAGGCAACCCAGCGAGTTCCTCTTCGAGACTGTCGACGCAGATGTGCTCGCCGCCCACGGATTCATTGAGGAAGTGCGCATACTCGCGCATCAGCGTTCGGCAAAGCTCGGCCTCGCTGCCTGGGCCATCGAAGCGCGCCTGCCGGATGATCGCCATATCGGAATGATACTGGCGGCTGGGCGGGCTGTGCCTTTCGCATTGAAAGTGCGGAACCTGATATAAAAGCGCCCATGAACGTTCGCTCTGTTGTGGTTTGCTTCACTCTTGGTGCCGTGGGCATGACCCCGGCATGGACGCAGACTCCGCCCACCGCTCCAGCGCATGATCCGCGCATTGGCCCGATCATCGATGCGCTCAACCAGGTGAGGACGGTTCGTGAGACGGCGCTCTCGCCCGATGGCAAGTACATCGTGTGGAATGTGGCGGGGCACGGGGGCGAGGGAATCCAGCTGGCCCCGCTCGATAACCCGGCGGCGGCGAAGCGGGTTACGGCGTGCGAAGGCGGAGCAAGAGGCCAGGAAAGCAATGCGGTATTCTCGCCGGATTCGAAGCAGCTGGCGTTCTTTTCCGATTGCACGACCGATCACCAGACGGCCATCTTCCTGGCGGATGCCGGCGGTTCGTCGGCGCCGCACCAGCTGGCAGAGCTCAACGGCTTTGCCAAGGAGATGCAGTGGTCGCCGGACGGCAAGCGCTTGAGCTTTCTGTATGTCGAAGGGGCGACCCGGCCCTCGGGCGCTCTGGCCGCGGAGAAGCCTCCCTCAGGCGTGATCGGCGTGGAAGGTTTGGAAGTCCAGCGCGTGGCGACGGTCGATGCCGCAAGCGGGCAGCTCACGCAGGTGACGCCGGCAAAACTCCACGTCTTTGAGTTTGACTGGTCGCCGGACTCCGCGAAGCTGGCGTACGTGGCGGCCCCTCCTCCCGGCGAGAACAACTGGTGGGTGGCGAAGCTCTACACCCAGCCGATGGGTGGCGAGCCGACCGTGATTCTCGACCCGCCCACGGTCTCCGGGCCGCTGCACGGCCTGCAGATCGCCGTGCCCCGCTGGTCCCAGGATGGGCGGCAGATTGCATTGATTGGTGGGCTGATGTCGGACCAGGGATCGACCGGCGGCGACATTTACGTGATGCCCGCGACCGGTGGAGAGCCGAAGGACGTGACGCCCGATCGCGCGGCCAGCCCCTCGTGGTTTGTCTGGCTGGACGATCACACCATGGGCATTTCAGAAATCAGGGCCGGGGCATCGCACCTCTTTGTCTACGACATCACGAATCACCAGGAGTCGACCGAGTACAACCTCACGCTGCCCGATTCGGTGAGTGGAGGCGGCCTGATGGGGAGCGTGGCCACGTCGAACACCAACAACATTGCGCTCGTTCGCTCCTCCTTTGAAAACCCGCCCGAGGTCTGGGCCGGCGAGCTGATGAACCTGAAGCAGATCACCCACATCAATGGTGGTGCGAAGCCGGTGTGGGGCAAGGCTGAATCGGTGGAGTGGGAGAACGAGGGGTTCCATGTGCAGGGTTGGCTGCTCCTGCCGGCGCATTACGATCCGGCGAAGAAGTATCCATTGATCGTCGAGGTGCATGGGGGACCGTCCGCGGCGGTGGTGCCGCGCTGGCCAGGCGTGGGCTACGGACCGGTTCCTTTCTCGGCGCTGGACTATTTCGTGCTGATGCCGAATCCGCGCGGAAGCTATGGCGAGGGCGAAAAGTTCACCCAGGCGAATCGCAAGGACTTCGGCTATGGTGATCTGCGCGACATCCTGAAGGGTGTCGATACCGTGGAGAAGAAGTACCCGGTCGACGATGCGCGCGTCGGGCTGACGGGTTGGAGTTACGGCGGATTCATGACCATGTTCGCGGTGACGCAGACGCATCGGTTCAGGGCCGCGGTGGCCGGAGCCGGGATCGCGAACTGGCAGAGCTACTACGGAGAGAACTCCATCGACCAGTGGATGATTCCGTTCTTCGGAGCCTCGGTGTACGACGACCCGCAGGTCTACGCGAAAATGTCGGCGATCAACTACATCAGGAACGTGAAGACGCCCACGCTGGCGGTGGTTGGGGATCGGGACGGAGAGTGCCCGGCGCCGCAGTCGTTCGAATTCTGGCATGCGCTGCGCGACCTGGGCGATCCGACCGAGCTGGTGGTGTATCCGAACGAAGGTCATGGCTTCGTGAATCCGGATCACCGGCGCGATGTGCTCGAGCGGGCGCTGGGGTGGTTCGAGGAATACATGCCGGAGAAGAGCACGGGCAACCGAGCTGCGGGGTCGGAATAAAGGCAGCGAACGGCGGCCCTTGCTAACGAAAAGGAGCCGTCGCCGTCTGCTTTTTTACCGTTGATCGATGCAGTTGGAGGGCGAACGGCGCTGGGCTGTGCGCTTATCCTTTGTTATTCTGAGACGCACCCGGAATTTTCTGGTGTTTGGACCGTTTGGGCGGCTGGACTGCTCAGACGGGGAGGTTTCATGCGGCGGTTCCTTGCTTTTGTAGTTCTTTTTGCGTGTTCGCTTCCGGCCGGTCTTTCCATCGCAGGTTGTGGCCACAATCCCAACAATTACTGCATTAAGAACGGCAATGCCTATGGCATTACGACCAGCCAGGTGGTCTACGTCACGCTGGGGCCCGAGGTGACGGGGCTTTCCCTGGCATGGGGCCAGACCGGGAACCTGGGATCGCCGCAAGCCTACAACTGCAACGGCGGCAGCGCGAGCGTAAGCAAGTACACCTATGCCAGCTCGAACCTCTTGCTCGCCGATGTCTCCCCGACGGGAACCATCTGCGCGGGAACATGGAACCGCAACAGCCCCGGTGGAGTCGCCGATTTCACCATCTGCACGCCTCCCGCCGGCTCTTCGCTGTCGGCTTTCGCCGGGTGCACCTCCACCAGCTGCGGCACCGTGCAGATTACGGCGACGGGCGCGGCGGTCACCAGCAATCCCGTCAATATTTACGTGCATCCGCCCATCACGTCGATGACCATTCCCAACCAGACTTCCTGCGTATCGCAGGGTCAGACTCTTCCCCAGTCGCTGCTGGCGGAGACAACGGTGACCGGGCCAGGGGGGGTGACACTGTGCAGCCCCAGCACGACCTCGTGCACCAGCCCCAACGCGAACGTCGGAACCATTACCTACAACCCGGTCACGGCCAGCGTGGTCACGATCAACAACACCACCAGCCCGACCAATACGAATCCGGTCACCGGAACCACCACCTCGAGCACCCCGAATCCCAACGGCATCGCAACCGCGAATCTTCCCGGCTCGACGATCATCAACTCCACCACTTCGGAGGTCACATCGGCTGCCGGGTACTTCTCCACTTGCCCGCCGGCGAGCATCGCTCTCAGCATTAACGGCTCGACATCGGCGACGGTCACAACGAGCTCACCGCAAACCGTGGTGGCATCGGTGCTGGACAGTAACACCCCCCCGGCAGCCATCACCGGCCTGCCGCTCACCTATTCCTCCACCGAGCCGCAGAACCTTACCGTCAGCAGCACCGGTCTGGTCACCGCTGTGTTTCCCAGCCACGCTACCGTAACGGCAATTTGCGAACCGCCCAGCTGCAATCCTGCGCCGGTCAATCTGATTGGAACCCTGGGCAACGGGATGCCCGTGACCGGGAATCGGGTGACGATCAGCTCGCCAGGACGCAGCAGCAATCAGATCTGGATGGCCTCCACCCAGTCGCCGTATTTTTCCGAGGTCGATCTGAGCACCGGGGGAGCCGCCGCACCAGTGCGGCTTCCTTACACGCCGAATTCGATGGTGATGGATCAGGGCGGCGATACCCTCTTCTTCGGCAGCTATCACGAGCTGATGACGGTCAGCACCCTCAACAATGGGCTCTCGAAGGAAGTAACCAGCGTGCCCGGTGTGGTGCTGGCGGTTGCGCCCACCGGTTCCACCGTTGTCATCAACGATCAGCTTCGCCAGGTCATTTATCTCTACAGCGTGAGCGCAGGAACCTATACCAGCATCGGAGGCGTCGCCTTTCGCGCCCAGTATTCCCCCGATGGATCCACGGTTTACATTACCGGTCAGGATCCGGCCACCGGGCAGAATACGCTGTTCGTGAACAACGCCAGCTCGGGGTGGTCCAGCTATCCGCTGACCACCGAACCGGCCTACAGCTGTCCTCTGGAGGCGGCCGGCACGACCACGGAGCCCGCTTACAACCCGGCGTGGGATCCCTTCTGCGGGCCGTCGCTCACCATTACCGTGCCCAGCGTGGCGACCTTCCTCAGTGGCAACTCCACCGCGGCGCGCAGCTTCTGCCCGAACACCAATTCGAGCCCGCCCTATTATCCGCCGGCCGCCGATGTGGGGGTGACCACGACGCAGCTCACGGCGACCGCCGACGGCAATCATGTTCTCGGCGCGGACACAACCGGCTTTTCCGACATTATTCTCGGTCCGCCGGCGAGTCCCCCTGCCGGGGTTCCTGTTAATGCATGTCCGGCCTACACGGCGACCCCGCTCACCATCCCCACCAATCCCACCACCACGGCCCTGCCGGTGGCGGCTACGGAGATCGATCAGGTGGTTTCGTCGCCCGACTCTTCGGTCGCTTTCGTCACCTACAACGCGGGCGCCGCTACGGGCGTGCTGCCGTACTACGCGCCCCTGGCCACTGGAGCCGTGGGTACCCTGGGCACCGTGCAGCTCTCCTCCGGCGCAGCGGCCCCCATTGCCGGGGTCTTCAGTCCCGATGGCAGCATCTTCTTTACCAGCACCAGCGGTGACGACCTGGTCCACCTGGTGAACACCACCAGCCTGACCGACACGATGACGCTCGATCCCAAACTGACCGATGGGAGTGGCGTCGCGGTGCCGGCGCAATTCCTTGCGGTGAAGAGCCGGTCCACCACTTAACGGGATAACCCCGTCCCTGCCCGCGCTGTTCCGAGGCGAGCAGGGCAGCTGCAGAAACCCCCAAGCGGCCGGCGCAAAGCGGCCGTTTCCCTTTGCGCGCGAAGGGCCGCCGAGCCAGAGCGATTGCGATGGGCGGTACACTAGGACCCATGTCGCGCGTCGCCATCATCTCCAAACCGCAAAAGGAAGAACTACGACAGCTGCTGCCGGATCTGGTGCTGTGGCTGCGGGCGCACGGGCATGAGGCGCTGCTCGATCCGGTCAGCGCCAACTACGTCATGGACGAGAAGGTGCATCCGCGCCCCGATCTGCCCTCGCTCCACCCCGACCTCGTCATTGTTCTGGGAGGCGACGGGACTCTGCTGGCGGCCGCACGGGTTTTCGCGCGCATCGCCGTTCCCATCCTCAGCGTCAACCTGGGCGCCCTCGGATTTCTGACCGAGGTGCGGCTGGCCGATCTCTACACCCATCTCGAGGCGTGGTCGCAGGGAATTTGCTGCGTCGAGTCCAGAGCCATGCTGCACAGCGAGCTGTGGCGCGATGGAAAAATCTACTGTGAGCATGAGGCACTCAACGACGTCGTCGTGGCGAAGGGCGCCATTGCCCGCATGGGACACTTCGCCGTGGAAGTGGACGATCAGCTGGCCGCGGCGTTTCGCGCCGATGGAGTGATCGTCGCCACACCCACCGGATCGACGGCCTATTCCCTGGCAGCAGGGGGTCCGGTCATGGTTCCCAGGGTCGACGTGCTGGCGGTCACGCCCATCTGTCCTCACCAGCTCACCCTGAGGCCGATGGTCCTGCCGGGCTCGTCGCGGATTCTTGTGCGCATCGAAGGGATCCCCGACCAGACTTTCCTGACGGTCGACGGCCAGGAGGCAGTCCAGCTGCGGGTCGGCGATCAGCTGCGTTGCCGGCGCTCCGACCTCTGTGTGAAGCTGATTCGGCTCGGAGAGAATGGGTTTTTCGACGTGCTGCGCTCGAAGCTGAAGTGGGGAGAAAAATAGGCACGAGGCTCGAGGGTGAGGCCCTGAACCCGTCCCCTCTTCCTATTGTTTCGTGAGCTCCTGCAGCAGCTGCTGTGCCTTCAGGCTGAGGTTGTGTGCGCCATCGAGATCGTCGGCTTTGAGGGCATCGCGAGCACGAGTGATGTAGGTGCGGATCAGCGCCGCTGTCTTTTGCTCGTCGGAACTGAGCGATCGCTTGATGGCGTTCAGTCCATTCTCCGTCGAGTCAATCTGGGTGGAGATACCATGCCGGTCGGCGGTATTGGAGTTGTCATTGGCGGTCGAGAGCTGGCCAATGGAGGTCATATCGGAGGGCTGAGCCGTGGCAACCTCCGTCGTTTGCGCCGCAGTTTGCGAAGGCCCCGCAGAAGTCCTGGCAGCTTCGGTATCCTGAGTGGGTTTTGCGTGGTGTTTCGGCGGAGGGTGCGGTTGCGACGTAGCCACTTCGGGCTTCGGTTCGGGCGGAGCCGTGGTATCCAGCTTGACCGGGCGGTCATCCAGCACGGGAATCACAGGCGGGACCGGCGGCAGCGTGGCGATCATCCCCTGCGGCGACAGAGCCGGCGTCTGGGCGGACTGCGAGACAGTCGCCTTCGGCTGCTTGGGACCGCATCCTGTCAGCAGCGCGAACAGCAACGCCAGCGCCGCGGTCGCTCTTCCGGATCTCATAATCCGGACCTTTCTGGCTGGGTCTCACCACCCTGGCGAGCAAGCTCGCTGGGAATCGCGTGTCCCGTGGTCTCCAGAACTACGCGCTGTCCCGAACCGGCAGAAATAAGTGGGAGCCGCAGTACAAATGTGGTTCCGCTCCCCGCCTTCGATTCTACGTCAATTTGGCCGTGATGCATCTGAACAATGCGATAGGTCATGGCGAGGCCGATTCCGCTGCCCTCCTTCTTGGTCGTGAAGTAGAGGTCGAAGATGCGCGACCGGATCTCCTCCGGGATCCCCTCCCCATGATCGCGGATCCGGATGTAGGCCCAGCGGGAATCCTCGGTCAGCCGGACTTCGAGGTTGCCGCCGGATGCCATCGCCTGCGCGCCATTCAGAACCACATTGAGGATGGCCTGTTCCATCAGGTCGGCGTCGACCCGGCAGCCAACGGCGCGCGGAGGCGCCGTGCTCTCGACGGTAATGCCCCGGGTATGAAGATCGGCCGAGGCCAGCATGAGCACGCTGGAGACGACTTCGCGCAGGTCCTGATCCTTGAGCTGGAGCTCGACCGGGCGGGAGAAATCGACCAGAGTCTGCACCACCCGGTCCAGGCGGCGGATCTCGCTTTGGATGATGTCGAGGTGACGCAGCGCATCGCCCCCGGCGTGCACCTTGTTGCGCAGCAGTTCCAGATGCACCACGATGGCGTTGATCGGATTCTTCACCTCGTGGCCGACTCCCGCCGTGAGACGGCCGATCGAGGCCATACGCCGGGAGACCTCGAGTTCGGTTTCAATCTCGCGGACCGATTCCAGATCGTGGATGGTGAGCAGAGCGCCGAGAGAATGGCGGTCGCGCGACTGGGCATCGTGGATGAAGTCGAGCGAGACTTCGACGCGGCGGCCCGTCTCGGTCGTCACCTCTTCCTGCACGATGGACATCCCCCCCTCGAAGGCATCGCGCACCAGACGGCCGAGACGGGTATTGCGGTCGAAGATCTCGCGCACTTCCGCGCCGAAGATGTGGTCGCGGCCGATGTTCAGGAAGCGCTCGCAGGCGCTGGAAACCAGTACGGCGCGCGCGTCCCGGGTGAACAGCATGACGCCGTCCTGCAGATTGGAGAGGATCTGGTCGAGGTTCTCGCGCAGAGCGGAGAAGACCTCTTCGACGTTGCGAATGCGCTGGCCGAGTTTCTCGATCTTGCCGGAGACCTTGGCCACGGCATCGTCTCCGCGCCGCGGCTCCCGCTCCGGAGGTGCGGCCGGACCCAGCAACTCCGGCTCGATGGTGCGGCGCAGGCTGGGGGATGCCGTGGTTTCTGCAAGCTCCTCCTGCTGCGCCGCCAGCAGGTCGAGCCGATTGCTGATCTGTTCAATGGGCTGCAGAGCAAGGTTCGCCACAAAGGCGGCAACGATCATGGAGATGACCACGGCCAATCCCATGATGCTGCAGGACTCAATCAGCCAGGGGCGGAAGGCGTGGCTGAGAAACGTGGTTCGAATGCCGATGCGGATGGTCAGGAAGGGCTGATCGTTGCGGTCCAGTCCCAGAGAGACGTTGTAGACCTGGGGTGGGCCGAAGACGATGCGGAAAGTGCGGACCAGCGATTTTCGCCGCAGGACCGAGTAGTCGGGACGGTTGGGCAGGACCTGATCGTCGAGCGTGGAATCGGGCACGGCGATCAGGGCGCGGTTCTGGCGGTCGACGATCGCCACGTCGAGGATGGTGGGTGAATAGTTAACGATCGAGGTGAGGGTGTTGTTCAGGCCCGGATTCCTGCGGAGCACGTCGGCCACCGCGGCGCGGATGGCAGCCGGATCGTTGGGGTTGAAGCGCTCGTTGCGCAGGCCCGTGTCGAGGGCATCGCGCATCTGGTACAGCGCGTTGTGCGCGAGGAAATCGGTCGTCGCCCAGGACTGTTCGATGTGCTGCTGGAGTAGCTGGCTCAGCCAGAACCAGGAGAAGACCACCACCACGCAAAACACGAGGCCGGTGATCGCGAGCACGAGTTTGGTCTTGAGCCGCATGGTCGGGGGGAACAGCGCTCAACTCAACGGTTAGGGGTCGGTAACTGGAGCATACCCAGGTTGCTCCGGGGTTGCCACATTATTCTTCGAGCGAGCCCGCAGCAGCAGCTGTGTTTCCGTACTCGCGGAGCTTGTTGTGCAGGGTTTTCAGGCTGATTCCCAGAATCTCGGCCGCGCGAGTTTTGTTGTTATGGGTGGACTCGAGGGTTTTGAAGATCAGCATGCGCTCTGCATCGTCGACGGTGGCGCCGACCTCGAGCTGGATCGCATTGGGAGGCAGTTCGTTGACGGCACGGATCGGCCTGGTTCCGAAGCCGGGAGGAAGATGCCGCGACTGGATCTGGCCTTCGCCGCAAAGCACCACCGCGCGCTCGATGGTGTTGCGCAGCTCGCGCACGTTGCCGGGCCAGTCATGCGCCACCAGCCGGGCGAGCATTTCGCTGTCGATGCCGGAGACCTTGCGCTGGTGCTTCTGATTCATGTCGGAGATCATGGCGTCGGCGATGGCTGGGATATCTTCCTTGTGCTCGCGCAGCGGCGGCATGTGGATGTTGAAGACATTGAGCCGATAGAACAGGTCGCCGCGCAGATGACCGTCGGCGACGGCCTCTTCGGGATTCTTGTTGGTGGCGGCGAGAACCCGGACATCGATGGGGGATTCGACCTTGCTGCCGAGCCGGCGCAGCTTGCGGTCTTCGAGCACGCGGAGCAGCTTGGCCTGCGTCGCAACCGGCATCTCGCCAATCTCGTCGAGCAGAAGCGTGCCATCTTCGGCGAGTTCGAAGCATCCGGCACGGCGCTCGATCGCGCCGGTGAAGGCGCCTTTTTCGTGGCCGAAGATTTCGCTCTCGATCAGCGTTTCCGGAATGGCTGCGCAGTTGACGGCCACAAACGGCTTGCTGCGGCGCGGGCTGAGATCGTGCAGCGTGCGAGCCACCAGCTCTTTGCCGGTGCCGCTCTCGCCGGTGATCAGGATGGAGACGTTGCTGGTCGCGACGCGCTCGATGAGCGCGAAGACCTCCTGCATTTTCTTCGAGGCGCCGACCAGAGAGCCGAGCACACCGGTTTCGCGGAGCTTGCGGCGCGTGACTTCGAGCTCGCGTTCGGTGTCGCGCTGTCTTGAGGCGTTGGTGAGGATGGCGCGCAGCCGAGCCGGATCCACCGGCTTCTGAATGAAGTCGTACGCGCCGTTCTTCATAGCCTCGACGGCGGCTTCGATGGAGCCCTGGGCAGTGAGCATGACGACAGCGATTTTGTCGCTGCTGTCTCCGAGCCGAGCGAGAAGCTGCAGGCCGTCCATGCGCGGCATCTTGAGGTCGGAGACGACGATGCCGGGCTGCCACGCGCTGACTTTTTCGAGTGCTTCGAGGCCGTCGCGCGCGGTCTCAGTGCGATAGCCCCAGCCGGAGACCAGCTCGGCGAGGCCCGACAACGCGTGCGGCTCGTCTTCGACGATGAGGACTTTTTCCTGGCTACTCATGTACAGGGGGTCAATCTGGGGGTCACGGTCTGTTGTATCACCTTTGAGGTACGCGCGACCAGGCGAATAGGAGTACCGGCGCGGGCTGGCATGTATCCTGAGAACAGACGCTTTTTCCCGGAGAATTGTGCAAAATCCCCGCTCCCGGCTGTTGCTGCACTGGATTCCGGCGCTGATCGGAATCGCGGTGATTATCGGCGAATCGACGGCCACCATGTCCGCTGAGAACACCAGCCGCTGGCTTCTGCCGCTGTGGGTGAAGCTGTTCGGGCCGATCAGTCCGGACCACTGGGCGGTGGTGCACCACTACATCCGCAAAACGGGGCATTTTGTCGGCTACGGGATGGTCAGCCTCGGCTTCTTCGACGCCTGGCGTGTGACCCTGGAGCGGCACTGGACCGCGTGGCGGGTGCGCTTCCGGAATGCTGCCGGCCTGGCGCTGCTCTCGACGCTGCTGCTGGCCAGTTGGGATGAGTGGCACCAGAGCTTTCTGCCGGGGCGCACCAGCTCGGTGCGCGATGTGGGCATCGACTTTTGCGGAGCCCTCGCCGCTCAGCTGGTCCTTTTGGCGATCCTGATTCTGGTGCGTCGGCGGCCCAGGCCGAGGCTGGCCGCGGCGTAAGGAGCGCTCCAGCGTGACGCGCACACTCCTGCCTGATGCCTCATGAGCCTCTTTCTTTCTCCCCTCCCAGGCCAGAAAAGCACCCCACCAGGGATCGGCCAGGTTCACCCTATCCAAAAACTGTCAAGCCCCCTGCCCAAAATCCAAAGTAATGACCATTGATCTGCAAGCACTTGCACGCCAACGAACCCAATAATATTTGGCGCGATTCTGAGCTGGATTTGGTATTCTGATAATAGGGAGTAAAAAAGAAAAAGCCGCCTCACTGAGGGGCTTTTTTTCTTCTTAGCGCCAAGCGGGTCTCGCCTGCTGTTGGCGCGCGGATCGGCCCGGGAGCGGGGTAATACCCGCAAGGTATTACCCAGGAACCCCCGCCGATTCAACCGATTGTCGCACCCCACCCATCCAGAATTTTTTTGGGGTGGCCCATTGAACCCTTCTTCGACCGATTGCCGCACCCCGCCTATCAAAAAATTTTAGGATGGCCCATGCAAGCCTTCTTCTGGCTTGCGTGGGGGGAACAGGCCCGTTTCAGATCTCCACTTCGCCCTCGAGATAGAACACGCACGACCCTTCCAGTTCCACGCGATCGCCGGCCAGGCGGCAGAGGACTTCGCCGCCGCGCGGAGAGGCCTGGAAGGCGCGGAAGCTGGTCTTGCCCAGACGCTGGGCCCAGTAGGGCGTCAGCATGCAGTGCGCGGAGCCGGTGACCGGGTCTTCGGGGATCCCTTTCACGGGAGCGAAGTAGCGGCTGATGAAGTCGTAGGCCGCATCTCCATTGTGGCCGCCGGGACCGGTAACGATGAGGCCGGGGTGGTCGAGGCGGGCGATGGCGGCGATGTCTGGGCTGAGGTTGCGGACGGCCTGCGCGCTGTCCAGCACGGCCATGTAGTTGAAGTCGTTCACCTGAATGTCGAGCGGCGTGACGCCGATTGCTTCGACAAGACCGGGGGGCGCCGGGACGGACTGGGAGGGGCGCGCGGGGAAATCCATCACGTAACGCGCACCGGCACGCTGGACGGTGAGCGGACCGCTGGCGGAATGGAAGACGACGCGGGTGCGCGCGGGCTCGAGGCGCTCCATCACGACGGCAGCGCTGGCCAGTGTGCCATGGCCGCAGAGCGGCACCTCGGTGCCGGGCGTGAACCAGCGCAGACGGTAGTCGCCATTGTCGCGGACGAGAAACGCGGTCTCCGCGAGATTGTTTTCGGCGGCGATGGCCTGCAGGGTGTCATCGGGGAGGAAGGCATCCATGGGCATGACGGCGGCGGGATTGCCGGCGAAGCGGCGAGTGGTGAAGGCGTCGACCTGATAGATGGGTGCGCGCATCGGGGTCCTCGATTCCATCGTACTTCGAGGGGTGAAGAAAGACGGTCAGATGAGTGACGAGAATTTCTCCTCCCTTTCCCTGGGCGACGTCGTGCCTCCTTTAAGACTGCTGTGTTCTTCCGCAAGCGGTAAACTCGTGCCCGGAGACGGAGTGTTGCCCAGGGAAAGATGTTGCGGGGGAGGATCGCATCGGATCTCTCCACGACACGAGGCGCCGCTCGGGGAGAAGGTGTGATTCCGCGCTATCCGCTGGTTCTCGCTGCCGTTCTGCTGGTTTCCATCGTTGCCGTTGCGCAGCAGAGTCCTCGGGAGCGCGCCGCGGAGCAGGTCGCGAAAGCGTCAGGACCTGAAGCGCGGCCTGCATCGGCGTTTCTCCCGGAGGGGTTGATCCACCTCGATGTCGTGGTGAACGATGCAGCGGGGCGGCTGGTGGCCGGACTCAGCGCAAAAGACTTCACCGTCTTTGACAACGGGCAGAAGATGCCGATTGTTTCCTTTGCGACGTACATGGGTGCTGCCCTGCCGGACCCTCCGGCAACGATCACGCTGGTTGTGGACGGGCTGAAAGCGCCAGGCATGGTGGAGAGCATGGAGCGGCAGCAGGTGGAGAAATTCCTGCGGGAGGGTGACGGGCGGCTGGCGCAGCCGGTGACGTTGCTGCTGCTCGATGACGCAGGACTGTGGAGGGTGGGTGCCCCTTCCGATGACGGCAACGCACTGGCGGACGCGCTGGAGCATAACCGGGTGAAACCGTGGAATGGACGCATGGCGAGTTTGACCACCCTGATCGATCGGACGATGGGGGGGGTTGAGAGGGGACCTGGTGCTGGAGGGGACCTGATCGGGGACATCGTGCATTCCCGCGCGGGGGAAGGGGCGCTGGAGGCGCTGGGGGCGATTGCCGTGGCGGAGCGGCGGAATCCGGGAAGAAAACTGCTGGTTTGGGTGGGACCGGGGCTGGGCACAGGGAGCGACGTCAATCCGGAAGACCCGGTGAAGACAGAGGACGAACGACAGGTGGTCTTCGACAAGATCGTCTGGCTCTCGACGCTGCTGCGGCTGGCGCGGATCGATCTGTGCAGTTGCCTGGCGACTGCCTCCTACGCCGGTCCGGGGGAAGTTTCGTGGGATGCGCTGCCGCCGTTGACGTCGCCTAAAGTGCTGCGCGCCTTCTCGGGCGGGGTACCGGAACTGAACCGCAGGGAGCTGGCGATCGAAAGTGGAGGACAGGCGTTCGCAGTTCCTCCCACCGATCCGCTGGTGCAAATCGGCAATTGCATGCGTGGGCCGAATACGTTTTATGAGGTGACGTTCAACCCCGCGCAGGCGCAGCAGAACGACGAGTACCACACGATCGCGGTGAAGGTCGACTCCCCGAATCTGACGGCGCGCACCAACACGTTTTATTACGATCAGCCGTTCTACGAGGACGCTCCGGATCCCGCGATTCACAAGCTGACGGTTGCGGAGCTGGACGCGCTCTTGCACGCGGGGGAGAATGCACCGGATGCCGATCTGGCGCGGCAGTTGGCCGGTGCGGAGCTGACGGAACGAGCCAGCGGCGCGGAAATTGCGCAATGGAGCGAAGAGGTGAAAGGCAGGAAGTCGCGCGAGGCGTTGCTGGCTGTGGCGGATGCGTCGGCGTTTCGCGATCCGCCGGCGGCTCGGGTTTTGCCGGATGCCGCTCCGGACGAGAAGACGCAAAAGCAGATGACCAGGCTGGCGCTCGAGTACCTGGACCAGACGATTCCACGGCTGCCGAACTTCTTTGCCCGGCGGACCGCGTCCAGTTATGAGGAGACTCCCTCGTTTTACCTGGGCGACGGGAAGTTCACCACGCCGGAGCCGGTGCACATCATCGATACCGCGAAAACGACGGTTCTGTTCCGCAATGGCGCGGAAGTGGTGGATGCGAAGGCGGTGCGTCGCGGGCTGGAGAAGGGTGCGATGGGCACCTACGGCACGTTCGGCCCGATTCTGGGCGCGGCGCGAGCGGCGCTGACGACAGGCGTCTCCTGGAGCCGGTGGGAGAAGAACGAGAGCGGCGACCGGCTGGCGGTGTTTCGCTACCGGGTCCCGAACGGAGTGTCGCGCTACGAAGTGACGGGGTGCTGTGTGGCCGATGGCGACGGGACGATGGGCTTCTCGCGGATGACGGGGTACCACGGAGAGATTGCCATCGATCCGGGCAGCGGCGCGCTGCGTCGTGTGCAGGTGGAGGCGGACCTGGCAGGATTCGTCCCGCTGGACCGCGCCGACATCATGGTGACCTATGGGCCGGTCGATATTGGCGGCAAGACGTATATCTGCCCGCAGCGCAGCGTGAGCCTGATGCGCTCGCGGTCGGTCAACGTGCTGGCGGAATGGAGGCAGGAAGAATCGTACCGGGCGTGGGGACCGTTCGCGACCAAGCTGAACGATTTTCATTTTGACGACTACCACAATTTCCGGGCAACGGTGCGGATGCTGCCGGCAGAGTGCGAGCGATGAACTTCAGAAGTGGAAGGACATGCTGAGGTTGATGGTGCGATTGGCGGAGCCGGTGCCGAAGTTGCTGGCGAGCGCGGTGGATTGACCAAAGAGCGGAGAGCCGAGGACACCGACC
>Ga0210398_10000989_pt1 | contig 30659 bp, 28 predicted proteins | sample IncBWC4OmetaG_FD_161047 | JGI IMG/M metagenome (GOLD analysis project Ga0210398, IMG submission 161047) | Forest soil microbial communities from Barre Woods Harvard Forest LTER site, Petersham, Massachusetts, United States - Inc-BW-C-4-O | ecosystem: Environmental > Terrestrial > Soil >... | reverse complement strand
TGACGCCGTAGCCCTTGAGCATGTCGGCGAGGCATTGCGCCCCGGTCATTTTGCGGTTGTGGCCGATTTGCATGTGAGCAGATTCCTTATTGAAGAGTTTTTCCCGGGCGCTGCGCAGCATGAAATGCTGCGCTGCAGACCCGGAATCGTCACAAACTCTGAGCCTGCGGCGATCCCGGATCAGCGGTGCACCGTTTCACGCTGCACCGCATCCGGGAAACGGAAATCTATTTGTCGAACACCGCGACGGCGCGGATCGGCGAGCCGGTGCCTTCGCGCCATTTCAGCGGCAGGCCGATGAATTGGAATTCGCCTTGGCCGAGCAGGGATTCCAGATTGCACAAGCTTTCCATATGGGTGATGTCGAGCTCGAGGCAGGCTTTGTGCACCAAAGAGTTCACTTTGCCTTCCGGCCCCGGCCGCATCGAGTCGATGCCGAAATGCACGATGCCCTGCTGCGCCAGCCACTCGGTCGCCGCGACGTTGACGCCGGGATTGTCAGTCGCATAGGCCGCGGTCGGGAAGGTGCGGGCGTGATGGCCGGTGCACAATAGCACCGTGCCTTTTTTCGGGATCGGCACGCCGGCCTCTTTCACCGCCGCTTGCAGATCCGCCGGCGTGATCTCGGCGCGCGGCTTGATGTGGCGCAGATCGATGCAGATGCCTTGGACGATGCAGTTCTCCAGCGGATATTCGTTGATCGGCGTGCCGCTCTTGCCGAAATGCCGCGGCGCGTCGATATGGGTGCCGCCGTGGTCGGGCATGGAAAAGAACATCACGCTGTTGCCCTGGACGTTGCCGGACTCGGCAAACGCCTCCTCATGGGTCTTCCAGATGCCGTGGATGATGGGCGGTTGCCCGGGATAGGACGGCGTGCGGTGGTAAAGCTCCCGGCTCAGATCGACGATCCGCATTGCATTTGTCTCCCTTGCAGCTCCGGCTTTGGGCTAACACTATCCGCCCCTTGAGACCGCGACAACGCCACGCCGGAGCACTCCATGAAAACCTCGACCGACCGCATCCTCACCACTCACACCGGCAGCCTGCCGCGGCCGGAGCCGCTGATCGATCTCATTCTGCGCCGCGAGAGGGGCGAGGCGATTGCGGCCGACGCTTTTGAGGGCGAGGTGGTCAAAGCGGTCGACAGCGTCGTGGCGCAGCAAGTCGCGGCCGGCATCGACGTGGTCTCCGACGGCGAGATGAGCAAGCCGTCCTATACGACCTATATTCGCCACCGGGTCAGCGGCATCGAGATGGACCCGCGCGCGGCGGAAAAGGGCCGCGACATCATGATCGGCCGCGACATGCTGCAGTTTCCGGATTTTGCCCGCCAGCGCAGCAATTTCTCCGCCATGCCGTTTCCCGGCTGCGTCGGCGAACTGCGCTACCTGGACCGATCCGCGCTCGACCGCGATCTGGCGCATCTGAAAGCTGCGACGGCGAAAGCCAAGCCGGCCGAGGTGTTCATGACCGCGCCGTCGCCGGGCATTCTGACGCGCTTTATCATCAATCTGCATTACCCGAGCGAGGAGGCTTACGTCGCGGCGCTCGCCGACGTGCTCAAGGTCGAATACCGCGCCATTGTCGAGGCCGGCTTTGTGCTGCAGATCGACGCGCCAGATCTCGGCTCGGCGCGCAACAACCAGTACCGCCATCTCAGCGACGACGAATTCCGCTCAAAGATCGCCGAGCGCAATATCGCGGCGCTCAATGCCGCGATCGAGGGGCTGCCGGCCGACCGCATGCGGCTGCACATCTGCTGGGGCAATTACGAGGGCCCGCACACGCACGATCTGCCGGTGACCAAGATCATCGACATCGCGTTCAAGGCCCGCGTGCAGGCGTTCAGCATCGAGGCCGCCAATCCGCGCCACGACCACGAATGGGAAGACCTCAAGGCGATCAAAATCCCCGACGACAAGATCCTCATCCCCGGCGTTATCGACTCGACGACCAATTTCGTCGAGCATCCGCGCCTCGTCGCCCAGCGCATCGGCCGCTACGCGCAAGTGGTCGATCGAGAACGGTTGATCGCCGGCGTCGATTGCGGCTTTGGCACCGCGGTGCGTACCGAACCGATGGTCGCCGATAGCATCGTCTGGGCAAAGCTCGCCGCGCTCAGCGAAGGCGCGGCGGTCGCCAGCAAAAAGCTGTGGGCGTAAGCCTCATAACGTGAAGACGTGCGATATGAACACGCCGATGGCGACGCCGGCGAGCGCCGCGGCGACGCCGATCGAAACCGCCTCCAACACGGTGCGGACGATGGCGCGCCCGCCGATCTTGGCGCGGCCGACGCCGAGCGCGACCAGCAATAGCGTGGTGACGATCGCCGAAACCACGCGGCCTTGGGACACCGGCAGAAAGCCGAACGGCAGGATCGGAATGGCGGCGGCGAGAAAATCGGCGAGCAGCATCCACAGCGACCGCACCAGCGGGCTCTGCCGCGAATCGGCATCGCCCGGCATAGCGAGCGCCATGGCGAAACCACGCAAGGCTGCCGGCTGCGAAGTCAGGAAGCTCTTGACGCTCGCCGCCTGATCGTTGGCCACGCCGACGGCCTGCAGCCGTTGCGTCACCCGTTGCAGCACCGCGCCCGGGTCGTTCTGCAAATCGGCCGTGATGCGCGACGCCATCACCTTGTCCTGATCCTCACCGGTCTCGGCGTCGAGATAGGTGCCGGCCATCATCGAGACCGCAGCGGCAACCGCGCCCGAGGCGCCGGCGATCAGCACCGCCTTCTGATCGGTGGTGGTCGCGGCGACGCCGAACACCAGACCGAAGATCGAGACGGTGCCGTCCTCCATGCCGAACACGACTTCGCCGGCGGAGGCCTGCAGCGAGGTCTTCAGCTTTTGCCACAGCGATGGTTCGCCCATGCCAAAACCTTTCTGGAAATGACCTTTCGGGATCTGAAGTTTCAAATTTCCCGGACCTAATTCACTCCGCGTGGATGTGAGCGGCCCTGATCACGTCGCCCCATTTCTTGGTTTCGGCAACCAGGAATTTGCCGAACTCGGCCGGCGTCACGATGAACGGCTCGGCGCCGAGCTCGGCGTAACGTGCCTTCATCGCCGGCGTACCGAGCGCGTCGTTCAACGCCTTGTTGATCTTGTCGATGACATCGGCCGGCGTGTTCGCCGGCCCGCCCAGGGCGTCCCATACATAGGCCTCGTAACCCGGCACGATCTCGTTTGCGGCGGGAACGTCGGGCAGCGCGTCCAGGCGTTTTTCGCTGGTCACCGCGAGCGGGCGGAGCTTGCCGGCTTTGATGAATTCGATCGATTGCGCCACCGGGCTGAACGACGCCTGGACCTGGCCGCTCATCAGGTCGGGCAGGTAATTGGAGTGATAGGCGATATGCACGAGGTCGATGCCGGTCATGAGCCGGAATAGCTCGCCAGCCACATTGGTGGCGCTGCCGCTGCCGGCCGAGGCGTAATTGAGCTTGCCTGGATTGGCCTTGGCGTAGGCGATGAATTCGGCGAGCGTTTTCACCGGCAGCGACGGCGTTACCTGGATCACGCTCGCCGAGCGCATCAGGCCGCCGACCGGCGCCAGGTCGCGCAACAGATCGAAATTGAGATGGCCTTCGTAGAGCGTGGCGTTGATGGCGTTGGTCGCGGTCATCGTCAGCAGCGTGTAGCCGTCGGGCGTCGCGCGCACCACCAATTCGGTGGCGACATTGCTGTTGGCGCCGGGCCGGTTCTCGACGATGAATTGCTGGCCGAGCCGCTCCGACAGCCCTTGCGCCGCTATGCGCGAGAAAATGTCCGGCGCGATGCCGGCCGGATAGCCGACGATGATGCGCACCGGCCGCGTCGGATATGCGTCCGCGCTGGCGGCGCGCGGCAAGAGCGGCAGCGCCGCCGCGCCCGCCATGAGGCGCAGGAATTTTCGGCGCGGCGTTTTCATTGCGGCTTCAATCCTGCAAACTTGACCACCTTGCCCCATTTCGCGGTTTCCTCGACGATGAATTTGCCGAACTGTTCAGGCGACAACGCGAACAGCGGCGCGCCGAAATCAGACAGCCGCTCCTTGAATTTCGGGTCGGCTTGAATGGCGCCGATCGCGGCTGCGAGCTTGTCGATGATGTCCTTCGGCGTGTTCTTCGGCGCCACGACGCCGCTCCAGCCGCTGGCTTCAAAACCCGGGATCGTGTCGCCAATCGTCGGCACGTCCGGCAGCTCCGCAACCGGCGCCGCCGTGGTCACGCCAAGCGCGCGGAGCTTGCCGGCTTTGATATGGCCGATGCCCGACGATATGCCGCCGACGCCGGCCATGAGCTGGGCGCCGAGCAGGTCGGTCACCATCTGGTTCTCGCCCACATAGGGTACGTGCACGATATCGATGCCGGCCATCATCTTGAGCAATTCGACGCACAGATAAGGCGGCGTGCCGGCGGACGGCGAGCCGACGCTGAGCCTGCCGGGATTGGCCTTGGCATAGGCGACAAAGGCGGCGACGTTCTGCGCCTCGAACGTCGGGTTCACTTCCAGCACCAGCGGAATGCGGTTGATGGGGCCGACCGGCGCGGTGTCGCGGGCGAAGTCGTAGGGCAGGTCGGCGAACAGCGTGGTGTTCACGGTGTTGGACGCCGCGGCGAAGAACAGCGTGTAGCCGTCGGGCGCGGCGTTGATCACCGCCTGCGCGCCGAGATTGCCGCCGGCACCCGGCTTGTTCTCGACCACCATTGTCTGGCCGAGCGCAGTGCCCAGCCATTGCGCTGCGAGCCGCGCGGTGATGTCGACCTGGCCGCCGGCCGGGAAGCCGACGATGAGGCGGATCGGATGCGCCGGGTAAGCCTGGGCGCGGGCGAAGCGCGGCGCCAACGGCAGCGCCGCGGCGCTTGCGGCCAGGTGCAGAAAACTTCGGCGCTTCATAGTTTCCCCCGGCGTCCTTTCCCCCGGCGTCGGTGCACGCAACGCGCGTGGACGCGTCCTTGCCGACGGCTACTATATAGCAGAGCCGACGGCAGCGAGAGTTGGCAAAGGAGCGCACTTGGATTTGCAACCTCCCAAACGCGATGGAGACTGAACATGCCGGACAACATCCGCTTCTCGAACCCCGATACGATGCAGAAGCCGCCAGGCTACAGCCACGTCGTGGAAGTCACCGGACCGGGCCGCACCGTCTTTTTTGCCGGCCAGCTCGGCATCGACAAGTCCGGCAGGATGGGCGCCAACGCCCGCGAGCAGATGGAGATTGCGTTCGAGAACGTAAAGGCGGCGCTCGCCTCTGTCGGCGCCGGTTTTGAGCATGTCGTCAAGCTCAACAACTATGTGGTCGATATCGGCGCCAATCTCGCGCATTACCGCGAGGTGCGGGACAAGTACGTGAACACGGCTTCGCCGCCGGCCAGCACCACAGTCGGCGTGCCGCAGCTGGCGCGCCCCGGCGCATTGTTCGAGGTCGAGGCGATCGCGATATTGCCGCCGAAATGACGGCGGTCCGCGCATCCCGACGGATCCGATAGGCGACCTACTCGACCGTGATATGCGCGGTCTCGATCAGCTTGCGCCATTGCGGCTCTTCGGTGCGAATGCGCTCGCTCAGCTCCTGCGGCGAGCCAGCGATGGATTCGAAATATTGCGGGTCGAGAAACGTCTTCTGAACGGCCGGATCGGCGAAGATCTTGCGCACCTCGCCGTTGATCTTGGCGACCACGTCGGCCGGAATGCCGGCGGGCCCGAACAGCGCGAACCACGACACCGCCGTGAAGCCGGGATAGCCGGACTCGGCGATGGTCGGCACGTCCGGCAACAGCGCCATGCGCTTCGGCGCGCCAAGCGCGATGAATTTGACCGCGCCGGATTTCGATTGCGGCACGGCGTTGCCGACGCTGATGAACATCAATTGGATGTGGCCGGCGATGACGTCCTGCATCGCCGGCGCCGCGCCCTTGTAGTGCACGGCGACCAGATCGGTGCCGGTGACGGTCTTGAACATCTCCATATTGAGATGGCCGCTCGAGCCGGCGCCGTAAGTGCCGTAATTCAACTGGCCGGGCTTGGCCTTGGCGAGCGCGACCAATTCCTTGACGCTGTTCGCCGGCACCGACGGATGCAGGATCAGCCCATGATTGATCTGGGCGAGACCGCTGATCGGGGTGAAATCGGCGAGCTTGTAGCGTAGGTCTGGGTAAAGCGTCGGATTGACGATGAAGGTGGTTTCCGGGCCGATGAACAGCGTGTAGCCGTCGCCCGGCTGGTGCATCACATATTCGGCGGCAACCTGGTTATTGGCGCCCGGCTTGTTCTCGACCACCGTTTGGGCGCCCCAGTCGGCGTTGAAGTGCTGCGCCAGGATGCGCGCCAGCATATCGGTCACGCCTCCCGGCGACGCCGGCACGATGATGGTGATCGGCTTCGACGGATAAGCCTGGGCGCGGGCGATGCGCGGCGCCAATGGCAGCGCTGCGGCGGTTGCGGCGAGTTGCAAAAAATTTCGGCGCTTCATCGTTTCCCCCAGGTGCCGCTGCATGTAACGCGCGTGGACGGGTCCATGCCGATGGCCACACTATACTAGACTCGACCGCAGCGAGAGTTGGCAAAGAAGCGCACATGAATCTGCAAGCATAGCCGGCAAAACCTGCGGAATCGCACGAGCGGAGTTCTGGACACGGCGGCCGCGACCTGCTGCGATAGCGAAGTTGCCTAGCCCAGAGGAGCTTCCCCGATGCCGATTATCGATTCTCAGGTCCACGCCTATGAGGCGAACACGCCGAAGCGACCCTGGCACACTGTGCCGAACTGGCCGCCTCATGTGACTGGCGACGAGATGGTCGAGGCGATGGCCAAGGTCGGCGTCGACGGCGCGATCTTCATCTCCGCCTTTTCCATGTATCGCTACGACGCCAGTTACGCGGTGGAGGTGCAACGCGCCCATCCGGGCAGTTTCGGCATCGTCAAGCCGGTCGACCCGGACGATCCGGCGGTGGCCGATGTCGTCGCCGAGTGGAAGAAGACGCCGGGCGCGGTCGGCATCCGTATCATGCTGACCAAGGAGGCGAAGCGCGATCCCAACGACCCAGGCCTCGACCGCATCCTCCATGCCGCCGTCCGCTACGACATTCCGGTCAATATTTTGTGCTGGGGCAACCTCGACGACGGCACGGCGCTGATCGACCGTCACCCCGACGCGCGCTTCATCATCGACCATCTCGGCATCCTGCAGCCGCGCACGCCGCCGGCCCCGCCGCAGCCCTGGGCCGACCTGCCAAAAGTGCTGGAGCTCGCCAAGCGCCCAAACGCGGTGATCAAGGTCAGCGGCGCCTGTACGCTGTCCAAGGAACCGTATCCCTTCCCGGACATCTGGGACCCGCTCGCCCGCGTGTTCGAGGCCTGGGGTTTCGACCGCTGCCTGTGGGGCACCGACTGGACGCGCGCCTTCGCGGTCGTCAACTACGAGCAGGGCGTCGTGCCCTTCCTGAAGACCGACCGCCTGAGCGACAGCGAGCGGGTGACGTTGATGGGCGGCGCGTGCGCCAAGGCCTACGGCTGGTCGCCGAAGAAAAGTTAGGCTCGCCACCGCCCGCGCGGTGCTCGTGCTCCACGAGCCATTGAAGCTGGCTTGGGGCTCTTCCGACGGGGAGCACGGCGAAGCAGACGGATATTCAGGCCGCGATTAGCTCTTTGATCCGCGGCCAGCTCTTGAGTCCATCGCGGCCGGTGTCGTCGTAGTCGGAAGGCGGAAAGTCCGAAATCGCCTTGAAGCTCGGCCGCGCCTTGATGCGCTTGAACCAGTCGGCGAGGCGCGGCCGGTCTTCCCACATTCCGGCGAGCCCGAGCCGGTCGATGCGTTCGACATAGGGCGTGATCTCGATGTCGGCCAGGGTGAACATGTCGGACGCCAGCCATGTCGTCTTGCCAAGCTGCGTTTCGATCTCGCCGAAGGTCTTCTCGAACACCTTGATATGGTCGCGGAAGAGTGGCGTCTCGATGCCCTTCTCGATCAGCGCGCGCTGGCGATCGCGCCGCGCCTGGTCCGGCATCTTCATCAGCCGTTCCTCGAGTCCGTTGCCGGCCTGCTTCTTGAGCTGCTGACCGAACGAGATCGCGAAGCTCACCGTGGCGCAGGCCATGTGAAGAATATCGTCGGGCAGCTTGCACCACAGCCGCATGGTGGCGCGCTCCACCGGATTCTTCGGCATGAGTGGGGGGTCCGGAAATACCTCGTCCAAATAGGCGCAGATCACGCTCGACTCGACGATGGTGTTGCCGTCGTGCACGAGCACCGGCACCACGCCGCGCGGGTTCATCGTCTTGAACGCCGCGGTAAGCTGCTCGCCTCGGGCAAGACTCACATGGTGGTTGGTCCACGGCAGGTTCTTCTCCGCCAGCACAACACGAACCTTCTGCGCGCACACCGAAATGTTGTTGTGATAGAGCTCGAGCATCGACGTTTCCCCTTATCTGGTTACCCGCCGTAATTTTGGCCTGAGTTTACGGTCGCGGGTGCTGGTGCCGGCAGACAAACGTCAGCTCGGCCAAAGGACCGGTATCCAAGCGCGCGCCCACGCCTCGACGAAGCGCCGCGTCTCAGCGGCCGGCTGCTTGCTTTTGACCGTGTCCATGCGGATCTGGAAGAACTCGCCTCTGGCGCCGGCGAGACAAAGATAGCTGTCGAGGTCGACCGCACGCCGCTTGTGAAAGTAATTGTACTCTACGCAGATGAACCGGCCGCGCCCTGCAGTATCGGCTATCGTGAACGCGTCCTTCATCGTCAGGCCGGCATAGTCACCCCGCTCCGCAGTGTTCACGATCTCGCCTTTGGCCTCCTCGAGCGCTGCCTGAACCGCCGCTGACGCCGGATCGTCAGGAATCGATTTCATTTTCAGGTCATAGATATAGATATCGATCGTCCAGTCCGGGCGCGGGAACCGCACGCCGTAGCCCATTCCCGGCGCTTTGGTTTCGAAATCCGTCGGCGCCTCGTGTGGCAGACCCGAGACCCGATCCGGAACGGGCACACCCAGCAGAGTGGTCGTCGCCTGCGCGAGGGCGCCAGGGGCGGCAAGAAGGAGAACAGCGGCGAGCATCGATCTCGCGGTGGCAGCCCAAGCAGCGGCCCATCTTGCAAGCATCGTCCGCAATCTCCTCCAAGGCCGACAGCATTAACTCAAATTCAAAGGCCGGTGAATGGCCGCCAATGTCGCCTACGAGTCACAAGCGACCGGACGCCAGCGGCTTCCAGTCCATCTCCCCCAGCAGTGACCAAATCGCTGCGGCGCCAACGCCCTGTACATAGGATAGCTGCGTGCCGACAGCTTAGTTGCCATCTTTGCACGATCCCTCGATTGACGTAGCATCATTGCAGATCATTCGGGATCCATCCGCCAGGGAGGAAAACATGTCGCCAGTCGCCGAACGGACGCGTGCGATTTCGGTCGTCAAGCTGCATCCGGACATCGGGGCGGAAATCCGCGGCGTCGATCTCAGCCGTCCTCTGGAGGAGGAGACGTTGCGGGCGATCAAGGACGCCTGGCACCAGCATGCGGTGCTGCTGTTCCGCGATCAAAACCTCGGCGAAGACGACCAGCGCCGGTTCGCCTCTCATTTCGGTCCGATCGCCAAGCGGGTGCCGCCGAAGCCGGGCGCGCCGGGCGCGGAGGATGCGCTGGTGTGGGACGACATGATGACGATCAGCGATCGCGTCGATGCCAACGGCAAGGCGCTCGGCTCGCTCGGACACGGCGAAATGTGGTTCCACACCGACAAGTGCTACCATCGGCGGCCGCATCGCGCGACGTTTCTCTACGGCATCGAAATTCCGTCCGAGGGCGGTCACACGCAGTTCTCCAGCATGTATGCGGCTTACGAAAACTTGCCGGCCGATCTGAAGCGCCAGCTCGACGGCGCCATGGTTATTCAGGGCCAGCAATATGGCGTCGGCCGCCGCATCGATATCACGCTGCCGCTCGAGAGCACCCATCACTGCGCGCAGCCGATCTTCGTCACCAATCCCGGCTCCGGCCGCAAAGCGCTCTACGTCGCCAGCCAGAACTCGATGTGGATCGAAGGCATGGACCGCGACGAAAGCGAAGCGTTGTTGCAACGGCTGTTCGCGATCGCCGAGGATCCGGCCATCATCTATGAGCACGTCTGGCGACCGGGCGATCTCGTCATGTGGGACAATCTCGCCTGCCTGCACGCCCGCACCGACTGGCCGAGCGAACAGCGCCGAACGCTGCGCCGCTGCACCGTCGAGGGCGGGCCGCTGTACTAAAATCCATCAGTCGCGCAAACGCGTTGCGGGACATGCCGTGAAACTTCCCCGCCGGACTTTTTTGCAAATGGCTGCGGCTGCCGCGGCGCTGCCGGCGTTGCCGCGCATGGCCTGGCCGCTTGATTACCCGACGCGCCCGGTGCGCGTGATTGTCGGCTTTCCGGCCGGCAGCGGGCCTGACGTCATCGCCCGCCTGATCGGACAACGGATCGCGGAGCGTCTCGGTCAGCAATTCTTCGTCGAGAACCGGTCGGGCGCAGGCTCAAGCCTTGCCGCCCAGGATGTCGTGGCGGCGCCCGCGGATGGCTACACCTTGCTGCTTGCCGCCAACGCCAACGCCGTCAATGCCAGCCTTTATCCGAACCTGCCTTTCAATTTCGTGCGCGACATCGCCGCCGTCGGCATGATCTGCAGCGCGCCTTTTTTGCTGGCGGCCAATCTAGCCGTGCCGGCGAAAACTTTTCCCGAGTTCATCGCCTACGCGAAAGCCAATCCGGGCAAGATCAATATGGCGTCGCCGGGCATCGGAACCACGCCGCATCTGATGTATGAGCTGTTGAAGATGATGACGGGCATCGAACTGGTGCACGTGCCGTACCGGACGGGTTACATACCCGATCTCCTGAGCGGGCAGGTGCAAGTCGCGTTTTCAACCATAACCCAGGCGATGGCGTACGTTGGGGATGGCAGATTGCGCGCGCTGGCTGTGAGCAGCGCAGCGCGGTCGGATGTCTTGCCCGACGTGCCGGCGGTGGGAGAATCCGTGCCGGGCTATGACGCCAGCGGCTGGTTCGGCATCTGCGCGCCTGCGGCCACGCCGGCGGCCATCGTCGACAAGCTCAACACGACGATCAACGCCATCGTCGCCGAGCCGGATACGCGGACGCGCCTGGTCGGCTTGGGTGTTCGGCCGCTGTCGATGACGCCCGCGCAATTCGGCAAGCTCATCGCCGACGATACCGAGAAATGGGCCAAGGTGATCCGCTCGGCCGATATCAAGGTGGAGTAATCCGGCGGACGCGAGCAAAGGTCAGGATGGACGCCGTGAAGCGGCAATTGCATTTGAATCTGTTCATACATGGCCGCGGCCATCACGAGGCATCCTGGCGGCATCCGGCCTCCTCGCCGCGGGCGCTGACCGACATCCGTTATTATCAGGACCTGGCACAGCGCGCGGAAGCCGCGCTGTTCGACTCGGTTTTTCTGGCCGATCAGCTGGCTTTGGGCGACGATGCATCTCAAGCGGCGCGCACCTGGCTCGAGCCGGTGACTGTCCTGGCGGCCTTGGCGGTGTCGACCGGCAAGATCGGATTGATCGGCACCTGTTCGACGACCTACACCGAACCGTTCAATCTCGCCCGGCAGTTTGGATCGCTGGACCACATCAGCAATGGTCGCGTGGGTTGGAATATCGTGACCTCGTGGCTTGCGACGGCGGCGGCCAACTACGGCGGTTCCGGCCAGATCAGCCACGCCGACCGCTATGCCCGCGGCGAAGAGTTCATGGCCGTGGTCGAGGCATTGTGGGACAGCTGGGCCGCAGACGCCGTTATCGATGACCGAGACCATGGACGCTACGCATTGCCGGAGCGCATTCGGCCCATCAACCATAAGGGCGATTGTTACCAGGTCGCGGGACCACTCAATCTGCCGCGTACGCCGCAAGGCCGGCCGGTATTCGTGCAGGCGGGCTCGTCCGACACGGGTCGCCGCTTCGCGGCGCGGCATGCCGAGGCCGTGTTCACCGCCCATTTGGAGAAGGCTACGGCGCAGGCGTTCTATGCCGATCTGAAATCGCTGACAGCGGCCGAAGGCCGCTCGCCCGGGCAAGTGGTGATCCTTCCGGGGTTGAGCCCGATGATCGCCGCTACGGAGGCCGAAGCACAGCGCCTGGCGCGCGAGTTGAACGAGCTTTCCGACCCGGAAGTGGGCCGCAAGCGATTGTCCGGTCGGTTCGGCGGCCATGACTTCTCGAGCCTGCCGCTGGATCGTCCGCTTGTGCCGGAGGATTTTCCCGCGACAGCGTCGGTCGAGGCGGCACGCAGCCGCACCGAGGTGATTCTCAGCTTGGTGCGACGAGAAAATCCCACGCTGCGTCAATTGCTGGGTACGCTCGCAGGCGCCCGCGGCCATTTTACTTTTGCCGGAACGCCGGAGCAGGTCGCGGATCTGATCGAGGATTGGTTCACAGATGGCGCCGCCGACGGCTTTAATATCATGCCGCCACTATTGCCATCGATGCTGGACGTCTTCAGCGCCGAGGTGATCCCGCTGCTGCAGCGGCGGGGCCTGTTCCGCACGGCCTATGAAGGCACGACATTGCGCGAGCATTACGGCTTGCCATGGCCGCAAAGCGCTTTTGACGAGGCAATGCTTGAGAAGGTTTGACGCGAAAGCGTCAAATCAAGCAATGCATTCATCGCCTTTGATCTGGCTGCGATGCATGATGCGTCGCGACTTCGGATCGAACGGATCGCGTCGGTGCAGCACGGAGAGATTATTCCACATCAATAGGTCACCAACCTGCCATTGATGGCACATGGTGAAGCGCGACTGCGTCGCATGAGCCCATAGCGCGTCGAGCAAGGCTTCGCTCTCCGCCACGGCGATGCCGAGCACATAGGCGTTCGGCCGACGGCCAAGGAAAAGGGCCTTGCGGCCGGTCTTCGGTTCGGTGCGAACCAGCGGATGACGGGCACCGACCGTCTCGCGAACGTCGGTAACTTCCTTGTACCCCTTGCGCAGCATTCCAGCGCTATTGCGCGATGCGTCGTGCACGGCGACCTTGCCTTCGACAGCCTTCTTCAGCTCCGCCGGCAGTGTCTCGTACGCGCTGAACATGTTGGCGAAGTAGGTGTTGCCACCGGCCTCGGGCGGCGGAACCTCAAGGGCATGCAGTAATGCCGCTTTGGGCGGCACGTCGACATATGTCATGTCGGCGTGCCAGACCGCTTCGCCGTCGCCGAGATTGCCGATCGGCTTGCCGTTTTCAACCACGTTGGAGATAACGTTGAGCTCCGGATATTCCGTGATGAACGGCGCTCCATAAGGATTGGGTCCCGGCGGGTCGAGCGCGCCGAAGTTCTTGCTGAAGGCGATGAGCTCGGCGTCCGAAAGACTTTGGCCGTGGAAAACCACGACCAGCCGTTCGCGCCAAGCGCTTTCGATGGCGTCGATTTCGGCCGGCGGCGCTGGTTTGGAGACGTCGATTCCGGACACTTCGGCGCCCAGCGCGGCGTTCAAATTGTTGATCTGAATGGCCACTGACACTCCTTACCGAAATATAGCCGTTGCGCGCTCCGCGCGCCTAGCTCGTCGATGGATCACTCCAACTGAACGCCGCTGGCCTTGATCGGAGCTTCCCATTTCTTGACTTCGGCGGCGACGAATTGCGCGAGATATTCCGGCGACCTGCGCTCCGGCTCTACCACATCGCCACCGATCTGTTTCAGCCGCTGCTGCACGACAGGCATGTTCAGCACCGCCACGACGGCGCTGTTGAGCCTCTGAACGATCGCGGACGGCGTGCCGGCGGGAAGGAAGAGCGCGTACCAACTCGGGGCATCGAAGCCGCTCAGCCCCTGCTCATCTGCGGACGGCAGATCCGGCAGAGCTTTAGAGCGGTTTTTGCTCAGGATCGCGATTGCTTTCACCGTGTTGCCAGTGATCTGGGGCAGCGCCAGGGGCAGGCTCAGGCATGTGTAGTCGATCCGTCCGGCAATGACATCCTGCATTGCCTGGACGACATTGCGATAGGGCACGTGCGTGATGTTGATGCCGATCGTCGAATTAAGGAGAATGCAGGCCAGATGATTGGAGCCGCCGACGCCACTTGAGGCGAATTGCAGTTTCGACTGGTTCGCTTTCGCGTAAGCCATGAATCCCTTCAAGTCATGCGCCGGAAAGTCCTTGCGGGTAACGAGCACCAGGGACTCGTCGGTGATCAGCGCCACTGGCGCGAAATCCTTCACGACATCATAGGGCGGCTTTTTGTAAAGCCACTGACTCTGGGCGAAGCTGCCGACGTTTCCGATCACGAATTGATACCCGTCGGGCACGGCCTTCGCTACGCGGCTGCCGCCGACCAGGCCGCCGGCCCCGGTGACGTTCTCGACGACAACGGATTGGCCGAGTTCGCTGCTCAGTCCGTCCGCCACGATGCGCCCTATGGAGTCGCTCGATCCGCCCGCCGCAAATGGAACGACCAATGTTATCGGCCTAGTCGGCCAATTTTGCGCGGCGGCAGACGAAATGCCGAGCAATATTGCCGTGGTCATCGCGATTATTCGCATTTTGGCGGGCTCACATCTACAAAATCGCCGAAACAATCGGCCATTGGCTTCCTGTCATTGTATACAAATCCAACGCGCTGGGCATGTCCCCTCCTTGAGGCGTCTCAGGAGAGGCCAAGCGCGGTTGTCATACGCTGCGATCAAGGTAGTGTTGCCGTATAAGCACGTCGGGTTGCCAAGGGAGCGTCCATGAATCTGCAAACCACGCCGGCAAAACCGGCCGGATCGCGCGAGCGCTCGCTGGATGAGGTCAAGGCCGAGTTCATGCGCCGCGCCGGGCGGCTCAATCCGTTCGAGGACATCCGCGGCGAGGATGCCGAGCGGGTGATGAATGCGCTGCAAAATCTCGACAAGGATCATTGGGCGGACGAGTGGTCGAAAATCGGGCTCAGCTACGAGGAGAAGGGTGACTCCCGCGCCAAGGCCGGCGCTCCCGGCACCGAGCTTGCCGAGCTTTACATGCACGCTTTCGACGCCTGCCGCGTCGGCCGCTATCCGACGCCGAATTCGCCGGGCAAGCTGCAGGCGTATCAGCATTCGCTGCGCATGTTCCGCAAGGCGGCAAAATATTTCGAGCCGCCGCTGGAGATCATCGAGCTGCCGTTCGATGGCGGCAAAAAGCTCGTCGGCTATCTGCAGCTGCCGCCCGGCGTGAACAGGCCGCCCGTGGTGCTGCATTGGGGCGGCGTCGATGGTTGGAAGGAAGATCGCCTGCGCATCGCCAAGGCGGTGATGGAGCAACGCCTTGCCTCGCTCACCATCGACATGCCGGGCAGCGGCGAGAATCCGGTGCTCTATGGCGATCCCGCAGCCGAACGCACGTTTCTAACATGGCTCGATTATCTGCGGCAGCGTGGCGAGATCGACGGCGGCAGCGTCGGCGTTTGGGGCGGCAGTTTTGGCGCCTATTGGGCGGCGCGGCTCGCCTACACCGCCGCGGAGCGCATCAAGGGCGCGGTGTTCCACGGCGGCAATGTCCATTACGGTTTTCAGAGGGAATGGCTGATCCCGGCCTTCACCACCGGCGGCGCGACCTATCTGTTCGGCGCCCACAGCCTGCTCGAAGCGCGCGGCCGCGCCATGGGCACCAAGACGCTCGAGGAATTTCTCGAAGCCGCGCCGGCCCTGTCGTTGAAGACTCTTGGCCTGCTCGACAAGCCGTCGGCGCCGATCCTCGGCGTCAACGGCAAGCTCGACGACCAGGCGCCGGTCGACGACATCTATCTGCTGATGGAGCACGGCAGCCCGAAATCGGCGCGCATCTATCCGCAAGGCGCGCACATGGGCCGCACGCCGGGCGAGCCGTCGGACCACATCACGACGACCATCGTGGAGTGGCTCAAAGGGCAGTTGAAGCGGTAAAGGGTGCTGTTAAGTGACTTTGCGGAAAGGATTCGCGGAATTCCACTATCTCTATTTCCTGTCGGCCGCATAGAGGCGGTCTATGAATCCGTTTCGCTCAAGCTCGTCGACAAAAGAGGAATCTGCAATGTCGGTCGCCTGGAGCGACACGGCGGTGGGATATTTCGCAGCAAGCAGGTCCCGCAAAGTCTGCATTCCGGGAAATGACGGCCGCGGAACCTTTTGAAATACCGGCACATGGAATGCATACAGGTCCTCCGCCGCTTTTCGATCTTCAATGCTCAGATAACGCTGCAACAAGGGAATCACGATGTCGGGCCGCGTCTTGAACAGATGGATCGTCTCGACGAAGCCTTGCATGACGCTCATCACGAGCGCCCGGTTGGACGCGATCAGCTTGCGCGTGCTCGCGAATATCGACGGCGTACCGAACTCGTGTATGGGAAATGCGTTCCAGCCATAGCGAACCTGGCCGGTAAAGCGCAGATCGATCGGCAGCGCGCCGGCATCGATCTCTCCGGCTGCCAGCGCGGCATAGATGCGATCGAATTTAATCAGGGGCACGTAGCTCGCGGTAGCTCCCGCCTTTTCGACCGTGATTCGGGCCGCCACGCTGGTCTGGCCAGTCTCGGTCAATACGCCGACTTTCTTTCCGGCCAACTGTGCCAGCTGGGTGATCTCCTTTTTCGTCATGATGAACGAGTTGGAGAACTCCGATGTGGGCGTTGCCAGAATCACGATGTCGTTGCCTTTGAGGACTTCTTCGGCGACAGGCAGGGTGCCGGTGTGGGCGAACTCCCAGTCGCCGCGGATGAGCCCTGCCGCGGCCTGCGGACCGCCGACCGCAATGGCGGGCAAGGTCACGTCGATCCCTCGTTGCTTAAAGAGACCGGCTTCGGCTCCGAGCCATGCGGTGCTTTGCCATGTCGCGAGCAGGCCCGTTGCGACTCGAACGCGTTGCAATGTCTCTTGCGCCCAAGCCAGGCGGGCGGCCGGGACGGTGGCGGCAGCCGCGATCAAACGCAAGAACTCCCGACGGAAAAGCTTCATCGCATCCTCCGAATTTGTGCGACAGCGTAGGGCTTTACTCCCGCGGTTGACTTGGACATTGCGGCACGACCGCTAGGACTGGACGGGACTCGGTGGCGGTTGTTACGCTGTCGCGCCATGACGTTCGAACGTCGGAGCGCGATGAGGTCGCAATATGAGCATTCGTGCCGACGATGCTTTGCATGTGCAGGCCCAGAGTGGCGCCGTGCGGTCGCTCTACGGGCGCGGTCTGACCTGGGTGTCGTTCGAACCGATGCCGAACCTCGCGTGCCGCCTCGACTTTGCGATCCGTAAGTTTCCCGACCTCGGTCTCTTGTCCGGTGTGGTGCAGGGTGTCCGTCACCAACATACCCGTCAGGACGGCAGCGACGGCAAGGACGACTTCAGTTTTCATATGAATCTGCGAGGACTCAGCATCGTCACGGGGCGCCGCGGCGAGACGACGTTGCGCGATGGCGACGCCATGCTACTGAGCTACTCGACTTCGCGGACCATCAGCCGACCCGGACTCGTGGACCATCGCGTCATCCGGCTGCCGCGGGCGTCACTCGGGCCGCTCGTGCGCAATATCAATGATGTCGTGCTGCGCCCAATTCCGTGCGGCACGGGCATGTTGAGTCTGCTGAGGAATTACGTAGACGCCTTGTTCGATGATCCGGTGCTCACGATGCCTGAAATGCGGCAGCTGGGCGTCACCCAACTTTGCGATCTCGTCGCGGTCACCCTTGGGGCAACGCGCGATGCGGCAGCCGCTGCCGAGGGTCGCGGCATACGCGCGGCTCGGCTGCGCGCCATCAAGAGCGATATCGAAGCACACCTCGCTGACGGCAAACTTTCGCCCGGTGCCGTTGCCAGGCGCCAGAAGGTGTCGGACAGTTACATCCGCAAACTGTTCGAGGGCGAGGAAACGTCATTCTCGCAGTTCGTCCTCGCCCGTCGGCTGGTGCGCGCACAGCGCATGTTGATGGACCGAAGGTGGGCGGAGCGAAGTATCGCGTGGATCGCGTTCGAAGTCGGGTTTGGCGACTTGTCCTATTTCAACCGGACGTTCAAGCAATTCTACGGCAGGACGCCATCCGATATTCGCGGCGCGGTTTATCGCCAGGACTTATAAAAATCACATGTCCATGTCCCACTCATCAAACGAACGATTTTAGTTCTATTGTTGCAGTAACGAATTCCGGCTGACCGCGCCAACGGAGGAACACGGCCATGGCTCAAGAGCAGACGCCGCCCAGCGGCCCGGATCTGACCAAGGGCGTGGGCTTAAGCGATTTCAAGGACGACAAGCTATTGGGGCACGTCGGCGATGAGGAAGTGCTGCTGGTGCGCAGCGGCGGCGACATATTCGCCGTCGGCGCCCATTGCAGCCATTATCATGGTCCGCTGGCCGAAGGCCTCGTGACCGGCGCGAGCGTGCGCTGCCCTTGGCATCACGCCTGCTTCGATCTGCGCACCGGCGAGGCGGAGCGGGCGCCGGCACTCAGCCCGATCGATTGCTGGGCAGTGGAAGAGCGCGACGGCCGCATCTTCGTCACGCAAAGGCGCGAAGAGGCGAAGCCGCGCGCCATGGCGGCGAAGGCGGATGCGCCCAAAAAAATCGTCATTGTCGGCGGCGGCGCGGCCGGCTTTGCGGCGGCCGAAATGCTGCGCCGGCGCGGTTATGGCGGCAGCATCGTCATGGTGAGCAACGATGCCGCGCCGCCGGTCGACCGGCCCAATCTGTCCAAGGATTATCTCGCCGGCAGCGCGCCGGAGGATTGGCTGCCGCTGCGGCCGGATGATTTTTATGGCGCAAGCAAAATCGATTTGCGGCTTGCCACCGAGGTCGCCGCGATCGATAGCAAGCAGCGCCAAGTGCGCTGCGCCAACGGCGCAAGCCTCGATTACGACCGGCTGTTGCTGGCGACCGGTGCCGAGCCAGTGCGGCTGCCGGTTCCCGCCGCCGGCCCGCACGTGCATACGCTGCGCTCGCTCGCCGATTGCCGCGCCATCATCGCCGACGCCAAAAGCGCGAAGCGCGTCCTTGTCATCGGCGCGAGCTTCATCGGGCTCGAAGCGGCGGCGGCGCTGCGCGCCCGCAATATCGAGGTCCATGTCGTGGCGCCGGAAACGCGGCCGATGGAGCGCGTGCTCGGGCCGCAGCTCGGCGATTTCATTCGCGCGCTGCACGAGGAGCACGGTGTCGTGTTTCATCTTGGTGAAACCGTGACTGCGTTCGACGGCCGCCGCGCCACGCTCAAGGGCGGCGGCACGCTCGAAACCGATGTCGTGGTCGTCGGTGTCGGCGTGCGGCCGCGTCTGGCGCTCGCCGAGAAGGCGGCCCTGGCGATGGACCGCGGTGTCGCAGTCGACGCTTATCTGCGCACCAGCGCTCCCGACATTTATGCCGCGGGCGACATCGCGCGCTGGCCCGATCCGCATTCCGGCGCGGCCATCCGCGTCGAGCACTGGGTCGTGGCCGAACGGCAAGGCCAGACCGCGGCGCGCAACATGCTCGGCGCGCAGGAGCGCTTCGATGCCGTGCCGTTCTTCTGGAGCCAGCACTACGACGTGCCGATCAATTATGTCGGTCACGCCGAGCAGTGGGACGAGATCGCGATCGACGGCTCCGTGGAGGGCAGGGACTGCGTGCTGCGCTACAAGTCCAAGGGGCGCGTGCTCGCCGTCGCCTCGATCTACCGCGACCTCGACAGTCTCAAAGCCGAGCTCGCCATGGAGCAGGGCGCGGTGCCGTAGCTTCAATGCAGCACCAGCGGCAGGCCGAGCAGGCCCCAATACGGAATCGTCAGCAGGATCACGATGATCGTCAGAACGAGCATGCCGATGCCGAGGCGGCGGACGTCGGCGGCACCGTAGTAGCCGGTTTCATAAGCGAGCAGATTGGTCGCGGTCTGGATCGGATAGAGGATGACCGCGTCGACCACGATGGTGACGATCAGGCCGCACACGATCGGATTGAGCGAAGCGCGCTCGGCGATGGTCGCCGCCACCGGAATCAACAAGGCGATGCAGGCGGCGAGATTGGTGATGGCGAGATGAATGAGGGCGACGGCCAGGATCAGGCCGACGACCAGGAGCGTCGGCTGGTCGGCGAGGCCGGCAAGATGTGACACCACCGATTGGCTGACGAAGGCGGCGGCGCCGGTTTTGGTCATGGCCGCAGCAAGCGACAGCGCCGCACCGATGCTCAGGATGATGCCCCAGGAGAGCTTGCTTTCGAACGTCTGCCACGACAGCACGCCGATCCTCGGCAGCAGCAGCACGGCGGCGCCGACCAGCGCCGGGATCGCCGGCGACAAGTGGTGAAAGCGGTCCGTCAACCATAGTGCCAGCGTCCCGGCCAGAACGGCGAGCGTCTTGATCTCGATTGCGGTAAACGGTTGTGGCGGCGGCGTTAGTGAAGTGTGTGCGTTCTGCGCCGGCTCGAACGGCCCGACCACGCAGCGCAGCAACAGCGCGCCGCCGAAGAGAAGCGCGTAATACGGTACCGCCATCAGTGTAAACCAGCGCAGCCAGGAAAAGCCGCCGAGGAGCGAAGCCGCGGTGATCGAGACAAGGCCGCCGGTCAGCAACGCCGACGACGCCAGCGGATTGAGAACGCCGAGCGCGAGCATCAGCATCCGTCCGCTGCGATCGGTCTTGCCGATGCCCATGCGATCGAGCGCTTCTTCATAAGCCGGGATCAGAATGGCGTTGCGCGTGATCGCCGACGGCACCAGAACGGCGAAGGCGGGCAGGCTCGCGATCATCTGCACATAGAGGCGCGCCGGGCTGCCGCGCGCCATGCGGCCGAGGAAGCGGGCGGCGCGCGCGGCGAGCCCGCTCACTTCCACCGCCGTGCCGATGGCGACGGCGCCGATCAGAAAGAACACCACCTCCGAAGTGAAACCGCCGACGGCGTCGGCGAGTTTTGCGCCGGGGCTCAAGGCCAAAAAAACCGTGACGACGATCGCCGTCACCCCGATCGGCGTCGCTTCGGAGATCCACAGCATGGCGCCGGCCGCCATGGCGCCGAGCACGGCTTGTCCCTGCGGGCTTAAATTCTCCAGCGGTGGCGACAGCCGGGCCAGCGCATAGACTGAAAGCGCCGCGACGACCCAGCATTCGCGCCATCCGATGCGTAATCCGGCTTTGGCGGCGGTCACGGCGGTCCCATCCGTCGATTGAAACAAGCTCAGCTTTGTGCCGAGCGGCAGCCCCTATTGCGTGTTGCATACCCGGCATGTGGGCGACAACCCCAAGATCGCGGAGTTTCGGTCGTGAATCCTCAGTACCGCCGGTTGATTGCCATGGCGGGGGCGGGGATCGCTATAGTAGGCGCCTGGGCCACCACGGGATGACAGCGATGGACGAGCGGACGAGCGTGACAAGACCGGGCCGGTTGGCGGCGGCGACCCGGCATCTCGGTGACCAAGCGCTCGACGGCATGATCGCCGCCAGCAACGGCCTAAATAATTTTCTGGAGTCCAACGCGGTCTATGTTTTCTCGGGCGTGCGCCCGATCGGCGAAAGCGCTGTCGTGCTCGACCGCGACGGCGCCTCGACGTTGATCGTAACCCCGGCTTGGGACGAGGTGCGCGCCGCCGCTGCGTCATCGACCGACCGCACCATCGGGACCGACGATCTCGCCGCGACGCTCAAGAGCGTGGTGGGCATGCATCGCTTGGATCTGTCGCGGACGGTTTCGGTCGGGCTGTCCCTGCTCGGCGCGGCGCTGGTCGATCGCATCGCGTCGGCGCTCAGCGCATTGCCGAAGGCCGCCGATGAATTGGCGCGCGACCTCGCACGGGTACGGACGCCAGAGGAATTCCAGGCCGCGGAGCGTGCCACGTGGATCGCCGAGCGCGGCTACGAGCGGCTCCTTGAATACGCGCGGCCCGGCCTCCGCGAGTTCGAGCTCGCCGCCGAGCTCTATTGCTTCATGAAAAAGCTCGGCGCCGAGGATAATTTCCTGCTGATGAGCGCGTCGCAGCACAATCTCGCCGTTCGCGCCGCCGGCGAGCGCGTGCTCGACGTCGGCGACATCATTCTCTCCGAGATCACGCCCTGTTATCGCGGCCAGTTCGTACAGATTTGCCGCACTACGGTCATCGGCGAGCCGCGGCCTGTGATCGGCGAAAAATTCGCCATATTGCAGGACGCCATGGGCGCGGGCCTCGCAGCGGGCCGCGCCGGCGCCACGGTCGCCGACGTCACGCGCGCCATCAACGGCGTCATCCAAAATGCCGGCTACGGCGATTATTGCCGGCCGCCTTACATGCGGGTGCGCGGCCACGGCCTCGGCATCACCTCGGACCGGCCTGGCGATATCGTCGATACCAATACGCGCGTACTGGAAAGCGGCATGATATTCGTCATGCATCCCAACCAGTACATCCCCGAAAGCGGTTATCTGATGTGTGGCGAGCCGGTCGTGGTCACCGACAGCGGCGCACGCTCGCTGTCGGCGCGGCCGGCCGCGCTCGACGTCATCGCGGTGTGAGGCGAGCCCCATGCAGACCGTGCAACCTTGCGTGACGATCGGTTCCTATATTTGGGCGCAGGATCGCCTGCCGAATGACGAGTTCACGCTGCGGCTCGATGAGCTGCGCGCCGCCATGGACCGCAACGGCTGGCCCGCCGTTCTGGTTTACGGCGACGTGCGCGAACACGCGGCGCTCGCTTTTCTCTCGAGTTTCATTCCGCGCGTGCGTTGGGGCATGGCGTTGCTGCCGCGCAGCGGCGATGCGCGGCTGTTGTGCGCCATGAGCACGCGCGATCTGCCGGCGATGCGGACGCTGACCTGGATCGCCGACGTGCGCTCCGGCATGGGCCCGGAATGGGAGAAGGCATTCGATCCCTGGTTCGATGGCCTCGAAGGCGATCAGGCGCAAAAACTCGGCACGCTCGGCTTCGACATCATGGCGCCGGTGCTGCACGCCGCGGTGCGCCGCAGCCTCGGCGATCGGTTCGCGTTGCAACGCGCCGACGACGTCGTTGCCATCCCAGCGCGGCGCAAACGGCCGCGCGAACTGACAATGATCCGGGCGTCGTGCAAATTGCTGGAAACTGCCGCAGCGACTTTTGCCGAAAGCTGGCGCGGTAACCACGAGCCGGAAACCGCGGCGCTCGATGCCGAGCGCATCGCGCGGTCGCTTGCCGCGCAGGATGTCCGCACGCTGGTCAGTCTCGATGGCGGCCGCACATTGGTTCCGTTCCAGGGCCGGTTCGAGAAATGTGCCGGGCCGCTGGTCGGCTATCTCGCCGTCAAGGTCTTGGCGTATTGGGCGGATATGTTGGTTACCATCGATGACGGTTCCGTCACCGATGCCGCAAGACATGCCGAGGCCGCGCTTGAGGCAGTCATCGCCAACATGCGCCCAGGCGTGCGGATCGATGCGCTCCACGCCATAGCCGTCGACGCCCTGGCGCCGCCGTACAGGCTTCATCCGGTTCTCGGCGGCAGCGTCGGCCACGGCATCGGCCTGTCGCTGCACGAAGGGCCCGAATTCCAGGCCTCGACAGATGCAACGCTGGCGGAAGATGGCGTCTACACCTTGCAGGTCGGTGCCGCCGACGCCAAAGCCGGCAACGCTTTAATGTCCGCGATCGTGCGTGTCGTGGCGAAAGGAGCGGAAGTGCCGGTTCGCTCCAGACCGCAGGCGAGGTGAGCGATGCGGGAGTTCGCCGCGATGCTGTTCGCCGCGGTGATTTGCGCGGCATCCGCCGCGGCCGCCGCCGACAAGGTGCGCGTCGGCAAATCGGTCAGCCAGCCGTTCGCGTTTGCGCCGGTGGAGATCGGTACGGCGGAAGGCATTTGGGCCAAGCATGATCTGGACGTCGAAACCGTCATCTTCGCCGGCGATGCTAAATTGCAGCAGGGGATGGTGGCGAATTCCGTCGACTTCGGCCTCGGCTCCGGGCCGGCCATGGGTTTTCTGGCCAAGGGCGTTCCCGCCAAGGCGGTCGGCGCGCTCGCAAACGAGCCGCTGAGCATGGGCTTGATCGTCGGCGCGGCGCCGGACATCCAAAAACCGGACGATCTCAAAGGCAAGAAGATCGGCGTCACCACCAATGGCTCGCTCAGCTATTGGCTGGCCCGCGAGCTGTCGCGGCAAATGGGCTGGGGCTCGAACGGCATCGAGACCGTCGCGCTCGGCGCCATGTCGGGGATGGTGGCGGCGCTCAAGCGCGGTCAGATCGACGGCGTGGTGCTGTCGGCGTCGCAGGGTTATGGGTTGGAAAAGACCGGCGACGGCCGCCTCCTGCTCAAGTTCGGCACCTATATCAAAGATTTCCACACCCACATGATCTTCGCCACCGACGCCATGATCGCCGACAAGCCCGATCAGGTGCGGCGCTTCCTCGCCGGCTGGAAGGAGACAATCGCCTTCATGGCGGCGAACAAGGCCGAGACCGTGCGCATCGCCCGGCAGGTGACCGGGCTCGACGAGGCAATCGAGAGCCGCGAATACGACGACGTCATGCCGATGATGTCGCGCGACCTGCGCTTTCACGCCAAGGCGCTCGATGTGATCGGCGATTCATTTCCGGAAATGGAAATCATGCCGGCCAAGCCCGACATGCGCACGCTGTATACGGAAGAGTTTTTAGATCGTTGATCTCCCTCTCCCCGCGTGCGGGGAGAGGGAGAGGTGAGGGGGCCTCTCCGCTGAGCTGAGAAATTCGGGGATGTCTGGAGCGCCGTTGCTGCGAGCCGCGAAGCTCAGAATCGCGGAGAGGTCCCCTCACCCTCGCTCCGCTCGACCTCTCCCCGCACGCGGGGAGAGGTGAAGACGCGTCACGCCGGCTTGAAATTCATCGCCACGCCGTTGATGCAATAGCGCAGGTGCGTGGGCGGCGGGCCGTCATCGAAGACGTGGCCGAGATGGCTGCCGCAGCGGCTGCAGTTCACCTCGGTGCGCTCCATGCCCCAGCTGCGGTCGGTGGTGGTGTCGATCGACCCCGGCTCCGGATCGTTGAAGCTCGGCCAGCCGGTGCCGCTCTCGAATTTCTTCTTCGAGGAGAACAGGGCCTGCCCGCAGCCGGCGCAAAAGAAGGTGCCGGCGCGTTTCTCGTAATTGAGCGCGCAGCTGCCCGGCCGTTCGGTGCCGTGCTCGCGCATGATGTGGAACTGCTCGGGCGTGAGCAGCTTCTTCCACTCGGCTTCGGTGTGCGTCACGGGATATTGCTTGGTGTCCGCTTGCGTGCTCATGGTTCGCCCGTTCGTTATGGGGATGGTCTAAAGGTAATCGATGCGCGGCAAAGCGCAACCGCTCCGGGCCGCGGCTTGCGAAGCTGTGATGGTCGCTTGATCGCCCGGCGCGTCGGCTATTTCTCGGTGACGCGATTGGTGTAGGTGACCAGAAAATCCTTGATCTGGCGCGGCACCTTGGCGAGATCGGCCAGAATGCCCTGGCCGTCGGCGCCCGAGACCATGATCGGCTTGGTCGCCAGCACCTTGGCATAGCCGTCGAGAAAATCCTGGTCCTGCCACAGCTCGTCGAACGCCGTCCGCATCACCGCCACCACGTCGGCGGGCGACTTCGGCGGCATCGCGGCGACGCGGAACATCGCCAGTTGCGGGTCGCACGCCGCGCGCATGGCCTGATAGCGGAAATCGCCCGCGAGCGGTTTGTTGCCCCCGGTGACGCTCGCATAAAACTCCTCGAAGGTCGGCATGTTGGGCAGCGAGCGGCTGCGCGGATAACTGCCGTCCTTGCCGCGCGGCGCCAATTGCCAGAGCGGGATGACGATGTCGCGCATCGACGGCTCGGCCGAACCGAGCCAGCCCGACAGCGAGGTGTTGGCCATCTGCCCGGTGTTTTGCAGGATCGCGGTTTCGACCTCCTTGAGGCCGCGATAGGCGGGGATCGCCTGATACTTGATGCCGAGGAGATCGAGCGAGAGCTCCTGGTTGATGCTGTTGATGTTCTGGGCGTTGAGCGACAGCGCCTTGAAATCCTTCGCCTTCATTAGGTCGGCCGGCACGGTGATGCCGGGCGGCGTGTCCTTGCGGATATAGGCGACCAGCGGACTTTCCACGCCGGCGAGCAGGACGAAATCGGAAAAGTGGGTGCGGACCGAAGGATTGTCGGTCAGCTCGGCCATTACATCGAGGGTGAAGAAGCCGATTGTCAGGCCGTTGGGCGTAGCGTCACCGAGCTCATTGCTGCCGAGGAGCCCCGAGCCACCGCCGATATTCTTGACCACGATGGTCGGATGGCCCGGGATGTGGTCGGGCAGATGCTGCGCGACGATGCGGCCTTCGATGTCGGTCGGGCCGCCTGGCGGATAGTTGACGATCATCGTGATCGTCTTGCCCTTATAGTATTGAGCTTGCGCGCCTCCGGGCAGGACGACGGCAAGCGCGAACATCGTCGCCAGCATTGTCCGCATCATCGGCGGCCCTCCCTCGAAGCGGCATATCGGGCCAGCATATGGGTTATCGTGGTGCCTTGCGACCCTGCACGGCGCATGGACGGAATGAGGAGCGAGCATGTTCGAGAAACCCGACATCGCCGATTTGCGCAAAGCGGCGCAGCAGCTCGGCATGAATCCGAGCGACGATTATCTGCGCGCGGTCGATGAGATCGTTGGCCCGCTTTCGCGCGCCTATGGGTTGCTCGACGCCATGCCGGACGAAGTGCCGGCGGTGAAATATCCGCGCGGGGAGGGGTATCGCCCGCAAGGCGACGAGAACCGCTATGGCGCCTGGTATGTGAAGACGTCGATCAAGGGTGCGCCGAGCGGCAAGCTTGTCGGGCGGCGCATCGCGCTCAAGGATAATATCTGTCTTGCCGGCGTGCCGATGATGATCGGCGCCGACATTCTGGAAGGCTATGTGCCCGACGTCGACGCCACCATCGTCGAGCGCATTCTCGACGCCGGCGGCGAGATCGCCGGCAAGGCGGTGTGCGAATATTACTGCGTGTCTGGCGGCAGCCACACGTCATCGACCGGGCCGGTGCAAAATCCGCGCAAGCTTGGCTACACCACCGGCGGCTCGTCGTCCGGCAGCGCCGCGCTGGTCGCGGCGGGCGACGTGGACATGGCGATTGGCGGCGATCAGGCCGGCTCGATCCGCATTCCGGCAAGCTTTTGCGGCATCGTCGGATTGAAGCCGACTTTTGGCCTGGTGCCTTATACCGGCATCGCGCCGCTCGAAATGACCATCGATGTGTGCGGGCCGATGACGGCTAATGTACGCGACAACGCGGTGCTGCTCGAAGTCATCGCCGGGCCGGACGGCATCGACTCGCGCCAACGCGGCGTTGCCGCCAGCCGTTACAGCGAGGCACTTGACGGCGGCGTCAAAAATTTGCGCATCGGCGTGCTCAAAGAAGGTTTCGGTCTCCAGAATTCCGAGCCGGACGTCGATGCGCGCGTGCGTGACGCGGCGCAGCGCTTCGCCGGCCTTGGCGCGACAATCGAGGACGTATCGGTGCCGTCGCATACGCAGGGTTTCCCGGTATGGGCGGCGATCCGCGGCGACGCGGCTTGCGTGACGCTGCTCGAAATGAACGGTGCCGGCATCAATCACGAAGGTCTCTACGTCTTGAGCCTCATGGACAAAGCCATGGCCTGGCGCAGCCGCGCCGACGATTTCGCCGACACCATCAAGATCGCGTCGATCTTCAGCAAATACACGGTGCAGCGCTACGGCGGCCGCTATTACGGCAAGGCGCAGAACATCCGGCGGCGGCTGCGCGCGGCCTACGACGCGGCGCTTGCCGCGCACGACCTTTTGCTGCTGCCGACGACGCCGATGAAGGCGACGCCAATCCCGAAACAAGGCGCGACGCCGCAGGAGATCACCCGGCGCAGCTGGGAAGCGACCGGCAATACCTGTCCGTTCAACGTCACCGGCCATCCCGCCATCAGCCTGCCCTGCGGTATGGAGGATGGTCGCCCAATCGGCATGATGCTGGTCGGGCGCGCCTACGACGAGGCCACGATCTACCGCGCCGCCGCGGCGTTCGAGCGCTCAGGCGATTGGACGAAGTTCTGACGTCGTCATTGCGAGCGAAGCGAAGCAATCCAGTACTGAGGCTCCGAACTGGATTGCTTCGTCGCTTCGCTCCTCGCAATGACGGTATCAACCCAGCTTGATATTGGCGAACTTGACGACCTTCGCCCACTTTTCCGTTTCGTCGGCGAGGAATTTGCCGAACGCGGCCGCCGTCATCGGCGCCGGCGCAGCGCCGAGGTCGGCGAGGCTTGATTGCACCTTGGCATCGGCGAGGCCGGCGCCGATTGCGCCGTTCAACGTGGAGACAATGTCGGCCGGCGTGTTTGCCGGCGCGCCGACGCCAGCCCAGCCGCTCGACTCGTAGCCCGGTACGGTGTCGGCCACTGTCGGCACATCCGGCAGCGCCGCCGAGCGCGCCGCCGTGGTCACCGCGATGGCGCGCACCTCACCGGCGCGGATATGGCCGATCGACGAGGTGAGCACGTCGAACATCACCTGCACCCGGCCGCTGATCAGATCGGTCAGCGCCTGCGCCGGGCCGCGATAGGGCACGTGGACGATGTCGACGCCGGTCATGAACTTGAACAGTTCGGCTGCAACGTGGGATCCGGTGCCGTTGCCTGACGAGGCGAAGTTGAGCTTGCCGGGATTGGCCTTGGCATAGGCGATGAACTCGCCGACCGTTTTGATCGGCAGTCCCGCATTCACTTCCATGACCATGGGCGTGCGCATGATGCTCGCGACCGGCGCGATGTCGCGGAGGAAATTGAAATTGAGGTTGTCGTAGAGCGACATGTTGATCACGTTCGGCGGCGTGACCAGGAGCAGCGTATAGCCGTCGGCCGGCGCGTGCGCAGCCGCCTCGGTGCCGACATTGCTGCCGGCGCCCGGCCGGTTGTCGATGACGAATTGCTGGTTAAGCCGCTGCGACAGCCAGTCGCCGATCAGGCGGGCGTTGATGTCGGACGCGGCGCCGGGCGGAAAGCCGACGATGATATGCACGGGCCGCGCCGGGTAGGTTTCGGCGCGCACGATGCGCGGCATGGCCGAGAACGCGGCGCTGCCCGCCGCCAGTTGCAGAATTTTTCGACGCGGAAGCCGCATGGACCGCTCCGTTCGCCTTCACAGCATGCCGGTTATGCACATTGAGCGCAACGCCGCGCCCGACGCGAGCGTTGTCCACCTGGACAATATGCGGTTGTTGCGACACCAATTGCCGGCAACAAAGCCAATATCGCGCCCGAAGAGTTTATTCGCCTTGCATGACGCTAAACCCAATCGGGCGCGCAATGTCGTCGCGCTGACAATCGTCGCCGTCGCGCTCGCGGCGATGTTCGTCGGCGCCATCATGCCGACGCCGCTTTATCCGCTCTACCAACGGGCGTTCGGGTTTTCCGGAATCACGCTGACCTTGATTTACGCGGTCTATGTGCTCGGCAATCTCGTCTCTCTGTTGTTCTTTGGCCGGCTCGCCGATCAAGTCGGCCGCCGCAGCGCGATCCTGCCGGCGATCGGCTTCGGCATCGCCAGCGCGGTAGTGTTCGCTGCGGCGTCAGGCACGGCATGGCTGTTCGCGGCGCGGGCGCTCAGCGGCTTCTCCACCGGCTTGGGCGCGGGCGCCGCAACCGCTTGGATCGCCGAGCTTTATACCGGCCGCGGCAACGGCGCCGCGGCGCGGATCGCGGCGGCGGCGAATTTTTTCGGCTGCGCCGCCGGGCCGCTGTTCGGCGGCTTGCTGGCGCAGTTCGCCCCCTGGCCGCTGCGGCTGCCTTATCTCGTCTATCTGGTTTTGCTTTGCGCTGTCGCCGGCGCCGTTCTGTTCGTGCCTGAAACGGTCGCGAACCCGAAACGCTTCAGCGATGCATCGCTGCGGCCGCGGCTCGGTGTGCCGCGGCCCATCAGGCTCCAGTTCGTGTCGCCTGCGGTGAGCGGTTTCGCCACGTTTTCGCTGATCGGCTTCTACGCCGCCTTGATCCCAAACCTGCTCGCCGAAAGCCTGCATGAATCCGCGCACACGGTGGCAGGCGCCATCGTGTGCGAGGTGTTCGGCATTGCCGCTATCACCATTCTTTCGACCGCGTGGCTCGGCAGCCAGACCGCCATGTTCAGCGCACTGGCGCTGCTGTTGCCGGCGGTATGGCTTCTGGTCGGCGCCGAGCTTGCCCGATCGCTGCCGCTGTTGCTCTTCGCCGCCGCGCTCTGTGGCGTCGCCGGCGGGTTGGGCTATCGCGGCAGCCTCGAAGTGATCAACCGCATCGCGCCTGCGGATCAGCGCAGCGAGGTGGTGTCGAGTTATCTCATCGCGCTGTTCGCCGGCAATTCATTGCCGGTCATCGGCATCGGGCTGCTGGCGGCCGCCGCCAGCGCCATCGTCGCCCATGTCACGTTCGCCGTCGTGATCACCGTGCTTGCGGGGATCGCGGCTTTAACCGGGATTAAATACGGGCCGACTCCGTAGGGTGGGCAAAGGCGCGTAGCGCCGTGCCCACGCCGTGCTGAGCCGCGTGGGCACGCTTCGCTTTGCCCACCCTACATTTTTATTTGATCGCCAGCGGATTGGTCGGCGAGCCGACGGCTCCCGTAATCGGAATCGCCGGCGCGACGAACATGAACTCGTAGACGCTGTCGGCGGCGCAATCCTCGGCGAGGTCTTTGAGATAAAAAATCTCGCCCATGGTCATTCCCATGATCGGGATGGTGATCCAGTGCCAGGGCTGGTTGATGCCGCCTTCGGTATTGTTCGGCCGCACTTCGCAGCCCCAGGTGTCGCTGGCCAG
>Ga0210398_10000987_pt1 | contig 30694 bp, 26 predicted proteins | sample IncBWC4OmetaG_FD_161047 | JGI IMG/M metagenome (GOLD analysis project Ga0210398, IMG submission 161047) | Forest soil microbial communities from Barre Woods Harvard Forest LTER site, Petersham, Massachusetts, United States - Inc-BW-C-4-O | ecosystem: Environmental > Terrestrial > Soil >... | reverse complement strand
GGCCGGCCGTGCGCATCCACGACCCCCTGACTCATCGTCACGAGCGCCCCGGGCGGAACAGCGCCGGTGGCCACGCTGACAGCACCGAGACGAAAGCCCGACCCGAGTTCGGTGAACGTCCGATTCCAGTAAGCGACGGCGTCATGAACCATCGGCACGCGGGGATCGTCAGCGGCCCCAAAGATCGTGATCGCCGGCACTCGCGTCCACGCCGGAAAGAACGGGACGGCCGCGAGCGCCGGGCGATGCGCGATGCAAGCGGTCGCAGCACCAAGCAGAAAGCAGCGGCGATCCAACCTTGTCGTCGTGATGGTTAGACGACCCCCTTTTCCTTGAGATTGGCGATGTCGCCGGCGCTGTAACCGAGCTCGCCGAGGATGGCGTCGGTGTGCTCGCCGGCATCAGGGCTGGCCGTCTTGAGCCGGCTCGGCGTGCGGCTCAGGGTGACGGCCTGGCCGATCAGCTCGATATCGCCGAGCTGTTTGTGGTGGACCTTCTGCGCGATGCCGAGATGCTTCACCTGCGGGTCGGCGAAGACCTCGTCCATCTTGTAGATCGGCCCGCACGGCACGCCGGCCTTGTTGAGCCGATCGATCCATTCAGCGCTCGGGCGCGTCTTAGTCACGTCCTCGATCGCCGCGTTCAATGCCTTGCGGTTATCGGAGCGCGCACGGCCGGTCTTGTAGTCGGGGTGTTCGGCAAGATCGGTACGGTCGATCGCGCGGCAGAAGCGGCCGAAAATCTCGTCGCCGGCAGAGGCGATGTTGATATAGCCGTCGCTGGTCTGGAAGACGCCGGTCGGGATGCTGGTCGGATGGTCGTTGCCGGCCTGCTCGGGTACCTCGTGCGCGATCGTCCAGCGTGCGCCCTGGAAATCCAGCATCGCGATCTGCGCGGCCAATAATGAGCTTTCCACCCATTGCCCCTCGCCGGACACTTCGCGTTCGAGTAGCGCGACAAGGATGCCCATCGCGGCGAAGATGCCGGCCGACAAATCGGCGACCGGAATGCCGACGCGCACCGGGCCCTGGCCCGGCAGGCCGGTGATCGACATCAGTCCGCCCATGCCCTGCGCGATCTGGTCAAAGCCGGGCCGGTCGCGGTAGGGGCCGCTCTGGCCAAAGCCCGAGATGCTGGCGTAGACCAGCCGCGGGTTGATCGCCTTTAGCGCATTATAGTCTATGCCAAGCCGGTCCTTGACGTCGGGCCGGTAGTTCTCGACCACGACATCGGCGCCGCGCACGAGCTTGCGGAAGATTTCGACCCCCTCCGGCGCCTTGAGGTCGAGTGTCAGGCTACGCTTGTTGCGGTGCAGATTCTGGAAATCGGGGCCGAGACGCGGGCCGCCGAGCCCTTCGCCGGGCGATGGCGGCGCCTCGATCTTGATGACCTGCGCACCCCAATCGGCGAGCTGGCGCACGCAGGTCGGCCCGGCGCGCACGCGGGTCAGGTCGAGCACCTTGAAGCGGGCGAGCGGCATGGCGGGCTGATCGGGCATAACGTTGGTTCCTGTTGGCGTGACTGTCCCATTGATAGGCCGTGCGGCGGCGGCGCGGCTAGCGGAAATCGCGGCTGTGGACGTTGATGACGGGCTCGAAGAAATCGCGGGCCGCATAACCGGGGATGCGTTCGGGCAGGGCGAGCGGTGAGCGCGGCTTTGCCGAAACATCGCGCTCGCGCAGGGTCTGGAGACGCGGGGTGAGGTCGCACAGTTCGTCGGCGACGACATGGATGACGCCTTCCTCGCGCTGCAACCGGCCGCGGCAATAGAGCAGGGTGGCGCCGAGCGCGATGCGGCGGAAACGCTCGAGGATCGGCGGCCAGACGATCAGATTGGCGACCCCGGTTTCGTCCTCCAGGGTGATAAAGACGACGCCCTTGGCGCTGCCCGGACGCTGACGGATCAGCACCAGGCCGGCGACCCGGACGCGGCGCTCGACAGGAAGGGTCATGAGCTCGGCGGCGGTGACGATGCCGTCTTCCTTCAATTCGTCGCGCAGAAAAGCGAGCGGGTGGCGTTTGAGGCTGAGGCTCGTGCTTGCGTAATCCTCGACGACATGCTCGCCCAAAGGCATCGGCGGGAGGAGAGAGGCGGTGCGATCCTCGTTTCCCTCTCCCGCATTGCGGGAGAGGGTGGCCGCGGGCGATAGCTCGCGGACGGGTGCGGGGCTTGCGACCGGGATACCCTCACCCACCTGCCGCTGAAGCGGCAGGTCCCCCCTCTCCCGCATTGCGGGAGAGGGATTTAAGGCAGCGAACAAGGGAAGCGGGGCTTCGCCGAGCGCCTTTAGCGCCCATAGGCCCTGGCGGCGATCGAGCCCGCCTCGCTCGCGTTCGAGCGAGCGCAACGCGTCGGCGCTGGCGAGGCGTTCGAGCGCCAGACGGCCGAGCCCGCTGCGCCGCCACAGCGCTTCGGCATTTTCATAGCCATCGCCGCGTGCGGCGACGAGACGGCCGGCATCGGCTTCGGAAAATCCCTTGATCTGGCGCAAGCCGAGGCGGAGGGCATATCGCCTCGTGGCTGGATCGATTTCGTACGTCCTTCGAGATGCCGCCTCTGGCGGCTCCTCAGGAGGACGGTTTTCTTTGTGCCATCTAAAAAGGTCGTCATCCTGAGGTGCGAAGCGAAGCGGAGCCTCGAAGGACGCAAAATCGGTTTCGCAATCCTCCAACGTGCAATCCCAGCCGCTGTAATTGACGTCGACCGGCAGCACGGTGACGCCGTGCTCGCGTGCGTCACGGACGATCTGCGCCGGCTGATAGAATCCCATCGGCTGCGCGTTCAATAGCGCGCAGGCGAAGACCTCGGGGTGGAAGCACTTGATCCAGGCCGAGACATAGACGAGCAGCGAAAAGCTCGCGGCATGGCTTTCCGGGAAGCCGTAGGTGCCGAACCCCTCGATCTGGCTAAAGCAGCGCTCGGCGAAGTCACGGCTGTAGGCATTGGCGATCATGCCGGCGATGAATTTGTCGCGGAATTTCTCGATATCGCCGTTGCGCCGGAAACTCGCCATCGAGCGGCGCAGCTTGTCGGCTTCGTCCGGGGTGAACCCGGCGCCATCAATGGCGATCTGCATCGCCTGTTCCTGGAACAGCGGCACACCCATGGTCTTTCCCAGAATGTGCTCCAAACCGGGAGGGCAGTTGACCGGCTCGATCCCATTGCGGCGGCGCAAATAGGGGTGGACCATGTCGCCTTGGATCGGCCCTGGCCGGACGATCGCGACCTCGATCACCAGGTCGTAGAATTCGCGTGGCTTGAGGCGCGGCAGCATCGACATCTGCGCCCGGCTCTCGACCTGGAAGACGCCGATCGAATCCGCCTTCGACAGCATCGCGTAAACATCGGGATGCTCTTGGGGGATCGTCGCCAGTTTGAAGCGCTCTCCCTTGTGCTTGTCGATGAGGTCGAAGGCCTTGCGGATGCAAGTCAGCATGCCGAGCGCGAGGATATCGATCTTGAGGATGCCGAGCGCGTCGAGATCGTCCTTGTCCCATTCGATGACGGTGCGGTTCTCCATCGCCGCGTTCTCGATCGGCACCAGCTCCGAAAGCGGCCCGCGGGTGATGACAAAACCGCCGACATGCTGCGACAGGTGGCGCGGGAAACCGATCAGCGCAGCGGCGAGGTCAAGCGCCAGGCGAAGATTGCGGTCGGCGGGGTCGAGTCCGGCCTCGCGCACCTTGGCGTCGTCGACCGCCTCGCTCGACCAGCCCCACACCATGCCGCCTAACGCGGCGACGACATCGCCCGAGAGACCCATGACTTTGCCGACCTCGCGGATCGCGCCCCGCGCGCGGTAGCAGATCACCGTCGCGGCAAGTCCGGCATGGTCGCGGCCATAGCGCTCATAGACGTACTGGATCACCTCCTCGCGCCGCTCATGCTCGAAATCGACGTCGATATCGGGCGGCTCGCCGCGCGCCGCGCTGATAAAGCGCTCGAACAGCACGTCGATCTTTTCCGGGCTGACCGAGGTGATGCCGAGGCAATAGCAGACCACCGAATTGGCCGCCGAGCCGCGACCCTGGCAGAGGATGTCCTTAGCTTTCGCAAACTGCACGATGTCATGCACGGTGAGGAAATAGCGGGCGAAATCGAACTGCTCGATCAGCGCCAGCTCGTGTTCAATCTGCTTGCGAGTTTTGTCGGGAACGCCGGCGGGGAATTTCTCTGCCGCGCCCTCCCAGGCCAGCTGCGCGAGGCGCGACTGCGGCGTCATGCCGGGCGGCACCGGCTCTTCCGGGTATTCGTATTGGAGTTCGTCGAGGCTGAAGCGGCAGCGCTCGGCAATCTCGACACTCGCCTGCAGCGCCGCCTCATGACCGCGGAAGAGGCGCGCCATCTCATCGGCCGGCTTCAAATGGCGCTCGGCATTGGCCGCGAGACGGAACCCGGCCTCACGGATCGTGCAATGCTCGCGGATGCAGGTCACGACATCCTGCAGCGGTCGCCGCTCGGGGAGGTGATAGAGCGCATCGCCGGTCGCCAGCAGCTTCAGCCCGGTGGTTTCGGCGATGCGCGCCAGGCGGGCGATACGCCGCGCGTCGTCGCCGCGATAGAGATGCTGGGCGGCAAGATAGGCACGGCCGGGGAAATCCGCCGCAACCCGGCGCGCCCGCTCGCGATGCCGCGCGAGGCTCACCCGATCGGTGTAGTCGGGCGGCAGCAGCGCGACGACGAGCCCCGCGCCATGCGCGACGACATCGGGATAATCGAGATGGCATTCGCCCTTTGGGGCGCGACGCTTGCCGAGCGTGAGCAGCGTCGTCAGCCGGCCATAAGCGGCGCGATTCTCGGGAAAGGCGAGAAGGCTCATGCCGTCCCGCAGGTCGAGCCGCACGCCGACCACCAGGCGGATGCCGCACTCCTTGGCCGCCTGATGCGCGCGGACGATGCCGGCAAGGCTGTTGCGGTCAGTGATCGCAATCGCCTCGAGGCCGAGCCGGGCCGCCTTCTGTACCAGCTCGTCCGGGTGCGACGCGCCGCGCAGAAAGGAGAAATTGCTCGTTGCCTGCAGCTCGGCGTAACGCCAGGCGGCGGCGGGAAACAGGCTGCCGCCGCCAACGGCCTTGCGGCGTTCCTTGCCGCCAAACCTGAGGCTGCCATCACCGATGGTGCGCGACAGCTTGTGAAATTCCTTGGGGGGAAGCTCGGGCATGGGAGGATCAGGCTAAGATGCCGTGGACAAACCAGCGCGGCGGCGGGTCGCCGGGTAGCCCGGCGCGGAACAGCCAGAAGCGCCGGCCGGTCTCGTCCTCGACCCGGTAATAGTCGCGGATCGCGTCTGCCGCGGCGATATCTCCGGGCGCGGGTCCATCCGGCCGCCACCACTCCTCGGCGATGCGTTCGGGGCCGTCCGCCCGGGCGACGCGGTGCGGCCGGCGCCGCCAGGTGAAATTGAACGGCGGGTCGTCGGGCAGCACCCAGAACGCCTCGACCGGTTCGGGCGGCACGAAGAGGCGCACCGGACGGGGCGGGTTTTGTTGGCCCCCCACCCGCGCTGACGCGCTTACCTCCCCCGCTGGCGGGGGGGGGTTAGGGTGGGGGTTATCTCTGACGGGCACCGCGACCGACCCGCGTTCGGGGATGTGGCTCTCCTGCGCCTCCAGGCGGGCGAGCGCGTCGAGGCCAAGCCGGGCGCCGATCCGGTCGAAGAGCGGGGCGGTGTCCGAGCCGAGGCTGCCCCTCACCCCAGCCCTCTCCCCGCTGGCGGGGAGAGGGGGTTGCTCGGCCGGCAATGTGTCGGCCGCATAAACGGCGAGGATTGCGTCCTCGACGCCGAGGCCGGGATCGATCGTGTCGAGCTTGGCGATCATCAGCTTGGCGAGATGGACGGGATCGCGGCTCGGCCGGGCGGTGCCGATGCGGATGCGCTCGACGCGGCCGTCGACGCGGTGAAAGCCGAGATCGAGCCGGCGCGCGCCCATCCCCTCGCGCGCCAGGCGGGCGACGAGATCCTGGGTCAGCCGCTCGACGGCTCGGGCGAGATCGGCCGGGTCGGAAATCGGCTCGGCGAAGCTGAGCCGCACCCGGCGGGTCGGCGCCTCGCCCAGCGGCGACAGGGGCTCGGGCAAGTGCCCAAGCGCCTGGTCGAGCCGGCGGCCGATGTCCTCACCAAAGCGCCGGGCGAGCGCGTCGCGCGGCATGTTGATGACCTCGCCGACGCGGCGCAGACCGACGCGATGCAAGCCTTGGACGAGGGCGGGATCGAGCCGCAGTGCCGCGATCGGCAGCGGCGCGATGGCGTCGCGCGCGCTATCCGGCGGAACGATCAAGCCGCCTGTTCCGCCTGATTTTGCAGGTAAAAAACAGGCGCTCCCCGCCGCCTCGCGCCCGGCACAGCGGGCCACGGCCCAAGCGGCGCCGATCGTGTCCGCGATCGCCAGGCGATGCGTTATGCCCTGACGGGCCAGACGGCGGGACAGATCGGCGGCAAGGTCGGCCTCGCCGCCCCATAAATGCGCCGAGCCGGTGATCTCGATCTTGACCCCGTCGATGCCGTCGGGCGCGGTCCACGGGCTGTAGCGGCCGCACCATTCGGCGAGCCGGCGCAGCGCGGCTTCATCTTCTGCAGGCTCGGCCGGGCGCGTCGCGAGCCCCGGCAGAAACGACAGCGCGTCGGCGAGCGGCATCCCCGCCGCCAGCCCCTTGGCAGCGGCAGCCGGGTTCACCGCGGCGAGCAACTGACGCCCGCCGGCGGCGGTTACCGTCGCGAAGGGCGCTTCCTCACCCGGCTTGTCGCCATTCTTGAGATGCGGCAGCAGACCGGCCCGACGCAGCCGGTCGATCGCCCAGCCCGGCAGGAAGACGTACAGCATCCGATGCATCGGCTTCTCCCAAATCTGTGGGCAAATCCCACGACAAATCCGCCGCATCGCCACCGCGGCAGCGCAACAGCTCGACCCGCCAGCGCGGGGTTCCAATAAGTCCCACGGGCCCCGGTTCGCCGATTTCGTCGGGCACTGCCGGGAGCGGCGAGACCCGCCAACGTGTCACCGCCGCGCTCGGCCGGTCACGTTCGGCCGCCGCCTCCACGCCGCTACGCCAGCGCCGCAGCAGAAAGGCGGGAGTGCCGGAGCGCTCGGCAGCAAGCTGCAGCCGACGCCCGGCGACCAGCGGCAGCCGACCGATCTCGCCGACCACGGCGGCGAGACCCGGACTGCGCAGCCCCTCTTCGAGCGCCCACAGCAGATCGTCGTCACGAGCGGCGCGGACGATCGCGAGGCGCGCCGGGTCGAGCCCATGCGCGGCAAGACCAGGCCCGTAAAGATCGCGCCGCTTCAGGCACCACAGCACGAGTCCGCGCCCAAGGCGCCCGACAATGCCGGCGATAAACCCGGCGGCAGCCGCGCCATCCTCCTCATCGGCCCCGGCGCCGAGGATTTCGTGCACCGCGCCCAAGGCCACCCCGCCCTCCGGCAGCGCCCGGTCAAGCGCTGCGATTCCAAATGGCAGCACCCCGTGACGCCCGGCATTCGGCCGTTCGAGCCGGCGAATGCGGTCTTGCAAATCGACAAGGCGGGGGGCAGATGGCATTGGAAATAGGCAGTTGTTTTGATGTTCTCTATTTGTTCCTTAGAACATCGATTGTCAACCCCACTTCGTTTGCCGTTAAAATGACACATGGCTAACGCTCCGAACCCTGACCGCACCGCGGTCGAGAGCGATGCGGCAGAAACCACGGCTCGCATCCTTCTCGAAACTGAGGCTGTGCTGTTCCGCCCCGACAACCCGTTCACCTTCACTTCGGGACGGCTATCGCCTGTCTATGTCGATTGCCGGCGGCTGATCTCGTTCCCGCGCGCACGGCGCAAGCTGATGGATATGGGCGCCGATCTGATCGAGCGCCGGGTCGGCTGCGAGTCCCTCGACGCGATCGCTGGCGGCGAGACCGCCGGCATCCCGTTCGCCGCGTGGATCGCCGACCGCCTGTCGCTGCCGATGCTCTATGTGCGCAAGCAGGCCAAAGGTTTTGGCCGCAACGCGCAGATCGAAGGCCTGATGCAAGACACGGCGCGGGTGCTGCTGGTCGAGGATCTGGCGAGCGAGGGCACCTCGAAGCTCAATTTCGTGCGGGCGATCCGTCAGGCCGGCGGCGAGATCAGCCATACCTTTGTGATCTTCAATTACGGGATCTTCCCGCACACCGAATCGAGCCTCGCCGCCGAGGGCATCGCGCTGCACGCGCTCGCCACCTGGTGGGATGTCGCCGCCGTCGCCGAGAAAATGGGGCGCTTCGAGCCGGGGCAGTACGACAAGGTGCAGAGCTTCCTGCACGACCCGGAACACTGGCCCGAAAAGCGCGTGACCGCCGCGCGGTAGCGGCTATTCCTCGCCGCGTATCAGCGTAACGCGCTGTCCGTCGAAAGCGACGAGGCCGAGCGCACGGCAGATTTCGGGGATGAGCCGACGCTCGTTCGCGCGAAACGAGGTGTGGATCGAGAAACACTTTTGATCGTCGGCAGACAGGCAGAACTCATACCAGCTGTCCGGTCCATCGAGACTGCCGAAATGCTCGTCCTGCCAATCGATCTCCGGATAAAGCCGCGACAGGGCTTCCCTGATTTCCGCCACGCTGCCGATGACGGCGGTGGTCTCTTCGGAAAGATCGTCCGGCGACCGCAACTCGCCGACCGGCTTGAACATCATAAAGTCGTAGCTCATCAGCTTTGCTTGGGCAGCCAAGCCGCGAGGCGGCTAGCGGCTTCCGCGATGTCCTCGGCCGAGCCGGCGAACGACAGGCGCAGCCAGTCCTTGCCGTGGATCGGGTCGAAATCGGCGCCCGGTGTCGTCGCGACCGCGATCTCGGCAAGCATCTTGCGGCAAAATTCTTCGCTGTCGCGGGTCAGCGCCGAAACGTCGGCATAAAGATAGAAAGCGCCCTCGGCCGGCGCGAAGCGGCTGAGGCCGGCTTTCTTTAATGTCGCGATCAGGAGGTCGCGGTTGGCGCGGTAGCGCGCGACGTGGCCGTCAAGCTCGGCGCGGCACTCGAACGCCGGGACCGCGGCCAATTGCGACAGCGCCGGCGGCGAGATGTAGAAATTCTGCGCCAGGCACTCGACCGAGCGCGCGAGGTCGGGCGGCACCAGCATCCAGCCGAGCCGCCAGCCGGTCATGCTATAGTACTTGGAGAACGAGTTGACGATAACGGCCTCTCGCCCAAACGCGCGCGCGGTGGCGGCTTCACCCTCGTAGACGATGCCGTGATAGATCTCGTCCGAAACAAGGCGGATGCCTCGGTCGCGGCAATAATCGGCGAGGCGCCGCAATTCGGCCGGGGCGATCATTGTCCCGGTCGGGTTGGCCGGGCTAGCGACGATGAGCCCGGCGAGGTCAGGGATGTCGGCGAGCAGCTCGGGGTTCGGCTGGTAATGCGCGTTCTCGCCGACCTCGATCAGCACGGTTTCGAGGCCGAGCGCCGACAGGATGTTGCGATAGGCCGGGTAGCCGGGCGCGGCCAGCGCGACCCGATCGCCAGGCTCGAACGCGGCGAGGAACGCAAGCTGAAACGCCGCTGACGAGCCGGTGGTGACGACGATCTCGGCCGGGTCGACGGCAACGCCATATTGCTCGCGGTAATGCGCGGCGATCGCCTCGCGCAGCGGGACGATACCCTCGGCGTCTGTGTAGCCGATCTTGCTGTCGGCGAGAGCGCGCCGCGCCGCCTCGAGCACCGCCGCCGGCGCCGGGGTGCCGGGCTGGCCGACCTCGAGATGGATGACCCGCTCGCCTGTCGCCTCGCGGGCATTGGCGGCGCGCAGCACGTCCATCGCGATAAAAGGCGGGACGAGACCGCGGCGGGATGCTCTCAACGTCATCGCCGCAATGTGCTTGAGACAGTTGCTATTGGCGAGGGGCATTCGCTATGAGGGGCGCCGGGATTTAGAGGGATAAACCAGCAATGGCAAAGGTCAGCCTTATTGGCATGTCGGGCAGCTTGCGCGCCGGCTCATTCTCGAACGCGATCCTTGCGACGCTGAGCGATCATTTTGCCGACCGCGCCGATCTCAAGGTCTACGACCTCGCGCCGATCCCGCTCTACAACCAGGATTTCGAGGGCGACAAGCGGCCGCCCGCGGTGAAGCAGATGCTAGCCGATATCGAGGCGGCGGATGGCTTGGTGCTGTGTGCGCCCGAGTTCAATCATTCGATCCCCGGCGTGTTGAAAAACGCGATCGACTGGGCGTCGCGCCCGGCCTTTGCCTCGGTGCTGGCCTATAAGCCGGTGGCGATCATGGCGACCTCGCGCGGACCGCTAGGCGGGGCTCGATGCTTGGAGCATATGAAGGTCGCGCTCGATTCGTGTCTGTCGCGGGTGACCCTGGCGCGCGAAGTCATCATCACGGCGGCGGAAACCCGGATCAAGGACGGGCGGCTGGTCGACGAGACCTGTCTCGGCTTCTCGTGCGGCGCTGTCGAAGCGCTGTTAAACGAGATCGCGATCTTTAAGGCGGCCTAGTCTTTAATCGGTTGCCTTTAATCGAGTGTCGAAGCGTCCTTTTGGTTGACGCAACGCAGCAGCTTCCAATAGCCGAAGAGATTGCTCGGGCGGATTTCCCGCACCGTCAGCTTGCTGTCGCGCATAAAGGCGTCGAACTCGAAATCGGGGTGAAAGCCGATATGCCGTGCGAGATGCGCCAGGCGCTTCTCAAAGAACCGCACCGCCCAGTTCTCGCTCATAAAATGGTTGACCAGCACGATGGTGCCGCCGGGGATGCAGACGCGGCGCATCTCGGCCGCGAAGCGCGCCGGATTGGGCACCACCGGGGCGACGTAAAGCGCCAGCACCGCGTCGAACGAATTGTCCGGAAACGCCATGTGCTCGGCGTCCATGACATGGAGGCCGTCGACATGCTTCAGACTCTCGCGCGCGACCCGCGCTTCGGCCTTGGCCAACATCTCAGCCGAGACATCGATGCCGGTGACGTGCGAATCCGTCCGAAAATGCGGCAACGACAAACCCGTGCCGACGCCGACTTCAAGGATGCGCTGGCCGGGCCGGTCGTTGGCGATGCGCACCGCTTCCTTGCGGCCGGGATGAAAAACCGGGCCGAAAACAAAATCGTAGGACCCGGAGACCCATCGGTAAGTACGAATTGTGTCGCGAAGTTCCATCGCTCATTCCCGTCGCGGGCGCAACAGGTGGGCACCCTCACAGCACGAGGTTGCCCGTCGTCGACGCCTTTGTAAACCTTTCGTGACGCTGTCGCGCCCGTAGCTACAACGGGAAGACGCCCAGTAAAAACCGAAAGTTCCGATGTCTGGGTTGCGCCGGGCGCGCCGACCTCGTCAAACGAGCGTGATGCTGTCGGCTTCCAGGCCTTTGCGGCCGTCGACCACCTCGACCTGGACGCGCTGACCGGGCGCCAGACTGTCGATCCCGCTGCGACGCAGCGCGGTGATGTGGATAAACACGTCCTTGCCACCGCCATCCGGCGAGATAAAGCCGTAGCCTTTGTCGGGCTCGAACCACTTGACCGCGCCTTCCAGCGTGGTCGACGGACGCGAACCGCGCCGGTCGCCGCCGAAGCCGGGCTCGACCGCGGTGCTCGCATCTATGCTGATGACGTTGGTGACCAGCGGCCCCTTGGCGCCGGCGCCAACCTCGCAGGTAATCGACGAACCCTCGCGGACATCCTCGTAACCGGCCCGCCGGAGGATCGCCATCGGCAGAAAAGCGTCGGGCGAGCCGTCCGCAATGGTTACGAAACCAAAGCCCTTACTGGCGTTAAACCACTTGACCCTGGCTTCTACACGTTGAGCGGGCGGAGCGTCCTCAGGGGTGAGGGCCGTGCGGTGGTCGTACATTGGTCCTCTAAACTTAAAATAGAACCGTGCTTGCGAGGGGATTTGTAACTGTAGCGTAAATGAGTCGCATTGCGCCAGCGCTGATAATGTGAAACGCCTGCCAAGGCCAGTAGATTGTTGCACCGCGAGGCAATCTTTAAGGTTGATGTAAGACTCGGGCCGCCAATGGTAAAATCCAGCCTTGGTAGACCGGCTTGCATCGCGGCGGCGATGTCCTATCATCCGGCGCGACGCGCACGGCGCTAACACAATAGCCGGCCCCGGCGCGGGTGTAGCTCAATGGTAGAGCAGAAGCTTCCCAAGCTTACGACGAGGGTTCGATTCCCTTCACCCGCTCCAACTTCTGAAATGCCCGGTTAAGCCGGCCGCCGGCTGACCAGCAGCGTCGGGGTGAAGGTCTGTACCGGCTCGTCGTGCTGATTGAGGGTGGTAACCCGTGCTGTCACAAGACCCTGATCGGGGCGCGAGCGCGACGTGCGCAGCTCAAGGATATCGACTTCGGCGCGCAGCTCGTCGCCCGGGCGCACCGGTTTCAGCCAGGTCAGCTCACCGCCAAAACCAAGGATGCCGCCGGCAGGGCGAAACTCGCTGCCGACGATGAGGCTCATGGTCAGCGCCGCGGTGTGCCACCCGCTCGCCGCGAGGCCGCCGAACACCGTGCCGCGCGCGGCGGCGTCATCGAGGTGAAAAGGCTGCGGGTCGTAGGCCGCCGCGAAATCCTTGATCTCCCCCACCTCGACGCGCCGCCGCTCGGCCGAAGCGAACTTCTGGCCGACAGTGAAGTCCTCGAAGCAGAGCACGGCGCCGCCGCGACGGGGCAGCTTAGAACGGCAGCTTCATGCCGCCGGGAAGGTTGAGGCCGCCGGTCAGCTTGTGCATTTCGGCCTCGGCATGGGCGGAAACCTTCTGCTTGGCGTCGTTGAACGCGGCCAGGATCAGATCCTCGACGACTTCGGCCTCTTCGGGGTCGAGCACGGATTTGTCGATCTTGATCTTTTTGAGCTCGCTCTTGCCGTTGAGCGTCACCTGAACGAGCCCGCCGCCGGCGACACCGGTCATCTCCAGCGTTTCGAGCTGCTGCTGCATCTCGGTCATTTTTTGCTGCATCTGCTGCGCCTGCTTCATCAGCTGGCCGAGATTCTTCATGGCTCGTCCTCTTCGCTCGCGGCGGGGTCGTCTTCGCCGGTCGTCTCGTCTTCGTCGGCGGCGGGTTCGGCCGCGGCGAAGCGCTCGCGCACCGCCGCAATCGTCGCACCGGGAAAGGCGTCGAACACCGCGCGCACCAGCGGATGTTCGGCTACCGCGCTGCGCCTCTCGCTATCGCGCGCTGCTTCCTGCTGTTCGATGGTCGGCGCGCCTTCGGCATGCGGGTCGATGGCGACAAACCAGCGAACCCCGGTCCATTCCGAAAGACGCTGGCCCAATCGGCTGGACAGATCCTTCGGCGCATTGTCGGCCGGGCGGAACTCGATGCGCGGCGGCTCGAAGGCGACGAGATGCGCCTGCGAGCGCAGCTGCGCGCGGGTGATGACCTCGCCGTGCTTCTCGAACAGCGCCAGCACCTCGTCGAAGCTTTGCGGCATCGGGTCAAGGCCGGGGTCTTTTGGCGGCGACGGCGGGGCGACAGGCAGCGGCATGGGTTCCGGCGCGGCCATCACCGGCGCGGTGTTGCCGCCATCGACGCGCGGCAGCGTCGCCAGGGTCGGCGCCGGCTCGAACCCGACCATGCTCGCATCGGCTTCGGCGACGGGCGGCGTCACCGCTGGCGGACGCGGCGCGGCAGGCGGCCCGGGCAGAGCACGGGTCGCGACCGGGTCGCCGCCGGCAATGCTTTTCACCAGCTCAGCCGGAACCGGCAGATCGGCGACGTAAGCGAGCCGCACCAGCACCATCTCGGCGGCCTGCTTTGCCGAAGGCGCGGTCTGCACCTCCTCGATACCCTTCAACAGCATCTGCCAGGCGCGGGCCAGCACCGGCATTGGCAAGCGCTCGGCGAGCGGCTTCGCCCGCTCGCGGTCGCCGGCCTCCATCGGGTCGCCGGCGCCGGCATCGGGCACCAGCTTCAGCCGCGTCACGAAATGCGCCAGATCGAGCAGATCCTGGATCACCGACAGAGGGTCGGCGCCGCCTTGATAGAGTGCCTCCATCTGGTCGAGCGCGCCCGCGGCATCGCCCTTCATGACCGTCTCGAACAGGTCGAAGACGAGATTGCGGTCGGCGATGCCGAGCATGTCGCGAACGGCGTCCTCGGCGATCGGGCCGTTCGCCAGCGCGATGGCTTGATCCAACAGCGACAGCCCATCGCGCACCGAGCCGTCGGCGGCGCGCGCGATCAGGCCAAGCGCGCCCGGCGCGATCTCGACGGCTTCGGCCTTGGCGATCTCGGCGTAATGCGCGATGAGCTGCTCGATCGGCACGCGGCGCAGCGAGAAGCGCTGACAGCGCGACAGCACCGTCACCGGCACCTTCTGGATCTCGGTCGTCGCGAAGACGAATTTGACGTCGGGCGGCGGCTCTTCGAGCGTCTTCAACAGCGCGTTGAAGGCGTTTTTCGAGAGCATGTGCACTTCATCGATGATGTAGACCTTGAACCGCGCCGAGACCGGGCGATAGCGCATGCCGTCCGTCAACTCGCGGATGTCGTCGACGCCGGTGCGCGAGGCGGCGTCCATCTCGATGACGTCGACATGGCGATCCTCGGCGATGCCAAGACAATGCTCGCACTGGCCGCACGGGCTGACGGTCGGCCCGCCCTGCCCGTCGACACCGATGCAATTAAGGGCACGGGCGATGATCCGAGCCGTCGTCGTCTTGCCGACGCCGCGCACCCCCGTGAGGATGAAGGCGTGCGCCACCCGGCCGCTGGCGATCGCATTCGCCAGGGTGCGCACCATCGCCTCCTGGCCGATCAGCTCGGCGAAGGTCTGCGGCCGGTATTTGCGGGCCAGCACGCGATAATGGGTCGCGGCGTCGGGCATTGGTAAGCGCTGAAAAGGGGTGGGAGACCGAACAAACGACCCAGGCCAAAACTCGTTGCGGCTGCTTCCTTCCGGACCTGACCGGGTTGGCGAGGGACCTGTCCGCCGCCGACCTCCCAACGGCACTATATCAGGAGCCGAGGGGCGCGCGGCAAGTTTCGCAGGCTAGATGACGGTCTTTGCGCTCTTCGAGGCTCCCACCGGTCTTAGTCCGGTGGTCGCACCTCAGGATGAGGCCGTTTCCCTTACTCCCATGCGCCAGCCTTCCTGAAGCACCTTGCGCAGCAAGGCCTCGAAGGACGCTAGATGCCTATGCAGCGGCCGCGGTTCCGTCCGGTTCCGAAACGGCGATACAACAGGAGAAATGGGGGGAAGCGCGATGCGTGGAGTACTGGCAGCGAGCCTGACGCTTCTGTTAGCGGCGAATTGGCCCGCTATGGCGGACGAGACGCCGAAGCGCGGCGGGACGCTCGTCTATACGATCCCGGCCGATGCGCCGCCGAGCTTTGACGGGCATCGCGAGGCGACCTTCGCGACAATCCACGCCGTAGCGCCGTTCTACAGCGTCCTGGTCCGGGCCAATCCGGAGAACCCATCCGACACGACGAATTTCGTGTGTGACGTTTGCACCGCGATGCCCGAGCCGACCGATAGCGGCCGGACGTGGACATTCACGATCCGCGGCGACGTCAAGTTCACCGACGGCGCGATGATGACGGCGGACGATGTCGCGGCGAGCTGGAACCACATCGTCAATCCACCCGAGGGCGTCATCAGCCCACGCAAGGCCTATTATTCGATGGTCGAGAAGGTCGAGGCGACAGACCCGCACACGGTCGTGTTCCATCTCAAATACGCGACGAGTGCCTTTCTGCCGGCGCTCGCTGACCCCTATGCGTTTCTGTACGAGAAGGCCAAGCTCGATCAAGACCCGCATTGGTACGAGAAAAACATCCTCGGCTCGGGGCCTTTCCGCTTTAAGGAATACCTGACCGGCCAGTCGATCTCCGGCGAGCGCAACCCGGATTATTACCGCGCGCCCCTGCCCTATCTCGACGGCTTTACCGGCATCTTTGCCGAGAAACAGGCGACCCGCGTGGCGGCGATCCGCGCCGACCGCGCGGCGATCGAATTCCGCGGCTTTCCGCCCGAGACCCGCGACGAACTGAAGGCCGATCTCGGCGACCAGATCGCGGTGCAGGAAAGCGATTGGAATTGCGGCAACCCGATCACCCCAAACCATCAGCGCAAGCCGTTTGACGACGTACGCGTGCGACGCGCGCTGAGCCTGGCGATCGACCGTTGGGGCGGCGCGCCGGCGATGGCGAAAATCTCGGTGATGCACACGGTGGGCGGGGTCGCGTTCCCCGGCTCGCCGCTGGCGGCGACCAAGGACGAGCTCGAGCAGGTCGCCGGCTGGTGGCCCGATATCGAGAAATCGCGGGCCGAAGCGCGCCGCCTGCTCAAGGAAGCCGGACAGGAAAACCTGACCTTTGAGCTGCTCAACCGCAACGTCGACCAGCCCTACAAGTTCAATGGGCTGTGGGTCATCGACCAGTGGGCCAAGATCGGCGTCAAGGTGACCCAGCGCGTGCTGCAGACGGGGCCGTTTGACGAGGCCACGCGCAACGGCGATTTCGACGCCTTTGTCGATGGCGATTGCCAGACGATCGTCAACCCGCTGCTCGACGGCACAAAATTCCTGCCGGGGTCGGTTTCACCAGCGAATTACGGCCGTTACGAGGACCCGGACGAGGTCGCGATCTACGACAAGATGCTGCGCGAGACCGATTTTTCGAAGCAGCGGGCGCTGATGCGCGAGTTCGAGAAATACGTGCTCGACACCCAGGCGCACGAGATTTTCCTGCTGTGGCGCTACCGTATCGTGCCCTACCGCAGCTATGTCAAAGGCTGGAAGATCAGCCCGAGCCATTACGTCAACCAAGATCTGGCGACGATCTGGCTGGATAAATAGCAACCTCGATACGGCCGGGTGGCGTTAGAGTCGGCGGATCGGCGAGCGGAGCAATGTCATGGAATTAACTCCGGCCCAGACGGCGCAGTTCGAGCGCGACGGGTTTCTGATCTTCCCCGATCTGTTCAGCCCGGCCGAGGTCGCGGTGCTGCGCCAGGAGGTGACGCGGCTGTCGCGGCTCGAGGCCGAGGAGGTATTCCGCGAGCATACCGGCGGGGTCAAAAGCATCTTCCGGGTGCATGAGGAGGACGGCGCGACCCGCTCGGCGCCGTTTCGCGCGCTGGTGCGCACGCCGCGCGTGCTGCGCCCGGTGCAGCAGGTGCTGGGCGGTGACGCCTATATCTACCACACCAAGATCAACGCCAAGCCGGCGATCGAGGGCACGATCTGGATGTGGCACCAGGATTACAACGCCTGGAGCAAGGACGGCTGTCCGGCGCCCAACATGGCGACGTTCAACGTCATGCTCAACGACACGAGCGAGTTCGGCGGCGGGCTCTACATCATCCCCGGCAGCCACAAGCTCGGTCTCCTCCAATCGGTCTACGACACCTCGACCGGCTACAAGCTCTGGGTCATCCCGAAGGAGAAGATGATCGAGGTGATGCGCAACTCGCCGCCGCCGGTCGCGGTGACGGGGCGCGCCGGCGCCGGGGTGCTGTTCCATTGCAACGTGCTGCACGCTTCGGGCCATAATCTTTCGGCCGAGGATCGCTGGCACATCTACGTGTCGTGCAACGCGGTCGCCAACAAGCCGGTGCTCGGCCCCAATCCGCGACCGGATTGGGTCGTCTCACGCAACTGGTATCCGCTGCCGATCGAGGACGATGCGGGCGTTACCAAAGCCGCCTGATCGGCGCGGAGTGAATAGTGATGTATAGAACCTTGGTCGCGGGAGCGGCGCTTCTCGCGTCGCTAAGCGTATCGACATGGGCCGACGAGACGCCGAAGCGCGGTGGGATCCTGACCTATGTGATCCCCGCCGACACGCCGCCGAGCTTTGACGGGCATCGCGAAAATACCTTCGCGACGATTTTCGCGGCCGCGCCGTTCTACAGCCTTCTCATTCGCGCCAACCCGGACAACCCGTCGGATACGACGCAGTTCGTTTGCGATGTCTGCACGGAGATGCCGCAGCCGACCGATGGCGGGAAAACCTACGCCTTCACGATCCGCGGCGACGTGAAGTTTGCCGACGGGGCGATACTGACCGCCGATGACGTCGCGGCGAGCTGGAACGAGATCATCTTTCCGCCGGCCGGCGTCATCAGCTCGCAGCGCGGCTATTATTCAGGCCTTGTCGACAAGGTCGAAGCGACCGACGCGCACACCGTCGTCTTCCGCCTGAAATTCGCCACCGCGGCATTTCTGCCGGCGCTCGCCGACCCCTATACCTTCATCTACGAGAAGGCGGTCCTCGACGATCCCAGTCGCGGCCCGCATTGGTACGAAAAGAATATCGACGGGACAGGGCCTTTCCGGCTCAAGGATTACCAGGCCGGGCAATCGATCTCGGGCGAGCGCAACCCGGATTATTTCCGCCCCGGCCTGCCTTATCTCGACGGGTTTGTCGGCATCTTCGCCGACAAGCAGGCGACCCGCGTCGCGGCGATCAAGGGTGGGCGCGCCGATATCGAGTTTCGCGGCTTTCCGCCGGCGACGCGCGACGAGCTGCAGGCGGCGCTCGGCGACCAGCTCACGGTGCAGGAAAGCGACTGGAATTGCGGCGCGGTCATCACCCCGAACCACAAGAAGAAGCCGTTTGACGATGTGCGCGTGCGCCGCGCGCTGACCTTGGCGATCGATCGCTGGGGCAGCGCGCCGGCGTTGGCCAAGATCACGATCGAGAAGACCGTCGGCGGCGTCAGCTTCCCCGGCACGCCGCTCTCGGCGACCAAAGAGGAGCTGCAGCAACTTGCCGGCTATTGGCCCGACATCGAAAAGTCGCGCGATGAAGCGAGGCGCCTTCTCAAGGAGGCTGGCCAGGAAAACCTCAGCTTCGAGCTGCTCAACCGCGATGTCGATCAGCCCTACAAGTTCAACGCGCTATGGGCTATCGACCAATGGGCCAAGATCGGCGTCAAGGCGACTCAAAAGGTGCTGGCGACCGGCCCCTACACCGCGGCGATGGATTCCCGCGACTTCGACATCGCGCTCGACGGCGACTGCCAGACCGTCGTCAATCCACTGCTCGACGGCACGAAATACCTGCCGCAATCGGTGTCACCGTTCAATTTTGGCAATTACGATGACCCGCAAGAGATCGACATCTACGACCGGATGCTGCGCGAAACCGATTTCGCCAAACAACGCCAATTGATGCGCGAGTTCGAGAAGCGCGTGCTCGACACCGAGGCGCACGAAATCTTCCTACTGTGGCGCTACCGCATCGTGCCTTACCGCGCCTACGTCAAAGGCTGGAAGGTCAGTCCGAGCCATTACGTCAATCAGGACCTCGGCACGGTCTGGCTCGACAAATAGCAAGACCCCAACCCGCTCGCGTCGAGCCCCGAAGGACGCACGATGCCGATGCAGGGTCGCGATGGGCGTGCTAGCGTCCCCTCCCCACAAGGAGGGCCGCATGCCGCTGCTGAAACATCTCGCCAAGCTCGATATTCCCGGCGGCGGGCAGGTCGTTGCCGAGGGCGACCATGCCTATGTCGGCCATATGGGCCCGCCCGACGGCACGTCGATCATCGATGTCAGCGATCCGCGGCGGCCGCGCGTCACCGCGCGCATCGAGGTGCCGGCGTTCATGCACTCGCACAAGGTGCGGGTAAATGGCGACGTGATGATGGTCAACCAGGAGCTGTTCCGCGCCCGCAACCCGGAAAAGCCGGCGGATTGGGCGGGCGGGATCAAGCTTTACGACATCAAGGACAAGACCGCGCCGAAAGCGATCGGCCATTACAAATCGGGCGGGTCACACCGTTTCGATTCCGACGAGCGTTATGCCTATATCTCGTCCGAGGAAGAGGGGTATGTCGGCGACATCGTCGTGATCCTCGACTTGAAAGACCCGACGCGGCCCGAGGCGATCGGCAAGTGGCACATGCCGGGGCAGTGGACGGCCGGCGGCGAGACGCCGACATGGCCGGGCCGGCGGCATCGCTGCCATCACCCGCTGCGGCGCGGCAACCGGCTCTATACGAGTTATTGGCATGGCGGCTTTGTGATCCTCGACTGCGAGGATTTGACGAGCCCCAAATTCATCAGCGGTCTCGACTGGAGCCCGCCCTATCCCTGCCCGACGCATACTGTGCTGCCGATCCCGCACGAGCTGAAAGGGCGCAAGGTTGCCGTCGTGACCGACGAGGAAGTCTCCGACCGGCTGACCCCGTCACCCAACGCCTTTATGTGGATCGTCGACATTACCGACGAGGCGCACCCGGTGCCGATCTCGACCTGGGCGGTGCCGCATGACGAGCCCTTCGACCCGCTGTGCTGGTACGGCGCGCACCAGCCGCAGGAGACGGTCGATGGCGGCAATGTCATCCTCGTCACCTGGTTTGGCGGCGGGTTGCGCGCGGTCGACATCTCCGACCCGTATCGGCCGGAAGAGGTCGATAGCTTTATGCCGACCCCGGGCGCCGGTCAGACCATCGTCCAGTCGAACGATATCTTCGTCGACAAGAGCCGCGGACTTGTATTCCTGATCGACCGGCTGAACGGGCTCGACATCCTCGAATACGGCGGGTAAGTCGCCGCGCGGGATTTCGGTGTCTGCGCTGCGCTGGCCTGACCCGCACGGCGACGAATTTCCTGAAATAGATCGAATTGCGGGAGTTTGGGCCGCCTTTACTTAGTATTGCGGTTGCCACGACCAAGCTGAGGTCGAATACTCCAGTTGCAATCGACCTTGTGCAGGCGTCGAGAAATGGCGACCCATTGGTCTGCACCCGAGCATCATATCGGCGGCGAGCCAAAACGGCTAAAGTTCCATTTCATCCGATTTTTGACCTCGCCGCATTGCCGCGATCTCCTGCTAATCGCCATTGCCTCCGTCATAATCTTTTTAGCCATCATCAGCATCGGCATCGGGTTGAGCGCTGATGGCAGTGCGCTTGCGACAAATGCGCCAGAACTCCTTATCGCCCTGTTAGGTGTGGTGGCAGGCGTCGCCGGCTGGGCGTTTCAGGCGGCGAACACCCGATTTGGTGTGGTCGATCTTTTCGCCGCGGAAATCGCAACGCTATGCCGCGTCGCGGCGGTCGCCGACTTCATGCCGAATTATGTCCGCCGTTATTATCTGCACGGACAATTTCCGCCCGCCCCCGCCATGAGCGACTACATGGTGGTCTTCAATAACAACGCTAAAGACCTGGAAATCCTCGACGGCGACGTGGTCCGGTTCGTGACCCAGTTCTATGTTTATATGAAGGCGTTGAGAGATATGCTGTCGCGCGGCGGGCTACCGGATGAGCAAGGACGCAATCCTGGCGCCATCGCGCTAATCTACAATGCGTTTTTGGCGTTTGAAAGCGCTCGCCAAGCTGTCACCGTTCTGATGGAAGAAGGCCCCGAGCGCACCGAATACGCCCTCACCGCGATGGTTTGCGAACTTCCCGCCTATCTGCTGCTGCTCGCCGAGATTCGGCAACCCGACGATTTACGGACCCAGCGCGTCGCCGCGCGACAACGCCGCTACGAGCGCCTGATCCCGGAAATCGAGGCGGACATTCCCAATATGCGCCGCGCCAGCCGAGAGATTGCGACCCAGATCGTCAATCTATGGCGCGACAGCATCGACACAAACGGAAGGGTCGCACTGCCAGAGCGACTAAAACCGCACCCTCCCGAATAGACGTCGCCATTACCGTGTTGCCTTGGTATTACGCGCCGACGCGGTAAGCTGTCGGCATGTCAGAACTCGATACGTTGATTGGATTGCTCGCGAAGCTACCGGGATTGGGGCCGCGTTCGGCGCGCCGCGCCGCGCTGCACCTGATCAAGCGGCGGGAAAGCGTCATGGAGCCGCTGGCGGTGGCGCTCAAGGACGCCGCGGCCGCGATCCGGCCGTGCCACATTTGCGGCAATCTGGACACGACCGAGCCGTGCACGATCTGCCGCGATCCGCGCCGCGATTCGAGCGCGATCTGCGTCGTCGAGGATCTGAGCGATCTATGGGCGCTAGAACGTACCGCGGCGTTCCGCGGCCGTTACCATGTGCTCGGCGGCACGCTGTCGGCGTTGGACGGGGTCGGGCCGGAGGACCTCAATATCGGCAAGCTGATCGCGCGGCTCGGGCCCGGCATGGAGCTGATCCTCGCCCTGAACGCCACGGTCGACGGGCAGACGACCGGGCATTACATCGCCGACCGCGCCGCGGCGACCGGCGTCACTGTGTCGCGCATCGCGCAAGGCGTACCGATCGGCGGCGAGCTCGATTATCTTGATGAAGGCACGCTGACCGCGGCGCTCAAGGCTCGCCGCGCACTCTAGTAATCCTAAATCGCCCAGAAGTAGTACCAGTAGTTCGGAGTAGTTCAGTAGTACCCATGTTGATCCTTTCGTTGCACGCCGCGAAGCATGACAGTGCGGCAGCCCTCTTCCGTGACTATGAGTTGCTTGCGGCGGTCCAGCAGGAGCGCATGACGCGGCGCAAGGGCGACGGCGGCCTGCCGCTGGCCGCGCTCGACGAGGTGCTGGCGATCGCCGGGGTCGAGCGCCGCGACATCGACGCGCTGGTGCTGACGCGCGCACATTACCCAGTGCGCTTTTTCAGCAGGCTGGGGCCGTACAAATATCTCGAAGACCGTGTCAACCGGTCACTCGGCAAGGAGCGCAACAAGGACGTCGTGCTAGAAATGATCCGGCGCGGCGCGGCAGACGCGCACGAAGTCTTCGACGGCGAACGCATGCTGGACCATCTCGGGCTGCGCGCCGGCATCCCGGTGTTCTTCAGCAACCACCATCTGGCGCATGCGCTGTCGGCGTTGTTTCACACCGACTGGGACGATGCGCTGGTCTATACGGCCGATGGCTGCGGCGACAACGTCCATTACAGCCACCGCATCTTGCGCGACGGAAAGCTGACCTGCCTGTTCGGTGACGACCGCTGGCTTCAGCTCGAGCGGCGGGTCGACAGCCTGGGCCTCGCCTATGGCTTTGCGACCCAGGCGCTCGGTTACCGAATGAACCGGCACGAGGGCAAGCTGACCGGTCTCGCCGGGTTCGGCCGGCCCTCGGTCGCCGGCGAGATTGCGCGCCACTTCGCGGTCGATGCCGAGGGGCTGGTCAATAGCGATTTCGCCTCGGACGGCGCGATGCGTGAGTCACTCATCGCGCTCGCCAAGACCTGCGAACCGGCGGATATGGCCGCATCGATCCAGCGAGTGCTGGAAGATGTCGTCGGCGAGTCAGTCAAAAGCCTGTTGCGGCGGCATGGCGTGCGGCACCTCGCTCTGGCGGGCGGTGTATTCGCCAATGTCCGGCTCAATCGCCTGCTGTGCGAGGAGACCGGCGTCGACGAGATTTTCATCTTTCCCGCGATGGGCGACGAGGGGCTGACGATCGGCGGGGCGCTGCAGATGCTGCTGGAGCGCGACGGCCTCGAGGCGTGGCTGGCGCGGCGGCGGCGCCTCACGAATGTCTATTGGGGCCGCGACTACAGCGAGGCGATCGACCAGCGGCTCGCTTCTCACCCGGCGGTGCGCGCCGAAGCCGGCGAACCGGTGGCCAAGACCGTCGAACTGCTGCGCGAGGGCCTTGTCGGCGCGATCTATGAGGGCCGCATGGAATTCGGCCCACGCGCGCTGGGTGCACGCTCGATCCTCGCTTCGCCCGCCGATGCCACGGTCAATGCGCGGCTCAACGCGCGCCTCGCCCGCACCGAATTCATGCCGTTCGCGCCTTATGTGCTGGCAGAAGACGCGGCGCGCGTCTTCGAGGCGACCTCCGCCAACCGCTACGCCTGCCGTTTCATGACCATCACGACAGCGGTGCGGCCGGAATGGGCCGAGCGTGTGCCGGCGGTCGTTCATGTCGACGGCACGGCGCGACCGCAGATCATCGATCCCGCGGCAAACCCGCTCTATGCTCGCATCCTGGCGGATTTCAAGGCGGCGACCGGGCTGCCGGTGCTGGTCAACACCAGCTTCAACGTGCATGAGGAGCCGATCGTCAATACGCCCGACGAATGCCTCAGGGCGCTGCTCGACGACCGCATCGACTTCGTCGTCACCCGGAACGGGGTCTACCGGCGAAATTGAGGTAGCGATCCGCCCGGTTTTTCGCGAATCGCTTAAGCGGCAGCAATTATCGGCGGGCTCGATGATTGCGACGGCGACGGGCTGAGCGCGGCACTGAAAGCCAGACGCGCGGCGTGCCAATTTTGCAGTTGCTTATCCGGCGAGCGTCATGGTTTCAGGACATTCCTGCAGCCAAACTCAAGGATGAGTCATGACCAATTCTGTCCGCGCCGTTTTGGGTGCGATCGCCGTCGCCGCACTATTCGCGGTGTCGCCGGCGCACCATGCGGCCGCGAGCGATTTCATCGACGCCTGCGTCAAGGGCAGCGGCCTTTTCGACGATGCCGGGTGCAAGTGCCTGGAGGGCAAGGTGACGGACGCCAGCGACAAGGCGGCACTGCTCGCCTACTTCAAAATCCAGGCTGACGCGATGAACGGCAAGACCCCGTCGAGCTCGGACGCGACCTCCACGGCGATGTCGAAGGGCACCGAGCTGATGAGCAAATACTCGACCGAGTGCGTGAAATAAGCGCGAAAAAGGCGGGCGAAAGCCCGCCTTTTCTTTTTGAGCGCTGGCGAACCGCCAGCTCCATTCGCCCGTAATGGCTGTCGATGCAACCAGAGGGGCAACGAACATCATGAAAAATCGACTGAACGCATTGGCAGGGGTGATGGGTGTTGCCGCGTTGCTTGCGCTAACGCCACTCCAACACGCGGCGGCCAACGACTTTACCGACGCCTGCAACGGCGTGGGCAACGGCATGTTTCAGCCGAAAGACTGTACGTGCTTTGACGGCAAGGTCACCGACAGCGGCGACCGCGCCACGCTGATGAGCTATTTCAAAACGATGGGCGCTATCAGCAAAGGCCAGCAGGCGGATATGACCGGCGACGCCGCGACGGCAATGCAGAAGGCGTCCAGCGAGCTGCTGCCGAAATACGTCGCCGAGTGCACGAAATAGTCACGGACGGTCGGGTCAACCTAACGTTTTCTTATGCCGCGCGGCGGCTGCGAACGCGTGTCCTACCCGATTCCTCTTCCTCGAAAAGGTCGGCAAGGCGTTCGAGCATGACGCCGCCAAGCTGCTCGGCATCGACGATAGTGACCGCGCGACGGTAGTAGCGCGTCACGTCGTGGCCGATGCCGATCGCGGTCAATTCGACCTCGCCGGTGCGCTCGATGTCGCGGATCACCTCGCGCAGATGCTTTTCGAGGTAGTTGCCGGGGTTGACGGACAGCGTCGAATCATCGACCGGCGCACCGTCCGAGATCACCATCAGGATCTTGCGCTCCTCGGTGCGAGTGAGCAGCCGGTTATGCGCCCAGGCGAGCGCCTCGCCGTCGATATTCTCCTTGAGGATGCCTTCGCGCAGCATCAGGCCAAGGCTGCGGCGGGCGCGCCGCCACGGCGCGTCGGCCGGCTTGTAGATGATGTGGCGCAAATCGTTAAGCCGGCCGGGGTTCGGCGGCTTGCCGGCGGCGATCCAGCGCTCGCGCGCCTGGCCGCCTTTCCATGCGCGCGTCGTAAAGCCAAGGATCTCGACCTTGACCGCGCAGCGCTCGAGGGTGCGCGCCAGAATATCGGCGCTCATCGCTGCGACGGTGATCGGCCGACCGCGCATCGAGCCCGAATTGTCGATCAGCAGCGTCACGACGGTGTCGCGGAAATCGGTTTCCCGCTCGCGTTTGTAGGAGAGCGGCAGCACGGGGTTAGTCACGACGCGGGAGAGCCGCGCCGCGTCGAGAATGCCCTCGTCGAGATCGAATTCCCACGCACGCGTCTGGCGCGCCAGGAGGCGGCGCTGCAGCCGGTTGGCGAGTCGGGCGATGACGCTCTGGAGATGCTGCAACTGCTGGTCCAACAGATGACGCAGGCGGCCGAGCTCGTCGGAATCGCAGAGTTTGTCGGCCTCGACGACCTCGTCGGACACCGTGCTGAAGGCGCGATAGATCGCGTTCTCGTCGGCGCGACCGCGCGGCATCTGGCCCGGACGGCCGGGACGGCCCGGATCGTCGTCGCTGGCGCCCGGCATCATCTCGCCGTCGGTGTCGGCGTCGCCGTCCTGTTCGGAGTCTTCAGCGGTGCCTTCGGCCGGCGCGCCCTCCATCGAAGGCTGCGCCCCGGCAGTAGCGCTTTCGCCGCTGTCGGTCTGGTTTTCGCCGTCGGCCTCGTCGCCCTGGCTCTGCTGATCGTCCGCCGACTCCTCAAGCTCGCCGAGATCGAGGTCGAGATCCTGGATCAGCCGGCGCGTCATGCGCGCATAGGCGTCCTGGTCGTTGATGACCTTGTCGAGCTCGTGTAGGTCCTTGGCGATCTTGTCCTGCAGCCAGGGCCGCCAGAGATCGACGACCTTTTTCGCGGCGGGCGGCGGCGGCTCGTTGGTCAATGCCTCGCGGGTCAGGAGACGCACCGCCTCGGCCATCGTCCCCTCGGTGCGTTCGGTGACACGCTCGAAGCCTTGGCGGCGGTATTGCTCGTCGAGCAGCGCCGACAGGTTGGTGCCGACCCCGACCATACGCCGGGTGCCGAGCGCCTCAACCCGCGCCTGCTCCAGCGCCTCGAAAATCGAGCGCGCCAACGGCCCGCCGGGCAGACGCTTCGAATGCACCGAATCGTCGTGATAGCGCACCCTCAACGCCAGGCTGTCCGCCGCGCCGCGGAGCTGCGCGACCTCATCGGGCGGCAAGTCGCGCGCGGGGTTGGGCAGCTTGACCCGCCGGCCCGACAGACCCGCTGGCTCCGGCCCAAAGGTGACGTTGACCTCGTCGTCCTCGGCGATCGCCCGCAACGTCGTCGCGGTCGCCCGCTTGAAGATTTCAATCGGCGAAAAATCCTGCGCCATCGGCCTGGGCGTCTCCTACATCCGTCTAAACGGCCCTTGGGGCTACATCAGCGTCGCGTTGATGCCGGTCTCGGGCAAGTCGGTGCCAAAGCAGCGCTGATAGTATTCCGCCACGGCCGGCCGCTCGGTTTCGTCGCACTTGTTGAGGAACGTGAGCCGGAAGGCGAACGCGACATCGTTGAAGATGCGCGCATTTTCGGCCCAGGTCATCACCGTGCGCGGTGACATCACGGTCGAGATGTCGCCGTTGATGAAGCCGTTGCGGGTCAGGTCGGCGAGCGCGACCATCGCGCTGATCCGGCGCTTGCCTTCCTCGTTGTCGTAGGTCGGCACCTTCGACAACACGATGTCGCATTCCGCGTCATGCGGCAGGTAATTCAGCGTCGCGACGATGCTCCAGCGGTCCATCTGGCCCTGGTTGATCTGCTGCGTGCCGTGATAGAGGCCGGTCGTGTCGCCGAGGCCGACGGTGTTCGCGGTCGAGAACAGCCGGAAGCCCTTATGCGGGCGGATGACGCGGTTCTGGTCGAGCAGGGTCAGCTTGCCTTCGACCTCGAGCACGCGCTGGATCACGAACATCACGTCCGGCCGGCCGGCATCGTACTCGTCAAAGCACAGCGCCACCGGGTGCTGCAGCGCCCAGGGCAGGATGCCTTCGCGGAACTCGGTGACCTGCTTGTTGTCCTTGAGGACGATCGCATCCTTGCCGATCAGGTCGATACGGCTGATATGGCTGTCGAGATTGACGCGGATGCACGGCCAGTTGAGGCGCGAGGCGACCTGCTCGACATGGGTCGATTTGCCGGTGCCGTGATAACCGCAGATCATCACACGGCGGTTGAAGGCAAAACCCGCGAGGATCGCCAGCGTCGTGTCGTGATCGAAGCGATAGGCCTCGTCGTGATCGGGGACATGCTCGCTCGGCTGGCTGAAGGCCGGGACTTCGAGATCGCTGTCGATGCCGAAAGTCTGACGCACGGACACCTTGATGTCGGGCATTCCGGTAGGCGTGACCGGGAGTTCCGCCTGTTCTACGGTTGGCATTCTCAGAGGACTTTCTAGGGTTGATACGTGGTTCGGTTGAGCGAAGATTCCTGCTGAAGGGTCAAGCGAAGTAGCTGGCTTTCAGGGTGGTGTAGGCCTGATTGATGATCTTCAGCTTTTCCTCCGCTTCCTTATCGCCGCCATGGGCGTCGGGATGGTGCATTTTTACCAGCACCTTGTAACGCGCTTTAAGAGTGGACTGGGTGAAGGGCGCGTCCATATCGAACACCGCCAGCGCCTGCTCGCGGGCCGAGGCGACACGCGCCGAGGCGTCCCCGCCGGGCGTGCGCGCGCGGCGCTGCTGCCCCGCCGCGCCGCCGCCATTCTCGCGATAGACGCCGAAATGATCGCGCACCCGCGCCTCATAGGCTGGGCCGTGGCGCTGTCCCAATTTCCAAGTCGGGCGCTGCCAGGTCGTGTCGCGGCGGATTTCGGCCTCAATCTCGGCCTCGTTCATTCCGGCGTAGTAATTCCACGCGGAATTGTAAGCGCGGACATGGTCGAGGCAAAACCAGAAGTAATGGTCGAGCTCGATCCGCGAGCGCGGCGCGCGATAGTCGCCGCCGCATTCGCAGCCCGGATGATCGCACAGCCGGGCCGGCGGCGCGGGCTCCGCGATTTGCACCGGTTCGAACACGACGCGTCTCATGGGTTCAGTATGGGTAGCTTGCCGCGATGTGACAAGGATTCGCGGCGGGTCGCTGGAATGCACGAAGCGCGCAGGTTTTAGAGCGCCAGCTTGAACCCGGCGTGGCTCGCGACAAAGCCGAGCCGCTCGTAGAAACGATGCGCATCGGCGCGCGAATTGTCGCTGGTCAGCTGCACAATGCCGCAGCCGGCGGCGCGCGACGCCTCGATCGCGTGGCGGATCAGGTGCTCGCCGATCCGCAGCCCGCGACGGGCGGCCGAGACACGGACGCCCTCGATCAACCCACGTTTCGCCGCATGCCGTGACAGGCCAGGGATCAGCGTCAGCTGTAGGCAACCGACCACCTCCTTTGCCGTTGGGCCGGCGCGCTCCGCGACCAGTATTTCGTTGCCGCCTTGCGCGGTCATATCGTCAAAAGCGTGCAGATAAGGAGCGAGGTCCGACGGGTCCTCGCGCATCGCGCCGAGCGGGTCGTCGGCGAGGAGCGTCACGATAGCCGGGACGTCGGCGCGGGTGGCGGTGCGGATGGTGACTTCTTCAGGCTGCATGGGCGTTCAGCGTCCTTCGAGACAGCCGCTTCGCGGCTTCCTCAGGATGACGAAGAATTGCTGATGGCATCAAGAAAACCGTCATCCTGAGGAGCGCCCAAGGCTATCGACCGAGGCGCGTCTCAAAGGACGCGACGGCGGATGAAAAAAGCCGACCCGTGTCGCCACGGGCCGGCTGTCGTTTTTGTCGCTGGTAGGCTGGGCTTAGAAGTCCATCCCGCCCATGCCGCCGCCCGGCGGCATCGCCGGCATGGCGCCCTTGGGCTCCGGCTTCTCGGCGACCATCGCTTCGGTGGTGATGAGCAAGCCGGCAATCGAGGCGGCATCTTGCAGCGCATGCCGCACGACCTTGGTCGGATCGATGATGCCGGCCTTGATCATGTCGGTGAACTCGCCCTTCTGCGCGTCATAGCCGTAGGTCGTGTTCTTGCTCTCCATGAGCTTGCCGACGACGATCGACCCGTCGCTGCCCGAATTCTCGACGATCTGCCGCACCGGCGCCTGCAGCGCGCGGCGGACGATGTCGATGCCGACCTTCTGGTCGTTATTGCTCGGGGTCAGGCTGTCAAGCGCCTTCGAGGCATAGAGCAGGGCCGCGCCGCCACCGGCGACGACGCCTTCCTCAACCGCGGCGCGGGTCGCGTGCATCGCGTCGTCGACGCGATCCTTGCGCTCCTTCACCTCGACCTCGGTCGAACCACCGACGCGGATCACGGCAACGCCACCGGCGAGCTTGGCCAGCCGCTCCTGCAGCTTTTCGCGGTCGTAGTCGGAGGTGGTCTCCTCGATCTGCTGCCGGATTTGCGTGCAGCGGCCTTCGATGTCGGCCTTCTTGCCGGCGCCGTCGATGATCGTGGTGTTCTCCTTCTCGATGCGCAGCTTCTTCGACTGGCCGAGCATGTCGAGCGTCACGTTCTCGAGCTTGATGCCGAGGTCTTCGCTGATCACCTGACCGCCGGTCAGGATCGCGATGTCCTCGAGCATCGCCTTGCGGCGATCGCCGAAGCCCGGTGCCTTGACCGCGGCGACCTTGAGCCCGCCGCGCAGCTTGTTGACGACCAGCGTCGCCAGCGCCTCACCCTCGACGTCCTCGGCGATGATCAGCAGCGGACGGCTCGATTGCACGACCGACTCGAGCACCGGCAGCATCGCCTGCAGCCCCGAGAGCTTCTTCTCGTGGATCAGGATGTAGACGTTGTCGAGCTCGGCCAGCATCTTTTCGGCATTGGTGACGAAATACGGCGAGAGATAGCCGCGGTCGAACTGCATGCCCTCGACGACGTCGAGCTCGGTCTCGAGGCTCTTCGCCTCCTCGACCGTGATCACGCCCTCGTTGCCGACCTTCTGCATCGCCTCGGCGATCTTGTCGCCGGTGTCGCGGTCGCCATTGGCGGCGATCGTGCCGACCTGGGCGATCTCTTCGTTGGTCGAGATCTTCTTCGACTGCGACTTCAGATTGGCGACGACCGCATCGACGGCGATGTCGACGCCGCGCTTCAGATCCATCGGGTTCATGCCGGCGGCGACGGCCTTGGCGCCTTCCTTGACGATCGACTGCGCCAGCACGGTCGCCGTGGTGGTGCCGTCACCGGCCTGGTCGTTGGTCTTCGAGGCGACCTCGCGGACCATTTGCGCGCCCATGTTCTCGAACTTG
>Ga0210398_10000986_pt1 | contig 30698 bp, 25 predicted proteins | sample IncBWC4OmetaG_FD_161047 | JGI IMG/M metagenome (GOLD analysis project Ga0210398, IMG submission 161047) | Forest soil microbial communities from Barre Woods Harvard Forest LTER site, Petersham, Massachusetts, United States - Inc-BW-C-4-O | ecosystem: Environmental > Terrestrial > Soil >... | reverse complement strand
CCGGCCACCGGGGCACCGGTCTCGGTGTCGAATACCCGTTCGAGTTCCGCCAGGCCTTCTTTGCCTTGTCCGGCGCCGATCTCCGAGATCGCCATACGCGTCTCGATCGTCGGGTTATGGGGGTCGATCGCGGCCGCCTTGTTAAATTCCTGAAGCGCCAGTTCGGGCTTGCCGCTGGCCATGTAGGCGTTGCCGAGCAGGGTCAGGGTCTCCGCATCGGCTCCGGGCTTGGCGGCGACCGGCTCTAAATAGCTGATCGCGCGCCCCGGAGCGCGCTGGCGCAAGGCCGCCGCCGCGGCGAGGCGCACCGCCCGGCGGTCGCCCGGAGCCACCGCCAGGTACCTGCCAGGATCGTTTCGGCCTGGGCGTATTCCCCAAGCGCGAATTTGGTCGCGCCCTGCAGGTAATACCCGGCCGGATAACGCGAGAACATTGGCGACAAGCGATCAAACAGTCGGTCGGCAGCAGCGTATTGCTGCTGTTTGGCGTCTTCGAGGCCGCGCAGGTAATTGCCCATGAAGATGTCGGGATTGGCTTTAAGAATCGGGTCGAGATCCTCGTCGGCGGCCTTGTATTTGCCCTCGGCGATGTTGAGGCTGGCGCGGCTCAGGAGCACCGCGACATTCTTTGGGTCGATCTTGAGAGCCGCGTCGAAATCGTTCATCGCGGCCTGCGTATCCCCTCGGGAGCGCGCCAATTCCCCCTTCACTTGCAGTGCCTCGCCCGAGCGCGGATCGGAAGACAGCACGGCGTCGAGCAGCTTGTTCGCGTCGGCCGGTTTGCTGACCGCCAGCAGCCGCGCCATGGCGATCTTTGGCGCCGCCGCATTCGGATCGAGCCTGATTGCGTCCTGCATCAGGGTTTGGGCTTTGGCGTTGTCGCGCAGACCTGCCGCCGCCATGCCGAGCGCCCAGCGCACCTGACTTTCCAGAGCGGCGGGGCGGTTGCCGGGCTGGACCAGGTCGGCAAGATCGGTGAACTTGCCCTGGCGCAGCAAAGCCTGATCGAGAACCGGCAGGTAGTCGGCCTCGGCGCCATTGTGCTCGCGCGCCGCGCGCGCCTCACGCTCGGCCGAAACCGGATCGCCGAGCTGCAGGTAGACGCGGGCGAGGCGGGAGCGCAGCTTTGCATCGTCCGGCGCGTCGCGCACCGCGTTTTGCAGCTCGATCGCGGCGGCCCGCAAATTGCCGCTGGCGATGTCCTGGTCGGCCTCTTTTACCGCAGCGGACGGATCGGCGGCATCGGCCATGGGAGCGGCGGCGATCAGCGCCGCTATGCCAAACGCTGCGCAAAAACCCGAAAAACGGCGGCGCGCCTGAGGCATTGTCAATCCCTTCTTCCCTGCCCGGCGTTCACCCGTCGACGCCGAGCTGGTGCTGCTGCATCAAATCGTAAAGTGTGGGCCGGCTGATCCCGAGCAATTTGGCCGCTTTCGACAGGTTCGCGCCGGCCTGGGTCAACGCCAGCTGGATGACCTCGCGCTCGGCGCGCGCGCGGGCGGCGCGAATATCGAGCGATTTGCCTTCGTCCTCGCCAGCCGCGAGGTCGAGGTCCGCAGCGGAGACCAGTGGCCCCTCGGTCATCACCACGGCGCGCTTTACCCTGTTCTCGAGCTCGCGCACATTGCCGGGCCACGAATAATCCCTGATCGCAGCGAGTGCGGAACCAGCCAGGCCGCGCGCGGTGCGACCATATTCCGCGGCGAAGCGCCGCAAAAAAAAGCTGGCAAGCACGATCGCGTCCGCCGGCCGGTCGCGCAGCGCCGGAACCCGCACCGTCACCTCGTTGAGTCGATAGTACAAATCTTCGCGAAAGCGCCCCTCGGCCATCATCCGGTCGAGGTCCTGATTGGTGGCGCAGACGATCCGTACATCGACCTGAACCGGGCGGCGCCCGCCGATCCGCTCGACGATCTGGTCCTGCAAAAAGCGCAGCAATTTGACCTGCATCGGCAGCGGCACGTCGCCGATCTCATCGAGAAACAGCGTGCCTTGATGAGCGCCTTCGATCCGTCCGATGTTTTGTCTAAGAGCACCGGTGAATGCGCCCTTTTCATGGCCGAACAGCTCGCTTTCGAGCAATGTCTCGGGAATTGCCGCACAATTGATCGGGACAAAGGGGCCGTTCGCCCGCGGGCTGAGCTTATGGATCGCGTGGGCGAGCAGTTCCTTGCCGGTGCCGCTTTCACCGAGCAACAGAACCGCCACATCCGTCGGCGACAGCTTTTCGATGTTGCGCAGCACCCGCAGCATCTCCGGACTGGTGGCGATGATGCCGTCGACCGGCGAGCCGGTCGCGGCGTCGGTCAGCCGGCGGTTCTCGGCCTCGAGATCGAACATCTGCTCGGCGCGGCCGACGATCATCCGCAGAACCTCGATGTCGATCGGCTTCTGATAGAAATCGTAGGCGCCGAGCGCGATCGCGCGCAGAGCGTGCTCGCGGGTTTCGTTGCCGGTAGCGATGATCACCTTGGTTGCGGGGGCCAGTTCGCGGATTTCGGACAATGTCGCCAAGCCCTCCGACGCGCCGTCGGGATCCGGCGGCAGGCCAAGATCGAGGATCGCAACCGGCACCGGATGCCCGCGCAATAGCGCGATCGCTTCGTGACGGTTGGCGGCGGCTTGCACCTTGTGCTCGGAGAATGCCCAGCGCAGCTGCCGCAAGAGTCCGCTGTCGTCGTCGACGATCAGCAGCGACTTGGCGGCGGCGGGCGTCGTGACGTTCATGCCGCAGCAGAGGGTCTGGCCGGCTCGCGGTTCTCGACGAGCGGCAGAATGATGCGCATTGTCGTACCCGCCCCTGGCCGCGAGATCACCTCGAGGTCGCCCCCCGCCGTGCGGATCAGCTCGCGGGTCTGAAACGCGCCGATGCCGTAGCCGCCCGATTTCGTCGACCGGAACGGCAGAAACAACTCGTTGCGGATAAAGGCCTCGTCCATGCCGATGCCGCGATCGACGACGTCGATCAGAAACCGCCCCGAGCTGCGGCGAGTGCGAACGACGACGCGATCGCCCGCCGCCGACGCGTCGAGTGCGTTTTGCACGAGATGGGTGAGCGCCGAGCGCAGCCTGTCCGCGGCGAGAGCCACACTGCACCCCTCGGCATCGCTGTCGGTTTCCGCCGCGACCGAGAATTCCGCCGCCACCGCGGCGACAATCGCGGCGGGGTCAACGGGATGCGGCGCCGCCGCGCCGTCGGCCTTGAGTTGGCTCAGCAGGTGGTTCATCCGCGCCACCGAATCCTCGACCGTCTTGAGCATGTCGCGTTGAAACTCGGGGTTGTCGATATAGCGCCGCGCATTGGTCACGATCAGGCCAAGCTGGCTGGCGAGGTTCTTGATGTCGTGCACGACGAACGCAAAGCGTTTGCTGTATTCGGTCAACAGTTCGGAATCGCGCAGGCCTTTGGTCGAACGCTCTTCGGCGAGATAGCTGGCGGCTTGGCGGCCGGCGGCGCGCAGCAGGTCGAAAGCCTCCCACTCGAGCGCCACCGGATGCGTCGGCCGATCGAGCACGACGAAGCCAACGATTTCATGACGGTGCGACAACGGCACCGCCAGCCAGGCCCGTGGCGAGGCGAAGCCCCAGCCTTCGCTCGCCGGGTCGCTCGGACATTCCTGGATCCACCCGCCGTCGCGGAACCCGGCGAGAAACAAATCGTCGATCGTCACGGTGGCCCCATGTTCGCTCCGCGCGCGCCACGCTGCGGTGGGGCGGTACCCGACCCCGGGACTCGCCGACCACAGCATCCCGGCTGGGCTGTCGACGAATTCGGCAAGCGCGCGGATGATCCTTACTTGCAATTCCTCCGCCTGCCGGGGTTCGGAAACGAGATCGATGAATTTGAGCCATTCGATGCGATAATCGTAGCGATGGGTGAAGAAATTCTTGGAGATCAGAGATTTGAGCCGCTGCCGGAAGCTTCCGGAAGAAAGCACCGTGGCCAGCACGACGATGCTGCCGAACAACATCGCCAATTGCAGAACGAGCCCCCAAGCGCCGCCGAACCCGCGCAGCAGCATGGCGACGACGGCGACCGCCAGCAGAAAGCAGCCGCTGGCCAACAGGGTCGCCGTATGCAGCACCACTTGGCGAGACACATGGATGTCGACCCGCCATTCGCGATTGCGCGCCATCGCCAGCGCCAATAGCGGCGCCATAAAGGCCGCGGCGATGGCGCGGCCGAGCGCCAAACCCGGATCGACACGGCCGAGGGTGATAAAAGCGTCCGAGAACAAAAAAAGCTCATAGGCAAAGAGCAAGCCCAGAGCCAGACAGACCGGCCAAACATGCCAGCGCCGCAGCGGATCGGTGTTGCGCCACAGGTTTTCAACCGTCAGCAGGCCCAAGACGCCAAAGCCGATGCGCATCAGCACCTGCGCGTAAACCTCCCAGGCGCCAAAGCCGACGAGCAGAACGCAAACATCGACCGCGACGGCGACGCTGCAGAAGAGCGCCGACGCCGCAAGGTAGCGCCGGCCGAGCGCCGCGCCGTCGCTTGCCCCGGCCGCGACCAGCGAAACCGCGAACATCAGCCAAGCCGACAGCCGGACACTGTCGAGCACGCCCAAGACAGCGACCGGGACCAATCCCGACGACGCCGTGGCCCCGGCCCATACCGCCGAAGCCAGACAGCAGCCGATAATCGCGGTGCCGGTCCGGCTCGTCCGCCCGCGCAATATCATCAGGCCGATGATCAGGATGAACGCCAGCGCGCATCCCGAATAGACCGTTTCGACGACGATCCTGGCCAGCGTCGTTATCCTATCTTGCCCCGTGATTCCAAAAAATCACCCGGGCAGTCTGAAGAAGAATTACAAAATCGAGAAAGATACTGCGGTTTTTGACATAATAGAGATCGTACGAAAGCTTGCATCGTGCGTCCTCTATCGAGGCGCCGTAAGGGTAGTTGATCTGCGCCCAGCCGGTAATACCCGGCCGCACCCAGTGCCGCTCGTGATAATAGGGAATGACCGCGGCAAGGTTGGCGACGAAATGGGGGCGCTCCGGGCGCGGACCGACAAAGCTCATATCGCCGCGCAGCACGTTCAGAATTTGCGTCAGTTCGTCGATCCGCAGCTTGCGGATGACGGCGCCGACGCGGGTGACGCGCGGATCGCCTTTGGCGGCCCATTGCGGACCGCTTTCCCGTTCGGCATCGGCCTGCATGCTGCGGAATTTGAGGATCGTGAACATACGGCCGCGATAGCCGACGCGTTCCTGGCGATAAAGGATCGGCCCTGGGCTGTCGAGTTTGATCAAGCAGGCGGTGACCAGCAGCAGCGGCGCCGAAAACACCAGAAGCAAAAGACTGACGACGATGTCGAAAGCGCGCTTCAGCAATTCGTCAAAGAGGCCGCAGCGAAAGCCGTCGGAATAGAACAGCCAGCTCGGCCGCAGCGCCTCGAGATCGACCGTCCGCGTCTCGCGCTCCCAAAAATCGAGGAATTCGGTGACGCGGATTCCGGCGAGCTTGCAATGCAGCAGCTGGCGCACCGGCAGGCCGCGCCGGTCGTCGGTGGCGACGATGATCTCGCTGGCCCCGAGCTGACAGCCGAGATCGGCGAGCGCGTCGGCCCCGGCCTCCGGCCAGTCGACGGCGTTGGCGCTGCTGACAGCACCACGCTCGCCCGGCATTCGGATAAACGAGACCGGGACGAAATGTTGGTTTGCCCCGTTTTTGACCAGGTCGGCGATACGCGCCGCCTGGGTGCCGTTGCCGAGGACGGCGATGCGCCGTTTCAGCAAGCCGCGGCCGAGGGTGATCAGAAAAGCGCCGCGGGTCAGCGAAATGCAGGCGAGCCAGATCAACGTCGCCTTCAGCGGCAGGTTGCTGTTATCGGGCAGATGCTGAAGCCCCGCTCGCTAATAAGTCGCCGAGGCCAGCACCAGCATCAGCACGAGCACGAAGGCGACGGCGATCTTGCTGAGCAGCGAGCGGAAATCGACAAAGCTCTGTTCGCCGTAGAGACCGACCGAGACCATGGTCGCGACCGCGGCCACCGACAAGCCCGCGGCAAGCTGGGCCGGGAGGCGCGTGACGCCAAATACCAGCGGGGTAGTCCCCCCCGACTGAGACAGCATCTGGTAAAATGCGCCAGTGATCAGCAGGGCGTCCAACGACACCAGCAGCACGACCGAAACAGGGACAAAATGTCTGAACAGTCTGAGCTGCATCACAAATTGAAATTTCGTTAATAACGCCGGTCGTCGTGGCGGGACGGCCCCGTCCGTAGCGCACGAGTATAATAACCGCAAACGGCGCAGCCGTCCAGTAGAACGCGCTGTCTAGCGGTTTCGACCATTCCGCGAACGATCGGAGCCCGCGGCGACAAGCCGGTTCTCGGCCGGCACGCGCGCCCGTCAGTCGGCGGCGCTCTTGCGATCCGCCGGAGCCATGTTCCCGGTTCGCGTCGGGTCGGCCTCGCCGGCGCCGGCGAGCATATCGCGATGGCGCGCGAAGATGTCGCGGATCCAGTCGATGACGGCGCGCACGCAAGCCGCCCGGCGCAGATCGCGATGGACGATGACCCAGTAGTCGGCGGCGAGTTCCGGCACCGGATCGGTGGCGCGCTCGAGGAGCGGGTCGCTGTCGCCGGCGAAGCACGGCAACAGCCCGATGCCGACGCCGGCGCGTATCGCTTCGACCCGCATCGCCAGATTGGAAGCGCGCAAAACCACACGCCCGCCCGAATTGCGGATTTGCTGGTCGAGCCAGCGCGCGCTGACGTAATGGGCCTGCTCTTCGGTATAGGTGATCCACGACGCGCCGCGCTGGGGGCCGCGGACGGGCTCGCCGCCGTCGCGGCGGCGATAAAGCGCGCCGGCGATGGCGCCGACCTTTGCGACGACCAGATTGCCGGCCTCGGGTACGCCGTGGCGCAGCGCCAGATCGGCGTCGCGGCGCGCGAGGTTCGCGGTTTGCGGCGACTCGACGAGCTCGAGGATGATCCCCGGCGGCAGACCGTCCTTCCCCGCGCGGCCGCAATGGCGGGCGAGCAGGCTCTCGGCCCATTCCCCGACCGAAACGCGGACCGTGCCGCTCAACGTCGGAGAGCCGGCGACGCGGCGCCGTTCAAGCGCCAGCGCCGCGCTTTCGAGCCGCTCGGCGGCAGCGACCAAGGCCTCGCCGGCGGGGTTGAGGCGCAAACCGTCGGGCAGGCGGTCGAACAATGTCGGACCACCGAACGTCTGTTCGAATGCCGCGAGCCGCCGACCGACCGTGGGTTGGCTCAAGCCGAGCGCCCGGCCGGCCGCGCGCAACGACCCGTGACGGGCAACAGCGAGAAACACGCGAGCGTCGTCCCAATCGATCGAGCCGGACCCGTTGACAGCAACCATGATACTGTTCCGTATCACTGCTAGTCGAATTTGTCGAGTCGTGAAACTCAGACGTACCGGTAGGATAAGGCGTCTCGGGTCGCGCGCACCCGGTTGCGCTCTTATGCGTAAGCTGCTCTCGATTGCGCCGATGCCGACGGCGATTGCCGGCAGGGAGAAACCAAGATGTATTTTGACCGACGCCTGTGGGAGTTGACGCGCGGGCTGCGCGGCTGGATCGCCTTTGCGATCCTGCTGGGACTCGTCGCCTCGGTGGTGGGCATCGCCCGCTTCGTGATCCTCGGCGTGCTGCTGTCGCATGTCTTCAGCGGTCGCGGTTTTCTCGCGATAGCGCTGCCGGCGGTTGGCGTCGCGGCGGCGGTGATCCTGCGCGGCGCCATCGAGCATCGCCGCGCGATGCTCTCGCACCGCACCGCGACGCGAGTGCAGGCGGAATTGCGCGGCCGGCTTTACGACAAGATCGCTGAGCTGGGACCGGCCTGGTTTGCCGGCGAGCGCACCGGCGGCGTCATGCTCTCGATTGTCGACGGCGTCGAGCAATTGCAGACCTTTTTCGGCCAATATGTGCCGCAATTGTCGATCGCGGTGCTGACCCCGGTGGCGATCTTCGTCTTCATCGCGTTCTGGGACGTCCCGGTGGCGGCGGTGATGCTGGTCGCGGCACTGGTGACGTTGATTGCGCCGACCGTCTTTATCCATATCGAGCGCCGCAGCAGCCAGGGCCGCCAGCAGGCGCTCAAAGCCTTCGGCTCGGAGTTTTTGGACGGCGTCCAGGGATTGCCGACGCTGAAAGCCTTCGGTCAGAGCCGGGCCTTCGGCCTGCGGCTCGCCGAGCGGGCGCGCGAGCTGTGCGACAGCAGCTTGCGGGTATTGTCGACCGGGGTCATGACCCGCGGGATCACCGATTGCGGGGTGGCGATCGGCGCCGCGGCGGCCTTGGCAGTGGCGGCGTGGCGGGTGTCCCACGGGCTGATGAGCATCCAGGCGCTGTTGATCGTGCTGATGGCCGGCACCGAAGTATTCCGCCCGTTGCGCGATCTGCGCATGGTGCTGCATCAAGGGATGCTCGGGCAGTCGGCGGCCGCCGGCATCAACGCGCTGTTCGCGGCCGAGCCCTTGGTGCCGCCGCAGCCGGCGGGCACGGCGCAGTCGAATGTGCCGCTGGTCCCGACAATCGCCTTCGAGGATGTCGGTTTTTCCTATCCCGGCGGCCGGGGTGCCGCCCATGACGGGCTCTCCTTCAACGTCGGCGCCGGGGAGAAGATCGGCATCGTCGGGCCGAGCGGGTCGGGCAAATCATCGGTTGCGCGGCTGTTGCTGCGCCTCTTCGACCCGCAGCGGGGAAGGGTGCTGATCGGCGGGCGCGACCTCAAGATGCTCGATCCCGAGGCGGTGCGCCGGATGATCGCGGTCGTGCACCAGGACACTTATCTGTTCCACGGCACGGTCGAAGAGAATTTGCGGCTCGGCAAGCCCGGCGCCGACGATGAGGAGATCGCGGCCGCGGCGCGCGACGCCAATGCGCACGAATTCATCTCGCTGCTGCCGCAGGGGTATCGGACGATGATCGGCGAGCGCGGCGTCATGCTGTCGGGCGGCCAGCGCCAGCGACTGGCGATCGCCCGCGCCTTGTTGCGCGACGCGCCGATCCTGATCCTCGACGAGGCATTGTCCTCGGTCGACGCCGAAAACGAGGCGGTGATCCAGCAGGCGATCGACCGCCTCGCGGCCGGACGCACGACCCTCGTCCTGGCGCACCGGCTGTCGAGCGTGATCGGCGCCGATCGCATCCTCGTCCTCGACAAGGGCCGCGTCGTCGAAGAGGGCAGCCACGTCGAGCTGATCCGCCGCGACGGACCCTATCGCCAGCTGATGGGGGCGCAGGCCGAGGAGCGCGCGGGCGACATTACGCTGGACGCGGACGCCGACGAACCGGACGCCGCGGGCGAGCGCGAGCAGATCGATCTCGCCGCCGAAACCGCGCCGGCCGAACTGGCGAATGCCGCCGCGGCGGTCGGTTGGCCGGCGACGCTCGGCACGCTCTTACGGATCATCGCGCCGTGGCGCCGGCGCTTCGCGGTCGTCATCAGCTCCGGCATCGCCCGCGTCGCCGCCTTTATCGGGGTCGGCATTCTCAGCGCGCTCACCGTCGCCGCGGTCAAGACCGGGGCGCCCTATGGCTATCTGCTGATCCTCTTGGCCTTGGCCGCCCCGCTCGCCGGGCTCCTGCACTGGCTCGAATCCTGGCTCGCCCACGACATCGCCTACCGGCTGTTGGCGGAAATGAGGATCGCGTTGTTCGACAAGCTCGACCGCTTGGCGCCGGCCTATCTGTTGCGGCGGCGCTCGGGCGACTTGATCGCGCTCGCCAGCCAGGACGTCGAAACCGTCGAGTATTTCTTTGCCCACACCGTGGCGCCGGCGTTGGTGGCGGTGCTGGTGCCGTCGGCGGTGCTGACCGTGCTGGCGGTTGTCGCCTGGCCGATCGCGCTCGCGCTATTGCCCTTCGTCCTGTTCGCGGCGCTGGCGCCGGTGGTGACGCGGGCGCATATCGACCGGCTGGGGGCGCAGGCCCGCGATGCGCTGGGGCTGCTCGGCGCCTACGTCACCGAGACGATCCAAGGCCTCGCCGACCTCGTCGCGTTTCAGGCGGTCGCGGGCCGCCGCCGGACCTTTATGGAGCTGGTGCGCGGCTACCAAAACATCCGGCTGGAGCTGCTGGAGGATCTATCGGCGCAAACGGCGCGGCTCGAAACCGTGACCGGGCTCGGCGGGCTCGCGGTCGCGGTGGTCGGCGCGCGGCTCGCCGCCGAGCACCATCTGCTGCCGACAACCTTGCCATTGCTGATCCTGATCTCGCTGTCGTCGTTTTTGCCGATATCGGAGATCGCCAATGTCAGCCGGCAGCTTGCCGATACGATCGCCTCGACCCGCCGGCTTTATGCCGTGCACCGCGAAGCGCCGGCGGTTGTCGACGGCCCGCTATGCCCGGCCGAGCCCAAAGGCGGCTCGGCGATCCGTTTCGAAGGCGCGAGCTTCATCTATCCTGGCGCCCGGCGGTCGGCGCTCAGCAAAGTCAGCCTCGACATCCCGGCCGGCGCCACCCTGGCGTTGGTCGGCCCCTCGGGCGCCGGCAAGACGACGATCGCCAGCCTGCTGTTGCGCTTCTGGGACCCGACCGCGGGACGCATCCTGATCGACGGCGTCGATCTGCGCGATTTCGAACTCGACCACCTGCGCCGCCGCATCTCGCTGGTGTCACAGGACACCTACCTGTTCAACGACACGTTGCGCGCCAACGTGGCGCTCGCCCGGCCCGAGGCCGACGAGGCGGCGATCCGCGAGGCACTCGACCAGGCGGCGCTCGCTGATTTTGTCGACAGCCTGCCCGAGGGCCTCGACACGCAGGTCGGCGAGCGCGGCGTCCAGCTGTCGGGCGGCCAGCGCCAGCGTGTGGCGATCGCCCGCGCTTTTCTGAAAAACGCCCCGACATTGGTGCTCGACGAGGCGACCTCGCATTTGGACGCGGTCAGCGAAGCGCTGGTGCGCACTGCACTCGACGCCTTGATGCGCGACCGCACGACGATCGTCATCGCCCATCGCCTCTCGACCGTGCGCAACGCCGACCTGTTGGCGGTGCTCGATCACGGCCGTCTGGTCGAGACCGGAAGCCATGCCGAACTGGTCGCCCGCAACGGCCTCTACGCCCGCCTGATCCGCCACCAGATCGAAGGCGCTCGGCCGCCGCTGCGCGCCGTCGGCAATTAGAACCCGCTGAGACTCCTTCGCGTTGGCCGGACTTGTTCCGGCCATCCACGACTTGCGTTGTCGACCAGAAAGGCGTGGACCACCGGGCCAAGCCCGGTGGCGACAATTTCGGGGCGGGGGTATACGGGTAGGGTGCCGCAGCAATTCTCCCTGGGAGGGCAGATGGCAATAATGCCTGCAAAAACTTACGCCGCATTCAAGGCGGCAGGCGTCTCGGATGCCGAAGCCGAAGCGGCGGCCGAGGAGATCGCCGCGTTTGAAAATCGTCTTGCCAAATCGAACGCGATTTGGTTCCTCTCAAGTGGATGCTTGGCATCGTTACCGGTGGTGTTGCCGGGCTTTATGCTCTGGTTGGACCGGGTATCTGGCTGCTGGCGCGCATTGCTGCCAAGATCGGCGCTCTCGGGTAAGCGCAAAGCCGGAAGCCGATATCACGGTTGTCAACGAACTAGACGTCGCCGGAGAAAAGCATGCCTGACGATCGCCGCGTGACCCTCTACCATTCGCCGCACACCCGCTCGACCGGGGCGCTGATCCTGCTCGAGGAGCTGGGCGCGCCCTACGATCTGCACGTGCTGAACATGAAGGCCGGCGAGCAGCGCCAGCCGGCCTATCTCGCGGTCAACCCGATGGGCAAGGTGCCGGCGCTGCGCCACGGCGATGCGATCATCACCGAGCAGGTCGCGGTCTACCTCTATCTCGCCGATCTGTTTCCCAAAGCGGGGCTGGCGCCTCAAATCGGCGATCCGCTGCGTGGCCCCTACCTGCGCTGGATGGTGTTCTACGCCGCCTGCTTCGAGCCGGCGGTGGTCGACCGCGCCGCCAAGCACGAACCGGCGCCGCAAACGATGTCGCCCTACGGCGACTACGACACGATGCTGAACACCGTGGTGGCCGAGCTCACCAACGGGCCATACCTGCTCGGCGAACGGTTTACCGCGGCGGACGTGCTGTGGGGCACCGCCCTCGGCTGGACGACAATGTTTGGACTGGTCCCCAAATTGCCGGAGATCACGGCTTACGTGAACCGCGTCGGCTCCCGCCCCGCCGCCGCCCGCGTCCAAGCCAAGGACGCCGAACTCGCCGCCGCGCAGGAGCCGGAGGCGTAATCGATCGGCTCAGCGCGCCGGAGCGCGGCCGCTGACTTCGGCGCCGGCGTCCTTCGCCATCTTCAGAAGGGAGTCCACGCCAACCAAGACGCGATAGAACTCGCGCTGCACCGCGCGATTGGACGGGATTTTGACTACCAATCGGTTATCCAACGCCGGACATGCCGAATAGGGCGTCCGAACCACTTAATCGAACAAGCTTCCAAAATCCTTGAACAAATCTCAGCGAAGCAACGACCAATTAACAGGAGGGAAGGAGAAATCATGACTCAAGGACTAACACTAACGGACCCTCTTCCTCGCTGCCGCAACCGTTCCCAGTTCATTAGTATTCTCCTGACGCTTTTCGTCCTTTCAGGATGTGTTTATCAACAGCAAGGGCAACGCTTCGACGCGTCGGCAATAAATCAGCTGATTCCTGGTTCGTCTACAGAACAAGACGCTATCGCAAAACTAGGGAAACCAATATCTGTAAGCACGAACGCAGACGGCAGCCAAGTCCTTCAATGGTATTATGTCTATGGTACGGCTATAGGTGTAGGAGGTGGGGCGCACGCGGCAATCCTCTTCGGGGTAGACGGCAAAATGATTCGTGTAACCAATTTATCCCAAGTGTAGGAGACAGATGCAGCCAATTTTCGAGACAGACTTTAATTGTTCGGTGGTGGATGCTCCGGTGACGGTCTCGTGGCGAGTAGTCACCTTGCAAAGCGGTCCGCTTCAAGCGGATCAAGCTAAGGCGATGCTCGATTGTACTGGGAATCTCATATGCAGAAAATTCTTGCATCCGGTCGACTTTACGTCGCGCGTTTCACGAGGGTGCCCGTTCCACGACAGGCTGATCAGGGGTCGAGACGGCGGGGCGTAAAGTGGATGAATGCCCACTACCGCGCCGGAGCGCGGCCGCTGACTTCGGCGCCGGCGTCGGGCGACATCTTGAGAAAGAACGGAACCGACAACAGCGAGATCATCGCGACCCCGACAAACACCGGGTAGAAATCGGGCGCCGACAAACTCGTGCCGCCGCGCAGGGTCAGCACCGTGTGCAGCATCAGTGCCGCGGTGGCGACGCCGGCGGTTTGCGACAATTGCTGCGCCATGCTCGTCAGGCTGGTGGCGCGGCTCAGCATCGCCGGCGGCACGTCGGCATAGCCCAGGGTGTTGATGCTGGTCATTTGCAGCGAGCGGAAAAAGCCGCCGATCAGCAGCGCCACAAAGATGACGAAATGCGGCGTGTCCGGCCGGAACAGGCTGTAGCCGAACAAAAACCCGGCGCTGATCACGGCATCTCCGACCAGCACGATGCGAAAACCCAAGGTGCGCAGAATTCGCACCGCCGAGGTCTTCATCAGCATCGCCCCGGCGGCACTCGCGAACGTCAGCAGACCTGAATGCAGGGCGCTGAGCCCGAACCCGACCTGCAGCATCAGCGGCAACAAAAACGGCAACGCGCCGAGCCCCATCCGGAACAAGAAGCCGCCGACCGAGGCTGACGCGTAGGTTGGAATGCTGAACAACGCCAGGTCGATGATCGGATGCGATACGCGCCGGGCATGGCGGACGTAAAGCGTGAGACAAATCACGCCCAGCGCCAAAAGCCCGATCACCGCCGCGGTCGGCAAGGCGCCGCGGCCGACATTCTCAAAACCGAACGCGAGGGAGGCGAGACCGACCCCGGTCAGCATGAAGCCGCTGCGGTCGAGCGGCCGCCGCCCGGTTTCCTTCAAATCGCCGACCAGCAGGTTGACCAGAATGATGCCCAATATCCCAATCGGGATGTTGATGAAAAAGATCCACCGCCACGAAGCGTAGGTGACGATAAAGCCGCCGACCGGCGGCCCCATGACCGGGCCGATCAGCGCCGGGACGCTGACAAACGACATCGCCCGCACGAGGTCGGATTTCGGCACCGTCCGCAACAGAACCAGCCGCCCGACCGGCACCATCAAGGCACCACCCATGCCCTGAAGGATGCGGGCCGCGACCAGCGCCGACAGCGAATTCGAAACCCCGCAGCCGATCGAGCCCAGGGTGAAAACCACGATCGCAAAGCTGAAGACGCGGCGTGCGCCAAACCGGTCCGCGGTCCAGCCGCTGATTGGGATGAACACGGCGAGGCTCAACAGATAGCAGGTGATCGCGACGTTGAGGCGGAGCGGGCTTTCGCCGAGCGAGCGCGCGATCGTCGGCAATGCCGTCGCGATCACCGTCGAGTCGAGATTTTGCATGAACATCGCGCACGCGACGACGAACGGCACCAGCGACTGACGCGACAAGGTCAGGCGCATGCGCGGCCCTCGACAGCGCTGGCGCGCCCGGCTGGCGCGCCGCCATAATGCCGGCTTGTCAGGCCATGACGGAGCCGCGATAGAGAGCAGGCGATTTTCGGCCGCGTCTTGTCGGACGGGGCCGCGATCGGGGCACCGGATGAATCATGGACCTTGCATATCATAAACAAAAGATACTGCATGCCACGCGGCGGCAGAAGCGCAATGGCGAGAAGGCTCGATTGCGGCTGACGCCGGCGGCCGGCCGGATTGTCTTGCTCGCTGCCCTGTTGACCCAGACCGCCTGCGATCCGGTGCAGATCATCGAGGGCTCGGACACCCATGTCTCGGTCCGTTACGACGGCATCATGAACGGCCTCGACCAAGCGACCGAACTGGCCAAAAACGCCTGCGCCGCGCATGGCAAAATCGCGAAATTGCGCAAGACCTACCAAGAAGGCCTCGGCGTCGGCGAACGTTTTGCCTTTTTCGACTGCGTGTAGCGTCCCCGGCGGCAGCCCCTGACCCCAGCCCTCTCCCCGCTCGCGGGGAGAGGGCTGGACCCGCGCAGCGGGAGGGTGAGGGGCAAGCGGCTATGTAAAGCGTTTGGAGCTCGGGGTGCGGGGGCATGAAGGCGGCGAACATTTGCTAGCGGCTCCGCAGCAGCACGTCGCGGGCGCGGTTGATCTGGGTCGCGAGATAGCCCGAGCCGCCGTGGTCGGGATGCAGTTTGACCATCAGCCGGCGATGCGCCTCCTTGATCTGGTCGGGGGTGGCGCCGGCGGACAGGCCGAGGATCGCGTAGGCCTCGTCGACGGTCATGTCGCCGCGCGCCGATCGCGCGCCGCTGCTTCCCGCCCCCCTGGTTCCCGCCCCGCCGGTTCCCGCGCCGCCCCCGGCTGAGCCCGCCCGGCCGCCCGCCAGTTCGTCGCGCCAGTCGGGGTGCAGGCGGTCGAGATAGGCTTCGAGCAGCCGCGCGCCTTCCTCGTCCGCCGCCCGGCACTCGCGCAACAAGGCGAGCAAATCGCCGACGCCCATCTCTTCGATGCGAAGCCCGGCGAACTGGCCGCGCAACACCGTGCCGGTCATCGTGCCGGTGTCGTGGTCGAGGGTCATGCGCAGAAAATCGGTCGCGACCGTCGAACTCTGGCCGCCGCGAGGCTTACGAAAACGGTCGAGGAGGCTGCGGAAGCGGGCCAATAGCGGCATCGACAACGCGAGCGGAAACAGCAATGCCGCGATTTCGCGCGCCGGCGGGAACAGGAACAACGCTATTACCGCGAACGCAGCAAGGCCGATGCCGGTCCATTTGAGGTTGCGGGCGAGCCGCACCGGATCGGCGTTGGCAAACAGATAGACGAGCAGCAGGAACCCGCCGAGGAGCGCGACGCCGCCAAAGAGGAACAGCATCGCCGCCGCTTACTTTTTGAGCTGGGAGGTCAGTTGCAGCACCTCACCGCTCTTGCCTGCGCCATAGGCGGCGAGCGCGCGGTAGCCGCCCGCGGCGTAAACCGCGACCGCCGCGAGCAATTCCTTGAGCCGCTCGGCGCTGGCGAGATCGAAGCTCATATACGCGCCGCGCGACAGGCTCGCCATTTGCTTGAACGCCGCCGCCGCGGTCGGGTCGCGGCCTTCATGAAACAAAAAGATCGGCACGCCGAGCAGCCCGAGTTCGCCGGCGAGCCGGCACAGCCGGTCGACCTTTTCCTCCATCGCGTCGCCGACAAAGACAAGCGCGTTGACCCGGCGCTTGTTGGTCTCGCGGATGGCGTGACTCAGCACCCGCTCGATCTGGGTCTCGCCCCCGGCGCAATGGACCGAGCGCATGATGCGGTGCAGTTCGGCAGCACTCGTCACCCAGCGGCCGGCTTTGCATTCGGCAAAGCCGCGATAAAAGACGAGCTGGATTTCGAGCCCGCCCAACGCTGCCGTCGCCTCGAACATCTCACCCTGGATGTGGCAGGCGCGGTCCCAGGTCGGCTCGCGGCTGGCGGTGGCGTCGAGCGCGAAGATCAACCGCCCGCGCCCGCCGCCGGGGCGCGCCGGCGCCTCTTTCAGCTTGTCGAGAAAATCGGCGATCTCGGCCGAATGCCGTTCGGTCGGAAGCGCTTTGCCATCGTCGCTCATCGCTGTTCCTCAGACCGGGAGGAGCCACACCGACGTATCGTGGAAAACAGCGCCGCCGCGCGGCAGTCCCGGATCGGCGCTGGTCAATAAATTTATCCCGATCCCTTCCTCAAACGCGTGATTGGGCCACACCCCCTCGACAATGACGACGCGGCGCTGCAACCCGTCAAAGGCGCGGGCATGGACGACGACGCTGCCCTTGCCGTTGCCGATGCGCAGCCGGTCGCCGTCGGCGAGGCCGAGACCGGCGAGTGCTGTGGGGTGGAGGAGGGCAGTCGGGCGGCCCTCGCGGGCGATGCCCGACGGGGTGTTGTTAAAGCTCGTGTTCAAAAACGAGCGCGAAGGTGCGGCGACAAGGCGGAACGGCCGTTCGGGATCGCCGTCGTCGGTGACCGCGACATGATCGGGAAACGCGGGCAGCCGCGTGTGGTCATGGCCGAGCGCCGCCCAGTCGGCGCGGAAATGGAATTTCTTGTCGGCGTGGCCAAAGCCGTCGAGAAAATGCGCGGTCTCGAACGGCGGGCAGCAATCGAGCCAGCCATCGGCCGGAAATTCGGCGACGCTGGCCAGCCCGCTCGCGCGCAGGGTGCGGTCGATCAATTCGAGCGGCGTCATCCCGAAGCCCGGATGACATGCGCCGAGGCGGCCGGCAAGCGCGCAGATCACATCGTGGTTCGAGCGGCATTCGCCATAGGGCGGCAGGATCGCGCGGCTCAGTTGCAGATAGGTGTGAGCGCCGGCGGTGTAGAAATCGTCGTGTTCGAGAAACGTCGTGGCCGGCAGAACGATGTCCGCCATCGCCGCGGTTTCGGTCAGGAACTGCTCGTGGACGCAGACGAACAGATCGTCGCGGGCAAAACCCCGGCGCACGAGCCCCGATTCCGGTGCGACGACCATCGGGTTGGTGTTCTGGATAAAGAGCGCGGCGACCGGCGGCCCGTCGCCGAGGTCGCGACGGTCGCCCGCCAAGATCGGCCCGATGCGCGACTGGTCGAGGATGCGGGTCGACGGGTCGAGCAGGTCGAGCCCTTCGAGCAGGGTGTGGTCGAGCGGCACCAGACCATGGTTCGACTGTAGCGCGCCGCCGCCCTCGTATTGCCACGCCCCGGTTACGGTCGGCAGACAGGTCACCGCGAAGAGCTGTGCCGAGCCGTTGCGCGAGCGCGAAAAGCCGTAGCCGACGCGGATGTAGCTGCGCTTGGTGCGGCCGTAGAGCCGCGCGAAATCGACGATCGCGTCGGCGGACAAGCCGGTGATCGCCGCCGCCCAGGCGGGGTCGCGGGCCGCGAGATGGGCCTCGAGGCCGTCGGGGTCGTCGCTGAAGCGCGCCAGGTAATTGCGGTCGGCGTAGCCTTCCTTGAACAGCACGTGCATCACCGCACAGGCGAGAGCACCATCGGTGCCGGGCAGCGGCGCCAAATGCAGATCGGCGGCCTCGGCGCTGGCGGTGCGGTAAGGGTCGACGACGACGAGCTTCGCGCCGCGCTCGCGCCTGGCGATCGCGACATGCGTCATCACATTGACCTGGGTCGAGACCGGGTTACCCCCCCAGACCACGATCAGATCGGATTTCGCGATCTCGCGCCCATCGATGCCGCGCCGCGCGCCGACCCCGGCAACCCAGCCGGTGCCGGTCAGCATGCTGCAGATCGTCAGATCCTCGCGCGAATAGCGCATCGCGTGGCGCAGCCGGTTGATGCCGTCGCGCTGCACCAGCCCCATCGTGCCGGAATAATAATAGGGCCACACCGCTTCCGAGCCGTGGCGCTGCGCGGCGCGGCTCAGCCGCTCGGCGATCTCGTCGAGCGCGTCGTCCCACGAAATCGGGGAAAAGGCGGCACGGCCGACGCCCTTGTCGCCAATCCGGCGCAACGGCTGCGACAGCCGGTCGGGATGGTGCTGGCGCTCGGCATAGCGCGCAACCTTGGCGCAGACGACGCCGTGCGTATAGGTCTGGGAAGCGGCTCCGCGGATCCGCCCGATGCGGCTTCCGTCGATACGCTCGACCTCCAGCGCGCAAGCGCTCGGGCAGTCGTGCGGGCAGACGCTGGGCAGGATGTCGAGTGGCAAGGGGGGGCTCCACCGTTCTTTTCAACGGAGAATATAAGGGGCTACCCGCGCGGCGGCACCTGTTCCTGAATCCAGGATGCAATCTGGTGAAGCGGCGCCGGAAGCGGCGAGCACGGCGGGATGCCCCCCGCTGCCTGCGATCTGGGGCTTTCCTGCACCGGCGCTCCTCGTCCCGAACCGAGCAGCGTCGGCGGTGCGCCGCCGAACTCGATGCTTTCGAGGCCGCATCGGGCAACGCTACCTGGCGATCTGCCGGACTTGGCGGCGGGCCTGGGAATGCGTGGCGCAGCTGTTCGCGTCCCCGCCGGCGATCCCAAATGATCTACGCCACGAACACCGTGGGCAGCGAGGTTTACGGCCGGGCCCTTGCCGTCGAACCGGTTTACGCGTCGCGCCGCACTGCGGGCAACCTGCCGGCAGCCGCACCCGGTCGCGATCGCCGCCGGCGGGGGAACCGGGCAGCCGGTTAGATGTGGCGGCCGCGCAATTCGTTGTTGGTATGGCGGTCGCCGGAAAGCCAGCGGGCGAGTTCACTGTGCGCGTCGGCGCGGCGGATCGCGTCGATCTCGGCCACGTCTTCGGGGTCTTGGGTGAATTCGACGATCAGCCCGTCGGGCGAGGCGACATAGATCGATTTGCAATAGCCGTGATTGGTCTCGCGATATTTTTCGCCGGCCGCTTCGAGGCGCTGCTTCAGCTCGTCATAGGTTTCGGGCTCGGCCTTGAAGGCGATGTGGTAATGGCGCCCGAGCTTGGCCGGCTTCTCGGCCTGGGTCAGCGCGTAGATTTCCGGGTCGGCGAACTGGAAGAAAGCGAGCGCGCCGCCGTCGGCCATGGCGAAAAAGGTGTGGCAGAACTCCACCTCGCGCTGCATCTCGGCGCTGTAGTTTTTTTCGCACCAGGTCGCGACCAACGGGATGCCGAGTAGATCCTCGAAAAACCGGCGGTTGACCTCGTGGTCCTTTACGACAAAAGCGTTGTGGTGCAGGCGCGACGGCAGCCGCGACAGCAAGTCTGTGGTCCGCGACGCGGGTGTCGCCTCGATCGTATCCATCTCAACCCTCCGCGGTTTGCCTGCGATCAGCGACAAAGATTACCACAAAACTTGCGTTGCATGCCCGGTTTGACGGCCGAGCGGGTGGCACCGGGCGCCGCTATGCGGCATGCTCGGCCCAAGGATCCATCGGCAGACAGGTGATTTTCGTGAAAATAAGCACAATGATCCGTTTCGGCGCTGGTACCGGGGCGCACGACCGGCTGCTGGGCCGCACCGCCGATTATGCCCGTCGCATCGAAGCCGCCGGGTTTCCGGGCATCTGGGTCGGGGATTCGATGGGCCGCGGCCGCCCCACCCTCGATCCGTTGGTGGAATTGGCGGTGCTCGCCGCGGCGACCGAGCGCGTCGAGCTCGGCATCGGGGTATTGCAGCTGTCGTTGCGCCATCCGGTCGAGCTGGCCCATCGCGTTCAGTCGGTTCAGGCGTTGTCGGCGGGCCGGCTGCGCCTTGGCGTCGGCAGCGGCTCGACGCGGGCGGATTTCGAACTGCTCGGCCTCGATTACGATCATCGCTTCCGGGCGATGAGAATTGCGCTGGAAACCATGCACAAGGTCTGGCGCGGCGAGCCGGTCAACGGCGGAACGCTGTCGATTTGGCCGGGCTGCGAAGGCGGCCCGCCGATCCTGATGGGCGCCTGGCGCAGCCCGCGCTGGATCACCTATGCCGCGAAGGAATGCCAGGGTTGGACGCCCTCCGGTCGCTTCAGCAGCTGGGACGATCTCGAAGCCGGCATGCGCATCTATCGCGAGGCCGGGGGCACCAATGCCGTGCTCGCCAATGTCGCGGTCGACCTCGCCAACCGGCCGGACTCGGCGGAACTCGCCGCGGCCACCGATGTGGCGCTGGTCTGCCCGCCGGACGAGGCGCGCCGGCGGCTGAAGCGGATGGAGCAGCTGGGCTTCGACGAGGTGCTGCTCGTGTCGCAACACGGCGAGTTCGAGGAGCTCGAACGGGCGCGCGACCTGCTCTGACCGGCCGCGCGCCGCGCTCGGCTTACATCCCCCGCATTGCTTGGTAGAGCGCCAGATACTGTCGCGCGGCCGCGTCCCAGGAAAAGTCGCGCGTCATCGCCCGCCGGATCATCCGCCGCCAGATCCCCGGCTCGCGCATCAGCCCCGAGGCGCGGCCGACCGCTGCGAGCAAGGCCGCCGGCGTCTCCTCGTCATAGGCGAAGCCGGTCGCGGTCGCGTCAGCAAGGGTCACCGCGGTCGCATCGACGACCGTGTCGGCGAGCCCGCCCACCCGGCGCACCAAGGGCAAGGCGCCGTAGCGTAGGGCGTAAAGCTGGGTCAGGCCGCAGGGCTCGAACCGCGAAGGCAGCAGCACGAGGTCGGCGCCGCCGAAAATCCGGTGGGCAAGCGCTTCGTCGTAACCAAGCTCGACCGCGACCCGGCCGCGATAAGCGCTCGCCGCCGCGGCAAAGCCCTGTTCGAGATCGCCGTCGCCCGAACCCAGCACGGCGAGCTGGCCGCCGCTTGCGACCAGTTCCGGCACGGTCGACAGCAACAGGTCGAGGCCCTTCTGCCAAGTGAGCCGGCTCACCACACCGCACAGCGGTGCGTCCTGGCGTTCGGCGAGCCCGAGGCGGCTTTGCAGCGCCCGCTTGGCCGCGCGCTTGCCGGCCTGGGCGTCTTCGACCCCGTAGGCCCGCGGCAGGTTCGGATCGTGGCGCGGATCCCAGATTGCCGGGTCGACCCCGTTTAGAATTCCGCTCAGGACCTGGCCGCGGCTGCGCAGCAGGCCCTCCAATCCCCAGCCGAAATCCGGGGTCTGAATCTCGCGCGCATAAGTCGGGCTGACCGTGGTCAGGCGATCCGAATAAAACAGCCCGGCCTTGAGAAACGACACCTGACCGTAAAACTCGACCCCGTCGATCGAGAAAAATTCGGACGGCAATGCCAACTCGGGAAATGCCGTCCCCGAAAACAATCCGCGGTACGCCAGATTGTGAACAGTGAAAACCGTGCTCACCGGATCGCCCGCCGGCGGTGATGCCGCAATGTAAGCCGGCGCCAGCCCGCCATGCCAGTCGTGGCAGTGCAGGATATCGGGCCGCCAATGGCGATCGGCGCCGCGCGCCAGTTCCGCCGCCGCCCAGCCGAAGAGCCCGAACCGCCGGTGGTTGTCGGGCCAATCATTGCCGTCGGGGCCGGCATAAGGGTTGCCGGGCCGGTCGTAAAAAGCCGGGTGATCGACGAGGTAGGCGAAGCGGTCGGTTCCGGGCAGCCCGCCGAGTGCGATCCGCACCCGCTCGGACGCAAACGGCGTCCGCAGTCGCGCGACATCGGTGAGATCGACAAACGCATCGAGAAACCCGGCGAAACCGGGCAACAGCAGCCGGGCGTCGACACCGAGCGCCGTCAGCGCCGGCGGCAGCGCCGCGGCCACATCGCCGAGCCCGCCCGACTTGACCCAAGGATAAAGTTCGGCGCTGACGTGCAGGATCCGCATTGCTGGCCGATATGCCATCGTTGGCGCGAGTCCCGCAAAACAATCCTGCGGCGCCGGGCCCGCGGGCGGTTCGGGAGTCGCAATGGTGCTCGGTCAGCCGACGGGCAACGGCGACGCCGCGGCAAATCGGACGCCGTCCGCGGTCCCGAGCGTCTCGAATTTCCCGTCTCTGATCACCCGCGATGGAGGGAGTCCGACCACGACCCTCGTGCCCCTGCCCTTTACGCTCTCGATAGTGAACGACCCGCCATGCCGCTCGGTCAGCCGCCGCGCCAGCGGCAACCCGAGGCCGGTGCCTTCGCGGCGGCGCGCGAGCCCGGCATCCACCTGACCGAAGGGCTCGATCGCGATGCCAATCTCAGCCGCGGTCATGCCCAAGCCGGTATCCCTGATTTCGAATTCGACGCCGCCATCGTTGGCGCTGTGCCCCGCCAGCATCACGCTCCCGCCCGGCTCGGTGAATTTGACCGCGTTGCCGAGCAGGTTCAGCAGAATCTGTTTCAGCCGGGTCCCGTCTGCGATGAGGGGCGGCAAACCGGCCTCGAACTCGGTAGCCAGCACGATCCCTGCCGTCGCGGCACCTTCGCTGACCAATGCCACGCAGCTGTCGGCGAGAGCGCGCGCATCGAGACCGCGTTCCTCGTTCAGTTCCAACTTGCCGGCGTCGATTTTGGCGAGGTCGAGGATCTCGTTGATGATGTCCAGCAGATGCGCACCGCTCTGGCGGATGTAGCCGACATATTCCCGCTGCCGGGGGTCGAGCGATCCGGCGGCGCCGGGTCGAGCATTTCCGAAAAACCGAGGATCGCGTTGAGCGGCGTGCGCAGTTCGTGACTCACATTGGCGAGAAACTGCGATTTGGCGAGGCTGGCGGCCTCGGCCTCCGCCTTGGCCTCGCGCAACCGGCTGTCGGCGCGGACTTCCTCGCTGATGTCGCGCGCGGTGCCGCGGTAGCCCGAAAATTTGCCGGCTGAATCGACGATCGGCCGGCCGCTGACCGACACCGTCTGCTCCGGCTGATCGCCGATTTTTCTGGCGTAGCGGAAATCGCGAAACGGCTCGTGACGCTCCAACAGCGCCCTGTGATCGACCCATTTGACCGTGTCGCGGTCGCTGTCCGAGGCGAGTTCCCAGCGGGTGCGGCCGAGTTGCCTGCTCGGATCCTGGCCGAACGTGATCATATGATCGGAGAAATAGCAAAAGCGATGGTCGCGGTCGCTTTCCCAATACCAATCCGAACCGCTTTCGGCGAAGGCGCGCAATCGGGCCTCGCTGTCGCGCCGTCCCGCCTCCGCCTTCTCGTACTTCTCCGCGCGCTCGCCCAACGATCGCGCGGCGACCGCCAGCGCCTGGATGACGGTGTCGATCTCGACAATGCCCGAGCAGGGTGCCGCCGGCGCCCCGTCGCGGCTCAGCTCTTGGGCCGCCCGCGACAAAGCCCTCATCGACCTGATCAGCCGGCCCGCCGCCGCCAGCGCCAGACCACCGCCCAAAAGCCGCACCCCGGCTCCCAGTAGAACAAGTTCCGTAGGCGAAGACAGCTGATGCCAGCTTCGTCCCAATTGCATCAGGATCGCCGGCGTAAGTGCCAAAGTCGGTAAAATCGGCGCGGCGATCATGACGACCAGCAACGCCCGCAGCGAAAGACATGATTTGATCGGACGCAGCATGGCCGGACCGCCTTCCGTTCGGCAGCAAATGACCAATACGTTGATTTTGTATTAGCAAAGCTTCCTCAATTGGACAGCCCGTGCGCCGGCCCCCGGTTCCCGCCGTCGATCTCGGTGCGGGCTCGACAAAGCTCGAACTTGCCGGATGCCGACCCGCCGGCTGTTGGTGTCGGCACCGGATACCGGATAACGGAGACCTGGCCTGCGCCGGTCGATAGGCGCGTTCTTCTTTTATGAGGGGTTGGGGATGGCGGTGTTAGACCCGACAACGCGGCCAGCTTCTGTTGACTTCATCAACTGATTCATTGACTATCGCATCTTCTTCGCTGGGAGCATCGAGCGACGGATAGTTCGGATACGGCGTTCGATCGGCGCATTACCGCACTGCGCCGGTTCAACCGCCTCTACACCCAGAGGATCGGCGTGCTCCAAAACGGGCTGCTGAGCAGCCCGTTTTCGCTGACCGAGGCTCGGGTGCTGTACGAAATCGCCCTCGGCGAGCAGCAAACGGCGGCGCGGCTCGGCCAGCGCCTGGGCTTGGATCGCGGCTATTTGAGCCGCATCTTGCGCAATTTCGAGGGGCGCGGACTGATCCGACGCACACCGTCGGCTAACGACCGACGCCTAAGTCTGCTGGCGTTGACGCCGCAGGGGCAATCGGTCTTTGCCGACCTCGACGCGCGTTCGCAGGCGGAGACCGGCACCCTGTTGCGCACCTTGCCGGAAGAAGCGCAGAGCCGCCTGGTCGCCGCCGCGGGAACGATCGAGCGGGTGCTCGACGACGCCCGCGCCGGCTATTTGCTGCGCCCGCATCGGCCGGGCGACATGGGCTGGATCATCTCGCGGCACGGCGCGCTCTATGCGCGGGAATACGGCTGGGACATTGAGTTCGAAGCGCTCGTCGCCGAGGTCGCGGCGAAATTCCTGCGCAGCTTCGACCGGCGGCGGGAATGTTGCTGGATCGCCGAGAAAGACGGCGGCAACGTCGGCTCGGTGATGCTGGTCGAAGATACGCAGACGACCGCGAAGCTGCGCCTGCTGCTGGTCGAGCCCGACGCGCGGGGCCTCGGGATCGGCGCCCGGCTGGTGCGGGAGTGTTTGCGCTTCGCGCGCGAGGCGCGCTACGAAAAGGTGACGTTGTGGACCAATAGCGTGCTGGTCGCGGCCCGGCGTCTCTACGAAGGCGCCGGCTTTCGCATGATCGACGCCCAGCCTCACCACAGCTTTGGCCATGATCTGGTCGGCGAGATCTGGGAGTTGGCGTTGTAACCGGGAACCCGGCCTATGGCCGGAGCGCCGCCGTCTGCTGGATCACCTCGGTCGAGCCCTCCCAGATCATCCGCAACGCGACAAAGGTGACGATGCCGAGCCCGACCCATGAGATCCAGAAATAGCGCTCGAGCAGGCGCGCGACATAGGTCGAGGCGACGCCCATCAGCGCCACCGACAAGACGAGGCCAAAGGCCAACACCCAGAAATGGTGGCGCGCGGTCCCCGCCACCGCCAGCACATTGTCGAGCGACATCGACAAATCCGCCAGGACGATGCGCGTCAGCGCCTGCCGCGGTGTCTTGCCTGCAACCACGCGCTCGTTTCCCGCAATTGCCGCTTTCGCCTGCCGGGCGCCGCGCCTCGCGCGCAGCTCGCGGTAGGTTTTCCACGACACCCACAGCAGCAGCACGCCGCCAGCCAGCGTCAGCCCGATAATCGCGAGCAATTGCGCGGCGAAATAGGCGAATATGATGCGCAGCCCGGTCGCGACGACGATGCCGAGCATAATCACCCGCCGCCGCTGCTCGGCGGGCAATCCCGAGGCGGTCATGCCGACGACGATCGCATTGTCCCCCGCGAGCACCACGTCGATGATGACGACGGAGAGCAGCGCGCTGAGTTGATTGACGTCGATCAGCACCCCCGCCAGATGGGCATTGGCGGCTGCCCCGTCGAGACCGCTTGATGCCCGGACAACGTCGTTCGCGTCCGGCCGCGCGCCTCTCCGCGTTCTACGCCGCGGCGTTCCTGGTGACTGGCGTGCAATTGCCGTTCTGGCCGGTTTGGCTCGCTTCGCGCGGGTTCGACGCCAAGGAAATCGGCACGCTCTTTGCTGCGGCTATCTGGGCCAAGGTGATTGCGACGCCGGCGATCGGCGCGCTTGCCGACCGCTATGGCCGGCGCCGGGTCATGACCGTGCTCGCGATGATCGCTGTCGCCGCCTACACGGCGCTGTGGCGCTCAGCCGGGTTCTGGGCGATCTTGTCGCTGAACCTCCTCGCATTGACCGTGCAGTCGGCGCTGATGCCGCTCGGCGACACCGTGACCCTGGCCGCTTCCCGCGCCGAGGGTCTGGATTACGGGCGGATCCGAGTGTGGGGTTCGGTGAGCTTCGTCTTCGCCTCGCTTGGGGCCGGCGTCGTCATCGCCCATACCTCGGGCGGCTGGATTTTGCCGCTCGTTCTCGTTGCCTCGGCATTGCTCCTGACCGCGTGCCGGAAAATTCCGCCGTCCGAACCCGCGCCCGGCGGCGCCGGGTTTCGCGGCGCCGGATTGCGGCTCGTCGCCGGCCATTCGCGATTTTGGATTTTCGTCGCCAGCGCCGCGGCCCTGCAGGCGAGCCATCAGGTCTATTACGGTTTCGCTACCCTTTATTGGCGCTCGCTCGGCTTTTCCGAGACCACGATCGGCTGGCTTTGGGCGGAAGGCGTCGTTGCCGAAGTTTTGCTGTTCTGGCAGGGCCGCCGCTTGCTCGGGCGGTTCGGCCCGGTCGGCTTGATGGCCTTGGGCGGCGTCGCCGGGATCATTCGCTGGAGCATCGCGGGGGTTGTCGTCTCGCTTCCCTCGACCGCGGCACTGCAGCTTCTGCACGCGCTGACCTTTGGCGCGACCTATCTCGGGGCGATGCATTTTCTGTCGCGCAGCGTGCCGCCTGCGGCGGCGGCGAGCGCGCAGACGCTATTTGCCGCCGCCTCCTCCGGGTTTGGCGGCGGGCTCGTAATGGCCGCGGCAGGCGCGCTTTACGCCGCTTATGGCGGGCGCGCCTATCTAGCGATGGCGCTGCTGTCCGCCGCCGGCCTCGTCGGTACGCTGTGTCTGCGTCCCGCCCGCACGCGATAGCGCCGCCGCGGCGAAGCGTGTTATCTGGTGCAGCGCGGATGGGTTTCGGCCGCGCTCGCCGCCTGGGCCACGGCATAGTCGTGCAGTCCCTTGGCGTCGAGGCTGTTGGCCATGTTGAGCATGCGGGCTGCCTGCTGGCACACGACGGCCGTCGGCATGACCCCCTGCTTCAATGCGATCTCATTGGCAAGACTGGTGTTCCAGGTATCAAATCGCCCTTGCGCGTCGCGATAGCCCGCGCGCCGGAAGTGATTGATCATGATCCGTTGATAACGGATGATCGCATCTTTGTTGCGCGCCCGAAACAGCCCGTACACCTCGTCCCGGCAAGCTGAGCTGACCACCATCAGGTTCGTCTGAAACACGATTGCCTGCTCGGCCTCCTGATCCGTCGCCGAATAGCAACTCCCGTCGGCGGCAGACGCAGCCTGCAGCGAGGCAGCGAGACAGACGGCCGCCGCCATAAAAACCTTCCTCATCGCATTCCCCCAAATATCCAACTGCGACATCGGCAGCATACGCAGTCGCTAAGCAGTTTCAAGAGGAACCCTCTTCGCGGCAAAGCCGCGGGACAGCGCGCCAACAAAAAGTCATAATTGTTTGGCGCGGACGAAGGCTATAATCCAACCCTAAATTGATCCGCCGGCTGCTGCTGGACTAACCGGCCGCCGAGTTTAAATTTCGCGAAGAAATGATGTTGCTCGGTTGAGGTTACCCACCATGTCGCAAACAGCCGAGAGAGGCGGCCGATGATCGCATTGTTCACCGATTTTGGCCTCGCGGGCCCCTATACCGGCCAGGTCAAGGCGGTTCTGGCGCAGCAAGCGCCGGGAGTGCCGGTTGTCGATCTGTTCGCCGATCTGCCGGCCGCACAACCGAAGCCCGCGGCTTATCTGCTCGCCGCCTACGGGCCATGGTTTCCGCCGGGGACGGCGTTGCTTGCGGTGGTAGATCCCGGTGTCGGCGGCGAGCGCCGCGCCGTTGTCGTCGAGGCCGACGGCCGCTTTTACGTCGGTCCCGATAACGGCCTTTTCGAACTCGTGTTGCGTCGCGCCGAGAGTGCCCGCTGCTGGGAAATCGTGTGGCGGCCCGAATCGCTGTCGGCGAGCTTTCACGGGCGCGACCTGTTCGCCCCGGTCGCGGCTTGGCTCGCCATCGGCGGCCCGGACGCGGCCATGCTGCGCGAGGCCGAGATCAGCCGCGTTGCCGATTGGCCGGACGATTTGGCCGAGATCGTCTATATCGACCATTATGGCAATGCGTTGACCGGGCTGCGTGCGGCGGTCTTGCCCGCCGGTGCGCGGCTCGAGGCCGGCGGCCGGCTGTTGCGGCGTGCCCGCACCTTCTCCGATGTTCCGCCGGGTTCGGCCTTGTGGTACGAAAACGCGAACGGTCTTGCCGAGATCGCGGTCAATGCCGGGCGTGCCGACGCTGCGCTCGGCCTCGCCATCGGCTCGCCGGTCTCGGTTGTCCGGTAGCCCGGCGGGGCGCTCAGGTGGAAGTGGGCGGCGTCGCGACCTCCGCCCCCGCCAGCAGCCTGTGTTGGCGCCGGCGCTGCATCCGGTGGAACAATCCGACGCCGGCCGCGATCGCGACAAAGACGCCGAGCATCGCCAGGCTGAACGTGCGGGCCATGTCCCCAAGCACCGCGCGAAAGGCGTGGCCGAGAAAATAGCCGACGGCGATAAAGCTCGCCGCCCAGAATGCCGCGGCCAGAAAATTCAGAATCAGAAACCGCCTCCCGCGGATGGCGCTCATCCCCATGGCAAAAGACGAGAAATTGCGGACTCCGTAAATGAAACGAAACGACAGGATGAAACCGGTGTCGTAGCGCTCGAGCCAGCGTAGTGCCGCATCGACCCCGTAACGCCAGCGCGGGAAACGGTTGAGCAATTTCAGCCCGAAATGGCGGCCGACCCAAAACCAGCTTTGGTCGCCGACGAAGCTGCCGAGCCCGGTCGCCGCCAACAAGAATATCGGGTTGAGCAACCCCTGCGCCGCGGCGAAACCGGAAAAAATGACGACCGTCTCGCCTTCGAGAAAAGTCCAGACGAACGCGATAAGGTAAAACCAAGCGCCGTGGTCCGCGATCAGCCGATCGAATTCCATTCCTCAACCGGTTCCTGCTTGTGCGGGCGGCGCGGCTCCTGCGGCGCTAGCATGCTAGATTTTTCGCCGGTCCAGGTCGAGCGGGAATTGCTGCGCCGAGATCCAGACAGTCCTTGGCCGGCAAACCGATCGCCGCCCGTCTCGTTCCCAAAGCGCTGCCCGGCACGCCAAAATGACGACAATGGCGACGGACTGTTAAGATCGCATGTCACCGGGACATTCAGTCGGAGGGATGATGGCGGGACTGTATTTCGAGGAATTCACCGAAGGCCAGGTGTTCGAGCATGCGACGAGCCGGACCGTCACCGAGATGGACAACGTGCTGTTCAGCACTTTGACGATGAACCCGCAGCCGCTTCACCTCGATGCGGAATTCGCCAAAAAGACCGAGTTCGGCCAGCGGCTGGTTAACAGCCTCTTCACCCTCGGCCTTGTCATCGGCCTCAGCGTCGGCGAGACGACGCTCGGAACGACGATTGCCAATCTCGGCATGAGCGATGTCCGCTTCCCCAGGCCGGTGTTTCACGGCGACACGCTGCGGGCGCGCACGATCGTGCGCTCGAAGCGCAAAAGCCAGTCGCGGCCCGACGCCGGCATCGTCGAGTTCGAGCACCAAGGTATCAACCAGCGCGGCGAGACGGTCGCGACGTGCCGCCGCGCCGGGCTGATGATGTGCCGTCCCGCCCCGACCGCGGAGGGTTGAATGCGCTCATTCTTGTTCGTCCCGGCCGACAGCGAGCGCAAGCTCGCCCGCGGACCGCATTCGGGTGCCGACGCACTGATCCTCGATCTCGAGGATTCGGTGGTGCCGGCGAATCGCCCGACCGCGCGAACCCTGGCGCGCGGGTTTCTCGATTCGACCGCCTCCGCCGGCTTTCAGCGCTGGGTGCGCGTCAACCCGCTCACGACAGGTGCGGCGCTCGACGATATCGCCGCGATCATGCCGGGCCGGCCGGACGGCATCCTGCTGCCTAAATGCGTGCCCGGCGATCTGCGCACGCTCGACCATTACCTGTCGGCCTTCGAGGCCGCGGCCACACTGCCGCTCGGCGCAACGCGGGTGATCGCGATCGCGACCGAGACGCCGGCGGCGATGTTCGCGATGGGCGGCTATGCCGGCGTGTCGCCGCGGCTGTCCGGCATTACCTGGGGGGCCGAGGATCTGGCGGCCTGCGTCGGCGGCAACAACCGCCGCGCCGACGGAACCTATGACGATGTCTATCGCCTCGCTCGCTCGCTGTGTGTGCTTGCCGCCGCCGCCGCGGGGGTCGAGGCGATCGACACGATCTTTACCGATTTTCGCGACGAGGCCGGCCTCGCGCACGAGTGCGCCGCGGCCAAGCGCTCGGGCTTTGCCGCCAAGATGGCGATCCATCCGGCGCAAATCGCGGTCATCAACCACGCCTTCGCCGCCGGCGACGACGAACTCGCCTGGGCGCGCGAGGTCGTGGCCTTGTTCGCGGCAAATCCTGACGCCGGCGCGATCGCGCTCGACGGCAAGATGATCGACCGCCCGCATTTGACCTTGGCGCGGCGGCTGCTCGGGCTCAGCCCGTCAAAGGTTTCGCCCTTGTAACGCGCTGCAGCGATTAGCTACCCGCGTAACAACCCCGGCTGGC
>Ga0210398_10000985_pt1 | contig 30705 bp, 18 predicted proteins | sample IncBWC4OmetaG_FD_161047 | JGI IMG/M metagenome (GOLD analysis project Ga0210398, IMG submission 161047) | Forest soil microbial communities from Barre Woods Harvard Forest LTER site, Petersham, Massachusetts, United States - Inc-BW-C-4-O | ecosystem: Environmental > Terrestrial > Soil >... | reverse complement strand
GAGGTCTACCTCACCTACCAAAACATGCAACCCATCCGCATGCTAAGCATTTTGATGGGGCTCTCCCTGATCAAAGCCGCACTCATCATCGGCTATTTCATGCACATGAAATTCGAAGTCTCTCGGATGAAGTGGCTCACCATGGCTTCGCTGATGGTATGCTTGGCCTTGATGATGATCTTCTTCCCGGACGCGCTCCGCATTCTTTCTCTGGGTGTGAAATGAAACTTCGCGCCCCGTTGGTCGTCGCCGCTGTTCTACTATCCGCTGTCCCGGCCTTCAGCCAAGCCTGCTCCATGTGCTACAGCACCGCCAAAGCAGTCTCCAAAGAAGGCCAGCGCGCCATCAGCAAGGGTGTGGTCGTCCTTCTGATCCCTCCTGCCGGCTTCATGACCGTCGGCATCGCATTGGCTTTCCGCTACGGAAAAAAACGCGATCTCGAGCAGATTCCATAGTCTCTTCCGGGCGAGTCACGAGTCCCAGAAGGTGCCTTCTGGGTCCTGTTCCAAATCGAGACTCTCCGCCCATAATGGCGCACGCCCCGCTAACCTTCCACAGCTGCCTTACTTTTCTGAATACGGTATCTTCTTGAACATGCAACAGCTTACTCGCGGTCCAGGCGAGTGGAAAAGAGGCGCATACTTGGATCAGTTCGTGCAAGAGGAGTTTGGAAGGTTCAGCGTCCCACTAGCAACAGAGCGACTCAGCTCCCAAGACATTCACGGAGCTTCGCGCAAGAGCGGGTTTCGTTCGGTGATACTTGAAACGGCTTCCACCAAAAAGTCTCGAGCATACAAGTTTCCCGAAATCGGCGGACCCACGCGCGGCGTTCCGGCGCATCGAACGTCGCGAATGGTGGCTGTGGACAGCCGCGGCCATCATCACTCTTCTGCTCACCATGGGGCTGGCCTCTTTTCTCGTTCCTAACGCTCACCTTCATCAAGACTTCTACTCCCTGACTTTCTTGCCGCAAGCCATGCGAGGCCTGGTGGGCTTGGTTTTCCTTTTCGATCTTTACACCATCTATCAGTATCTTCTGATTCATCGCATCCGCCGCGAGCTCGTCGATCGCGAAGTGCTGTTTCACCTGATCAGCGAGAACGCCGCCGACATGATCGCCGTCGTCGATATGGACGGCAAGCGGATTTTCAACAGCCTTTCCTATCAGAAAGTCTTGGGATATTCGCCTGAGGAGTTGCAATCCTCTTCATCGTTCGAGCAGATTCATCCCGATGATCGTGCGCGCGTCCAGAAGGCCGCTGAAGACTCGCGGCGTTCCGGAATGGGAACAACACTCGAGTACCGTCTTCGCCACAAGAATGGCGAGTGGCTCGTGCTGGAATCAACATCAAGCGTCATCCGCAATGAGAAAGGGGATCCGGAAAAGCTGGTCATCGTGAACCGCGACGTCACCGAGCGCAAAAGAGCGGAGGAAGCTCTCCGGCGCTCGGAAGCTGGGTTTCGTTCCGTGGTGCAGGACGCACCCTACGGGATTTATCGCGCGAGTACGGCCGGCCGGTTTCTGCAAGTAAATCCCGCCCTCGAGAGAATGCTCGGCTATGATTTGACGGAAGAACTTCTCAGCAAAGACCTGGCAAGCGAAATCTTCCGCAACCCTGGAGAGTATCAAAGTTTTATCGAGCACCTCATCCGCTCGGAAGAAATTAAGGACGTCGAAATGGAGTGGAAGCGGAAGGACGGCACGCCTATCACCGTGCACTGTACCGGCCGTCGCGTCAACGATGAAAACGGCGCTATCGCCTATTTTGACGCTCTCGCCGAGGATGTTACCGAAAAGCGAATCCTCGAAAGACAGCTGCGCATGGCGCAAAAGATGGAAGCAATTGGGCGTCTTTCGGGAGGGATCGCCCATGACTTCAACAATCTTCTGGGCGTAATTATCGGCTACAGCAGAGTGCTGAAGCGCGAGTTGGGGACAAACACGGCCCTGTGTGAGCATGCTCTCGAAATCGAAAAGGCCGGACAGCGGGCCGCCTCATTGACAAAACAGTTGTTGGCATTCAGCCGGCAGCAGGTCTTGACGCCTGCCATCCTGAACCTCAATACGCTCGCCTCCGACATGGAAAAGATGCTTCCGCAGCTTCTGGGCGAAGACGTCAAAGTATCCATGGTGCTTGATCCAAAACTTGGCAATGTGAAAGCGGACCAGAGTCAGATCGAGCAAGTCATCATGAACCTGGCCGTCAATGCGCGCGACGCCATGCCCATGGGCGGCAAACTGAAGATCGAGACCGCCAACGCGGAGCTAGACCAAGCTTACGTCTGGGCCCACCCAGGCGCCAAAGTCGGTAGTTACGTGCTCTTGGCAGTCACCGACACGGGCACGGGCATGGATGCCGCAACGCTCACCCATATCTTTGAACCGTTCTTCACCACCAAGGAACTTGGCAAGGGCACCGGACTCGGGCTCGCAACTGTCTACGGCATCGTCAAACAAAGCAACGGATATATCGGCCTGGAAAGTGTTGTGGGCCAGGGCACATCCTTCCAAATCTACCTCCCGCGGCATGCTGGTGAGCCCGCGGTCGAACAGAAACCCGATTCGACAGATAATCTGCGCGGCTCGGAAACCATTCTTCTGGTGGAAGACTCCGAGCCCTTGCGAAAACTCGCAAAGGCCTTCCTTGAATCCAGCGGATTCCTTGTTCTATCCGCGGAGAGCGGCGAGGACGCTTTGGTAGTCGCGGCGCGTTTCGGCAAAGCCATTGACCTCCTGCTGACGGATGTCGTCATGCCCGGCATAAATGGCCGCGTCTTGGCGGAGAGCTTGTTGCCGCGTCAGCCGGGGATGAAGGTCCTCTACATGTCCGGCTATACTGACAGCTTCATCGCCGGGCACGGAGTTCTCGACGCCGGAACCCACCTCCTCCACAAGCCGTTCATAGAAGAGGTTCTTATCCGCAAGATCCGCGAGGTGCTTGATGAGGGGAAGAAACCGCCGCCCGCTTCAAATTCTGTGAGCGAACTGGCTGGAACTGGCATCCGTTCGGGCCGATAAGGGGACTTCAGAATGGAAAAGTTGTTGATTGTGGACGACGACGAAGCTTTGCGGCGCTTGATGCGTCTGGAGTTGAGCGAGGCCTTTGAAATCATCGACTCCGGCGAACCTCAGGAAGGCTTGGCGCTAGCCCTTGAACATAAGCCTGACGCCATCTTGCTGGATCTTCGTATGCCCAACTATTCCGGCTTTGAACTCCTGCAGACCTTTACGTCCTTCAGCCACACGCAAAAGATCCCCGTGATTATCGTCAGCGGAGAGGCCGGCGGACAAACCAAAGAACACTGCAAACAACTTGGCGCCTTCGCTTATTTCGAAAAGCCCATCGACTTCGACGCCCTGCGGGCCTGCCTCAGCCAGCTCACCAAGGCCCGCCGCTTTGTGCCGCGCTCCGAAGTCCGTGTCCGGTTACGTGTCCCGCTCATGCTGCGGCGTACAGACGCGCAAGGCAACAAGATTGACCAGGAAACGATTACCGAAAACGTCAGTCTCAGCGGCTTTCTCTGCACTTCTAGCGCCGAGATGGAAGTCGGCACCATTGTCGAAGTGTATCTTACGACTTCGGGACCTCATCACGTGGGCAAAGCCAAGCTCGTTCATTCCGACACAAAGGCCGTGCCCCTTCGCCATTATGGTTTCCTTTTCATGGAGAAAACGGGTGCCTGGGTTCTCAATTAAAGCTCCATGCAGAATTTTCCCATGGCAAATGCCAACGCTCCTCGTCCCCAGCAAGAGGAATCCATTCTCCCTGCTGGTACAAGCGATCGCCCCTCGGTTGTCCGCGTTCTGGCCGTCGACGACGAACGCGCGCACTCCAAACTTCTTGCCATCATGTTGCGGCCCCCATCTTACTGCTGCAGCACCGCCACGAATGGTGAAGAAGCCCTCGTAGCTTTGCAACGCGAGCCATTCGACGCGGTAATCTCCGATCTTCAAATGCCCGGCATCAGCGGCCTCGAGCTCCTCGCCGAGGTGCGCCGTTCCTACCCTCACGTTGCGTTCCTGGTCACCACGGGCTTGGACGACGTGGAAGTGGGTGTCCAAGCGATGCGCTCCGGTGCCGACGACTATCTCGTCAAACCTCTTCTGGAAAGTGCCGTCCTTGCGAGCCTGGAGAGCGCCCTTCACAAGCGTTATCTCGAACAGCAAGTCGAAAACTACCGCCTGCATCTCGAAGAAATGGTTGCCGAACGTACAGGACAGCTGCGCCAGGCTCTCGAGCAGCTGGAGCACAGCTATGAAGGCACTCTAGAAGCCCTCGGTCGGGCCATCGATCTCCGCGACACGGAAACTGCCGGCCACTCCCAGCGCGTCTGCCTTTACTCGATCGAGATTGCGCGCGCGATGGCCTGGTCTGAGAAGCAATTGGGAAGTCTAGCCCGAGGTGCCCACCTGCACGATATCGGCAAGCTGGGAATCCCCGACGCCATTCTCCTCAAGCCCGGGCCTCTCACGGCGGACGAGCGCACACGCATGCAGCGCCACGCGCAGATCGGCTTCGATCTCGTCAAAGACATAACCTTCCTCAGCGACGCTGCCGAACTCGTCCTGAGTCATCACGAGCGCTATAACGGCGGCGGCTACCCCCGCGGCCTCAAAGGCGACGAAATTCTTCCCAGCGCCCGGATCTTCGCCGTCGCTGATTCTTTCGATGCCATTACCTCGGACCGGCCCTATCGCCGTGCCTCCTCGTTCGAGTCCGGCCTCCAGATCATCCGCGACTGTTCAGGCACACAGTTCGATCCGCAAGTGGTGACCGCGTTCTTCAGCATCCCCGCAGAGACCTGGCCAGCCATCGCAAACCGGCAACGCCAACTCGCTCCACGCTCTTCCGATCTCCGTGTGAGCCGCTCTCTGAATCCCCCGGTCCCGGGCACCTTACTCTAGGCTCTGGCGTTGTTGACAGTAGGGCGAACCGGCGCTCCATTTGGTCTCCTGGACTCACCGCTTAAAACGAACCAAGGCCTTCGGCGCCTTCTGTCTGCGCCGCAGCGTCTTTACGGTTTAGGATCTGCGAGTTTTTCGCGCTCGCCAAACCAGGAGTACGCACGCACCAAGAAGGACAGCAGTAAGTCCACCAAGCACTAGCGATTGCGAACGTGCGTAGGCTTGCTGCAATCGTAGATCAACGCCGCCGAAAGAAGACCAAACGGCCCGATCTGGGTCCGCTGCTGTCGGCCTGGGAGTGGTCAGCGGCAGTGTCCCCGCCTGGGATTTGGCTTGACCTCCAAGAGGAGGCAGCACTCCGGTTCCAGATACTTCAAACGCTGGGCCCTCCCCTGCTTTTAGTTGGTTGGCTGTCTGGACTTGATAGTCGCTGCGACCGGTAGGGAGGAGAGCAAATGCACTTGAGCGAGACGAGAACTTCATGCTCGGCGGAATCATGACCGCCAACTGCTGCAGCGGATACGCGAGCCTGGTTTCGAATACGGCATGGCCCTCGTAGGGCAGGTCGTAGTTGAACGCAAATTTCGTTTCTCCCGGCCGCAAGGGAAAGCTCACCGTGTAACGCCCAGGCGCGCCGGGCACCGGGTTTGCCGGGATCAGTACGCCAATCTTCGCCGGACCCGCCGCCAGCACAGAATCCATCTTGGCGTTCGCGGGCACATAAACTTCAAATGTCTCGCTACCCGCCTGCGTCACCGGCGGGCTGGATTCGTTCTTGAGCTCGTACATGTCACTGACGTGTAGCAGGTTCCCGTTGGTTCCGGCGCGGAGAATTTCGATACTTGCGCTGACACGCGCCACTCTGGGCGCCGCGTCGAATACCTGGATGGATAGATCGTCGCCCGCGTGAGCTCGCTGATCGTAGGAGACCCCCTCGTGAACCACGCGCACCAGGTACGGTTTCCCAGCGTGCCTGACGTGGAGTCTGAATGCTCCCCGTTGGCCGGTTCTCGCTTGCGACTCCTCCTCCATTCCTCGATCCAGCCGAATTAGGATCACCCTATCACCCACGGCGGCCCGGCCGCGGCTTTCATTGCGCGCAGAACCGGTGATGTCGTTTGCGTCCCGGGCGGCAGTCGATAAAGGGATAGCCGAGAGCAGGACTAGAAGGGTGACTCGCACGCCAGATCCCTTGCGGTACGGACGAGTCCCTATCATTCGCTTACCGCATCCGTGGCCGGGGATGTCGCCTGGCGTGGCGGGTGTCCGAACATGATGCCGGTCTCCACCTCGACAGGCCGTCCATCGCGCAGGTAAGGCCTAAACCTCCATTGCGACAAAGCGTCTGCAATGGCTTTCGACTGGTCGGGAAAAGCACTGAGAAAATGAATGTGCTTAACCTTGCCTTCTTTATCAATGATGATCCGCACGGGAACGGGGTTGAATCGGCGCTCCGTGAAAATCGGATCTTCTCTCTGGATGACGTTCTGGTCGCGTGCGTAATCCTTGATGCACAGCGGGACGTTGCCGCCGCCCGTCCCAGAAATGACTCCCGCCTCTTGAGGCAGGTTCATCGTTTCCATCTCCTGGATAAGACTTTCTATCAGCTTAGTGTCGCGGCTGGTAAAGACGAACTGAACCATGTGGCAGCGGATTTCGGTAGCCACGACGTGCCAGCGCAACTCCGCAACCGGCGAAACATAGCCAAAACGCACGAAGCTATGGCCGGCGATGGTGACCGGCGTCGGTGGTTGCTCCACTTTGTAGTCCGCGTTCAAATGGTCCTTGGTGTAGTTGATCAGATCGAAGGCGCTCGCGGCTGGCGTTAGCGTAAAAAACAGATCTTGCGCAGCGATTAAGATGCTGCCCCGATTTGTTCCGCTGAAGCTGTCAACCGGTCTGATCTGCGCGAGAACGTAGTAGCCGCTGTCGGAAGGAGGCGGGCCGCTGTACTTCTCCGTCCAATCCCGAGACAGAGCGTAGCTGAAGCCGAAATAAGCGTTGCTGTAGACATTCTTGATTACTCTCCCGCCTTCCGGCACAGCCGTCACCGAATCGCTGGCGCTAGACCACGCGCCCTTAACAAGGATGCTTTCTGTTGGCAGCTTTTTCGCTTCGGAATTGTTGGAAAAATCGCCACCGCTCTGCGGGACGCCGCGCGCCGCGGCCAGCAACGAAAGGGAGAGTCCAAAAAGTGCGATAAGAGATCGCATATGAGAGTACATGTTGCTTCCTTGAATCAAAACTTGCCAGAGGTCGAAGGCTGTCATCCAAGAACGGAAAAACCGGGCGAAGCACTTTCGTACCTCGCCCGGACCTGTGGTGGTGCGGGGACTACAACGACCGCAGGAAGTTCAGCAGATCCTGCTGTTGGCTCGTGGAAAGCGAGTCAAAGTTTTCTTCAACCTGCGTGGCTTCAGAGCCGTTACTTTCGTGCGCTTGGATGGCGTTAAGAAGATTAGTGGTTCGTCCATCGTGCAAGAAGAAAATGCGCTGTCCAAGTCCCCACAAGGGAGCCGTGCGGAACTGGTCGCCGCCTGCGCCGCCCTGGGACACGTTGTCCGCCAGTCCCGTTCCCATGTGATGAATCTCGATGTCGGAGAACGCGCTTACCGGCGCACTTCCCAGCGAGGAGGTGATATTAGAGGGTTGTGTCGAGTTGATCGTCGGGGTGTGGCAAGTCGCGCAGCCGATCGCGCTGAACAACGATCTCCCGCGAGAAATCGAAGCCGCTCCACCGGGAGTCGAGGTCGAGGGCGTGGGCGGCGCAAGAAGCCGCATAAACTCGGCGAACAAAACGATGTCCGAGGGAACCTCGGCATTCTGTGCCGTAGGGTCCGCGTTTGATGCCACGGTGAAATTGGTCGCGTCTTCCGGGTATCCCGTTTTGGAAAGGTTCAGGCAATTTGCCGGAAGCCCGCTCCCCATCTGGTCCTCACCCGGCAACGGCCGGTCTTGTCCAAAGATCTCATTGGTGATGCCCATTTCCACGTTGTAGGCCTCGCTGGCAAACAGCAACAGCGACTTGTTCTGGGCTTTCCAACCGAAACGGGAGATCGTCCCATCGTTGCCGTTGTGATTAAACGTTCCACTGATCCCCAGGTTGTTGCTTGAGGCAGCCACTTGGACGCCGATCAACGTCGAGTCATCAACGTTTTCGAGCAGGCCCGCCCCGAAAACCGGCGTCGGAATGCGGAAGATGATGTTGTTGCTCGACTGCGCTACTGAGAAGCTGGGCTGCGGAAGGCTGCAACTACCCGCGTCAGACCGGCCGGAAACCGTGAACAGATCTTCTACTCCGCCATTGGGCGCGTTGGTGTTGGGACTCCCGTTAGAGTTAAAAAAGAACGGAAAGCGCGCTTCCCGTGTCGGCCCGTTGGCGGTGATGAACGACGGTATCGTATTGGTAGATCCGCTGACAATGCCATTGGCGATCACCTGGAATTGGGGATTGCTGGCAGCTCCTGTGCCCCCGATCGCCGGCTGCGCGTGGCATGCCGAACACTGATTTAAGTTAAACCGCGGCCCCAATCCGTTGTTGGCCCCGCCCGAGACAACCTCCACTTCCTGGAAGCGCGTAAGCCCGTTCTGAAAGAATTCCAACGAGCCCGTCGGACTGTTTGCAGCCACCGAAGCGAGCGGAAGCGGGTTTGTCGCCGTGGCCCCCGCTTGCCCGTTGATGGGGCCGGTTCGCACCCCTGGGTCAGTTTGAGCAAACGCCACGCCTGGAAAGAGCAGTACCGCCAAAAATGAGAGAATTGACACCAGCCTGCCTGTTTTCATTCATAGCCTCCCTCGTTAACGACATGTTCTTCAAGTCTGTGCCGGCAAAGCGCAAGAGTGCGAGCCGCTCGACGCTCGAACGCAGTCACCAGAACTCGAGACACGCATGCCTTCCACATTCGCGCCGGCCGCCTGCAACTTCTCCAGTAAGCGCCATGCAGCTTCCCCGGTCAGCTCCGCCGAACTTCAACCGATCTCGGTTCAAAGGTTGACCGATCTGGAATGCACACGGCCGTACGTTTCGTCGTGATGTGCAAACGTGTGCGCGAGAAGCTAGCTGCAGACACTCGCGGTCACAACGGCCTGCGCTAGTTTTCGTGGTGTTATTTTCCCAGTCCCTGCGGCAGTACCAGACGTACAGCGTAGAAAGAGCGAAAGCGGAGGCACCTATGTCCAAGCACTCGCCGGCGCTAAGATCGCGAGTATTCGACGCTTTGTAAATGCAAAATGCGCATATCGTCCATGCAAAGAAACCTCTTGCATCCCGCAAGAATGGGGTTATATTGCCTCGAGACACCCAGTTCTATCACTCAGTTCATTGCTCGTGACGATAGTCCAGCCGAATTCCAAGTGTGCAGAGCACGCCAGTAAGGTGCAACGAGCGTGGCTATCGCAATGCAGATTGTGAGTTCGCATCCACTGCTTATCCGCGCAGTTAGTGGAATTGTGTCTCACGCAAAAGATCTTGCTGTTCGTGTCCTCCCTCCAGCATTTAGTGAAGCGGAAGCCATCAGCCAGAGTGATGCTCCCAGGCTTTTCGTTCTGGACGCGTGTTCCTTGCACACCGATTTGGGGCCGCTTGCAGGGCGCTGCCGCGCCTCTGCGCCCGGCAGCAAGTTCCTGGCGCTTCTTCCTCCGCGCGACGACCATCACTCCGAGAAAATACGTCTCTTTACCTGGGGCATCGACGGTTTCGTGGAACTACACAAGAGCTGGCAGAAAGAAATGTCCCAGGCGATTCGCAGCATCCTCAAAGGCCAGCTGTGGGTCCCTCCCGAAGTCCTGCTGGCCTTCGTCAAGCAGGCTAAAGCCCTGCTGGATGCACAGCTTTTGCATGGCCGTTTTCTAACCGCCCGAGAGGCTGAAATTCTTCAATTGCTCATGCGCCGTTTAACAAACAAAGAAATTTCCAGCGGCCTGGGTATTTCGGAACGCACTGTAAAGTTTCACGTCTCGAATATTCTCGGTAAGTTGCAACTCGAGGACAGACGTGGTTTATCGCCCGGCAAACTTGGATTTAAAATCTCCGCTTCCGAAGCCTGACAAAACAACGATGCCTTCCGGACCCGGCGGGCTTGCGCCATATCGGGGCCTACTGCTGGTTGTCGCCCAATTTCCTTCCCGCCCGGGGGCAGTGTTATGGATATCGACCATGAGGTCCTCCGAGAACCACGGCGCGCGAGCGCGGAGATCGAAACCCGGTGGGAGGCGCGCCTTCCCTGCGTTCCCGATTTCCTAGCTGGTAGGTGTTCGCGGCCGCTTTTTCTATGGACGTGGAAGCAGCGGTACGCGGAAACTCGAGACAAGCGATGCTTCGGCAGGGCGGCATACAGCAAACTACCGATAGCCCGGATCAAATGGTCGGAGCATATTTTCGCTTATGCCAAGCTGGAATCTTAGTTGCCAGAATTGCTCGAAGAGCTTTACCCACTCTAAAATCGAAGCGGGCAATCTGGCTAACTATTTTGTTCCACAGAAGCCTGAGTTTCCGGCGCAGGGGCAAGAACTGCAATGTCCGCACTGCAACACCAAGGCACAGTATCAGCGGACCGATCTGCGGTATGACTCGAAATGACTGGCCACGCAAAGGCTTCCAGGACGAGCAAGTTAAGCGGCGTGGGAGTGATGTCTGCTCGGCAGGTGAGGGGGCCAGGAATCGAACACGGAAGTCGACCTCGCAGCGGAATGGGCTTAGGAAAAAAACAGCGTGAAGGATCTGGTCCAAGAACCCTTTTCTTCTGGACCCGCGGGTCACCATGCTGGCGCAGTTCGGACAAAGGGAAGACCTACCGAAGATCGACATGGCCCCCATCTCCGGTTCCGGAGGGGACCGCCGTTCTACATCCAAATCGGCCATAGAAAAACGTGGGAGTTGGACGGCGCGGCAGCGCGAACACCCGTCGGCCGATACTCTCGTATTGCGATGTAAGGAGCTCCGACTTAATATCTGAAACGTGCCTTACTGCTCAGCCACAATCTCCGGAGGACCTAAATGCTGAACAACTAGGGGTGTTGTTCGCTTGCCTGTGCGTCTTGGGCGGCGCGGCACTCCTCTATCAGGGCTTTTCAATCCCTGATGCGAGCCAGACCATGGAGCTGCTGGCCGGAGCCAGCCTTTTCGCCCTCGGTCTGGCGCTCTTCAAGCCCGCGGTGAAGACCTGGCTTGAATTGAAAAAGTACCGTCGCGGATAGCACCGTGCCCACTGAATGAATAGAAAAGACCAAGTCTTGAAAAAATGATAGCTTGGGCCGGATATTTCATGGCCTTCGTTGGCGTCATTGTCTTTGTCTGCTGGTCATGGTCGCGACCATGAAGCACCTCGAGATGACCTCTGTTCTTGGCGTCCAATGGGCGGCGCCAGCGTCCAAGCAGCGTCCGAAACCATGCACTTTATGGGATGTTTTCAGCGACTCGGCCGCCTAAGGGCAATCGAGTCATCAGGGTTGATAGAGCGGGCGATGGGAATCGAAACCAACGCCTAACACGGCTAAGTCACAGGATCAACTAAAAAGTGACACTCCTCGGTCCATTGCCGTCCACAATTGACGCCACACTAGCGTCGCGGCCGTTGAGAACGTGCAGGATTTCTTCGGCCACAGCCAGGTAGCCGCAGGCTCAAAAAAATGATTTATAGCAAAGTTATTGAACAAGAAGTTTCTTCTTTGTGTTAGACTTCCGGCCAACCGGTTCCGCACCGACAGATTCCTGATGACAAAACTGCGAGCCTATTTGTGGTTCGGCGTGCACCTTTTTCTTCCTCTGCTGATGTCTCGGGCGGCAGAAGCCTCTACGGTACTGCTGCGCTCGACAGGTCCAACAACTCCCGAGTTGGCTCCCGTCCAAACCTATGCCGGAAGAACGGCGGCAATGGTCTCGTCCGTAAAAGCTGGAGACGCCTTGACGGTAGTCTTGCTATTGGACAGTCTCAAGGCCAGCGACCTGGAGAGCGTCGGCAAGGATCTATTCGATTTGTACGGTTCTCTGAACGGCCGCCCGATGCGGCTTGCCATGCTACAGAACGGAGCGATTTCGATTCAGGGTCCGTTTGCGAGCGGCGCGCGGTTGAAGAGCACGCTTGAGAAAATCCAGCTCTCGACCGATGGTCCGACGCCGATTTCACCGGCTCTCGTTTATGACCGCATGGCCTCCAGCGTTTCGCAATGGGGCTCGAATTGGTCGCGCGTTCTTCTCATTGGAAACTTGCCAGAGCTTGGACCTGCCGTAAGTGACTACGCCGCAGCGACCCTCTGGCGCGCCTTTTGCTCACAGCAGGTTCAAGTGAGTTTGTTGGAGCCGGATGGAAGAGCCGAGAATTGGAGGGCTCTGCTGGAATCCACGGGCGGCACGATCGTCAGCGGGGAACTGCGAGAGTATTATCGGTCGTCGAAAGATCCGTCGCAATCGCTGTTTCAATTGAACTGGATGCTGGCCGTGCCTCGCACCGGCTTCGTGGTCTCCCACTCTGCGGTTTCGGATGCGTCCGGGCAAATTCTTTTCAAGATTTCGGAAATAGCGGCGCCCGACGGCTCCGTGCTTCCTTCCATCGAGCAATATGCGGGCATTCAGGCTAACGTGGCTGATGCGGCCAAACTTTTGGAGCAAGAAGCGCTCAGCGAGAGCGACCTTCAGAGGATTCGCGAAGATTTGCGCGCCGCGCTGGAAGTGAACCCGTTGGAGCCGGGAGCGCTCCTGGCGGCTTCCTCTTACAACGAAAACCAAAAAGACTTCGCGGCGGCCGCGCGATTTCGCAGTTTACTGGTGGAAGTGCAACCGCTGGATGGGTCTGCATTTGCGAGCCTCGGCCATGAACTCCTCCTGGCGGCGGATTACGAAAAAGCAGAAGAGGCGCTGAAGCGCGCTGTCGATTTGAATAGGATGACACCGGCGGTTGCCGAAGATTTGGCCCGGGTCCGACTGGCGCGGAAAGACGACCAGGGGGCGATTCCGCTGTTGGAGGAAGCGCTTCAGGGGGATGCCAAAAGGCAAGACCTTTGGTTCTTGCAAGCGCATACCGCGGAGCGCACGGCAAATTCGCCGCTTGCGATTGAGTCCTTCGAGCGCGGACTCGCACTCGGCGGCGTGCTAGTTCCCGAAACTGGCTCGCTTCTGAAGCTGTACCTCGACACAAAGCAAATTGCCAAAGCCCAGGATTTGGCGAAGACGTTTACGGCAGGTCTGCCAGCCGATCCTGCAATTCGCACGGAATTTGCCGGGATTCTTGATGATCTGCAGCAGAGCCCCATAGCTTTGGTTGCCTGGAAACGCGTGGTCGAAGTGCAGCCTGCTGCCGAGCGCGCCCACACCCGCATCGCGAGGCTCCTGCTTGAATCGGGGGATGCCCGGGCGTCGGAGCGAGCCGCCGATGAGGGTTTGCTGGTCGCGCCCAAATCCGCCGGATTGTACGTCGTGCGAGCCGATGCACTCCAGATGCAACGGAGAATGTACGAGGCTCGTGATGCCCTCGAGCAGGGGGCTGCCGCCGTGGCTGATCCTGAGCTGCTCTCGCGGCTCGCAACGGTGCAGGATTCCTACGGCGGCTCGGCCGCGGAAGCCTACGCCCGGCTGGTCGAGGTGCTAGGTCCGACCTCACCACGGCGTTTGCCCGCCCTCGAGCGTGGGTTCACCGTCGCTGTCCGCGATGCGGATTCCAAGCGCGCCGAGGAGTTTGCTGCACTGCTCGAATCCGCCGGACATCCCGAGTTTCGCGGTTCTCTGAGCGCTGAGCAAAAAGAGGTAGATAACACGCTTGTTGCAGGTGGCCTGGATGCCCTGGCATTTGTCGCTCACGCGAAAGAGGGAGTTCCTCCGGAACGGTTCTTCGTCGAGTACGCCCGGGCGCTGATCGATCGGGTTTGCTCCGGCGCAGCATGCAAGGACAAAGGATACGAAGAGCAAATCGACGAGCATTTCCAGCGAGTTTCCGCGCTGGAAGCCCTAGGAAAACGGGATGGCAAGGGCGTAACAATCACACTTGCTCTGAAAGGCAAAGGGGAACGTCGCGACACCGAAAAGGCGCTGAATCTGCTCGGCGTCAAGCTCCGTAATACTCATGGCCAGATCGAATTGGATCGCGGGGAGAAAAAAGGTCAAGTCAAGAAACAGGAAACCACTTCGGCTCTGGCCGTGGACGAAGTTGGAATCGGGGAGGCTCTGCAAGCTGGCAAGCCTTACCAATTAGAAATCCGGGACGAGCCCGCCGCGGTCTACCCCAGCGAAAAGCTTTGGCGCGAGAATTTCTACCCAGGCGGAAGCGGAGCTGGAGGATTTGCAACTGCGCTCTTGCATATGCCGAAGATGGCCCGTTTGTATGTGGGGCTCAGTTCGTTGGATAGGAAAACCGTGGGGGCTCTGCTGTCGGCGGTCAACCTCAAGACGCTCGAGGAACACGACGCGGATCTTATCTATTCCTACGCTCCTGCATTTGCGTTGCAAGGAAGTCATGCGGCTGTGCCTGGCGGCGCGAAAGCGGAACCGATATGGGCAAGCCTTGCTGGTGCAGATCCAGCCCAGCCTGGGCCATTTTTTGCCGCGTTGCTGCGGCAATCCGAAGGAAGGTTGCTGGCATTCTTTTTCACACTGTCCCAATTGGACCGGCCCCACCAGGCGTTTTTTACTGCCAGTTCGTCGCGGACCTCGCAGTTCTACAAATTCTTCTCAGAAACGGAAGAGATGCGGCGCGGGGCATCCTCAATGATCGGCAATAGTGCTTTCATGGAGTTCCTACGTTCCATTCCGCTCGATGCAGATGGTCGAGTCGATTTTCCGGGGTCGTCGGAGGTCTGGATGGTTGCAAAGGGGCGCTCCACGAGTGCTACCCAGACCGCCAAGATGCTGAACAAGGTGGCGCAGGCGGTGGCACCCGAACTGGAGGACGAGATCCTTTTGCGCATGGTAGAGACGCACTACAAGGGAAAACTCGCCAAACAGACGGAACTTGCGAATTTCCTCGCCGTCGCGCGCATTGATGCCCACCGCGCGAAACCTCTCGATGAACTGTCCGCCCTGATTCTGGCCCAGAACTATTCCGATTTTTACAGCTCTTACGCCTATTTCACCGACATCACGGCGATAGGCTCCTCAGAGTTCTCTCGTTTCTTCGCGGCTATGGAGCAGATTCAGTCTCATCCAGCTCTCGAAGCAAACTTGCAGCTTGGACAAATTCATTCCCTGATCGAATGGATCAGTCTCCTGGCCCGGCGCCGCGCTATTGGAGCGGAAGACTCCGCCAAGCTTTTTCGGTTCGTGAGCGACCGTTTTGCGGCCGCTAACGGGCCCGCCGCCTATACGGCGGCTTCCCTCGATTCGATCCTCACCATCCTCCCCTTTTGCCCCGCGGCGCAGCAGTCCTCCAATGCAGACGATCGCATCCGTGGCTGCCTGCTCGGTCCAGAAATTCAGCAGCGCGGCCGCCGGAGTGTGGAATACGAGCGAGTGCTGGAGCTGCAAAAGGTACCGAGTCTGGAAACCCTGCTGTCGATCTACCTGCGAGCGAAAACGTTGTCAAGCGACGGGGCAGTGAGCGCCACCGCGCTTCAGAGAGCCGCTAGCACCTTTCCAGTGGTCGAGCTGCCGAAGAACAGCAAGCTGGCCGCTAAGGAAAAGGAAGTTATTACGCGGTACGATCCGGCGCCAGTTCTCAAGATCATCGGACAGCTGAGCGCAAAGACCGCCAAGAACAAGTCCAATTCGCGGGATGTCGAAAAGCTATCCCAGGAGTTGCTTGCTGAACTCCAGCCCGAAGTCACGCTCGCTCTCGCAGGCCAAATCTACGCCTATTTCCTGCGGCCGACAGATTTGTTGGTTTCCGAGGATCCGTTGCTGATCCGCAAGCATCACTATTTTGGGTTCGGCAGCACGGGCGAGCACGTCGAGAGGCTCCCGGAATCCGCCTTTGACGCGTCCAGTTCCGGCGGCGGAAGTAATTTTATCGGAGGATTCGCTCAATTTGGATCGGCATCCGGCGCCGCCGCCGGCGCAGGATGGAAGACTTCCGGCCCCGCCGGAGAGGAGGCTATTGCGGCGCAGATTGCGGCACTTCGCGGCGCTACCTGGGACAGACTAGAAGAATCCGATCAACGCCTGGTTGGTTTGCGCTGCACTCTGGCGCGAGAGTGGATCGAGGAGTCCGCGAGTCACCCCGATGCCTTCCAGGCCCTGAGCGACGAGACCATGGGCTTGCTCTCCCTCACGAGGCGAGCCGATCTATTGAGCGCGATCGAAACCCGCGACTGGCGTAGAGCGTGGGTCGCGGTCACTTTGCCTGACCTTTTCGCGCTCTCCGGTAAGTTTCTGGCCCGCTTCCCTAGCGACCCGTGGCCCTCGCCAACGCTGGCTGCGCTCCGGCAAGCAGCGGCGCTCAACGATGGTTCGCGGCTCAACATCCTCGGTCCGGCTCCCTATCATTCTTTTGGCTGCGACCATCCTCATTTACTGCAGGACGCTCCTTACGAGGAGTACGAACGACACATGTTTCCCACGGAGCTCGCCCAGCGTGTGGCGGAGTTCAAGCTCTACCTCGTGTATCTGGCCGACGGCATGGGCGTTGAGCCCTCGGCGCTATCGAGTGTGGCCGAGCCGCTTGCCGCGAAGGCCTTTCGCAACGCGAAAATGATGGATGCTCACGATTGGCGGGCGGTGACTGCGGCATTCTCCTCCATCAGCCCAGTCGATATGAAAGAGGCCCTTCAACAATGAAGAACAACTTTTTGCCGCCAGCCCTTTATATTCTTGCGGCGACTCTCGCGACGGTGTCGGCTTTGCCCGGCCATCAGCAGCAACCCGTGATCCGCGTGAAAGTACCCCTGGTCGAAGTTTATGCCAGCGTGTACGACCGCGGCGGGCAGTACGTCGAGGGTCTCGTCCGCGACAGCTTCCGCGTTTTTGAAGACGGTAAACCCCAGCAAATCACGGACTTTGAGGCTGATTCGGGCAAACTTTCCTGCGCCATCCTGTTGGATACGACGGGGAGCATGAACGAGGCCCTCCCGCACGTGAAGAACTCTATTGTCAAACTCATTGATATTCTGCGTCCAGAGGACGCAGTGGCCGTCTTCACGTTTGATCGCCGGCTAGTTGTGCGGCAAGAATTCACCACCGACAAAGCGGCTGCTAAGCGCGCCGTCTTGCGAACCCGCGCCGAAGGCCAAACCGCCTTGTTCGATGCCCTTTCCGAGGTGGTCCAGGAAATCTCCGAACGGCCTGGCAAGAAAGCACTGGTTGTGTTTTCCGATGGCGATGACAATGCCAGCGTACTAAATGCAAACTCGGCGGTCACGCGGGCAAAAAAAGCCGGCATCCCTCTCTACGCCATCGCGGAAGGCGAAGCCACGCGTTCCCGTGAGTTGCGAAAGCTCCTCGATGATATAAGCAAGCGAACGGGTGGTGCCTCCTACCAGGCAAAGAGGCCCAGCGATATCGAAGAAGTTTTTCAAAAAATTGCTACAGATCTTCGTCATTTGTACATGCTGGCGTATCGGCCGGAGTCTGTTTCAGAAGCCGGCAGATGGCGAAAGATCGAAGTTGTGCTGGCAGGGCCGAAGGACTTTCGCGTCCGTGCCAAAGAGGGCTATTTCCCCGAATAGCGGCTTCCGGCAACGGAATGCGAGGAGCGAAGTCTATCGCGCGAGGAGATTGCAGAATGCCGGCGTTGTCGGGCGATTGACAGCGGCGGGGAACTCCAACAAAACTCCTTCATTTCCCCAACGTTCGGAGAGAGCGGTTCCGGTCTTTCCGATACCGAAATCCGCCAGGATTCCTCCCGGCGAAAATCGCGCAGGGCGCTTACGTCGATCTCTGCAAACACGATCCCCTCTTCCTCTCCGACTTCCAGAAGCAATGTCTCCGCTAAAACGCTTCGAGGCTACTCCCGTGTACGCTTGCGAATGTCCATTGGTCATCGGAGCCGGATAGTTCGCCATTCCGATCGCAAGTAGATGAATCTCTTTGCATAGTTCAGCACGATCTCGCCGCGCCCATTACTAGCCGAAGCGGTGTTTCGCGGCTTCGGAGCATGTTTTTCGAGATAGGTAATAGCAATGTTCAGGTTCAATCCTCCGCCCAGTTCGGCGAGCGAACTCTTACGCGATCTCGACATGGTGGTCGTGATTGGGCAGCCCTAGTCCGTTCGAAGCGAGATCGTCGGCAAACAGGACCGGAAGTATTCCGAGTCAGAAGGCCCGTTGTGGGAAGTCGCCACCTCTCAGTCGTGTTGCGCTATCGGATATGCGCCTCGGCATATGCGCACGGCTATGGTTCGACATGGGCGTCGAAGGTGGCTGTTTGCACTTGGCCGCTTCGTTTGATCTGCACAAACAGCCGGTAGTCTCCCGCATCGGGAAACCCGTAGGGAAAAGTAACTTCGGGGGGCATGACAGTCTCGGGCATGCCCGGCATCGCGGGCATCTTTGGGGTGCTGCCGATTTTTTGCTTCTCCAGAAGCATCAGAGCCGCCATCGGCATGGACCCTGAAGGATGCACATGCGCAAAGACGGTGAGATCGCGCTTGACGATGACCAGATGTCCGGCCATGCCCATGTACGGTTCGAGGTCCGAGGCTGGTTTGCCGTCTTTCCCAAAGATGCGGAAGCGCAGAAGTACCGATTGCCGCGTGCGCAGCGATTGGCCGCCAAGATCCCACTCCCAACGGCTCTGATCCGGCAACGTCAAAGCCATCTCGGGGCCTCTTTCACCAGACGGCGAGGCTGCGATTGTTTCCGAATCATCCCCGGTGGGCGGATTGCCAGGCACTTCGGGAAACGTCAGTCGCGTCGTCATGGTGTCCGGAAAACCGGATTCGCGCACAATGTCGGCGAAGAGCGCGTAATCCCCCGCTCTCACTGCGGGCAATCGTTCTTTGAAGGTGTCCTGTGTAACTTGGTCCGGATGGATGTGGTAGAAACGATCCAGATTAGGAAGACCGATCAGGAAGAGATGCATCAAGTGACCGTGGTCGGGAATGATCTTGTCGAGCAGCATGTCCTTGCGACGGTCGTGCCAGGAGGAGAAGCCCATCTTTAGTACGAGGATGTCCTGGTTTTCCAGGGAGGCTTCGAGCGGAGGCGCCTTGTACATCATAAGGTCCGCGCGACCGCTCGCTGCCGCATCCCACCACATGTTTCCCAAAAACAGAATGGCGACAAGTGCAGCCGCGGTCATGGCCATGGCGATTCTTCCTCGCCGTTTTAGGAGGGCGGAGGGCGTGGTGCCCGGATCCAATTGGCTCTCACGCGCCGCCGCGCCCAGGATGGCGATCATGCTGGCTACCAGCAAGAGCATCAGTACGACGAGCAAGGTGCCCGTGGTCTTCTGCATTCTCAGGGTTCGCCGCGCGGCGGCTGGAACAGGGATGGCCGTTTCCCCCTTGCCTTGCGCCCCGAACACCTCCATGCGCACTTGCCAGGCACCCGATGCCATCAACCAAAGTTTGCCGGTGAAGTACTGAGCGTCCGTTTGCGACCGCTCCATGCGGTCCGACGGTGGCGCATACTCCGAGCCTTCCCCCACCGCGCGCAGCGGCACGATGCGAATGTCAGTAACGTTTCCATCGAGTGCCCGCACTTCGATCTCAGCGATACCCGGAACCATGGGCGGTGTTCGCACCGTGACGAAGAGCCGGTAGGGTCCCGCCATGCCTTCGTAGAAAACATCGGGGCTGCCCACGTGTGCGCCGGACCGGGACACAAAGAGGAGCATACCGACAAAGAAAACGAGAAAGGCACGCTTCATGGCGTTATCGCTTGACTCGCCGCATCCAGTCGCCCCAGGCAAGACCTATGCGTGTCATCAGGAAGGCGCAAGCAAAGGCGATTGCCATGCCAACCCAGAACTCCATGCGTGTTTTCTCGTAGAAATCAAATTGGTGGCTGAGGTGATATTCGCTCGGACCGACCATGTACGGGTAGTAGTCCGTGCCAAACATGCGGTTCTCGGCGAACGGAGAAATCAGAAACTTTCCCATAGGCCACTGCACGGCGATCATAGCGACGAGAAATCCCGTGCCACCCGCCGCGGCCTGCAGCCACTTGTTTCGTCCCGCCGTCCGGTGCAGCAGAAAATCCAACGCGGCGGCGCCGGCGAAGAGCAGAAGCGGGAATTCCAACGGCACGAGATGCGTGACTCGCGTATAGACAGGGCCAAGCTTCGGCTCCGCAGGCACCAGGGGCACCAGCCAGAGTGCCAAGAGCCAGAGCGCAAAATAGATTCCCGCTACCTTCGTTGCTGCCCACTTGTAACCTGAGGCGCGTGCGATGCCCACAAGCACCAGGGGCATGGCCAGCCCCAGAACGCGATAATAGACAGCGCTGTGTGACAACGTGTAGCCCGTGTACTCGGAAATTAGCATCAACAGCAGAATCGTCAGCATGCAGCCCACGTGGAGAAAGATGCGGTTCAGGTTTCGGCGCGTTTGCTCGGTGGCGCGATTCATCTCCGCGATGGTCAGAAACAAGCCGCCCAGCCCCAATATGAAAATCCCCAAAATGAGCACCACATGGGGCGGACTCATGATCTGTACGTCCAATCCGAAAGCGTTGTGCCACCAGTTGTCGAACGGAGCGGAGGTGAGCATCGTGAGCCCACCCCAGAGCGAAACGAAGGCTCCCAACGGCCCGTAAAAACCCCAGATCTTGACAGCAGAATCCTGCCCGCCGCGGTTCTTGCCCAATGTGGTGGCGAGGATCAAGTAGGTGCTCGACAGTCCAGCGAGGATCGCCCCAAAGTGGATGCACAGGTGCGCGGGGGTCCAAAAAGTGTCCCGCCCAATCGACATATGCCAGGAAATATCCCAATAGAGCCCGACTGTGGTGGAGGTCACGGCGATAGCCGAACACCAGACATACCAAGGGATCGCCGCAACGCGGTCCAAAACTGCGCCTTGGGAAGTGGCCGAGACCGGGTAATGAGCTGTATGAGACATGGTTTCGCCTTGTCTAAACCGGGGTTTCAATCCTGATGATTTGTCTGACGCTTCCTATTTCAAATGCACTTCTGCCGAAAACTGTATGTCTGCCACCGGCTCGTGTCAATCTTACATTCCTCGAGAACCGATGCAAATGCCGACTGAGAGCGTTTGTGGCTGTTGAACCGCTCAATTCAACTCCGTCTGCGGTGCTAGCGATCTTGCGGGAACATAGACGCTCGCCGGATGTTGTCCTGATTCGCCGATACTCGAACGCCTCACGCCAGAGGGGTTCGCGTCGACGCTCTGGAACCGACGATGAAACGCTGGCCAGACCCGATGTGCGGTTCCCGACGATCCGGCCAAATGGTAGCGAGCTGCGGTCTCCCGCGTGCGGCTCGTTGCCAGCGACGGCCACTCGTATTTCCTTTCCTATTGACATTCTATATGTAGGCCGATATGTTTCCTATAGAGTCGTGATAGGAGATGACCTAGTGAAGCAAGAACAGACCGCTCTTCTTCAAGGTACCCTGGATCTGCTCATCCTGAAATCACTTCTCGCCGGCGAAATGCATGGCTTGGGAGTCTCGCGCAGAATCCAGCAGCTCACCGGCGGCACTTTTGTAGTTAAGCCAGGCTCGCTTTTTCCCGCCCTCCACCGGATGGAGGAAGAGGGCTGGATTTCCGCGTTTTGGGGAGATTCCGAAAACAACCGGCGCGCCAAATATTATCGATTGACCAAAGCTGGACGGAAGCAACTCGAAATTGAAACCAAGCGATGGGGCCGCGTATCTTGGGCTATCGGACAAGCTTTGGAAGCGTCGTAGTGAGGTGTTCAGCATGCCGCTCTCTGTGAAAGTCCGAAGTTTCCCTCGAGGCGGACTCTTGCCGGACTTCGCGGGAAAGAGAACTGAGTTGCTGCTCGTTCGTTTCGAGCAACGAGCGCACGCTCCCGCTTTTGGTAATAGCGCTTCCTCCTGAGGGTCAAATGGCGGTTCGAACATTCCTTCAATGGCCGCTGCTTGCGCTTGAAGGCACGGCTGACTTCTGGTGCAATGTCGCTAACCAATTCAACTTGATCTTCTGACGGAACAACACCCGCTGATACGGGCCGTGATTATTGTCCATGCGCACGTAATACAAGTACGGACCGTCCGTAATCGTCATGTAGCTCGGATCTTGCGACTTGGGATCAATCAGCGAAAAGTACTGATACGACCAGTTCCCTTCCGGCTCGCGCCTGAGCATTTGATTCAGCGTCATCGCCAGCTCCGGCTTGCTCCAACGAATGAAGTCCGGCGAGGTCGTCAAATAGACCCCTGGCGGTCCCCAAGAGGCTGAGCCCTGGTTCCACAGCGTCGCAACAAACAGATGAGATGGTTGGTGATAGTTGATTCCCGTGGAATAGTCCAGGTAGGGCACCGGTACGCAAACATGCGCGTGTGGATTTGCCACCGCCGCTCGGTAGGGATCCACGAACTCGACCGTAAAGTCTTTGCCGTCCCAGCCGCGCCATGACGAAGGGTCCAGAATATTCGCCGTGCGAATCGCACATGCGCCATCGGGAACGAGGCACGGCTTCTGCCCCTTTCCCCCGCCGCAATTTGGCGGCCAGCCCCACGCGTATACCTCATCGTAGTACCACTCGCCCACCTTAACGATGTTCGCGTCCACGCTGTACCCTTCCGGCCCCTGATTCACCTGATATTTGTAAGGAAGGCTGAGGAAGAAGTTTCCCGGCGGTTTGGGCCGCGCAAAATGATAGCCGCCATCCTCGGAGAGATTAAATGTATCGACGTTGTACCAACAGCTAATTGAATCGGTCTTTGCCGCACACATGCCGGCATGCTCCCAGCCGTGATACTCCATGTGCCCGAGCGCAACGATCCGCTTGCCATCGATGTTGTAGAACGCATTCAGCCACGTAGCGTCGTCAAAATCCGCAATGTTCCCGTCATGCGGCGATTTGTAAACCACCTGGCAATTGTGCTTCGCGGCCTCCAGGCTAGGTCCAAGCCCCGCACGAGTGACGTAGTGCGAGGCAATGAGGTGGACGGTTCCCTTGTAGTCTCGGAAGGCCCGGGCCGCCGCATCCGGAATATCAATCTGCTCGCAGGACTCCTTTGAAGTATCGAACGCCGCCACCCGCGGCCCCTCAAGAAAATCAGGCGTTGGCGGATCGGACGGCCATTTGGGACTCGGAAATGCAAACTTCCCCGACCCTGCCAGCGCGGCGTTTTCGACGTTGCCTACGAGCGCGATGCCGTGCACGAAGAGTTTTTTGCCCTGGAAAGTTCTCAGCAGCTGGTTGGGCAGCGCGATCCGGAATCTGTGCTTGCCACCATTGGCGTCATGGCACTCCCGGTCGACGGCAGGCTCGTTGTCCAGATTGGCCGTGCCTGCCATGACATACGTTCCTGGCGGCGTTCCGCCCGCCGGGTGATCCGCGTAGATATTGACGCCGATCGAGTCTCGATTGCCCTCTTGGCAAGCCCAGCCGTGTACGTAGTATTGGTCACCTTCGAACGCCACGCCATCAATGACGCCGGTCACCGGACCCGCGCGCGTATTCTGATTTTCTGCCGCGTGGCAGGCCAATGCCGCAAAAGACAGGCCCGCGACCAACGCCGCGATCAAACTTGACCACATCAACCCCGGTGCAATACGAAGCATCAACTAACTCGCTCTAGATGTTCATCTCTAACGGCGCCAACCGAAACCGCCTCTGCCAGGCCAGATGCTGCGGCTCAAGTCCGGTCGTCCCCCGGGCTTTCCTCTCCTTCACTTGCGAGGAATCGGCGAGTTCCCTTCCGAACCAATTGAACTCAAAGAATGCCGTAAAAGCCGCTCGTTCCTCGTGCTGCTCGCAACGTGTTCTTCGAGCAGCGTGAGTATAGCGTTAGGGAAATAGTGGTTGAGGATCTGTCGGAAGCTGCTGCCCTCTTTGGCCATGGCCTCGGCGCCGCGCTGACAGAGGCCGATGCCGTGTCCCTGGCCGACGCCTTCGAGGATCACTTCCTCGCCTTCCTGGTGCGACGTGAAGTTGTTGCTGGGCACAGCATTCCAGCCGAGACGTCGGTCCACGGCGAGTCTTCCGGATTCGCCTTTTCCAAGTAGCGCGGCGTCTTCGAAGGACAATCGGCGGGTCCAACGATACGGACTCTTGTGGCAGAAGTCGCAGAAGACGGAGAAGTAGGGATAAACGCTGCCGGGAAGACCCACCTCGGCAGGAGTGCGCGTACGTCCGCCGCAACTGCGCGAAAACATAGCCGCAAAGGGTTTCTCCAGAAAGGTGAGTACGATCCCGCGCGTTTCACGGGTAGCAATCGCCGAGGGACTGCCCTCGGGCGGAGGCTCGGCGAGGAATTGGCAATGAGTGAGATCGCAAAAATCAAAGTCGCGGTGCCGCCCTCTTCCGGCCGCAAAGTAGGAACGCGCGACGACCGCCTGGGCCTTCAAGGCTTCTGATGGCGTATCTAAGCTGGACTCTGCCGCAACCGTGGAAGCGACCGCCGTTTCCCTGTCCATTGTGATGATGGGAACCACTTCTCCGCGTGAGACCTTTACCTCAAGCGTACCGCGATAGGCGCGCGTGATTTTCCCGGGAACAGCAAGGAGAAAAGTGACCGCCGCATTGTTGCGAGCCGTAGCGTGGACTTCCGCAGTCCGAATCACGTGTTCACCGAAATCGAGGAGCAATGCCCCATTGGAAATACGAAGAGAAGCCACGGTGCTTGAACCAGGCTCGAGGATGAGCGTCTGGCCCGCCGCTTGAAGGATGACGGCTTCTTGGCGCGAAGCCTGCAGGGTCAGTTCCCGAGGATGAAAGAGACCGAAGACGCCGATACGAATATCCTGGGCACCGGCACGAAGATGGAAGGTCAGAGCGAGAAACAGCAGGAGGAGGACTCTGGCCAGCACCGAGCTATTCCTCCAAACGGTGGAGCATACGGCCTGCGACGATCGAGGCGGTGGCTCCGGGCACCGAGTGAACTCGGACAAGGAGCAGTAGCTCTGGCTGGTTCGCGGGGACCATGGCGATGACGAAGCCGTCACCCGGAGCGGGGTGCGGATGGGTGCATGGAGCTGTCCCGGTCTTCACGAGAGCGTCCGGATGATTTAACGCCTTGTCTACTCCCTTCCCGGTTCCGCTACGGGCCGACTGCGCCATTCCGGCGAGTATTTCGCGAACGACAGGCTGATCGCGGCGGTGATAGAGCTCGAGGTAGGCGCGAGCCATTTTGACAGGAGCGATGGGCCAGCGCTCTCCAAGGCCCATCAGCGGTGGCCCGGACAAAGTAGGTTCGGGAGGGTCAAGGCCAAAGCGTTTTGCTATAGGAATCAACTGTTCGCCAGTCAAATTTTCCGCCAGTGCGCGGAAATAGGAATTGCAGGAAACCGAAATGGCAGAAACAAGGTTTAGTTTCCCGTGCGGGTGTACCTGCCAACAACCACTGGCTTCGCCCCGGCAAATATGGCTTGGAAACTGATTCTCATGCGTCTCCCCGTAGGCCAGCGCCGTGAACGGTTTCACCAGCGAGCCGAGAGGGATGGGCTTGGCGGGGTCGTCCCAACGGGACGACAAAAGCGCGCCACTGCGGGCATCGAAGAGAAGATACGAAATGTCGCTGCTAGAGAACTCCCGTTCGAGCAGCAGAACTGCGGACTGGCTAAAAAGAGATCTCGCCGGTGCAAGGGAATCCTGGCCTCGAAAAGCTGTCAGGTCAGAACGCCCGGAGAAACCGCAGGTGATCGCGAGTACCGCGATGACCGCGATGACCAGACCTGCGGATCTCCTCAGCGGGACCATTCGTAGGTGACCGTCTGGAGCACTTTATCACTTGCGTCGCGAACGACAATGGTTTCTGAAGAAACGCCGGCCAGCGTGGCGCTGAAGCTCGCGAGATTGTCCGAGAAGAACTGCGGACTAGGTTCCAATGCCGGAGCGCCGCCGGGGTTTGCGCTCGGGCGGTCAAGGAGACCGGCGAGCCGGGCGAAGTTTTCCCGTTCCCGAGCATGATGGAATCCCGCGACAAGCACCGCGGGCTTTTGCGCCGGCTTCTGGTTCATATTCGCAAACATATTTCTCACAACCGTGGAATCATCTGAAACCAGCAGATACTTTCCCCTAACGGCGACGGCAAAATTCCAGAGACCATCGAACTCTTGATAACCGGACTTGCGCTGCCATTCGAATCCAAGGCTGCCGGTGGTCAAAGAGGGTCGTAAGAAATCGACAAGGGCGGACCGGACGGCTGCTTCCGGCCAGTCGGCGGCGGCCAGAAAAGCAACGCCGGAATGGATGCGAACGAAAACGCCATCCTTATCGCGCTCCGTGGCCTGCACTTGCAGCACGGCGCGAACCTGGGATTTTTGGAAAACTTCCTTTAGCGGAGTTGCGGCATCCGAGGAGGCCGAGCTTTTCAACGGGGCTTGATCGATCCGCGTTTCGAGGTCGGAACTGCTACCCGTTTCACCCGAAGAGAGTTGAACGTTCGGAGCGGTCTGCTGGGCGATGGGCGGGCCTCTGTGAGGCGCAAGAATCTTGGTCTCCAGGACATCGAGGCAATCCGCAGGCGAGGGGACGGCCTTCACTTCGTAAGTGCCGGTATCGGCGGGGACGAGCCGAGCGAGATCCGCGACCGCGGCTGCCGCATCATCAGCGCTGGCATTGCCAGCAGCCGCGGATTTCTTCAGCAACACACGTTCTTCGCGGTAATCCGCGCCGGAACGGAAAAGATCGGAGACGGCGGCGCTGTACTGTTTCATGTCCGTAATGTTGCGCTGAATCCAGTACGAGCGGAAATAGGGGCTGGGCACGATCTTTTCGAGATTGAGGACCATGCGCAGGTCACCCACGGGGCCGCCAGCCGCCACGCATTGGGACCACCATTGCTCGGCTTCGATGCTGCGGTCCTTGCTACCCGCCATGAGTTGGAGCGCGCCAGCGAGGAGATCCTCGCGCGTTGCCAGAATCAGATAGTCGCCGTTGACGGCGAAAGCCACTTCACGCTCAGATTCGGGATCGCGTCGAACGTAGAACGCAAGACCAGCGGCGTTGCGCGTTTCGAATTTAGCGCGCGTCTGCCAAAGCGCCGATTGCATCGAACTGGCCGAAGGCAGCTTGGTGATATAGAGAAACTCCAGCTTGCCGATGTCGTAGAGCGCGAGCGCACTCTGGGTACCAGCTACCTGCGTCAGAAAATTGCCGTCCGGAGGAAGACCGGCCGCGGCGGCGAACTGCTCCCCGGCGCCCTCGAGGCGCAGGAAAAGGCGTGAGCGGGAGTAGACTTCGTAATTCTTGCTCTTCACCCAGCTCGCCCTCTGTGGCGAGGAGCTCCAATCGCCGAGCAGCGCGGAAAAATCCTTAGCCTCGAGATAAAGCAACGAGCCCGCTGGAACGTAGCGAGAAGGCGGACGCCCCTCGGGAACAAGCGCTTGGAATGCGGCCCAACTCGCGCCGATAGAGGCGATACTCACAAGCAGGAGAATGGCGGCACGTTTCATGGCTTTTCACCTCCCGTGCTACTTGCTTTGTCGGGCGTAGCGGCTCGAGCGACGAGACGCGGGCGAACGACGCGGTCCTGTTCGAGTTCCTGATGGAGAATCGGCTGCCGCGCGAGATTCAGCCGCTCGCGCCGGAGCACGGTTCTTACCTCCGCGAGTTTGCCGATGACTTCCTTGCGGCGCACGGGAGCCTTTTCGAGCCTTTGGGCGGCCTGCAGGTAGGGCAGAGCTTCGCTCCATCGATGCAGCCGGACCAGAGCGTTTGCCACTGCCAGCGACATTTGTGCTTGCTCGGCGGGCGACAGCTTGGCCGCCTCGTAGGTTTCCGTTGGTGCAGGCTCCTGGCTCGCATCCGTTTCCGTATCGCCGGAGCTCACAATTTCTTCTTCGTTGCTTTCGTCGCGCGAACCGCGTTTCAGCCATTGTTCGCGCAATAATGGCTCGATGGCCAAAAGCGCCAGTCCGTCTGAATGCAAGCTTTCCGCCGCCTTGAAAAGTGGGATGCGCGCGTCGCCACGCGCCGGGGAATCGGCAAGAGCCTTGGTCAGAGGCTCCAGTTTTGCATGAGTATCGGTGGCGTTCTCGGCCGCCTGCAGCCTTGCGTCATAAAAAAAGGACTGGTCCGCCGCCACGGTAGAAATCGCGTGCGGCCCGCCGGACAGGATCTGCAGCTCTGCGCTCCCAAGATCTGCAGCCGTCTGCGTGCGGGCGAGAGCGATCGCAGCTTCGACACGAACGTTGTACGCGGCCTCCGAGCTTGAAGCAATTTTCGCCAGAGCATCCACGGAAGAATTCGCATCCTTTGCGCCCTGCCGGGCCTTGGCGAGTCGTAAGCGGTAGGAAGCTTGCCAGGGAGCGGACTTCACCAGCTGGTCGAGGAATTCGACGGCTTCGGCGCTGTGGCCGGTTTTCTCGAGAAGCGCCGCGGCGGGGTCGAGATTTTCGTAAGGATTGCCTACGACGACGACCAAACGGCGCAGCAGCTCAAGCCCGCCGGGGGTGTCGCCGGCCGCGATGCGTATCTCGGCGAGCCCCAGAAAGTTGGAGGCCAAAAGCTGGTGATTCTCGATTTCACGAGCAAAGACAAATTCGATCAGCTTGCGAGCCGACTGTTTGTCGCCGGCGTCAAAAAGCTGGCGCGCTGTGGCACGAAGAATTTCGGACGAAGGCGCTGAGGAAGTATTCGCGCGGTAGCTGGCGATCTTCGCGTCAAGAGTTCCCATTTGCGCGGCCGCTTGCAATTCAAATGGAATGAGTGCGGCCGCGCGGGCGCGTTGCGTATCCTCGGAGAGCGCGCCTAGGTAATCGGCGGCTTGGGAGAACTGCTTGGTTTGAATGAGATAGTTCACCCAGAGCACTTGCCACGAGCGCAGTTCTTCCTGCGCGTTTTCTTTCTGAAACCCTTCGGCGCGGGAAAGAGCGTCCTGCTTGTTTCCCAGGATGCGCTGATAGACCCCCGCGCGTTGCGCCAGCGGAATCCACGGCGCGTCCGCAATATCCGCAAGGACCTGCGTGGGGTCCGGAGCGGCCGAAACCAGATCGAGAAGCCACGGAGTTGCCGAAGCGGGGTCGGCGGCCGCGAGATAGACGCTGCGGAGTAGCGCATTGGAACGGTAGTTTCCATTGCGGTGCAGATAGGCGCGGAGAAGTGTGTCGGCGTCGGGCTTCAAGTGCGTGAATAGGCGGCGCGTCTCGAGATGATCGCAAATGTGCGCAAAGTCCGTCCAAAAACTCTCGGGCACACGCTCTGTATCAATTTGGCGCCTGAGCGTGGCGAGCGCCAGTTTCCACTGCGCCAGAGCTTCCGAGCGGGAGCCCTGCTTGAAATAGGCGAGGGCCAAGCGGTCCAGAACGTCGGCAAGTCCGGGTGTGAGTTCAAGTGTGTGGTTGTAGTCGCTTATAGCCGAATGCGTGTCACCGCTCTCTGAATAATAATCAGCGAGAGCAAGGTAACCAGCCGCTGTGGCGGGACTCTGTTCGAGAACCGCTGGCAGATAGTCTTCAGGAGTACCTTGTTTCGTGACCCCCAGATACTCGCCGTAGCGCGAACCGTAGTAAAACCAGATGTCGCCGGCAAGCTGTGCGTTGCGGTCCACCGGTTTGCCGAGCCGCTCGCCGACCGTGTTGTCCCCGAGCGCTGCGATGAAGACTTTATTTGTGTCGGGCGGAGGCTCGGCGAAGTAGAGGCCGGCTAGAGCGTTGTAGGACTTGGACCACACGGGCGGGCGCACACGGCCGCGAGCGGCGACCACCGCATGGACGAGCGCAGCGTCCCCATTGGCAACAACAAAGTCAGCGGCTTGTTGGCCCCAAGGAGTCCAGGTAGCGGCAATCTCCACGAGCTGTTCCGGCCTGTGGGCCAACAAAAGTGAAAAAAGACGCTTCTGATCGTCTCCACCCAGATAGTTGGGGCCCACGGAAGCAAGCAGCCGCAGCTCGTTTTCTTCGTCCCCCACAGCGCGATAAGCCTGAGCCGCGGCAATCAAGACCACCGACCGGCTGCCTCCATTCAAACGGGGAGCGAAGCGTTCCAATTGTGGACCGAGGTCTGCCAGGGTCAACCGCCGCCGTTCGAGATCGACGTAGGTGCTCATGTCAGCGATCAATTGCTGAGGCAGCTTGCTCTCTGTCATCAAAGATTCATAACGCCAGGCAGCTTCCTTTTCCGCTAGGCCGGCACTCTCAGCCAGGGGAATGGCGAAGCTCTCCGCCAAACTACGCGGCATCGTTGATCCGCGCAGCTTCTCGGCGAACTGCGCAAAGGACACCTTCTCCTCCGGCGTGAAATAGCGTGCCGCGGAGCTTCCCATTTCCACCAAAGCAAGGTGCATCCCTTCGCGGGCATTTTCCATGCGGATTTCCTTCTGACGCTGGCGCCATTCGCTGTCCTTAACCGCAGAGATCCCTTCCTTGGCGATCTGTTCCTTGATCACCGGCAAGGACGAAGAAGCGCCGGAATAGGCGTTCTGCAAAGTTGCGTAGGCGGTCTCCTGCTGGCGGAGCCGTGTCAGAATGCGCGTGTAGAGCTTTGCCCCGGCATGGTTATCCGTGGAGGCCAGCAACTCGGCTCCTAGAGATGTGACGCCCAGCTCGGCGAATCCGCGGGCTTCTGTCAGCAAGCCCCATGATTCCAACCGCTGTGCCGCTTCGAAGAAGTTCTCCGCTTTTTCCGGGCGGCCATCGATCAGCGCAGTTTTCAGCGCCGCCACGGCGTCAGCCGTCTTTCCCTGCCTGGCGCGGATCTCCGCGATCTTTTCCATCCACTTCGGGTCTTTGTAGGCAAGCTGGTAGACGCGGTCGTACTCGCCGATCGCCTCATCGAAGCGCATCATGCGTTCGGCAAGACCCGCCCGGGCGATGCGCAGGTCGCCACGGTCCGGACGGATGGCAATG
>Ga0210398_10000984_pt1 | contig 30707 bp, 30 predicted proteins | sample IncBWC4OmetaG_FD_161047 | JGI IMG/M metagenome (GOLD analysis project Ga0210398, IMG submission 161047) | Forest soil microbial communities from Barre Woods Harvard Forest LTER site, Petersham, Massachusetts, United States - Inc-BW-C-4-O | ecosystem: Environmental > Terrestrial > Soil >... | reverse complement strand
AGCCTTGAGGTTGGTGTTGTCGTGCAGGATGACGGTGATCTCGTCGGCGTCGTTGATGACGTGGTTGTTGGTCACGACATAGCCGGCCGGGTCGATGATAAAGCCCGAGCCGAGCGAGGTGGCCTTGCGGGTCTCGGCCTGCGGCTGCCCCTGGCCCGGATGCTGATGCTTGAAGAAATCCTTGAAGAATTCCTCGAACGGCGAGCCGGGCGGGAATTGCGGCAGGTCGGGCGTATCGGGATTGTCCTTGTCACCGCCCTTGTCGGCGGACGCCTTGACGGTCTGCGTCGTCGAGATGTTGACGACCGACGGCAGCAGTTTCTCCGCCAAGTCGGCAAAGCCGTCGGGCGCCGGGTGCGCCGCCGCGCGGCTGAGTTGCACAACCGCGGGGCCGCCAGGCACGCCAACCGGCGCCGCGATCAGCCCGAACGCCAGCAGCGCCGCAGTCGAACGCCGAAGTGTCGTTGTCGATTGCACCGTCACCTACTCCCTTAAAGGACGTGCGAGGGCGCGCATGCCTCAGCCGCGCTGCCGGCCTCGCGGCGCGCAAGATACGAGAGAAGCCGGCGGCAAACCAGATGTCTTCGCTGCTCCCTAGCGCCGCAGCAGCCATACGAGGATGACGCCGAGAAACGCCGCGATCAGCCCGCCGATGCGCAACGCCTGTCCCGGGGTCTGTGTCGTGCGCGCCGCCAGGCGCCGCATGATCTCAGGAAACAGCGCGTAGACGACGCCCTCGATCACCAGGATCAGCGCCAGCGCCGTCAGGAAATCGCGCATCAGTGCGACGGCGGCGACGATCCAGGCGGGTTGGCCGGCGCCGCAGTCGCACCGCTCCCCGCGGGGTTATTGAAGAACTGGAAGAAGCTGCTGTCCGGGCTCAAGAGGAAGGTCGTGTTATGCCCGGCGAGCGCGGTGCGATAGGCCTCGAGCGAGCGATAGAAGGCGTAGAAATTCTTGTCCTGGCCATAGGCCTTGGCGTAGATCGCGGTCGCCGCGGCGTCGCCGTCGCCGCGCTGCTGCTGCGCGTCGCGTTGCGCGTCGGCGACGATCACGGTGACCTCGCGATCGGCATTGGCGCGCACGGTCTGCGCCGCCTGGGCGCCCTCGCCGCGGTAGAGCGCCGCCTGCTGCTGGCGCTCGGAGTTCATCCGCGCGTAGATCGCCTCGCTGTTCTGCGTCGGCAGGTCGGCGCGGCGGATGCGGGTATCGACGACATCGATCCCGAAAGACTTGGCGTTGGCGCGAACGTCGTCGCGGATCAGATGCATGAGGTCGGCGCGCTGCGCGGAAAGCAGCGCCGAGAGCGGCGCCTTGCCGACCACTTGGCGCAGGCTGCTGCTGACGAGCGCCGTCAACCTGGCGCGCACGCCGTCCTCGGTGCCGACAGTCTGATAGAACAGCAGCGGATCGACGATGCGGTAGCGCGTGTAGGTGTCGATCACCAGCCGCTTCTGGTCCGAGGCGATGACCTCCTCGGGCGGCGGCTCGACATCGAGCAGGCGCTTGTCGAAATAGACGACGTTCTGCACGAACGGGATCTTGAACTCCAACCCCGGCTGTTCGACCGGGCGCACCGGTTTGCCGAATTGCAGCACCAGCGCCGTCTCCGTCTGGTCGACGATGAACAGCGAGCTGTCGAGCAGAATGCCGATCGCGATCAGCACGACGGCGAGCGCGATACCGACCGAGCGGTTCATTGCCGGCCTCCGGTGCTCGGGGTCGTCGCGGACTGTGCCGGGGCGGGCTGCGAAAAGCCCTGCAGGCTCGGCAGCGGTAAATAGGGCAGCACGTTCTGGCCCGATGCGCCGCGATCGAGGATCACCTTGTTCGCGTCCTCAAAGATTTGCTCCATCGTGACGATGTAGAGCCGCAACCGCGTCACGTCCTCGGCCGCCCTGAAGGCCTGGTAGACCGAGTCGAAGCGCGTCGCGTCGCCGGTCGCCTGGGCGATCACCTGTTGCTTATAGGCCTCCGCACCCTGCTCGATCTTGGTGGCGTCGCCCTTGGCCTTGGGCACGACGCCATTGCGATAGGATTCGGCCTCGTTCTTGAGCCGCGCCTGGTCGGCGAGCGCCGCCTGGACATCGCGGAAGGCGGCGATGACCGGACCCGGCGGGTCGACCCGCTGCAGCGTCACCTGGGTGACCTCGACCCCCGTGCCGTAGATGTCGAGCAGCTGCTGCGACAGCTTGAGGGTCTCGCTTTCGATCTGCTGCCGGCCTTCCGACAGCTCCATCGCCAGCGGATGCTCGCCGATGACCTCGCGCAGCGCGCTTTCCGTCGCCGATTTCACGGTCTTCTCCGGCGCGCGGATGTTGAAGAGATAGGCCTTGGCGTCCTTGATGACCCAGAAAATCGTGCAGTTAATATCGACGATGTTCTCATCGCCGGTCAGCATCAGCGACTCTTCCGGCACCTGGGCGTTGCCGGTCGGGCGGCCCTCTTCGTCCTCGTTACGGAAGCCGATCTCGGTGTGGTTGATGCGAGTAACCTTGGGGGTCTGCACACTCTCCATCGGCCGCGGCAGGTGATAGTTGAGGCCGGGATAGGTCGTCCGGTTGTAGGCGCCGAAGCGCAGCACCACGCCGACTTCGTCCGGCTCGACGCGATAGAAGCCGCTCGCCAGCCACAAGGCGATGACCGCGAGAACGGCGATCGCGATGATGCCGCCCGAACCGCGCCCGCCCGGCAATAACCGGCGAAAGCGATCCTGGCTGCGGCGCAACATCTCCTCGAAATCGGGCGGCCGGATGTTCGGACCGCGCGGCGGGGGCGGCCCATCGTCATCGCCGCCACCTCCGCGGCCGCCGCCCCATGGGCCGCGCGGGCCGCCGCCATTGCCGCCGCCCCTGCCGCCGCGAGGTCCAGAGCCCCAAGGGCCGCGATCGCTCATCTCATTCCCCGCGGCCGAAATTCGCGCCAAATCATCGCGCCTACGCCTTTCGGGACTTGCCCGCCCGTTGGCCGGCGATAGAGGGCGTACGCGTATATATTGTCAAGTGCAACCGGGCGGCCTATCTCCCGGTAAGACAAGCCTTCCCCCAACCGGAGCACATGATGGCCGCCGTCACCGAGCGACAAATCCTCGACGCGCTGAGCCAGGTGCGCGACCCCGACAAGGGGCGAGATATCGTGTCGCTCGACATGGTGTCGGGCATGGTAATCCGCGACGGCAATGTCGGCTTCGCGATCGAGGTCGAGCCGGAGCGCGGGCCGCGTCTCGAGCCGTTGCGCAAGGCCGCCGAGGCGGCGGTCGAGGCGCTGCCCGGGGTGGTCTCGGTGACTGCGGTGCTGACCGCCGAATCGCGCCCGCCCGCGGGCCGACCGGCCCCTCATGCCCACGCCCACCCTCACGCCCATGGGGCGCCGCAAGGCGGCCCGGCGGCGCAGGCGCAACGCCGCGGCGCGGTGCCGGGGGTCGGCGCCATCATCGCGGTCGCCTCGGGCAAAGGCGGTGTCGGCAAATCCACCGTCGCCGCCAATCTCGCGCTCGGCCTCCAGGCGAACGGGCTCAAGGTCGGCGTGCTCGACGCCGACATTTACGGCCCGTCGATGCCGCGCATGCTCGGCATCTCGGGCAAGCCGACGATGATCGACGCCAAGACAATCCGCCCGATGGAGAATTATGGCCTCGAATGCATGTCGATCGGCTTTCTCGTCCCCGAGGACACGGCGATGATCTGGCGCGGCCCGATGGTCATGAGCGCACTCAACCAGATGCTGCGCGACGTCGCGTGGGGCGAGCTCGACATCATGGTCGTCGACCTGCCGCCGGGCACCGGCGACGCGCAGTTGACCATGGCGCAGCAAGTGCCGCTGGCCGGCGCGGTCATCGTTTCGACCCCGCAGGACATCGCGCTGATCGACGCGCGCCGCGGCCTCAGCATGTTCGAGAAGGTCGACGTGCCGGTGCTCGGCATCATCGAGAACATGAGCTATTTCCTCTGCCCGCATTGCGGCGAGCGCAGCGAAATCTTCTCGCATGGCGGCGCGCGTCGCGAAGCCGAGCGGCTGGGCTGCGAATTTTTGGGAGAAGTGCCGCTCGACCTGGCGATCCGCGAAACCTCCGACGAGGGAAGGCCCGTCACGATCAGCGATCCCGGCTCGCCGCACGCGCTGTTGTTCCGCGAAATCGCCGCCAAGGTCTGGGCGAAAGTGTCGAGCGAAAGCGCCCGCCGTGCGCCGCCGCGCATCGTGATCGAGTAGATGCGCCTCCTCTTTCTCGGTTTTGCCGCGCTGCTGGCTCTCGGCGGCGCCGCGCGGGCGGCCGACCCGGATGCGCTGTGGAAGATCGTCAGCCAGAGATGCGTGCCCGACCAGCAGGAGCAGGGCCAGCCCAACCCCTGCGCCAAGGTCGATCTGGGAGATAACTCCCATGGGGGCTACGTTGTCCTCAAAGACCTCGTCGGGGACACGCAGTACCTGCTGATGCCGACCGCCAAGGTCACCGGCATCGAAGACCCGCAAATCCTCGCGCCGGGTGCGCCGAATTATTTCGCCGACGCCTGGGCCGAGCGGCAATTCACGGTCACCGCCGCCAAACACGACCTGACGCGCGACGGCATCAGCCTGGCGGTCAATTCAGTCTACGGCCGCAGCCAGAACCAGCTGCACATCCATATCGACTGCGTCGCTCCGGCGGTGCGCGACGCGATCGCCGCGCATATCGAAGCGGTCGGCAACACCTGGGCGCCGTTTCCCGGGAAGCTCGCCGGCCACGCCTACCGGGCGATGCGGGTTGCGGGCGACGCGCTCACGGTCAATCCGTTCAAGCTGCTCGCGGCCGACGTCCGCCCCGAGACGGTGGGTGGCGAGACGCTGGTCGTGGTCGGCGCCAATCTGCCCGGCGGGGCGCCGGGCTTTGTGCTGCTCGAAGACCAGGCGAATTCGGCGACCGGCGACCGTGCCTCCGGCGAGGAGTTGCAGGACCATTCCTGCGCGCTGGCACAGAAGTAGCCGTGCTATCCTCCCCCTCAAATGCGAGGAGGATCGCCATGCTGCCGGTTCCGGGATTTCACCATCTGCACCTGAACTCGGTCGATCCCGACGCGGCGATCGAATGGTACACGCGGCAATTCCCCTGCTCGTCGAAGACCGAATGGGGCGGGCACAAGGCGCTGCATTCCGACAACAACGTGCTGATCCTGTTTGACAAGGTCGACAAGCCCGCGCCGCAGCTGCCGCAAAGCGCGATCTGGCATTTTGGCTGGAACGTCACCGACTCGCGGCGCACGGTCGATGAATGGAAACGCCGGCCGGAGGTCGTCTCGGCGCCGCTCTACCGCCAGGAAGGCGGCGAGGGCGTCGCGATCTCCAGCGACACCTGGCCGAGCATCGGTAACACGCTCGGCCTCACCAAAACGCAGATCGCCGAGGCCAAGGCGAACCACACCCAGCCAACGCGGGTCGGCGGCTTCGCCTATTTTGTCGGGCCGGACGACGCGCTGTTCGAGATCGCCGGCAACTACCCGCAGGAGCGTTTCAACCACGTCCATATGTGGCAGGACGACCCGTTCTGCGCGCTGATCTGGTACCAGAAGCATCTGAACGCGCCGCTCCGTCCCGGCTGGGCGGGCACCGACCTGACCGAGGACACCTGCAAGGTGCCGCGCCACCCCGACCGCACCTGGCCGGCCCTGAAGCAGGACGGCATGTTCCGCACCCCGCGCGCCGGGGTCGAGTTCGGCGACGTGTCGATGATGTGGTACGCCAACCAGGGCTCGGCGCCGCTGGTGAGTCCGCTCGGCCAGCTGCAAGACCATATCGGGCTCAGCGTCGGCGACCTCGACGCGTGGATCGACAAATTGAAGGGCGAGGGGGTCAAGTTTCTCGACGGCCCCTACAAGCTCGGCGACACCCGCGCGGTGATGATCGAAGGCCCGAGCAAGGAGGCGCTCGAGCTCGTTGAAGTCAAATAACGGGTGGCGGAAATTCCCGGTCCCTTCCGGTCGGCGGCTTTCCTAGAACACCCTCTGCATGGCGCGGGCAAATTCGATCGTCGCCTCGATCTGCGCGATCTGCCGCTCGAGATCGGCGATCCGTTCGGCGGTAACGTCACGGGCATTGCCGATGGCGCGGCCCGCCCATAACCGCATCACACCCAAAGGCTCATAGGAAAGCAGCTCCTGACGCAGCCGATGCTGTTCTTCGCGGTACTCGGCCACCAACCCGTCAATCGCATCCCCACGCATCGTCCAAGCTTCCCCCGAGACCCGCGCTTCCTGGGTCAGGCGGCCCGGGCGCTATCACAATTACGTCCTCAGGGGTGCGGACGGTTCCCGTCAAATCACCGCGACGGCCTCGATCTCAATCAGGAATTCGGGCGCGGCGAGCGCCGATACCGCGACCATCGTCGAGGCCGGCATCTTCGGGCCGAAGAACTCGCCGCGGATGCGCGCGTATTCGGGGCGGTAGCGCATGTCGGTGACGTAGGTGTTGACCTTGACGATGTTCGCCATCGTGCCGCCGCCCGCCTCGACCTGCGCCTTCAGCGCGGCGAGCGTCGCCTTGGCCTGCGCCGCGAAGTCGCCGGGATGCGCGCAATTGCCCTTGTCGTCGTAATCCACCTGGCCGGCGATAAAGAGGAGGGTTTGCGCGCCCTCGGCCTTGACGCCTTGCGAATAGGCCGGCGGGTCGAACACGCTCTTCGCGGCATAGGATGTGATTTTCGGCATTGGGGGCTCCGTGTTCAGGATCGGGTGTCGACGACGTCTTGCGCGAAGATCATCTCCTCGGCGCCGACGAGGTCGGGGTCGTGGGGCGATTTGAGATAGCGGGCGAAAAGCCAGACGCCGTCCTTCGGGTTGTCGACGATTTCCGCCTCGGCGCCGCTCAACAGCACCACCGTGGTGCCGACGGCGAGATCGCGGATGTTGATCGGGCCGTCGCTCATTTCGCGGCGGCGAGCTCGCGCGGCGCGCTGCTCTTGCGCCAGGTCATCAGCTGATCCCAGCTGTCGGCTTCCATGAATTGCGCCCAGCGGCCGTAGAGGTTGCGCATCGGCTCCTCGCTCGACTGGATCTGGGTGATGTCGATGACCCGGCCCGGCATGCGGTAGCCCTCGAACTCGAAATCCTCGACCGCGTGGCCCAGCCCCATCTCGTAGGTGTAGGGATGACGGCGGGCGATCACGCCGCGGCTCGCGGCATGCGCGTAGTTCCAGTTCTCCATGTCGTCCTGCTCGGTCATGCCCGCCGGGCCGGAATAGCGGATGTAGTAGTCGCGCAGGAAATTCTTGACCACTTGCGGCGCGTCGCGGTCGACAAAGAAGAAGCGCCAGACCTCCGTCTGGTGCGCACTCTTCGGATGCCACACCGCGAGCGTGCGCGGTTGGCGCGGCAGCAATGCGACATTGGGGAAAATCTCGCCCGGCGCGCCGATCAGCCGCGCGTTGGGGCCGGGGCGCTTGCGGCGCTCCTCCTCGCAATGGCGGAAATATTCGGCGACCTCCGGGTTGTTCTGATAGGACGGCTGCGGGAGATGATCTTTCGGCAAAAGGTAGGTGATCGTCTGGTGGCCGCGATCGGGGATCGCGACATGCAGCTTCTTCGCGACGTTGAGCTCGCCGTAGTCGCGCCGGCTCTTGCCGCTGGGGCCGACGCCGACAAGGTCGACCGAGCGGTGCGAGATGTTGTGGTAACTGTCGCCGCTGAAATTCTCGGCGGGGAATTTCCAGTTGCACGGGATCAGCCATTTCTGCACGCCGCCCAGGAGCTCGGCCTGCCCTTCGCGGCCGTCCCAGCCGTCGAGGATCAGGTCAAGAAAGCGGCGGAACTCGCCGAGATATTCGAGGAAGGGCGGCGCGGAGGCATCCCAATTGGCCCACACCATGCCCTTGTAGACACAGAGCTGGGCGACCTCGACGAGACCCCATTGCGACTTGTCGAGCTCGGAGTGGTAGGCCTCGCGGAAATAGGGCACGCCGACAAGCTTGCCGTCGGTGCCATAGCTCCAGCCGTGATAGGGGCAGGTGAACACGGCGGTGTTGCCGTCGTCGTAGCGGCACACCTTCATCCCGCGATGGCGGCAAGAATTGAGGAACACATGCACCGTACCGGCGCGGTCGCGGCACAGGATCACCGACTCCTCGCCCATACGCGACACGAAGTAATCGCCGGGCTTGGGGATCTGGCTTTCATGGCCGACAAACAGCCACGAGCGGGCGAAGACGCGCTCCTGCTCCTGCGCGTAGATGTCGTCGTTGACAAAAATCTCGCGGCTGATCTGCCCCGTCTCGAGGTCGACGAGCCCGGAGCGGTAGCCCTGCGTTCCATTCATCGCCATCGCCGTGTCTCCCTACCCTGCCGTCATTGCGAGCGGAGCGAAGCAATCTCCTGCCGATTTGGCCCTCTACCGATGGAGATTGCTTCGTCGCCGCGCTCCTCGCAATGACGGGTGAGATCAAAAGAAAAACGTCAGGTTCTTGGTCATCAGCACGTTCTGGTCGAGGATAATCTTGCGCCGGGCGATGAGCCAGCCGTCACCCGCCCGGCGCAGCGTGTCCTCGCGCTTGCCGATGAGCAGGTCGGTCTCGGTCTCGACCCGGTTGCGATAGACGAGAAACCGGCATTTGGTCGTGACCTCGTCCGGCTGCGTCACTGACGGCGTCGCTTCGAGCAGCTGCACGTTCGCGACCATGTGGGTGATGCGCGACAGCGGCTCCTCTGCCCAGTGGATGCCGGTCTGGATCTGCCGGACGCGCCGGGTCAACGTCTCCTTGCCCTCGTCGAACCAGGCGATCTCCTCGCTTTCGCGGGTGAACTCGCGGCCGGTCTCGTCGCCGAATTTGACGTTGCGCCGCATCGGCATCCAGTAACGGACATCATCGGCGAGCAGCGCCAGCCACTCGTCGTAACGGCGCTCATCGAGGATTTCGGCTTCGGCGTAGAGGAATTCGGCGATCTCCTGGGTGAGGAGCAGCCGCGCTACGCGGGCGTCGCTCATGTCTTGCTCCGCAGCTCGACGCCGGCCATTGCCTCGAGCACGCGAGCGACGACCGGGAAGCCCTCTTGCCCCCAGCCCTGCGCCTGAGCGCGTTTGTAGGCGTCGGAGGCGAGCGCCCCGAGCGTCGCCGGGGCGCCGACATCGCGCGCCAGGTCGCAGGCGAGCGCGACATCCTTGGCGACGATGTCGAGCGTACCGCCGGCCTTGAAGCTGCCGTTGAGGACGCCGCGCGGGATGTTGTCGAAGGTGCGGCTCTGTCCGGCGCTGACCGGGACGATCTTTGCCAGCGTGTCGAGGTCGATGCCGGCCTTCGCGGCGATCAGCATGCCCTCGATCGCGGCGATGAGGTTGGTGTAGCCGAGGTATTGCGTGACGAGCTTCGCCGCCGCGCCGGCGCCGGATGGCCCGACGTAGAAGACGTTGGCGGCGATCGCCTCGAAGAGCGGCTTGCAGTGGCCGAAATCGGCCTCGCGGCCGCCGACCATCACGGTCATGTTGGGCGGCCGGCCGCTGACCGGTGCGTCGAGAAACGCGACATCGCGCTTGGCCGCCGCCTCCGCGACGCGGCGCACGGTCGCCGGTGAATTGGTGGTCAGGTCGATATAGGCGCCGCCGCGGCGCAGCCCGGCGAAGATGCCGGTCTCCGGGTCGAGCGCGGCGGCCTCGACCTGGCTCGGCCCGGGCAGCGAGGTAAACACCACCTCGGCCGCGTAAGCCGCCTCGGCCGGGTTGTCGGCGGTCGCGGCGCCCTCGCCGATCATCGCGCTCATCGCCTCGGGCCGCGCGTCGTGCACGGTCAGCCGATGCCCGGCCGCGATCAGGCACTCGGCGATCGGCCGCCCCATCGTCCCGACACCGATAAAGCCGATGCGCATCGCCCTGTCCGCCTCATGGCCACGCCTGTTCGGCCGCCATCATCGGCCGAAGCAACGGGAGCGGCAAGCAGTCAGCGGCCCAGCACGGTCATCAGTTCGCGCCATTCGCGCGGGGAGAGGCCGCTGCCTTTCTGCTCGACCTGTTCGCCGGCGAGCATGCGGCGGATCACATTGAGGCTGGTGGCGGAGATCGCTGCGGCGTTCATACGGTATTCGAGGAAGGCGGCGTGGGCGAGCGGACACCAGCGCTGGAGCGTGTCGATCATCGCGTCGGCATAGACGCGGATTTCGTGTTGCGCGTGCGGGTCGGCGCGCAGGGTCAGGAAGTGCATCAGGTTATGAAGGTCGGTTTTCCAATACCATTGGGTATAAAAGTTCAGAGATAGGTTCATCCGCGCCAGCTCGCGCGCGAGGCCGGGCCACGACGGGTCGCGCGGCTGGCCGGCGTCGTCCTCGTTGAGCATGTCGACATAGCCGGCATAGGCGCGCTCGCTGTCCTCGCGCAGCACGTCGAGCACGCGCTGGGCGGCGGCGCCTTCGAGGACATCGCCGCGGCCCTGGCGGTTGGTCGTGGCCTGGGCGGCGAGGTGCTCGGGCGCCGGGATGTAGAACTCGTTGTCGAGGATGGAATAGCGGGCGCTGTACTCGTTGACGTTGGCGGTGCGGTGCCTGATCCACTGGCGCGCGACAAAGATCGGCAGCTTGACGTGGTACTTGATCTCGCACATCTCGAATGGCGTCGTGTGCCGGTGCCGCATCAGGTACTGGATGAGGCCGCGATCCTCGGAGACGCGGCGGGTGCCCTTACCGTAGGAGACGCGCGCCGCTTGCACGATCGCGCCGTCATCGCCCATATAGTCGATGACCCGGACAAAGCCGTGGTCGAGCACGGGGAGCGGCTCGTAGAGGATGTCCTCGAGCGCCGGGACGGTGGCGCGGCGGGTGGGCCGCGTCTCGCCTCGCTCGGCGGCGATTTCCTGTTTCTGCTCCTCGGTGAGCGGCATTAGCTCTCCTACCGCCTATGCGTCCTTCGAGGCCTCGCTGCGCGAGGCACCTCAGGATGAGGGAGGACAAGGGCGCCTCAAATGTCCCTCATCCCGAAGGGAGCCTCGAAGAGCGCACCGGTGATTGCGTCCGGCCCAGCCTCATCCTATATCTTGATTGTCGGGCAACCGACTATGGCGATAAACGGACTATGGAATAAGCGTTGCGGACCCGGGGGCGGTACCCGGCGCCTCCACCAATTTCCGCCGGCTTTTCAATCGAATCGCCGGCGGCCTGCGGGGGCGAAACAGGCTCGACGCGCGTGGTAAAGATGGAAACCGTCGCTCGGTATGATACCGCCGTTATCGGGTCATTTTTTAGATGCGAACGATAACTTCGCACCAGAGGCGCTCGCGGCCTAACCCTTAACGGGGTAAAAGCCTAGAGTTACTCGCGGTCCGGGGGGCACCGGGCAACAGAAGCCCCCCACTTACCTTCGCCGGCCCACCACCGGGAGCGACATGCCGCAGGATCTGTTCCACTACGACAAGATGGTCGAGCGGGCGTTGCGCGGCGTAATCCGCGACGTGCTGGCCCGCGCCGCGCAGGAAGGGTTGCGCAGCAGCCATCATTTCTATGTCGGCTTTTCCACCACGGCGCCCGGGGTGGTGATCCCGCCGCGGCTCCACGAGCGCTATCCGGCCGAGATCACGATCGTGCTGCAGCACCAGTACTGGGACCTCGATGTCGGCGACGAGCAGTTTTCGGTATCGCTGTCCTTCGACAAGCAGGTCGAGCGGCTGACCGTCCCTTTCGCGGCAATCAAGAGCTTTGCCGACCCGTCGGTCGAGTTCGCGCTCGCCTTCGCGGAGCCGCCCGCGACGGCCAGCAACGAGCCGGCGGTGCCGGCGCTCATAGCCGACAAGCCGGCGACGAAGGAGAAGGCGCCGCCGGAAGAACGCGGCCAGGTCGTCGCGCTCGACAGCTTCCGTAAGCGCTAGGCCAGAAGCGGCACGCCAGCGGTAAAAGACCTCACTTTCCTTGACGCCGGGCATGAAACCGTGATCCTGCGCCGAGCGTAGCTGCAAGAGCGTTCGGGGGCGGGCGGGTATGAGCGAACTCGACTTTCACGAGCTGTTTCCGCTGGGCGACGACGACACGCCCTATAAAAAGCTGACCGGCGATTATGTCTCGACCGGCAATTTCGACGGCGAGCGGGTGGTCAAGGTCGCGCCCGAGGCGCTGACCCTTCTGGCACGCCAGGCCTTTGTCGATTGCGCGCATCTGCTGCGGCCGGGGCACCTGAAATCGCTGTCGGCGATCCTCGACGATCCCGAAGCGTCGTCGAACGACCGCTTTGTCGCCTACGACCTCTTAAAGAACGCCAATATCGCCGCGGGCAAGGTGCTGCCGATGTGCCAGGACACCGGCACGGCGATCGTCATGGCCAAAAAAGGCCAGCGGGTGTGGACCGGCTATGACGATGCGGCGGCGATCTCGGAGGGCATTCGCCGCACATTTACCGAGACCAATCTGCGCTACAGCCAGGTCGCGCCCTTGTCGATGTACGAGGAAGTCAACACCGGCGACAACCTGCCGGCCCAGATCGACCTCTATGCCGAGCCGGGCGACGCCTACAAATTCCTTTTCATCGCCAAGGGCGGCGGTTCGGCCAACAAGAGTTTCCTCTATCAGCAGACACGCGCGGTGCTGAACCCGAAATCCCTGATCGCGTTCCTCGACAAGAATTTGAAATCGCTCGGCACCGCGGCCTGCCCGCCCTATCACCTGTCGATCGTGATCGGCGGCACCTCGGCCGAATTGAACCTGAAGACCGTGAAGCTGGCGAGCTGCCGCTATCTCGACAGCCTGCCGGCGCAGGGCAACAAATACGGCCAGGCCTATCGCGATCGCGATTTCGAAGAGGAGGTGCTGGCGCTGACGCGCGATTTCGGCATTGGCGCGCAGTTTGGCGGCAAGTATTTCTGCCATGACGTGCGGGTCATCCGACTGCCGCGGCACGGCGCCAGCCTGCCGATCGGCATCGGCGTGTCGTGCTCGGCCGACCGCCAGATCCTCGGCAAGATCACCGCCGACGGCGTCTTCCTCGAAGAGCTGGAGAGCGATCCGGCGCAATACCTGCCGGAGATCGACGAGCGGGCGTTCAACGGCGATGTCGTGAAGATCGATCTCGGTCGGCCGATGAGCGAAATCCGCAAGACGCTGTCAGGCTACCCAGTGAAGACGCGGCTATCGCTGAGCGGCACGCTGATCGTCGCGCGCGACATCGCCCACGCGAAATTGCAAGACCGGCTCGACCGCGGCGAAGGCCTGCCGCAATACGTCAAGGATCACCCGATCTACTACGCCGGCCCGGCCAAGACCCCGGAGGGCTATGCCTCCGGCTCATTCGGCCCGACCACCGCCGGACGCATGGATTCCTATCTCGACCCGTTCATGGCCGCGGGCGGCAGCTTTATCAGCCTCGCCAAGGGCAATCGCAGCACCGAGGTGCGCGAGGCCTGCAAAAAATATGGCGGGTTCTACCTCGGTTCGATCGGCGGGCCGGCCGCGCGCCTCGCGCAGGATTGCATCAAGAAGGTCGAGCTTCTCGAGTATCCCGAGCTCGGCATGGAGGCGATATGGCGCATCGAGGTGGTGGACTTCCCCGCCTTTATTGTCGTCGACGATAAGGGCAACGATTTCTTCGCGGGACTGTCGTGAGCCGGCCTTTTTTACAAAAGCGGCAATGCGGGTGCAGCAGCTGAACCGTGATCTCGGAGACCGACGGCGGGATCAGCCCGACCCACTTGCCGCGTTGCTGGTGGGCGATAAGCGTTCCTGGGACCATTTTGTCCGGCGCTATGCGGCGCTGATCGTCGCCGCGGTGCGCGGTGTCGCGGCGGCGTCGGGCGATGTGGAGGATCTGGCGCAAGAAGTGTTCGTCCGGTTGTGCAAGGACGATTTCCGCCTGCTGCGCACCTACGATTCGACCCGCGCCTCGCTGTCCACCTGGATGACCATTGTCGCGCGCAGCACCGCGCGCGACGCGCTGCGCCGCCGACGCCCCGACTCGGTGCCGATCGATGCCGTGCCCGAATCTCATCTCAAGGTGGATGCGGTCGAGCCAACACCCAAGCTGAAGCTGCCGGAAGCCCTGCTGTCGCCGCGCCAGCGCGAAATACTCGGCATGCTTTACGACAAGGAAATGGATGTCGCCGAAATCGCGGCGGCGCTCGGCATCGATCCGCAAACCGTGCGGAGTGCTCATCATAAAGCAATGCTAAAGCTTCGCGCGCATTTCAAGAGTGATAGCTAATGATGCCAAGAACCAATAAGTTGTGGGGATGGTCGCAGCACGCTCCGCGTAGAACCGCAGGAAGAGGAGAGCGCGCGTATGCGAGCTAACGGGACTAGCGGCGAACGCCCGCCGGAGCTGCCCGACCGGGAAATCTGGCGTCGCAGTCAAGAGATCGAGGCACCGATCGACGAGGCCGAGCAGCTGCTTGATCTGGCCGCCCTCGCCGATAATCGGCTCGATGACGACGAGACCCAACGGCTTGCCGCGCTGATCGCGCGCGACACGGATGCGGCCGGCGATGTCGCCGCCGCGCGCCTGCTGGCCGACGCGACGATCGACGACGCCGACCCAAATGTCATCGCCCGCGCCTTGCTGGCCGGAGAGGATCAGCTCGAGGCGGAGGTCATCGCCTTCCCGGCTGGGCGAGTCGTGGTACGGCCTTTCTACAGTGCCGCGAGCTGGAGCGGGCTCGCTGCGGCGATGGTCCTCGCCGGCTGGTTCGGCTTCAGCCTCGGCAGCGGGCTTCCGGGTGTCACCCCCGCCGGACACGCGCCCGACGAGGCCGCGGCCAATGAGCTGTTCGACCCGGCACCGCCATTGATCCTGCGCGACTTCAGCGAGAGCTCGCAGATATGAGCGTCACCTTCGCCGGCACGAGCCGTCGCAGCGGCGGACCGCGCAATCGCCTGCTCGTCGCGGTGCTGGCGATCTCTTTGGCGCTCAATGTCTGCGTCGTTGCCGGGGCGCTGTGGGGCAAGCTGCATGCGCCGGCGGCGCCGCCGACCTTCACCGAGCGCTTCCAGCGGCTGGAAAATTCGCTCGATCTGAACGCCGCTCAGCGCAGCGCCTTCGATCGTTATGTCAGCGACATGGCGGCGCGCGGCGACCAGGCACGGCGCACGGTCGAGCCGATGATGGACGCCGTCTGGGCGGAGGTCGCCAAGCCCGACGCCGATCAGGCTCGCGTCCTGCAGCTCCTCGACGACGCCAACAGTCAGCGGCGCACCTACCAGCAGCAGGCGGTGACGGCGACGCTGTCGCTGCTCGCGACGCTGACCCCAGAGCAGCGTGTCAAGTTCATCGAAAGCGAACGCCAATTCCGCGCTGCGCTGCGCCGCCGCCACGCCGAAGAATCGCGCTGATCCAGCGATAGCGCCGTCATGTCTTCGCCCGGCGGATAGCCGACGGCGTATTAACCACGATTCCCGCTCCGCGTCCGGCTAACGGGCTTATGTCTAGGGCGTTGGCCCGTTGGAGGCACGCCATGCAGAGCTGGATACTTCTCGCCATCCTGGTCATCGCTGAGTTGGTTGTCTTCCCGCGAATACCTGCGGCCTTGATCGACGGCGCGGTACCGCTCAATCCTCTCGGCTGGTTCGGCTATGGCGAATTGCAGCAGGTCTTTGTCGACCGTCGGACGTTTCCCGCCGCCTATTGGCTGATCGTGCTGACGCTCATGGCGTTCGCCGCGATCCTCGGCCTCTTTATCTACGCTGTCGTGTTCCGCTCGGTCAGCTAGCCTAATCCATCGCCACGGCGGGGCTGTCGGCCGCGCGGCGCGGCCGACGCAGCAGCAATAAGCATGGCGCCGCCACCAGCATGATGATCACCATCAGGTGGAAGTTGTCGATATAGGCGATCATCTGCGCCTGGCGGGTGACTTCGCGATTGAGCGCGGCGATGCCGTGCACCTCGGTGAGGCTGAACGGCGCGGCGAGCGTCCGGGCGAGCGGATTGTCGGGCCGGACATGCTCGCTGAGCTCGGCATGGATGACCTGGGTGTTCGAGACCAGCAGCGCCTCGACGATCGAGATGCCGACGCTGCCGCCAATGTTGCGCATCAGGCTGAACATGGCGCTGCCCTGGGTCAGCACGCTGCGCGGCAGCGTCGAAAACGTCGCGATGCTGAGCTGGGTAAAGATAAAGCCGAGCCCGAAGCCTTGAAGCAGCCCGGTGGTGATGAACGGCCCCATGCCCATCTGCAGCGAGAACCCGGTCATCTGCCATAGCGCGACGGCGGTCACGATCATGCCGATAAGGATGATGAGCCTGACATCAACCTTTCCGGCGAGGCGCGACACCACGATCATCCCGAGCATCGTGCCGACCCCGCGCGGCGCGGTGACAAAGCCGGCGGTGATGACCGGGTAGTTCATCAGCGACTGCATCATCGTCGGCAGCAAGGTCATCGTGCCGTAAAGCGGGATGCCGATCAGAAACATCAGCAGCGTGCCGGCGACGCAGTTCGAGTCCCTGAGGATGGCGCGGTTGAGGAAAGAGCGCTCGCCCGCCGTCGCGGTGTGGACGACGAAGAGGTAAAGGCAGAGCGCGCCGACGATTGCCTCGACCCAGATCTCGGTCGAGCCGAACCAGTCCTTCAGCTCGCCGCGGTCGAGCAGCAGCTGCACCGCACCGATCGCCAGAGACAGTGTCGCAAAGCCGAACCAATCGAACGCGTCGCGCTGGGACGGGCGTGTATCCTGAATGAAGATCATGATCCCGGCGGCGGCGAGAAGCCCGGGTGGCAGGTTGATGTAGAACACCCAGCGCCAGCTGTAATCGTCGGTCAGCCAGCCGCCAAGCGCCGGGCCGATGATCGGCCCGAGGATCACGCCCATGCCCCAGATCGTCATTGCCTTGGCGTGGCGCTCGGGCGGGTTGATGTGCAACAGCGTCGCCTGCGACAACGGCACCAGCGCCGCGCCGCTGATCCCTTGCAACAGACGGAAGGCGACGATCTGCAGAAGGCTCGTCGCCGCGCCGCACAGTGCCGAGGTGACGGTGAAGCCGATTACCGAGACCAGAAAGATGTATTTGATGCCGAAGCGCCCGGCGAGCCAGCCGGTGAGCGGCGTCATGATCGCCGCCGCGACGATGTAGGACGTCACCGCCCAGGCAATCTGGTCCTGCGAGCATGAAAAGCTGCCCTGCATATGCGGCAGCGCGACATTGGCGATCGTCGTGTCGACGCCCTGCATGAACGTCGCCAGCATGATCGACGCGGTGATCGCGGTGCGATTGGTGCGTGTCGCTGGAGGTTCGCCGACCGTCCGCATGGGCGCATCCTGTGCAAGCGGCGCGCCGCATGCAAACGCAGAGTTCGCGGGGCTGAAACGTGCTACGGCTGCGCTACCACCCCCTCCGGCCCTTCGGGCCACCTCCCCCATCAAAGGGGAAGGTTGGGTGGGGGTGATGCCGGCGCTAATCCATCGCCACGGCCGGGCCTTTCGCGATGCCGCGCGGCCGGCGCAGCAGCAGGAGCAGCGGCAAGGTCGCCAGGATCACCACCGCCATGAAATAGAAGTCGTTGATATAGGCGATCATCTGCGCTTGACGGGTGACCTCGGCATTGATCGCCGCGATCCCGGCCGGGGTCGCGAGGTCGTAGGGTGGCATCAGATAAGGCGCGCGCGCCATCGGGTTGTCCGGCCGGACGTGCTGGATCAGCGACGAGTGCACAACCTGCGTGTTCTCGACAAACAGCGCCTCGACGATCGATACGCCGACGCTGCCGCCGATATTGCGCATCAGGCTAAAAATTGCGGTGCCTTGCGTCAGGTGCTGGCGCGATAGGGTCGAGAACGCCGCGACCGAGAGCGGCGTGAAGACAAAGCCGAGACCGATGCCCTGCAAGGTCCCTGACATCAGCAGCAGATCCTTGTCCATGGAGAGCGAGAAGCCGGTCATCTGCCACAGCGAGGCAGCGGTCAGCGCAAGCCCGCAAAAGATGATCAGCCTTGTATCGACCTTGCCGATGATCCGGGCGACGAGGATCATCGAAATCAGCGTGCCGACGCCGCGCGGCGCCATCACCGCCCCGGCGGTCACGACGGGATAGTTCATCAGGTCCTGCATCATCGTCGGCAGCAAGACCATCGTGCCGTTGAGGATGATGCCGATAAAAAACATCAGGATGATGCCGGCGGTGAAATTCGAATCCCGCAGCATCGAGCGGTTGAGAAACGAGCTCGCGCTGGTTGTCGCGGTGTGGACGATGAACAGGTAGAAGCACAGCGCGGCGATTGTCGCCTCGATCCAGATCTCGCTCGATCCGAACCAGTCCTTCAACTCGCCGCGGTCGAGCATCATCTGCACCGCGCCGACCCCGATCGACAGCGTGCCGAAGCCGAAGAAGTCGAAACGGTCGCGATGGCCGTGACGGTCGTCGTGGATGAAGACGAAGATGCCGAGCGCACACAGCACGCCCACCGGGAGATTGATCAGAAACACCCAACGCCAGGTGAAATTATCGGTGAGCCAGCCGCCCAACACCGGGCCGATGATCGGCCCGAGCATCGTGCCGATGCCCCAGATCGCCATTGCGCGGCCGTGCCGCTCGGGCGGATTGGCACGCAGCAGCACCGACTGCGACAGCGGCACCAGCGCCGCGCCGCACACCCCCTGCAGCACCCGGTAGAGCACCAGCTGGATCAGCGTCGTCGCCACGCCGCACAGCGCCGATGCGATCGTGAAGCCGATCACCGAGATAAAGAACACCCACTTGATGCCGAGGCGCCCGGCAAGCCAACCGGTGAGCGGCGTCATGATCGCGGCGGCGACGATGTACGACGTCACCACCCAGGCGATCTGATCCTGCGAGCACGAGAAACTGCCCTGGATGTGCGGCAGCGCGACATTCGCGATCGTGGTGTCGACGCCCTGCATGATCGTCGCGCAGGTAATCGACGCGGTGATCGCGGCGCGGTTGACCCGCGGCCCCGGCGCTTCCTCCCCGAACGATCCACTCGCTTCGACGGTTGTACCCACACTTCGCATTGCCGATGAATCTGCGGGAGGGCGGCGATGCTGGCAACCGCCGGCCACGCGCCCTCGCCATGCCGGGAAAGCGTGGTGTCGCGAAGCGGCTTGCCTTAGAGAAGCCGCAATGCGTTACAGCGGATGGGCTCTCCTTCTTTTCGGCGCCGGCGGGGTGCTGGGGCTCGTGCTGGTCTCGGCGAACCTCACCGCGCTCGGCTGGACGGCGAGCGCGACAATGGCTGCAGGCATCGCGGCGCTGCCGGTGACACTCGTCGCCGACTGGTGGTCGCACCGCCCGTGGCGCAAGCCGCCAGCAAAACGCCGGGTTCGTTCATCGCGCCGGTCAAAGCCGTCACCGCCGCGAAAGCGGAGGGCCAAAGGCAAGTGACCGAGGGCTGCCCCTCACCCGTCTCGCGCCTTGCGGCGCTCACCACCCTCTCCCCGCAAGCGGGGCGAGGGAATAACGCTGCAATCTCCCTCTCCCCGCTTGCGGGGAGAGGGTCGGGGTGAGGGGCAGGGCTGTCATCGGCACATGGCTTCGTCTTTGGGAATCGCGCCGGCTCGTACTAGGATCGGTCAGAACCCAGTTGGAGGAAGCGCTATGGCGAAGAAAAAGATCGCGGTCGTCTGCACCGGCGCGGTCGGCGGCTATGCCGGGGCCCATATGGTCAAGGCCGGGGAGGACGTGACCTTTATCGATTTCTGGCCCGAGCATGTCGAGCACATGAAGAAGAACGGGCTGACGATCACGCATCTCAAGGACGTCGAGCCGTTCACCGTGCCGGCGCGCGCGCTGCACGTCACCGAGTTGCAGCAGATCGCGAAGGAAAAGCCCTTCGACATCGTCTTCATCTGCACCAAGAGCTACGACACCGCCTGGGCGACGACGATGATCAAGCAATACGTCGCCGATAACGGGTATTTCGTCTCGCTGCAGAACTGCATGAACGAGGAGACGATCGCCAACATCGTCGGCTGGGGGAAGACGCTGGGCTCGATCGCCAGCTCGATCACGGTCGGCCTCAACGCGCCCGGCCAGATCGCCCGCGCCGCCGGCAAGTCCGGCGACAAGCACACGGTGTTCCGCGCCGGCGAGGTGCATGGCCGGGTCACCGACCGCGTCAGGGAAGTGCGCGACCTGCTCGCCAACGCCGACAGCGCCATGGTGACCGAGAACATTTGGGGCGAGCGCTGGTCAAAGCTCGTCACTAACGTCATGGGCAACGGGCTCTCGGCCTGCACCGGCATGATCACCCGCGACCTGGTCAAGAACGACACGATCCGGCATTTCTCGAACCGGCTCGGCAGCGAGGCGATCCGTGTCGGCCAGGCGCTCGGCTACACCTTTGACGAGGTGAGCCACATGGATCCCGAGCTGATCGCCCGCTCCGGCGAAGGCGACCCGGAGGCGCAGCGCATCATCGACGAGCACCGCCTCGCCGAGGCCAACCGGCCCGGCGGCGGCGAGCATCGCCCGTCGATGGGCCAGGACATGGTCAAGGGGCGCCGCACCGAGATCAATTTCCTCAACGGCTTTGTCGTGCAGAAGGGCAAAGAAGTCGGCATCGATGCGCCGACCAATGCGATCCTCACCGACATCGTGCTACGCGTCGAGCGCGGCGAGATGAAGCCGGACCCGAAGCACATCACAGATTTGCGGCTGAACTAACATAACAAAACCCCTTTCCCGCTCGTGGGCGAGGGGTTTTGACAGGGAGGGGGAATGCTCGCTGTCGTCAACACGCCGGGCGGGACTGCGCCGGTCGCTATCCGCGAGGTCGCGGAGCCGTCGCCTCAGCCAAACGAAGCCATCGTCGCGGTGCATGCCTTTTCCCTCAACCGCGGCGAGATGCGCCTGTTTCAGGCGCGGCATGTCGGCTGGCGGCCGGGTCAGGACATCGCCGGAATCGTCATCAGCGAAGCCGAGGACGGCAGCGGACCGCCGATAGGCGCGCGCGTCGTTTGCCTGACCGACTGGGAAGGCTGGGCCCAGCGCGCCGCGGTGCCAAGCCACCGTATGGCGGTGCTGCCGGATGCCGTGTCCTTTGCGGCGGCGGCCGCGCTGCCGGTCGCCGGGCTGACCGCGCTGCGCACGCTGCGCCACGGCACCCCGGTGCTCGGCAAGCGCGTGTTGATCACCGGCGCGGCGGGCGGGGTCGGCAACCTCGCGGTGCAGATCGCGGTGCATGCCGGCGCGCATGTGACGGCCGTGGTCGGTAACGCCGAGCGGGCCAAGGTGCTCGACGGGCTGGGCGCGACCGAAATCGTCACCGGTATCGAGGAGGCGCTGGGCCATTTCGAGCTGATCCTCGAAGCGGCCGGCGGGGCATCGCTGACCGCGGCGATCGCGCGGGTCGCGGCAAAGGGCATCGTCGTGATCTACGGCAACTCATCGGGAGAATCGACACCGCTCAATTTCCGCGACTTCGCCGAGCACCAGAACGCGCGGCTGCAGGGTTTTCACTATTTCACCTCGGAGTCCGAGGAGAAATTTGGCCCCGACCTGGAGCTGCTGGTCTCGCTGGTCGCCGACGGCTCGCTAAAGCCGCGCATCGTCGAGCACGATTGGCGCGACGTCCCGGCAGTCGGCGCGCAGCTCCTGGACCGCGGCGTCGCGGGCAAGGCCGTCTTCCACATTCCGCAGAGCTAGGAGAGGAACATGACCATCAAAGTCGGCGACAAGGTGCCGAGCGTGACGCTGCGTCATTTGACGGCGGAAGGCGTGCAGGCGGTGAGCAGCGACGACTACTTCAAGGGCAAGATTGTCGCGGTATTCGGGCTGCCGGGCGCCTATACGCGCACCTGCTCGTCGCGCCATCTGCCGGGCTATGTCGCCAATGCCGGGGCGCTGAAGGCCAAGGGCATCGACGAGATCGCCTGCGTCTCGGTCAACGACGCATTCGTGATGGGCGCCTGGGGCAAGGAGCACAATGCCGGCGGCAAGGTGACGATGCTCGGCGACGGCTCGTGCGAATTGACCGAGGCGATTGGGCTGACGGTCGACCGCGTCGCCGCCGGGATGGGCATCCGCTCGCAGCGCTATTCGATGGTGGTAAAGGACGGGGTCGTCAGCGAGCTCAATGTCGAGCCGTCGGGCGAATACGGCGTCTCGAGCGCAGAGGCGATGCTGGAGCGGCGTTAGCCAGCGGCGAGCGGCTCGAACCCGGGGGTCTTGCCGAGGACGCGCTGCCAAATCTCGGCAAAGCGCCGCTGGTCCGCCGCGGACTTGAAGGTGCAGACCAGTCTGTCGTGGCGGAAGGCGGCATAGCCGAGCTGGCCGGCATAATCGAGCTTGAAGTCCCAGATCAGCTTTGTTCCAGGCAATCCGAACGTCTCCCATTGGCAGTACATGGGAAACATCGTCGACACGACCGATTGGGTTTCCGTGACCCGAGCCCCGAACGCCTCGCCGCCAAGCCAGATGGTGTGAACACGGTGGGTGTCGTCCTCGCTAGTCTCGGCAGACGAGCGACCGGGAAGGCCAGGCACCGGCTTGCCGAGGAGAGAAGCGAACAACCGCCGCTTCGCACGCTCCAGCCGTCGCGGCGTTCCGGCGGCGAGGTCGCGAAACAGCGCCGCGATCAGCGTGTTCGGCCCGGGCGTGTCGCAGAGCGCGTCCCAATCTCCGGTACTGGGCTCATCGGGCGCACCCGAAACCAGCAGTATTTGGAACATTGGAACGCGCCTCCGACTAATGGACCGCGTCGCTGCTCGGGCTGCCGCTTCCCATCAGCGCGAAGCCGATCTGCGGTCGCTCGGGGGCCTTGAAGCCCTGCGGGCGATCATCCTCGACAATCACCCCGTCGAGCGCAAGGCGGCCGTCAATCACCGTCAGCGACATGATGCGCTTGTCGCTGTCCTCGGGATGGTCGAGCAACAACTCGGAGATCGGGTCCTCGACGAGGCCCTGGATCGCCCGCTTTAAGGGCCGCGCGCCAAAGGCGGGATCCCAGCCGAGATCGGCAAGGCGGCGAGCCGCCGCCTCGTCGGCGACCAGCGTGATGCCGCGATCGGCCAGCCGTTCGTTGACCCGGACGAGCTGGATGTCGACGATCTTCGCCATGTCGTCACGGCCAAGCCGCCCGAAGATCAGCACATCATCGAGCCGGTTCAGGAACTCCGGCCGGAACGCCTTGCGCACCGCATCCATCACCTCCATCCGCGCGTGGCCGATATCCTCGTCGTCGCCGAGCGCCAGCAGCGCCTCGGAGCCAAGGTTCGAGGTCATGATCAGGATCGCGTGGCGAAAATCCGCGGTGCGACCCTGGCCGTCGGTGAGCCGGCCATCCTCCATCGCCTGCAGCAGCACGTTGAGCACGTCGGGGTGCGCCTTCTCGACCTCGTCGAGCAGCACGACCTGGTACGGCTTGCGGCGGATGCGCTCAGCCAAGGTGCCGCCATCGTCATAGCCGACATAACCCGGCGGCGAGCCGATCATCCGCGACACGGTATGCCGCTCCATGTACTCCGACATGTCGAGCCGGGTGACCGCGTTCTCGTCGTCGAACAGGAACTCGGCCAGGGCTTTCGCCAGCTCGGTCTTGCCGACGCCGGTCGGCCCGAGGAACAGGAAGGAGCCGGTCGGCCGCGCCGGGTCCTTGAGACCCGCCCGCGCCCGGCGCACCGCTTTCGACACCGCGCGCACCGCCTCTTTCTGGCCGACCACCCGCTTCGCGAGGTTGTCTTCCATGTCCTTGAGGCGTTGACGCTCGGCTTCGAGCATGCGCTCGACCGGGATGCCCGTCCATTTGGTGACGACGGAAGCGACATCGCGCCCGGTGACCTCCTCGCGCTCGGTCGAGGCGCGCGTCTCCGCGTCGGCCAGCCGCTTTTCGAGATCGGGGATCAGCGAGTAGGTCAGCTCGCCCGCCTTTGACCAGTCGCCGTCACGCTGCGCGCGGTCGAGATTGATCTTGGCCTGGTCGAGCTCTTCCTTGAGCCGGCGATCCTCATGACGCCGCGTCTGCGAGGTCTGCCATTCCTCCTCGGCGGAGGCGAGATTCTTCTCGGCATCTTCGAGCTCGGTTTCGAGCTTGGCGAGCCGCTCCTGCGAGGCGCGGTCGGGCTCGGCCTTCAACGCCTCGCGCTCGATTTTGAGCTGCATGACCTTGCGGCTGATAGCGTCGAGCGCTTCGGGTTTCGAGTCGATCGCGATGCGGACACGGGACGCTGCCTCGTCGATCAGGTCGATCGCCTTGTCGGGCAGACGCCGGTCGCCGATATAGCGCGCCGAGAGCTGCACCGCCGCGACGATCGCCGCGTCGGTGATGCGCACGCCGTGATGCACCTCGTAGCGGCCCTTCAACCCGCGCAGGATCGATACCGCGTCGTCGAACGACGGCTCGTCGACCGACACCGGCTGGAAGCGCCGCGCCAGCGCCGCGTCCTTTTCGATGTAGCGGCGGTATTCGTCCGGCGTTGTCGCGCCAATGCAGCGCAACTCGCCGCGCGCCAAAGCCGGCTTCAGCATGTTCGAGGCATCGATCGCGCCATCGATGCGGCCGGCGCCGACAAGCATATGCAGCTCGTCGATAAAGACGATGATCTGCCCGGCCGCCGCCTGGATTTCGGCGAGCACGGCCTTCAGCCGTTCCTCGAATTCGCCGCGGAACTTGGCGCCGGCGACCAGCTGCGTCAGGTCGAGCGCCAACACCCGGCGGTTCTTCAGCCCCTCCGGCACGTCGCCGGCGGCGAGGCGCTGCGCCAAGCCCTCGACGACGGCGGTCTTGCCGACGCCGGGCTCGCCGATCAGCACGGGATTGTTCTTGGTGCGCCGCGCCAGCACCTGGATGGTGCGTCGGATTTCGTCGTCGCGGCCGATGACGGGATCGAGCTTGCCGTTTTTCGCGTCCTCGGTGAGGTCGCGCGAATATTTGGCGAGCGCCTCCCAATTCTGCTCGGCCTGCGCCTCATCGGCCTTGCGGCCCTGGCGCCATTGCTCGGCCGCCTCGGTTAGCGCCTGAGGGTCGACCCCGGCACGGGCAAAGATCGTCCGCAGCGCGCTCTGCCGCGCGACGCTTTCCAATAGCCGCTCGGTGGTGACGAACTTGTCGCCGGCGGCGCGCGCAGCCTCGGTCGCATGCTGCAGCACGGCGGCGAGCTCGGAGGTCATGTAAACCGGGAACGGGCCATTGCCCGGCACCGTCTCGAGCCGCGCGAGGCGTTCCTCGGCCGCCCGCTTCAAGAGATCGGGGTCGCCCCCGGCATCACGCACAATGCGCGCGGCAAGACCCTCGCTATCGTCGAGCAGGGCTTTCAGCAGGTGTTCGGGGGTACAGGTCTGATGGCGAGCAGCCAGGGCTTCCATCTGCGCGGCTTGCAGAATGCTCCGTGCGCGCTCGGTGAAATTCGCGAAGTCCATCTAGGGCACCTCGTTATATCCGCCCTCGAAGAGGCGCGGGTGACGCCAACCGCCCGCCCCATGCGCGGCCATCAACGCCATGACGAGGAAATGGGTTCCAGAATTACAGTGTCAAGCTGTGGGTCAGCCAATTCGTACCGGATGAGTACGAATTAAGACGCACTCATCCCGGCGAAGGCCGGGACCCATGCTTCAAACGCTCGAGGAGCGGAAATATGGGGCCCGGCCTGCGCCGGGGTGGTCAACGCTGAAACGCAAACGCCGTTAATTCGCGGCGGCGGCGAGCGGGCTGGGGCCGGCGGGCAGGAACTTGTCGAGCAGCACGCCCGGGCCTTTGGCGTGGGCCGCGTAGTCCTTGCCGTCATGCACGCGTACGCCGTTGACAAAGACGCCGTGGACGCCAACCGGATCGCGCAAGGTGCGCGTGCCGCCACCGGGCAGATCGTTGGCGCGCCGCGCCGGCGACACCGCGACCGTCGCTGGGTCAAACAGCATCAGGTCGGCATGCGCGCCGACGGCGATCTTGCCGCGGTCGGGGATGCCGTAGAGCCCGGCCTGGTGGTTCGTCAGCCGGCGCACCCCCTCGACGATGTCGAACGCCCCGCGCTCGCGCACCCAATGGCCGAGGAAATAAAGGCCAAACCCGGCGTCGCACAGATAAACGAGATGCGCACCGGCATCGGACAGCGCGATAACCCCGGCATTGTGCTTGACCAGCGGCTCGACGCCTTCATCGACCGCGTTGAGGAAGCGGCCGATAAAGCCGGTGTCGAGGTTCTCTTCGAGCCCGAGATCGAGGAAGGTATCGAGCGGGTCGCGGTTGCCGCCCGACACGATCTCGGCGATCGAGCGGTTGGCGAGCCCGGCATTCTCCTTCCTGACCGGCGCGGCGACGATGACGCGATCCCAGTTGCCCTGGAAGATCGTGCCGGGCCGCGGATTGCGGAGATTGTCGCGGAAGGCGTCGCGGAAACTCGGGTCGGCGAACACCTTCTTCAGCTGGTCGCGGTCATAGGCCTTGATCGGGTCGAAGGCCGGATGGCTGTAGAACGGATAGGCGGCAGCCAAGGTGAAATCGAACGACAACGGCTGGCAGGTGAACTGGAGATAGACCTCCTGCCCGCGCTTTTGCGCGGCCGCGGCCGCCTCGAACATGTTAAGCCCGCGCTCGGGGAACTGCTCGTTGTAGAACGACAGCCCGGTGGTCATGAAGATGCGGCGGCCGTGGCGGCCGGCGATCTCGCCGATCTGCTCGACCGGCACGGTGCCCGAAGCGATCTCGACAACGCCCCTGCCCGGGCCGCCCATCGCCTCGACCAGCGCCTCAAACTCGCCGATATCGCTGATCGTCGAGGGCATCGGGATGCCGCCCCAACCCGAATGGTTTGGCGAATAGGACGCGCCAAGACCGATCGCGCCCAGATCCATCGCTTCGCGCACGAGGCGCTTCATCTCGGTGAGTTCGGCGGCGGTCGGCTCCTTGCGGGTGCCGGACTCGTCGCCCATGACCGCCGTGCGCACCGCCGAATGTCCGACCAGCACGGCGAGATTCATATAGGGGCCGTGCCGGCGCACCATGTTCTGGTACTCGGCGAAGGACTGGAACTGCCAGTCGATGCCCTGGCGTAGCGCGTCAAGGTCCATGCCCTCGACGACCGCGAGATTGCGCATGATCAGGTCGCGCTGGGCCGGCGGCGCTGGGACGATGCCAAACCCGCAATTGCCGATCACCGCCGTGGTCACGCCGAGCGAGGGTGATGGCGACAGAGTGCGGTCCCAGGTTACCTGCGCGTCGTAGTGGGTGTGGATATCGATGATGCCGGGCATCAAGGTCAGGCCGCCCGCGTCGATCGTCTCGCGCGCCTCGTCCTTGACCTCGCCGATCGCGGCGATGCGGCCGTTCTCGACCGCGACGTCCGCCTTGAGCGGGTCATGGCCGAGCCCATCGACCACCGTCGCGCCGCGGATCACCAGATCGTGCACCGTCGTTTCCTCCCGAATGACGGGCGGAAACTTAGCCTAGCTTACGATCTTGAGGCGCGCAGAAATCGCATGGGGTCATTCACGTTCGGCCAGCTCCCGCACCGCCTTGACTACTACCTCGGGTGTCTCACGCGGCAGGAAATGGCCGGCGACCGGCACGACCTCGCGCCGGTAGGAGCCGGTGAAAAAGCGCGCATGGCCCTCGGATTGCGGCGCCGGGCCGACGCCGTCAGCGTCGCCGTGCAGCACGATCGTCGGCACGCTGATCGCCGGCCGCTCGGCGAGCCGCGCCTCGACCGCGGCATAGCGCGGATCGCCGGGCGCATTGCCGTAGCGATGGCGGTAGGACTGAATCACGACCGCGACAAAATCCGGGTTGTCGAACGAGACCGCGGTCTTGGCGTAATCGGCGTCGGTGAAGCGGTAGTTGGGCGACCACAATTTCCATGTGAGCCGGCAGAGCGGGCCGCGGTTGGCGGTCAGCCCGGCGACGCCGCGCTCGGTGTGGAAATACCACTGATACCAGTAGCGATATTCCGCCAACGCCGATTGCGGCTGGTTGGTGGTCGCGATGTGCTGGATGTTGTAGCCGGTGATCGACACCAGGCCACCGACCCGCTCCGGCCACAGCGCGCTGACCACGCAGCAGGCGCGCCCACCCCAATCATAGCCGGCGAGGATCGGCGATTTGAGGTCGAGCGCGTCGAGCAGGTCGAGCAAATCGTGGCCCAGTGCGGCCTGCTCGCCCGAACGCGGCGTCGCGGGATCGAGAAATCGCGTCGGCCCATAACCGCGCAGATAGGGGACGATGACCCGATACCCGGCCTCGGCCAGTGGCGGCGCGACGCCGTCATAGGCATGCACGTCATCCGGAAAGCCATGCATCAGCACCACCGGCCGGCCGCTCGCCGGCCCGCTTTCCTCGTAGGCGATCTCGAGGACCGGCGTACGGACGATCTTGGTCATATCGGTCCCTAGGCCGCGCCGACCCGGAAGCCGGAAAGCCCGTCCTTCTCGATCTCGCCGGGCAGATCGAGCTCCCATTGCAGATAATTCTGCATTGCCCGCCGCGAGCTCTCGGAGCTGTCGTGGCGGTCGTGGTTCCAGAAGATGAAATCGATACGCTCGCTGTCGGGCGGGTCGTCTTGCGTCTCGACGACCGCGAAGCCGGCGTTGCGCCAGGCGGCGATGCCGCCATCGACGATCGCAACCTGCGCTTGGCTCAATTCGGCGAGATCGGTCATCGCGAGCTTCGCGACCGCGATATCCTCGGTGAACACGACAATTCGACGCATATCGAGGAGTCGCGCCGGCAGACGCGGCAGGCGTGGTCGGATCGTCCATGCGGCGCCCGACGGATGCCCGGCACGGAACACCGCGCTGGAGCCGAGCGCGATCGCCGCCGCGCCATCGGCGAGCAGCGCCGCCGCCTCGGCCGGAGAGACGATCGCGGCCGCCGGTAAGGTCGGCACCGGCGCCTCGCCCGGCCCTTGTTGGAGCCCGCCACCCTCAAGCGCGCGCTCGAGCACGACCACCTCCCAGCCCATCTGCTTCAGCCAGTGCGCGGTCATCGTCGCGCGGACGCTGTGGTCATCGACCAGCACCAGCCGCGCGCCGCGTGTGCCGACCCAGCGGTCGATCGCCTGCACCAGCTGACCGCCCGGCGCCGAGACCGAGCCGGGCAGATGGCCGGCGGCGAATTCCTCTGGCGTACGCACGTCGAGCAGGTAGGTCGTGCGTTTCGCGTCGCGCTGCCAGCCCATCAGAGTGACGCGATCGATCTTGCCGACGCCGTAACGCTCGCCGACCGCGGCGGCGAGCGGCTCGGCCGCGGTGACCGCAGCGCCGCTGACCGGGGTCAAAGACTGCTGCGTGTTGCGCTCCAGCTCGAGCCCGGCGAGGCGCCAGCCCTGGGTTCCGCCCTGCAGCGAAACAACCTTGTTGGGCACCCCGGCATTGATCAGCGACTGCGCGCCGATGATGCTGCGCGTCCGCCCGGCGCAGGAGACGACGACCAACGTGTCGTCATCCGGCACGAAATCGCGGAAGCGGTAGACCAGCTCCGCGCCGGGACAGGTCTGCGCACCGGGGACGTGAAAGCGGTTGAATTCTTCGATCGTGCGGCTGTCGAGCACGACATGCTTGGTGCCGGTGCGGCGCAGCCCATCAAGCTCGTTAGCGGTGATATGCGGCGTGTGGCTGTCGATCTCGACGATCTCGGCAAAAGCCTTGCTCGGCACGTTGTTGCTCGGAAACAGCGGGAAACCGGCCATCGACCACGCGCCGACGCCGCCGGTCAGCACACTGACATCGTTGTAGCCGAGGCGGAGCAGACGCTGCGCGGCGCGCTGGGCCACGCCGTCATTGCCGTCGACAAGCAGCACCCGCGTCGTCTTGCGCGGCACCAACCGCAGCACGTCGAGTTCCAGGCGGCTGTAGGGCGCGTTGATCGCCAGCAGCGGATGGCCATCGGCATGCGGCCCCTCCTCGCGCAGGTCGAGAAAGGCTATCTCGCCGCCGTCGGCGAGCCAGTTGCGCGCGGTCGCGACGTTGATCGTCTGGGCCTCAGCCATGCCGCCCTCCTTATGTGTAAAGGCCTACTTTGCCCCATGGCCGAATGGGCTGCATCAATATCCTGATCCTGCGTCCTTCGAGGCTCCCACCGGGACAAGCCCGGTAGTTCGCACCTCAGGATGAGGGTGATTCGCGAATGGCATCACTGGCCGTCCTCATCCTGAGTCGCTTCGCGCAGCGAAGCCTCGAAGGACGCTACGGCGTTAAGGCGTGGCGCCCATGCGGGTTTCGTCGACAAAGCGCTCGGTCGCCGCGACGAAATTTAGAGTTTCAGCAGCCGCTTGGCGTTGCCGTTGAGAATTTTCTCCCTGTCCTCGGCCGCTAGCGGCAGACGGTCGGCCCAGCTCGTGCCGGGCGGATTGTCGACAAAGGGATAGTCGATCGAGAACAGCACCCGGTCGATGCCGATCTCCTGGATGCAGTGCAGCAGCGCCGGGTCCGAGAAGAAACCGCTGGTCGTCACCCAGAAATGCTCGCTGAATGCATCGCGGAACCAGGTCGGCCCGCGCCCGTCGCGCGCGAAGCCCATGTTGATGCGCCATAGATAGAGCGGCAGCCCTTCGCCCAAATGGCCGAGGATGATCTTGAGACCGGGGTATTTCTCGAACACGCCGCTTAGCACGAGCCGCACGCCCTGCGTCGCGGTCTCGACGGTAAAGCCCCAGGCGGCGCGCAGGATGGTCGGGAATTTCTCGACGTAATCCTTGTAGTAGACCTCGATGACCCGCGGATCAGGGATCGAGGGATGCATATAGAGCGGCACGTCGAGCGCCGCCGCGCGCTCGAAAATAGGCCAGAAGCGCGGGTCGTCGATAAAAAGCCCGTTGGTCAAGCCGTGGATCATCGCGCCCTTAAAGCCGAGCCTTGTTACGGTCCGCTCCAATTCGTCGGCGGCGCCTTTGGGGTCAGCGGTCGGCAGCGCGGC
>Ga0210398_10000983_pt1 | contig 30711 bp, 30 predicted proteins | sample IncBWC4OmetaG_FD_161047 | JGI IMG/M metagenome (GOLD analysis project Ga0210398, IMG submission 161047) | Forest soil microbial communities from Barre Woods Harvard Forest LTER site, Petersham, Massachusetts, United States - Inc-BW-C-4-O | ecosystem: Environmental > Terrestrial > Soil >... | reverse complement strand
CTGGGAACTGAACGATCGCGCGCGCCGGACGTTGAAAAGCATCCGGCGTCGTCCACGAGTTCTGACGGCGTGCTGGCAACAATCCCGCTTGGCACTCGACTGAACTATATTATGCGAATCTCAATAGGTCCTTGCGTTTGATGTGGGCTTCATCAATGAGCAGAAAGGCATGGCATTATTACACGAGGCGGCCGATCAAGGAAGTTCTGAGGCTAAAGAGTTCCTGCTATTCGATTGGTTCATAAAATAGAATATTTGGCTTAGCGTACAAAATGACGTACATTCTGTAGTGACCCCTAATTTGTGCTGCTCAGAACACGGTGTCTCAATTATCCTAGTCTACGCCAGCCTCAACACATTTTATAAAAAGGGAAAGAAGCCATGAAGAGACTCGCAATTGCCGCATTGGCCGCATGCAACTTGCTTGCGGGCGGAGCTGAGGGCCAAGAATCGGCGCCGCCCTGTAAGGACGGAACCTTTGCCAGTTACGCAGGCACTTCCTGCTCGCAAAGAGAGATTGTCTACCATTTCCCGGAGAATTTCTATAGCTTCTCAGGCTCCGGGGTGCCCCAGATCGGGGCGGACCGCGTGACGGTGCGCATGGACCCGAAAGGACCGTACACACTGCTGATCGGGTTTGCCGACTGGGCACTGCAACAATCCGGACAGCGCTTCGACATCACCCTGAATTTTTCAGTCAGCGGCGGCACCAAGATCGAAAGCTGGATTCACGGCTGCGAGGCTACCGGTACCGCAAAAGTGTTCGCAAGCCAGACCGTGAAGTCGAATCCGCCCGTTACTACGACAGCATTCTGCGACGGCAATGGCAACCTGCGCGAACGGACGCGCGATGCTTTCTATGGCGGCGGGAGGGTAGATACAATCGTCAACATCCACCTAGAAAGCGGCAATGGAACAGCCAATCTTCGCTCGCTCGGCACCCACTACAAGCCCTAAAGTGCTTTCCCTCTAATCGTTTAGTCGGCGCATTCGACGCACACTCTATTAGTAATAGTGCCTGGCAAATGGAGCTGACCTGAAGCGTGTGCAGCGTTGCAGGCTACGACGAGCCGGGCACTACCAAGCTTTACGACCAGCGCGGCTACAATCCGGGAAAAGTCGGCGAGTTCCTTTGCGAGCTATTGACAACGTTTAGTTCCTCCGGAAATAGGCACCCTGCCTAAAGCGGCTCCAACAACTCATACGCATGAGGACAAAAAAGCCCTCCGGAGACGACTTTCTCACCGAGCCTTCTGTGGCCGTCTGCCGCTACGGCGGCTACGACGCCAGCTCCGGCCCGGAATTGGCCTGCCTGCGTGCCGTTACCGTTTCCTGCCAGCTCGTGGGCGCGGACGCAGTCGTAGTCGTGTCCGGGGCGGATTTGGAGGCCAGTTCCTCTCGCCTGGTTTGCGCATTGACGAGCGCCGCGAACGCACCGGCGGCCGATGGGTCGCCCTCCTGGGCTTTTCGGGCCATTGCGTCTTTGATTCGCTGAAGGTCCTCTCCCTCTCGCACTATGCGCTGAAAAGTCTCGGCGTCTTTCTCGCTGAATCCTTCCATATATTCCTCATCCGGTTGGTTGCACTGCTTATCCTATAGCGACTTCGCTCTCGCATTGCCAGTTACAGTTTTGTGACATCCAGGTTGGCCCTTTCGCCGCGCGCAGGAAGGCCGGCCTACTTCGCTTTACAGCCGCGTGGAGGATGCGCCTTCAGATAGTCCAGGTGGGCCAGGCGTGTGGGAAGAATCGGATGATCGTTTGAGGCATCCTGCGATTCCTCCGAGACAAGCTTATTGACCGTCGTTCCTTCCGCGCGAGCGTCCGCCAGATAGCTCAACACGAGAGACTCTTCCAGTGCCTGCGGATTGCAGGTTGCGCGTACCGCTTCCTTGTCCGCTCTGAGCTCGACCTTGATGCTGTCCAGTCCGGGCTCTTGTCCCCGTGCCGTGGGGCTTAGGTCCTTGTGTTTGATATGAGCTTCTTCATGTGCGGCCACGGCGACCAGGCGGTCGAGCGCTGCGCTTCCCAAATCGCTCCGCTCCCCTGCCTGAATTGCCCGTTTCATAGACTGGGATATGCCGACGACATAGACTCCATCGATCATTCCGCAAATTGCATTCGTCGAATCATCCCCGTCTTCTGTTTCATAAAGAAAAAGCTTTGGTGCCGGAAAGATGCCCATTTTTCGCGCGGTCCCGCTGAACTGCGCCAACAGCGCCTTGTCATCCTCATTGAGACGGGCCTCATCGCCGCTCAAAATGATGATATTTCCCCCGAGTCCGCTCTCAGTCTTGAGCTTTGCCGCCAGGGCATCTCTCTCGTGGGTTCGTGGTTGTAGCGTGGCGTTGTCTTCGTTCGGACCGGACATGGCGCGCCCATCGAAGTTGTCACAATGCTCCCCGTAACTTACGCGCCCGGCGCTGTTAACGCAAATTAAGATTTGATGACGATTCAAGATTGGGGGCGGTGTTTTCCCCGCAGCGGCCTCAAGGCCGAGATATCACCGGAGCGGCCGGTCGACCACGCTGTAATTGCCTGGCACGGTTCGGCTATTTCCACGGAATCGCGAATCAACATCTGCGCCGCGAGATTTGTATTGCCGTTCCAGGTATAGGCCTCTATGGTTTCACGCTGGGAAGACCCTTACGCCTTAACCGACACCGCAAGGACGCGAGCATGAAAAGCAAGGCTGCAGCCGGCTTCACGCTGTTAGAACTCGCGACGGTACTGGTCATTCTCGGCATTATTTTGGGCGGCGTCATGCTCGGCAGATCCTTGCTCACGAGCTCTCACCTGCAATCGGTCATCGCGGACGTCGACAATATCACCAGCGCCGTGAGCAATTTCAAGCAGGCTTACCAGAGCCTGCCCGGAGATGATCCCAACGCGACGGCAAACTGGGGCACCGCCTCCAATGGCTGTCCCGACGGCGGTGGGACGGGCACGTGCAACGGAAACGGCGACGGCGAAATCGGCACCGTCACCGGCTATGAATACGAGTCCTATCGGTTTTGGCAGCATCTCTATGACGCCGGAGTGCTTCAGTACAATCTGAAGGGATTCTCGGTTGGCGGCACCTATGGCTCCGTCCTTAACTTCAACGTGCCCGCAGGCAGTGTCCCAGGAAGCGGCTTTTTCGTGTGGTGGATCGGCATGAGGAGCTCCGGCGGCGGCTCTAATTTGTTTCCGGGATTCTACGGAAACGCCATCCAATTCGGCTCCACCCGCTCAGGCGTTGATGTGGTTAACTACCCCATCCTGACTCCGGACCAGGCCGGAGCAGTCGACACCAAAATGGATGACGGACTCCCCGCCACCGGTAAGGTGCGGACCTACATTTCCAGTGCGTCTTATGGGCTTAATTGCACAACAAGCGACGACCCATCGACTGCTGTTTATAATGTCACCTATACCAGTGTCGCTTGTCCGCTCATATTCGTGATGGGCTTTTAGACGTGCGGCCTTCGACGATGCTGGTCGCGCTCTCCCGCGTCCGCCAACCCAGTTTGTCAGGTGCCTTATGCATGCTCCGCCTGAGACTGCCTCCTGTCTAAGCGGTTGGCAGCTCATAGGGGTGCCTCTATGATATATCTTCAATCCCTTAAAGCCTCTGACCACCTATCCGCTCGTTGACCGCACACCGTATGGGGCGCACCCTAATCCGGTTGTTAAGGAAATGTTCATAAAATCTTCATGCTTCCTTGAGCTGAGTAGCTGTATAGTCCGCCTCGTATCAACAACGTGAAAGCTCACCCATGTCAGCAGCAGCCCCCCCTTATAACCCCGACCAGCTTCTGTCGCTTGAAAGCAGCCTCAACTCGCACATCCTCGGCCAGGAAGACGCGACGAAGCACATTGCGCAAGTCTTGCTCAACTCGGCGGCCGGATTCAAAGCCCCCGAGAAGCCCAGAGGCGTTTTCCTCTTGACCGGGCCCACCGGCGTGGGCAAGACCGAAACAGCGCTTGCGCTCGCAAAACCGGATGTGTTTTACCCCTCCTACAGCGAAGAGAATCTTCAGCACTATAATCCCCAGCTCAAAATCCTCAATATGGGCGAATTCCAGCATAGCCATGAGGTGGCTAAGCTGTTGGGTTCTCCTCCTGGCTATTTGGGGCATAGGGAAACGCAGCCTGTCATGGCCACCGTGGCCGACAACCCCCGGACCGTGTTCGTACTGGATGAGGTGGAAAAGGCGCACCCCGAGATCTTTGACGCACTGATGGGGCCTTTCGATAAAGGAAAGATGACCACCGGCGACAACAGGGAACTCAACTTCAACCAGGCGCTGTTCTTGCTGACCAGTAATCACCCGGCGCCCGATAAGATTTTGCGCAAGGAATTCCTCAACCGCATGGACGCCGTCCTCAAGTACAAGCCTCTGCAGAAGGAGCATTACAAAGTTCTGATAGACAGGAAACTGGGTGACATATCGGCGGCCATGCTCGAACAATTCGGTGTCGCACTCAGCATGGACCCCAAGGAAATCGACCGCTTTGCCACGCTGCTGGTAAAGCAGGCGGAAGGCCGTGCCAAAGGCGGCCCGTCCCACTCCATCGGCTTTAACAGCGCGCGGCGCCCGGATAATCCCGTCATGGTCGACGCGTCAAGGGAAATCCAGCCGGGAACAGGCGCCAGGGAGTTGGATCGCATCATCGAAAAATCTCTCGTACCAATCACCCGCTTCTTGATCAAGAACCAATGGAAAACCGGGCAAAACGGAGTCCGACCGGCTCAAATTGTCATCAAGGACTTGTTCACTTTCCGCGCCGAAGTGCAGAACGGGAAGGGTGAACCGATTCAGACCATTAGCGAGCGCAGCGCCGCTGCTGTGGGAAGATAGCGAGAAACCGGGCATGCGCTACAGCTAGAGAGCTCAGAGAATGACTGGATTAGCCTCAGATGGTGGTGTATTCCACGTAACCGATTGTCAGAGCCATCCTGTAGCGGCCAACTTCATGCGGGATGGTGCGGGCCAGCGCGGCTTAAACATCGAAGGGCCGCGGCCGTTGCCCAACCTCGAGGACGCTGGCTGATTCGTTAACGCAATATTACAATCTGGTGAAGAAGCACATCACAAAGTTAAGAATGTCTTTACATTAAGATTCGCGGCGTTTATAAAATGAGCCTGGAATTTGAGTCTTTCTGACTCAACCCAGCTTTATTTACAACCCGAAACAGAGGAGAGTTTTATGTTTGACGTAAAATCCAACCAAAGCGGGAGCGCGGCCTCCCGCCTCATGGCATCGACGGCGATGCTTGTCGCCATGGCCGCCGGAATACTTGCGGCGGCCCCTGAGGCGCTCGCGCTTCCCGCAGGGGGAACCGTCGCGGCAGGTTCGGCAACTATCACCAACGGCAGTACCTCCACTACAATCAACCAGTCGACTTCCAAAGCGGTCATCAACTGGAACAGCTATGATGTCAGCAGCGGCACTTCGGTCACGTACAATCAACCGAACTCGCAGGCGATAACGCTTAACGTTATCGGCGGTACCGCGCCCGCGTATATCAACGGCCAAGTCACCGGCAACGGCCAGCTCTGGTTCATCGACTCCGCGGGCTTTGTTATGGGCAAAACGGGAAATATAAATTCCGCAGGAGCGCTGCTTAGCACTTCGGGCATCCAGAACGCCACGGGAAGCGGGTTTTACACTAATCCGAGCGGCTACTATATGTTCAGTACGCCGTCCGGCGGCACTCCCGCCACCATCACCCTGAATGGCTCGACCCTGACGGGCTATTCTCCCACTACAAACGGTGGCTACGTCGTCCTGCAAGGTCAAGGAATCGCAGTCAATAATTCCAATCTGCATGCTCCGGGAACGGGTGGTAGCGTAGCACTGGGCGTAGGCACGGGCGCCACGGTGGACTTCAGCGGGGATAGCCTGATTAATTACTCGGTCGACGGCTTCGTATCACAGAAGATTGCGGGACTGACCAGCTCGCTCACGGTTAATAAGAGTAACGTTCAGAGTGGTCAGGGCGGCTGGGTTTCAATCCAGGCGCTGGTCGATAAGGACGCCGTGTTGGATCACGTCATCAATCTCGGCGGAGCCTATTACGATACGAACGGCGACTACAACGGTACCAACGTTGGAAATAATACGTTTTCAAGTACACCGAACGTATATGTCTGGACTGAGTAAAGCTCTCTAGAAAGTAAGGTGTTCAAGGAAGGCTTTCTTACTTCTGCCAGGGCCGGGGGCTGCCACTTCTCAACGCCGAAGAGGGCAGCCCCCGCCGCCGTCTCCCGCTGCGGGGGACGCACTGCCCGCTCGCTTTATGACGGCGACGTGAGCGCGCGGCGCTTGCGCGTCAATGACGGATATTCCTCAATGCGGCTGGCTCGTTTGGGCGCTCTAAGCTATTGACCTTCCCCAATACCCCCGGGCCTCATCACTGTCACAAAACCTTAACTTTATTTAAGGAAAAGCTTGAATTACAGTGATAAATCTCAGAACAGCAACTTGGAGAGAGACATGGATGTTGATGGGCAATCCGCCCGCGAAAGATTCGCAAACCTTGAGAAGCTCTCGCCCGAACAGCAGGCTTCCCTGCTGGCCGCGCCCGATGCCGTGTGGGGTCTGGCGGAAAGCGGACAGGCGGCGCAGGCCCTCGCGCTCATCGAAAAGCTCTCGCCCGAACAGCAGGCCTCCGTGCTGGCCGCGCCGCTCGCCGTGCGGGCTCTGGCGAATAATGGACAGGCGGCGCAGGCCCTCGCCCTCATCGAAATGCTCTCGCCCGAACAGCAGGCGTCCGTGCTGGCCGCGCCGCTCGCCGTGTGGGCTCTGGCGAATAATGGACAGGCGGCACAGGCCCTCGCGCTGATCGAAAAGCTCTCGCCCGAACAGCAGGCGCCCGTGCTGGCCGCGCCCGATGCCGTGCGGGCTCTGGCAAATAATGGACAGGCGGCAGAGGCCCTCGCGCTCATCGAAAAGCTCTCGCCTGAACAGCAGGCCCCCGTGCTGGCCGCGCCCGATGCCGTGCGGGCCCTGGCGGGAAATGGACAGGCGGCAGAGGCCCTCGCGCTCATCGAAAAGCTCTCGCCTGAACAGCAGGCCCCCGTGCTGGCCGCGCCCGATGCCGTGCGGGCCCTGGCGGGAAATGGACAGGCGGCGCAGGCCCTCGCGCTCATCGAAAAGCTCTCGCCTGAACAGCAGGCCTCCGTGCTGGCCGCGTCCTGCGCCGTGTTGAGTTTGGCGGCAAACGGATAGGGAGAAGCCGTGGAAAGGATTCGACGCGGTGCAAGGCTTTGGCACATACGCGGGCTTCGGAAGACTCAACCGACCAACCGGGAGCCTTGATACTGAGCCACGATTCAATTTCTGCGCGCACAACGTTTGAGATTTTCGCATGCACAGCCTCACTCCCTCCTTTTGACTGACCCTAACGTCCCCCGCCCTCTCGCTTTATGACTGCGACGTGAGTGCGGCGCTCGCTCGTAGTCCACAAATATACTCTCAAAAACGTTGTTGAAACTTGTGATCGGTTTCCTATACTCCCCCGGCTTGCAACCCTAACAATGGAGGACCAAATGAGCCAAGCACAACGAGCCGACGATGAGAACCAGGTAGAAGCCGCTGCGAAAAGACCAGTCGATACGGCGAGGCACGGCAACGTCGAGATTGCGATCTGGCGAAATCCGAGTTCGAAGGGAGATTTCTTCTCCGCCTCGACGCCCACGATTCGATACAAGGATGACGCGGGACAATGGAAGGACGGAAGCAACTTCGGGCGCCATGACTTGCTTGATCTCGCCGAAGCCGCCCGCGAGGCCGCAATTAAGATGCGCGATCTTCAGAAGGCCAGGGGCCAGGAACAAGGCCGCTAGATAACCGAGAGACTACCGCAGGAGGGCTGCCGGAGCGATTCCGGCGGCCCTTTTCGTTTGGTGTTACCCCCCCACCGTGTTTCCCTTTTGACCAGCTGTAACGCCCCTGCCCTCTCGCTCTATGACGGCGACGTGAGCGTGCGGCGCTCGCGCGTCAATGACGAATTTTCCCCGCTCTCTCCGGTCGCTTCCTCGCGCAAGCCAAAATTCTAATGACCCGCTTGCCTTTCCGCACGCTTTGCCGTGCGCCGTAAAGCGAGATCGCATTGGGCGGTCTGCTCAACAAAAGGACTATCTATGAACACCACGGAGGACTTCCAAACACGCTACCAGCGCTATCAACAGGCTCTTGCACAGGCCAACTCACTTAACAAGACTGCCGTGTTCGATGTGCTTGCCGCAGCCGGGATAACCGAGGTTGCCGTCACCTTCAACGGCGAGGGCGACAGCGGCCAGATCGAAGACATCGTGGCGCACAAAGGCGAACATCCCTATGCACTGCCCAATGTCAGCGTTGAAATCCAGCAGATCTCGTGGGGCAGCGAGAAGCTCGATAGCCGCAAGATGGCGCTTCGCGAGGCTATCGATCACCTTTGTTACGACGTCCTCGCGCAGGAGCATGAAGGTTGGGAAAACAACGATGGCGCGTGTGGCGATTTCGCGTTCGTGGTTGACGACCGCCGCATTGAACTGGACTTCAACGCCCGGTTTACCGATTCCATTCATTTCAGCCACAGCTTTTGAGAGGAAATGAACATGGCACACCCATATCACCACTGCCTTTCCAGCGTGAAGAAGTGGGGCGGCACGGTTGACGACTATCAGCACATTCACGATTGGTTCGACGAGTCGAAAAAGATAATCGCCGATTTCCGTCATCGCGCACTGCGCCATCACGCGGAAGGCATCTTCATGTCCGAGACGATTTTGGGCTGCATTGTCACGCTCTCGACCGGCCGTGTCATCCCGACCCGGTGGATAGGCGAGCAACATGTCAGGGAAGACCTCGGCTTCATCCCCTCCTTCGCCGACTGGGTCAAGGCGATACGCCCCGAGCCGTGGATGGGACGCGCACAGAAACTCGACGACTTACGACCGCTGGAGTTGGTTGCGGCCAGTGGAGGCACCCGTGTCTGAGCAATTTCAGAAGGCGCTTGAAATCCCCACATGTATGGCTAAAGTACGCCGCTTAACCGCTACAGGTAGTGTTATGCCCGCCGCCTATAGAGCAAGCGCCCGAAGAGCGCGCAACTCCAATCAGCTTGATCTTTTTGCCAGTTTCTTTACAGATCCGGCCGAGTCGGTTACGCCGACAAATGGCGACGCCAAGCCGAGAGAGGTCCAGGATGCACGAGAAAAGCCGCTTGCAGGAGATGATTCTCAGCCATTGGCTGGTCCACCAGCCACAGATGGTCGAGCAATTGCGCCAGAGCAATCAGCTGGAACAGGCGATTTTGCAGGCGGAGGGCCGCACGTCGGACCTTCTCTACGAACTGGTGTCGATAAAGAGGATGCAATATCAGGAAGCCTGGGAACTGGCGACGCGGGAATGGGCGCTCCCGCCGACCGAGGTCCCCCGTTAAGCCCGGTCCTGTTCGACCTCGACCCGGGCACTGAAGAAAGGCCGTCGCGCGACTTCCGGATCACCGACTCTCACCGCATCGGCCTGGGCAGCCTTCACCACAAGGCCCGCGACAACATTGCCGCTATACGAACGCTCAAGCAGCTCGAAGCCGAAGGCCGCGATGCGAGCGATGACGAGAAAGCAACTCTCGCCCGCTATGTAGGCTGGGGTGCGATGTCCAGTGCGTTTGATCGCTGGCAGCCGGGAGAATGGAAGCAGTCAGCCAAAGACCTGGAAGAGATCCTCACCCCGGAAGAATACGAATCGGCCCGCGCATCCACCCCCAACGCACATTTCACGTCGCCGCTGGTTGTCGCAGCGATATGGGATGGACTGCAGCGGCTTGGAATACCGGAGGGTTCGCAGATTCTTGAGCCCTCGATGGGCGTCGGGCATTTCTTGGGCCTGCAGCCGGAAAAGCTCCTGTCCGGCAGCCACCGCACCGGCGTTGAGCTCGACTCCGTGACCGCCCGCATCGCAGCCAAGCTCTATCCCGATTCCACGATATTCGCCAAAGGCTTCGAGGAAACGCCGCTGCCCGACAATTATTTCGATGCAGTGGTGGGGAATGTCCCGTTCGGCAATTACGCCGTCCACGACCCGTCCTACAAACGCAACCTGACACGGGCCATTCACGATTATTTCTTCGCGAAATCCCTCGACAAGCTCCGCCCCGGCGGCGTTATGGCCCTCATCACCAGCCGCTACACGATGGACAAGCAGGACGAGACCATACGGGCCTACCTTGCCGAGGCTGCGGATCTCGTCGGCGCAATCCGCCTTCCCAATACTGCCTTCAAGGGCAACGCCGGCACCGAGGTCACCACCGACATTCTCTTCCTGCGCAAACGCCGGCCGGGAGAGGCCGCGTCGGGACAGGCGTGGCGCAAGCTTCAGGAAATCGACAGCGAAGACGGCCCTATCGAGGTGAACGAGTATTTCGCGCGTCACCCGCACATGATGCTGGGCAGGATGAAGTCTGAGGGCACGATGTATCGCGGCGCCGAGCCGACGCTGGAGGGCGAGCTCACGCCCGAACTCCTGAGCGGGGCAATAAAGGCGCTGCCGGAAGGTGTCTTCACCCCGCGCGATAAAGGCCGCGCGCCGCCTCGCCCTGTCATAGACGCCGAATCGTTCACGGGCGTCAAGGAAGGTGCTTTCGCCGACCGCGAAGGCCAGCTCTTCGTCAGAAGCGGCAGCAGCTTCGACCCCGCCAACATCTCCGCGAACTCCGCAGCCCGCGTCCGGGGCATGATGGCCGTCCGCGACGCCGTCCGGTACGTATTCAAGACCCAGCTTAACGATGCACCCGAGCACGACATCGTGGAGGCCCGCAGGCTCCTCAACCGGATGTACGACGCGTTTGTCAGCCGGTACGGGCCCATCTCTTCACGCGACAACATCAGGGCCTTCGCCGGAGATCCCGATCATCCGCTCCTGCTTTCCCTCGAAAACTATGACGGCGAGACGAAGCGCGCCAGCAAGACCGCCATCTTTGAACGGCGCACTCTCGACCGGTACAAACCCGCGGACCACGTGGAGACCGCCGCTGAAGCGCTCGCCATTTCCTTAAATGAAACCGGCCATATCGACTGGCCGCGCATGATCCAGCTCACGGGAAGGAAAGACAAACACCTCCAACGGGAACTGGGCGGCCTCGTCTATAACAATCCTTCAGGCGAATGGGAAACCGCCGACCGGTATTTAAGCGGCGATGTCCGGGCAAAGCTCAAGGCCGCAGATGCCGCAGCTTCGCTCGATCCTTCTTACAGCCGAAACGTCGAGGCCCTTAAAGCAGTCCAGCCCGAGGACTTGCAGCCCGGAGACATCAGCGCGCGCCTCGGCTCTTCGTGGATTCCCACGAGAGATGTCCGCGACTTCATCATCCAGCTTCTGGGTATCCCCCGCTCCGCCGTTACCGTGAGCCACTCCGGGGCAATCGCCACATGGGCCCTCGCCCTCGACTTTGGCGCGAAGGATACCGTCTCCAATACGACGACGCACGGCACGAACCGGATGAAGGCGTCCGAGCTTATCGAGGATGCGCTTAACGGGCGCACACCTACCGTCTACGACCAGCTCGACAAGGATACCCGCGTCGTCAACCAGCAGGAGACGCTCGCGGCGCGTGAAAAGCAGCAGCAATTGAAGGAAAAGTTCAGCGAGTGGATATGGCAGGACGAAGAACGCGCCCACCGCCTCGCCCGCTCCTATAACGACACCTTCAACAACATCCGCCTGCGCACCTTCGACGGCTCGCACCTGACCTTCCCCGGGATGAACCGCTCGATGCTGCGCGATCACGACCTGGACCAACATCAGAAGGATGCCGTCTGGCGCGTGCTGCAGAGCGACAGCACGTTGCTGGCGCATTGCGTCGGTGCGGGAAAGACCTGGGAGATCACCGCAGCCGCCATGGAGATGCGCCGCCTCGGGCTTGCCACAAAGCCGATGATCGTTGTCCCCAATCATCTCGTGGAGCAATGGGGCGCGGCCTTCCTGATGCTCTACCCGCAGGCCAATATCCTGGTGGCGGGCAAGGACTACTTCACCACCGGCAACCGCCAGAAAGCGATGGCGCGCATCGCGACGGGCAACTACGACGCGGTCATCGTCTCGCACAAGTCCTTCGAGTTCCTCCCCGTCTCCGATGAACTCTTCCAGCGCTTCATCGACAAGCAGGTGGAGCAGCTTGAAAACGCCATCTACGAGACTAAAGCCGATAAAGGCGACAACCGGCGCATCGTCAAGGAACTCGAAAAGGCAAAAAAGCGCTTGACCGCGAAACTGAAAGACCGCGCCGACCGGGAGAACAAAGACAACACGCTGACGTTTGAAGAACTGGGAGTAGACCAGATTTTCGTCGATGAGAGCGATCTTTATAAGAATCTCGGGTTCGTGAGCAAGATGAACCGCATCGCCGGCCTTCCCAACACGGAAAGCAATCGCGCGCTCGATATGTTCATCAAGACCGGCTATCTGCGCGAGCGCAACGGCGGACGTGGAGTGGTATTCGCGACCGGCACGCCCATCTCCAACACCATGGCGGAGATGTACACGCTCCAGCGTTACCTGGCACCGGAGATGCTTGCCGCTGCCGGCGTCGAGCATTTTGACGCATGGGCGGCAAACTTCGGGGAAGCCGTCACTGCGCTCGAACTTGCTCCCGATGGCTCGGGCTACCGTATGCATACCCGTTTTGCTAAATTCGTGAATCTGCCCGAGCTGCTCTCGATGTTCCGCTCCTTCGCGGATGTCCAGACCGCCGACATGCTCCAGCTGCCACGTCCCGAGATTGAGGGCGGCAAGCCTCACGTCATCGCCGCTCCTGCATCTCCTGAATTGAAGACCTTCGTGCAGACGCTGGTGGACCGCGCACAGCGGCTACGCAACGGCGGCGTTGACCCCAGAGCCGACAATATGCTGAAGATCACGGGCGACGGCAGAAAGGCAGCGCTCGACATGCGCCTGGTCGGAGGTGCTATTGAGGTCGACGCCGATACCAAGGTGTCGCGCGCCGTCGGTAAGATTTATCACACATGGGAAGCCACGAAAGATAAGCGCTCGACCCAATTGGTCTTCTGCGACCTCTCCACACCCCATCCCGACCGGTTCAACGTCTACGACGAAGTCCGCGACAGGCTCATTGCGAAAGGCATACCGCCCAAGGAAATCGCGTATATCCACGATGCCGACACCGACGCGCAGAAAAAGACGCTCTTTGACGCCGTCAACTCCGGCCGTGTCCGGATTCTCCTGGGCTCCACAGAAAAAATGGGCGCCGGGACCAACGTCCAGAAGCGCCTCAAAGCCGAGCACCATCTCGACGCCCCATGGAGACCGCGCGACATCGAGCAGCGCGAGGGCAGAATTCTGAGGCAGGGAAACGATAACGCCAGCGTCGACATTTACCGCTACGTCACCGAAGGCTCGTTCGACGCCTATATGTGGCAGACGCTGGAGACTAAAGCCCGGTTCATACAGCAGGTGATGAATGGCAGCGTCACCGTGCGGCAGGCCGAAGACCTCGAGGGCGGCGCGCTGACCTATGCCGAAATCAAGGCCATTGCCTCCGGCAATCCTGCCGTGATGGAAAAAGTCAAAGTCGATACCGAGATCCGCAAGCTTGACCAGCTGCGTTCCTCACACGTCAACCAACAGCACAATATCCGCTGGCAAATCCGCAGCCTGCCCGAGCACATAGGCAGGTCGCAGCACATCGCCAAGCACCTGGCCCAGGACATCGCTACCCGTGACGCAAATTCCGGGGAAGACTTCTCCATGACGGTCGGCAGGCGGACTTTCTCGGGCAAGGGAGCCCGTGAGGACGCCGCCAAGGCTCTCAATGACGTTGTATTGTCATGGCGCCATGACGAGTCGGCCCAGCTACGCGGACACTTCAGGGGCTTCGAGATTGCCAGCCGCGGGCATCCCTTGAAGTCGGAATCCGAACCCGAAATCTTCATCCGTGGCGCACAGACCTACCGAGCGCAGTTTAACCCTGAGAATCCCCTTGGAACCATGCAGAGCATCGAGCACGCGCTGAGGTCCCTCGACCGCAGGGCCGAGGAGGAACGCGAGCAAATCGAGCGCCAGGAGAAAGCATTGGCGGAATACAAGGGCCAGCTTAACCGCCCCTTCGAGCATGAACAGCGCCTTCGTGACCTTCTCGCCAAACAGGCGGAGCTTAACCGCGCCCTCGACCTCGACAAGAATGAGCGCCAGGTCGTCCCCGACGAACCTCAACCCGAGAAGGAACCTGCCCCGTCCACCTTTGTCGAGCGCCTAGCGCGAAGCCGGGCCCCGGAAATGACGCTGTAGGGAATCCCTCCTGCGGCGTCCGTCGCAGTCAAGAGCCTTGAAGCCTGTACCGAGCCCCCCACCGTGTTTCCCGCCGCCTTGAACGCCGATCCAATCTGCTGATCCCGACCCCTTTCCCTTTGGAGTTCCGCCGCTGTCCTTATGCCTGCTTCTTTGTGTACGGACCAGAATGCAGTCGCCGCTCGCTAGAAATCAATGACGCATTTTCCCCTGCCCCCAGCGCAGAATGGGGGCATTCCTCGCGCAAGCCAAAATGCTATGACCCGCTCCCTTGGACGCCTGCCTTTATCTGGCCGTAACGAAGCTGCATAGGGTGGCTTCACACAACCAAAGGAGACGACATCATGGCTTTCAACATCGGATTTTTCAAGGCAACGGACACGGGCTTCACGGGCAAGATCGATACACTCGCTATCAAGGCCCAAGCTGACTTCCACCGGGTTCTCGACCGGACCCACGAGAACGCTCCCGCCCACGAGATTTTCTGCGGCGACCTCAAAATCGGGGCGGCGTGGGAGCGCCAGGGCCAGAAGGGCAAGTACCTTTCCGTGAGCTTCGAGGACCCCGGCTTCTCGTCGGGCTACTACAACCTCTACAAGAGCAGCATCGAGAACGGCCACGTGCTCACCTTCGAGCGCCCGAAGGCGAAGAAAGAGGCGAAGTAAGCCTCTAAGAGGGGCGGCAGAAATGCCGCCCCTTTCCATTCAACGTCATTTTAAGGAATTCCGACCATGAACCCCCGCCTCAATGCCATTGTCCACGCCGACTGCACCCAATTCCTGCCGACCCTGCCCGCTGAAAGCGTAAATTTCGTCTTAACGGACCCTCCCTACCTCGTTTCCTATAAGCCGCGCGACGGACGTTCCCTTGCCAACGATTCGGACGGGCAGTGGCTCAAGCCCGCTTTCAGGGAGATTCACCGCGTACTGGAACCCGACGCCTATTGCGTCAGCTTTTATGGCTGGCCGCATTGCGACAAGTTCATGCAGGCCTGGCGTGAAGCAGGATTCCGCCCGGTCGGCCATCTTGCATTTCCCAAACGCTACACGTCCTCGATTGGCAACGTGCGCTGCCAGCATGAAGTAGCCTACCTGCTCGCAAAGGGCTCTCCAACCACAAAATACGCGGTCGGAGACGTTCTTGACTGGAATGACTACACTGGCAATAAACTTCACCCGACGCAGAAACCTACATCCATCCTGCTGCCGCTTATCGAAAATTACTCTCGTCCTGGCGGCACCGTTTTAGACCCGTTTGCCGGCTCAGGTTCCACGCTTGAGGCTGCTCGCATGCTTGGGCGAAACTGGCTGGGCATCGAGCTCGACGCGAAATACCACGCGGCGGCACTCAAGCGTTTGACCGTAGCGTCATAGATATTCAGGAATTGGGGCGGGCAGAATGCTCGCCCCCTTTTTTCGTCTTGACCGAAATCATCTCACTGCATAACGTGCACACGAAATGCAATCACACGCGGCAGAATTGTACGGCAATCCCATCCACCAGGAAGTCCCAGGTCCCCGGCAGTCGTTCACCCGCGGGCATGCATCGATTGGCGCGGGTTCGGCCGGACATTGGATCAAGATGGCGGGAATACTCTCGCCCTTGGTTATTGGCGAACTCGTCCAAGACCCGGATAAAAGGTGGCGCTTGGTTCGCATCATGGCGGTGGCTACTGCTCTGGCCGCGGAAGGTTTCCATGCCCACCATGTGCGCCAGCGACGCCAGGAGCAAGAGCAAGAGCGCTGTCGGTAGCCAATTAGCGGTCGATGCCGGTTGACTGACGGCTTTTTTCGGGTGCCTTGCTCGGCTCTCTGCTTCCAGCCTTTGCCATCAGCAGGTCACTTCTGTGTTTCTCGTTACACCCGTCGACCGTCTGCGCGGTGTCGGTTTTGGCGGCCGCTATCGCTTGTCTGCTGTCCTTAAAACCATCGGTTAGCCAGAACTCCTGATGGCCAAGCTCAGGCATAGCGCAGCCTTTGGGGCCGTATCGAGTTCCCGCTCTGAAGTTTCCGTGTTTGTCTTGAGCAACGACGGACCGCAACTCAAGGCCGTTATCCGACATCTGCTGTTCGCCGACCCAGGTGAAACGCATGCTTTTCCAATCGAATGAGCGGCCCATTACCCTACCTCCAGCGGCTTTTTGCCATCCGCCTCAACCTGCACCAGCCAGTTCGGCTTTTTGCCCTTGGCATTCCACACGAGTTCCTTGTTCGTCGGGTGCTGATAGTGGTGCCCGGTACGATAGGCAGATCCCTTTGCCGACTTTGGCCGGCTTTTCCCGTTCAGGTCCTTGAGCGTCAGGCCCGCCGCCGCAAGCATTGCGCGCGCATCCTCGATTGCCTTTGCCTTGCGGTCAGCGTCGCGCTGCTTTAGCAGGCTTTCCGCCTGCTGGATGGTGGTCCGTAGCTCAGCGTCCTGCAACCCGTCTAACATGGCGGTGGTGATCATCTTCTTCTCCTCCTTTGATTTGTGTGACGATATCGGCAATCTTCGGGTAAAAATCAACGCTGATTACAACGGGTTCGATGTGAGACGGATCGTTTCTGGCCTGTACGACCCGAGCGGTTATTTCCTCTTCAAACGTTTTGAGTTTTCCTTCATCGATTTGCCGGGCCAGCAGGTCGAGATTGTGTCCCTCTAAGGTGAGAATTCTATCCTCGAAAATCACCACCAGCCTTTCGTGATCGCCCAGATCCTCCCACTCGTAATCTGAATAACGCGACCAGGCGATGCCGCGCTTTCTCCGGCCATCCTTGTAATCTGCTCGCAGGCTAAAGGCCTGCTCACCTGCCCCGGCGATCGTAAAGCCCTTGTTGGGTTTTTCATCCTCGGAACCGAGGATGCTGTTCAACGCCGCGCTGCGTCTGGTCTCTGAATCAGGCATACCCCATCTCCCTGCCCCCACTCCTATTTCGCCATTGCTGCGCCAGCGCTTTGGCCCGCTCTTTCAGGAAACGCCCTATGCGGTTGCGTTCCAGCGTCTTGTGAAACCGTGAGCTCCACGAATCGCGCAATCGTGTTCCCGTCAACTCCACCGCCGACAGGCGCTCCGAGCCTTTGGCGATAGCGCTTCGGACGTTCTCCTTGTCCTCGATATACACCTTCGCCATGTCCTCCCCGCGCGAGAGGCTCACATACCATTGCTTTGCATCGGCCGCCGGCAGAGACTCGTTGCCGACCGACACAAACACCCGTTTCACCGTTTTGCCCTGGCTGGCGTAAGACGTATCCACGTAACCTAGCGCCATGTGGCCCCAATCCTTCGGCAAGAGTTTTCCTTTTTCGAGGCGTATATCGCCTTCCCTCGTGAAACCCTCGACGGTGTAGATATCCCCGTTGTTGAGGCTCGTGCCTTTGGCCTGGCCCTGAACTTTGGCCTCGCCGTTACGGGTGATGCGTATGCGGTCGCCTTTACCGATGGCGAGATCCCGCGTGCGGGAGACCTGAAAACGCTTCGTCTCCTCCAGCACGAGCGTGCCCGTCGTTCCATCGGTGTGCAGCAGCGTAACGGCATCCCCCTCTTTGCCGATGACGACGGCGGCTTCGCCTTTCTTGAAACCCCCCAGCGTCTTGCGCTCGCCATTGATACGCTTGCGCATTCCGGCTATCGCTTCATTGAAATCCACGATCATGCCGGGCTCGTAATTGCGGATGTCGGCCTTTTGGGCTTCGGTCCATCCCGTTGAGCGGCGCACTTTGAATTCGCGTTCCTTGCCTATTTCGCCGCGGTCCTTGAATATTCCCCGCAGTTCATTCGTGAGCCTGTCTCCCTCCGAATGCGTGGGCGCGATGATGAGTGCGCTCGCGCCTTCCTCGCGGGCTTGCAGATAGTCTTTAACGAGCCTGTCGTGACGCTCTTCGCCGCTCGATTCGAGAATCCAGCCCATCTTGTCGAACGCGTCGAACCCCTTTTGCGCGGCCTTGCCCGTGCCTCTGCTGATGGCTTCCACCGCCGCTTTGTATTGCGGCATCTTCTGGCGCCTGATCTCGGTCAAACGCGCAAGCCTCACGCCCGCTTCCTGTTCGAGCAGCCTGTACGCGTCACCGGCCTCGACGCTGGAATGTTGCAGGTAGTCTCCGCTCAATATCACGCGATTCCCGTTTCGCTTGGCCACATCCATCAAGCGTCGCATATCGCGGCTGGAGATGAGCCCGGCCTCATCCACCCATAAGACCTGGCCCTTCGCCTTTTCCTGGAGCTTTTCGCTCCGCAGAAGCATTTCCAGCGTTTGCGCTTCCTTAAAACCTTCCTTCCTGAGAACGCCTCTGGAGGCCTGCGAGGACGGGGCGAACACGAAAACGCTTTTGCCCGATTCGGCGCGTATGGCGTCGATGGTGGCGCGCATCATGGTGGTCTTTCCCGTCCCCGCTCTGCCCACCACCCCAGTTACCGTATCGCGGCTCCTCAGGATATGCAGCGCCGCTGTCCTTTGCTCTTGCGAAAGACGGGCGAGCCTATCCGCGTCGGGCGCTTTGGCAAAAGGAACCTGCTTTCTCTGCCCGTCCTTCGCAAATTGCAGCATGGCGATTTCATCCCGCAGTACAGACTTGGTCGTCGTCATCAACTGCCCCGCGCGTGTTTCCGCAATGACTTCCGGGTGCTGTGATATATCGGCAACGGATTCAGGCAGCAGGGAGCCCACCGCGTATTTCAGCGCTTCGGCCTTGAGCTTTTTCTCGGAGACGGCCGAGGCATTCTGGAACGAATGCTCAAGCGCATAGGCCTTCGCCTCATCGGCGCTGTAACTCCGGTCTCCCCCTGCCCGGCCGTGAACGGCATCGGCAAGCGCCGAGCGTTCATCGTCGGTGAGCCTGGCATTCCATACCTCCCGCAACGCGCGCTTCGCCAAGTCGAGGTTCTTGTGCTCGCGGCCGTAATAGCCGATGGCATGTTTTCCTTTGGCGTCCGTGACGCCCCTCTCTCTCGCGACGCGTTCAATCTCATTTCTGCGGCGCGAGAATTTGTCGATTAGGGATTGCGGAGCGCCCGCGATTTCAAAACTGAGCCCGCGTTTTTCCGTGGCGAATCCGAGCGCGTTCAAACGATGCGCCAGGCGCGCGTCGAATGCGGCCTCCCAATACTGTCCGTCTCGCTTCAGATCTCCGAACTGCCCTGCCTTATAGCGTTGTTCAACGTCGTCGTAGGTGAGGTTCATCGCGTAACAGTGCATATGCAAATGCGGGTCTGGAACGCCGTCAACGGGACGCGCCGTGAAGTGCAAGAAATCGGCCCAGACCATATTCCCGGTGACCCGGTCGTGGTCACTGCCGTGGGTGCGAACGCGCGTTTTCATCTCTCCTTCGAGTTCGTGCATGGTTTCGCAAACGCTTTCGCGAAACGCATCGAGTATCCGCTCGTCTGCCGTCAGCTCGTACAAAACGGAAAGGGACTTCGGGGCCGAAAATGTGAAATCGAAACCCGCCCGCCTGTTGTCCGTATTGCGGGGCGTTAAACGCTCATCCGTTTGCGGATGCTGATTGTCCAGCAGCGCGAAATACTCCTCTGCCTTTACCTCTCCGGAAAGGCCTAAACGCTCCGTGCCTTTTCCATGCCAACGGCCTGCCACTTCCTGCCCGTCGATGTAATAATCGGAGCGTGTGAGACTCTCGGAAAAATACTTTTTCGCGGCGGCGGCGTTCTCGCTGGGAGTGATTCTTAACATGGCTCTAAATGTGCCGGTTCGACACAACCGCTAGTGGGAGGGAAGCAAGCAATAACGCCACCGGTTGTAGCGAATCCCGACAAAGTTGCAAGCGCAAAAACCGAACAATATTTGTCTGCATGCGTCTCCCCTAACGTGTCGTTAGGCCACCTACCGCTCAATTCCTTTGTCTATCGCGCGCGACACCCGTTGAGGGTGCTTTCCCTTCGGCCGCCCAAGTTCCGTCTTTGCCGTTCCGGGCGAGTGCGGCTCCTTTGACAAGTATTCCGACAGACGTAGCCCATCCCATTCAACGCCATTGCTTGTCGCGTGAAAGAGTGGGTGATCCTCGCTGTTGGTAATCCGAACCTCCAACTTGTTATCGAGGTGCTTGCGGATTTGTGGGATCATCTCTGCAAATCGTTCGGGACTGTCCGCCCATGTCGCTGGCGGATAGCGACCGTCATGGCCGTAGAAATGCACCCCTACTGTGCGCCATCTGCTGCTCTGGGCTTCCGTGTCCGATTGGTCCCTGTGCGGCTGTTGCATCCAATCAAGTAGCCTCATATCAACGCTCCATTCCGCGCCCACGGCTTTGCGATCTCGCCTGGGTTGCCGTTTGCGATTTGCCGTGATCGGTCGGGCTCATGGCGGATTGCTCTTTGCCCTGGTCACCCTGATTGCGCACCAAGGCTTCGCGGCTTTCCCCTCCGCCCGAATGCGTCATGTGGTTGTCGTTTGCGTGGCCGACGCGGTCCATGATTTTGGCCGCCGGCCGTGCGGCTTCCACTGCGTCTGCTTTTACGGCATCGGGCAGGTTTTCAATACTGCTTGTTTCTGAAATGTTCGGGGAAACGGACTGCTGCGGAGTTGCGTTTGTTTGGCTAAACCATTCGCGGACGCCCATTGAAGTTCACCTCACCGCGATTCTCGGCTGACATGAGGTGAAATATAAAGATAGGTCGAGGTTAGATCAGTTGCCTGATGGTTCCAGGCTGCGCCTTTCGAGATCCCTGAAACGCTCGTGTGCTCGCAAAGCAGCAAATAGAGGCAAACGGCTTATGAGGACGATACGGGGGTCGTGTCTTTTCCAGGCCTCCTCCAACATGTCGATGGCCAACTCGTGATTCTTTTCAGCCAGGTAGCACAATGAAATCGAGAACCAGTCTTTTTCGTCGTCAGCTTCCTGCAGGAGTCTCTCTCTCTCTTCGCTGAGCTTCGTGGCTGCCTCCTCTGGCGGGAGGTACGGTCTGTTGGAGATACAGATCGCATTGAGCCCGTTTACTACACCCCCCAGACTATATTGTTGGGCCCGTTCCATACTCACGCAAGCCCCCATGAACCCAAATTCAGTTCCTTCATCAAGCGACAACAGCACCTTCGCCACGTGAAGTAACCAACCCCCACCCAATGATCCCGCAATCGCAAGCTGGTAGCTTGCCGCCTGCATTCCAAGCATGTAGTAAAAACCACCTAGCAACACTTGGGTATAAGAATCAGTTAATCGGCTCTTCGCCCTTTGTTCCAGCAATTCCACCGCGCGGCTTTGATTGTCCGTCAGCAAAAGAAATACGTGATATCCGGTGTGGTCGAGGGTTTCCTTTTCGTTACACTTAATCGAAATCTCAAAGCATTGCCGTGCCCCTTCAATATTGCGTAGAAAGAGAAGCACGGTGCCGAGCGCGGATTGCGCACGCCAGCTCTCCGGTGCCCCCTGCACCGCGTTTGCAGCCATCTGGTAGGCACTCTCTAAACACAAGCCGACATCGGCAAATCCGATCAGGGCGATTGCCAGGAGGACTTCCGAACAACCAATCAGCGCGCCCTGATGGGTGGGGGTTCTCTGAAGCACATTCATCAGGTAACATGCCGCGCGAAGCAAATCATTATCTGACTTAAACCGGCTGTGAAAAGCTCCCAGCTCAAATTCCCTCTCACTCTCGTGTTCAGGGTTGTATGAGAAACACGCCTTGTACGCCTCCCCTGCGAGCCTGCCTCGGAGCGGCCGGGGCAAGCCGATTGTCACCAAATCGCCGTTCCCATCACTTGCATAGTACTCAGTAATCGCCGTCCGAATGTATTCCACACTGATCCGAACAATATTGCTTCCTTCTTTGTAAGGGGGGCTGGGATACAGCGCGACTTGAATATGGCTTTCCGTGACCTCCTCCTTATTGAGCCCCGCCTTGACAAGGAATTCAAACAGCTTGGCCAGTTGCGGGCGGCGCGAGAAAATCGCACTCGCAAGCATTCGCGTAAGCTCTTCTTCGACTTCTTTTCGTCCCGGTATACTGCCGTCGATCACAATCGAAAGCCTTTCTGCTGCACTGTGACGATCTAACGTCGTCCTATCTTCAATTTCGTCCTGTTGTCGTGCAAGAGTGAGCTCATGACGACAACAACACAAATCGTTTCCATCGCTGTCCTGGCCGCATCCATGATCGCCCAGGCCCAGCAAAACCCGCAACCCATAACCCAACCTGCACCTCAGGTGCAGCCTTGCCCTCCTGCACCCATTCCGCCCAAGAAAATGAGTTGGCTTGAGCGGAAGATCCGGCAAGAGGCGTGTAAACGCAACAAGGACCTTTGTGACCTCCCGGGGCACGACGATCTACCGGGGGGCGGTGCAAAGGCCTCTCCGAAGCCCTGCCCGGCGCAGCCCGAAACACCTGCCCCGGCTACGACACCCAGCAAGTGAACACTCCACCGGGCGCGCGTGCCCTTTAAAGCCGCGCGCCCTTCTTGAGAGGCGCACTGTGGCAACAAATCCTGTTCTCGACCGGCCAATGCTTCAGCTCTCCGATACGGACTTTCTACGTTTCAGGGACCTCATCGAGGGCGGAGCGCTCATCACCGGAGGGCTGGGCTCGGGCAAGAGTTCGACCAGCGCTAAGAGCCTCGCGATGTCATTCCTTGAAGCAGGCATGGGTGGCCTCGTATTGACCGTCAAATCTGACGAGACCGAGCATTTTATTGAATACGCCCGCCAAACCGGGCGCGAGAAGGACGTAATTATTTTTAACGCGGAGAGTGGCCTGTCGTTCGACCCGCTTTATTACGTCTGGAACGTCCCCGGCAGGTCCGCCGCGCATATAGAAACGATTGTCGAGCTTTTTACCACGCTCATGTCGGTCGGAAAGGTCTACAGCGCCTCAAGCCAGGAAAGATATTTCGAGAACGCCGTCCAGGAGCTCATTCGCGCCGCGCTTGTGCTTCTCTCGAATGCCGGAGACCCGATCTCCATTCTTTCGATTCATCAGGTCATCACGTCGCTGCCGACCGAAAATGGGCAGCTCGATAACCCAGACTGGATTGCCTCTTCGTATTCGGGAAAACTCGTCCTCAAGCTCCGGGAGCGTCGTCATACCTTTACCGAGTCGCAAAAGAGCGATCTCGATATCGCGATGACGTTTCTTTTCGAGAAGTGGCCCGAGGAAGATCCCCGTACGCGCTCGAACGTGGAGTCAACATGGTCGGGGATGGCCTCGAAATTCACTTATGACCCCTTCCGGTCGATGTTCTGCAGCGGCAGGGTCGATTTCAGCCCAGAAGAAACCACGCATGGGCGCCGCGTAGTGCTGGCGGACGTTCCTGTTTTGGAGTACGGCAGAGACGCCTCCCGGCTTTGCCAAGTACTCCTAAAAATCGTTTTCCAACAGGCTTGGCTGCGTCACTCTTTCAAACCTGGCTGCTGCCACGGAGCGTTTCTCTTTCAGGACGAATTTGCGCTCCTGATGCACCGCAATGAAAACCATTTCCATATGGTTTGCCGTGGCAGTGCAATCGCTCCGGTCTGCATTGTCCAGAACATTCTCTCGATCGCTGCGGAGGAGTTCGGGGAGCAAACACCCGGTTCGAAGACCCTTGGATTTCTTGGCCTCATCTCCGTCAAGATTTTCCACGCCAACAATGAAACCCAGACCAATCAGTACGCCGCCGACCAGATAGGCAAGCACTGGGCCGACATAGCCGGATGGAGCGGTAGCACCGGCGGCGCCGGTACTCACCAACACACGCAGGCAGGCGTAAGCGGCAATAAGCAGTACGTCCACAAATACGAGCCCGAGCGTTTCACTCAGCTACTGAAACCTGACTCGGAGAACCCGCTTTCTGCTGCCGTGGTTTACGCCTCAGGCCGCATTTTCAACGCTACCAAGACTGACCGAAACCCCGAAGGAAAGAACTACATCTCGTGCGTTTTCTCGCGCGAGTAAGGAGGCTCTATGCATCGCGAACAGTCCGAATCCTCAACACCGCTCGATCAACTGCAGAACGTTGCCATGAATCTCGTCGAGACGTTTTGCAGCGTCAGCTGCATGCCGGTTGAGATCATCCTGCGGCCAAAATATGGCACCCGCTATTACCCCGTCTATGTGACGTTTTTGTCGGCTGCGCTGATGATTCTCATTCCGGCCTTCGGCACCGTCGCAACGACGGCTGTCTCGATGATTCCTTTCACCCATGTCGCGGCGCCTACAGGTGCCTTCGACATGTGGTCGCTATCCAAGCTGTTCTACCTCCTCATTTTCGTCCATGGATTTCGCATCTGGAGGCGCATGGTCTTCATGGAGCTCGAACAATTCAGTCGCTTCGAGGGGCCGCCCCTCCCCTTCTACCGGCTGCTGCCTGGCGGAAGCGCTTTCAACTTCGTGCGCATCGTGCTTGAGCCGGTCACGATCGTCATCACCGCCTCAGTTCTTCAGCACCTCGACATCATCACTTCCGGCCTCGCTGCATACCTGTACCTCGCGGCCGTGACCCTCTCCATGAAGTGCTTTTGCCTCTGGTATCGCGCTTGGGAAGTCGCACGCAATCTCACGGACATTCACAATGCTGGCCCCCTGCTCGGGCGAATTGCCGAGGGCAAGGATACCCAGGAAGACCGTGACCAAATTCACCTCGCCTCACTCCCCAAACGCGAGGAAGACCGCAAAGAGCTCGTCAAGCATTTGAACGATGTGTGGAATCGCTAAAGGAGAAAACCATGGAAACTCTCATCAAGAACAGGCACTTCATCTGGATCGCAGCCGCTTTGTTGTTTGGGCTCTACAACGCACCTTCCATCGTCAGGACCCTAACGCCCCGGCATGAGGAGAAGCCGTCGCCAACAACCACGGGGCCTGACGGCCCGAGGATACCGCCAACGCCTACGCCTCCCGTTGACAAGCCCTCGTCACCGCCGCCTGTCGCGGCCCCTGCCCCCTTCCTTTTTCCGGGCACTTGGGAAGGGAAGGCGATGCTACCCGCACGCGGAGGCGCTTGCGCCATGACGCTGAAGATTGAACCGGGAGCCGATGCTGATCATCCTTTTTCCGCCTTCTCGAAGCTGATTTGCATGCAGACCATGATGGCCATGGAGGCTAGAGGCAAGATCACGCCAGCAGAGGCCATGAACAATATGACCCGCCAATTGAACCCCGTTTCCGCGATTCTGAGCGGCCACCCTGCCGATGGTGGCCTCGCCTTCACCGTCGATAAGAATATTGGCCTGGCCGAGGTGCCCGGCTCCTGTCCCATGACTTCGCTGACTGCGACGCCCTTCAGCGAGCAGCTATCCGTGCAATGGAAAGAAACGGGTGAAGGCGCCTGTCAGGGAGCAGAAATAATGCTGGACCGTTCGAGGTGACCAATGTCCCATAGCGCTACTTTCGTCACACCCTTGCCTGCCGACAATCCCGGCAGCGCGCGCGTTCTTACGCTCTCCGAGGTCGCGCGCCAACTTCGCTGTTCGAGAACGCACCTTTGCAACATCATCAGAGGCAGGGTCCACGACCTGCCTCCCCTTCCCGTCCTTCGCATCGGCCGGCGTGTTCTCATCCGGTACGACGCCCTCACCGCATGGCTGATGTTCCTCGAAGGCCGCGAGGTCGAACAGCAGAGGGGAACCGGGCTCTTCCGATAAGGTGCGCCATGAACGACAGTAATGAACAACTCATTGACATCAACGAGCTTTCCAAGCGCCTCAGCATCCCCAAGGGCACCCTCTACAACTGGGTTTACCTGCGCCGCATTCCGTTCATCAAGGCTGGTCGAGCGCTGCGATTTGACGCTCGCGAAGTGATCCAATCTCTGCGCCATTGCCCTATACTGGATCTGGCTGGCCAGAGGTAGAAGGAGCTTTCCATGGCTCTCTACCAACGAGGCCGAATCTGGTATGCAGACTACTACGCCAACGGTGAGCGGATTCAAGAGAGCACCGGAACGGCGAACAGGCGCGAGGCGGAGAAACACCTCGCCGTGCGCATGTCAGAAGTGCACCGTGGCGTTTTCCTCAAACCGGTCAACACGACGTTGGCCGAGCTTGGAGAACGCTACATCGACTACGCGAAGCTGCACAAGCGCTCCTGGGTGCGCGACGTGCAGCTCCTTGCCAACCTGCAGGCTTTCTTCGGAGCCTGTTCGTTGCGCGACATCACGCCGCTCAAGATCGAGCAGTATCAAAGTGAGCGCGTGAAGGTCGGATCGCCCGGAACAACGAATCGGGAAGTCGCCTTGCTAAAGCACATGTTCAATATGGCGGAGCGGTGGGGACAGCACCAGGGCACCAATCCCGTGCGCATGGTGAGGTTTCTGCCGGAAAACAATCTCCGGTTCCGAACGTTAAGCGACGACGAGGAGCGCAAGCTGCTCGCCTGCTGCGCGCCGCACGTGCGGGAGATGGTGGTGTTTGCCCTTAATACGGGGCTGCGCTCCGGAGATATCTACCGCCTTACCTGGAGGGAGGTCGATCTTGAACAACGACGGTTGAATGTCATCCCAAGAAAAACGGCCAAGCCTCTGGAGCTGCCCCTCAATAACGATGCGTTGAGTGTTCTTGCGGCAAGGCAGGGCCGGCAACGCGGTCCGTATGTGTTTCCCAACCCGGACACCGGCGGCCCGTTTCTTAATCTGAAGACCGGCCTGAACGGTGCGCTCCGCCGCGCAGGGCTTTCCGGCATCACTTGGCACACGCTGCGGCACACCTTCGCTTCCCGGCTCACCCTCAGCGGTGCCGATCTCGTGACCATCAAAGATCTGATGGGCCACGCAGAGATAAAGACGACCTTGCGCTATGCGCATTCTAACGCCCAGGCAAAGGCGCGCGCCGTGGCGCAGCTCAACGGGCATAGTGACAAAACAGTGACAATCACTCCCCGCCGCTCGCAGCCGCGAACGGCGTGTGCGCGTAACTCCAAGAAATCAGGTAGGATGGCAAATACGGGCCTGTAGCTCAGATGGATAGAGCAACGGTTTCCTAAACCGTGGGTCGGGAGTTCGAATCTCCCCAGGCCTACCAATCGTCTCAATAACTTGCACGTATTCCGGAAGCTGTCCACCCATCGCTGGTTGCGGCTGGGTTGCGGATGGTTGCGTGGTTGTTTGGCCGTCCAAACCGTCAATCCACTGGATGTTGCCCCCGGGGATCAGGTGGCCGTAGATATCGACCGTGACCTGAATCGAGCTGTGTCCCATCTGTTCTTTCACGTAAGCCAGGCTCGCCCCGCTTTGAATCAACAGCGAAGCGAACGTGTGGCGGAGCGCGTGAAACGTTATGCGCCGAAGGCCGGCGGCCTCCAGGCAGGGCAGAAAGTCACGGTGGTACAGATTACGCGGGTCGAGCGGTCCGCCACCCTCCGATGCGAAGGCGAGTCTTGAGATTCTGGGCTGGCCTTGCTCGTCAAACGCACCGCGCCCGACAGCCTGAAAGATTGCTTCGTCCTTGAGCGCCATCAAGGCTTGCCGCAGTTCCCTGCTGAGATCGACGCGGCGCGGCTTCTTGTTCTTCGGACTCGTGCCCTCCCCGCGGACGATATTGTGGCGGATCAGTAGGTAACGGTTCGGGTCGTCTTCGGTCTCCCCAAACTGGATGTCGTCCCATTGCAGCCCGACCAGTTCGCCCTGACGGAGCCCCGCCCGGAGCGCAGTTAAAAAGAGCGGGTAGCGTCCCGGACAGCGGTCTTTGGCCGCCGTTAAAAACCGCTCGGCCTCTTGGCGAGTCAGGAATTCGGCCTTGCGCGCTTGGTTATTCGGCTTGTTTAGGCGCCCGAGCCCGACAGCGGGGTTGGCATCGAGCAAGCCATCTTCGACGGCCTGCGCCAGCATGGCCCGCAGGGTAGCGAAGATGTTTCGAATCGTGTTGCGCGCCAGCTTCCCTTGCGCCACCAGTTCGGCCAGGTAAGCCTTAACGTCCTTCCGGGCGATGGCGCTGATTGACCTTCGTCCGAACCGGGGCACGAGGTGGAAGTTGAGGATTCCCTCGTAACTTTCGATCGTGGATCGCTTCAGGTTCGGTCGGACGTGGGAGCCCATCCACTGCTTGGCGAAGGCGGTAAGGGTGGGCGCCTCGGCCTCGTCGTCGAGGCTGAATGTCCCGAGGGCCAGGCGCTTCTCGATTTCACGCCGGACGCCTTCGGCAGCCTCGCGGCTTACGCCCACGCAACGCGCCTTCCGGGTTCCGTGCCAGTCCACGAAGACGTACCACTTGCCGCCTTTCCGTCGAACCTTAACCGCCATCACTTCCTCCCACAAACGTCGGCTAGGATCTCGTCCACCATAGCAGAGACATCAACGGCACCGCGAGGCTGAACACGATGGCGCTCCAGCCACTCATCGAAGTCCCGGCGCCGCACGAACAGTTTTTTCCCACGCCGGTAGGCAGGGAGCGGGTCCACCGGCGCGTGAATCCAGGTACGAAGGGTGCGGTCGCTGACGGGGGCGTGTTGAGTGAGCCCGTGGAGATCCAGCCACTCTTGCTGGGGCTGACCTCGCGGGTTGTCAGTCTCGTGGTTCATGCTACCTGCCGGCCACTCCTGCTAGCACTCGGCTGGGCCGGGATCGACTTGCCGAACTGCTTTGAACGTCCGAGTCTCCAGGGGCCCCCCTTGGCTCCGCCTAAGATGGCCGAGGGGCAGAATCACGCTCGTCGGGCCGGGTTGCGGCCAGCCACACTTGGCGCTCAAGCGGCTGGCACATCAGACAGGGCACGCTCTCTTCAGTCCGACGCAGGGTACAAGCCGGGCAAGAACACTGGCCCATGCCATCACAATGCTTGCATTCTGCCTGCGGGACTCCGGTAGAGCGCCCGAAAGAAACCGGGGCCGTGCAACCGCGTTCCGGGTGGTGAATCCATCGGTCGGGCTCGACTTCGTAGCAGGACGATGAGCAACCGGCTGGACGTTTCCTCAACGCTTCTAACAAGGCAGTCTTAGCCTCGCGGAGTTGGGGAATCAGGCCGGCGGGAATCCGGTCAGCAGGCTCAAGTCGCAACCGCTCCCCGTCCACCGCCGTGACGGTGACGCCGAGGCTCTGAAGTGTTTGAAGGATTTGAGCCACCGTACCCACGCTTATATCTCCAGTGCTTCTGAATTGAAGAGTGTGGCCTCGCCCGTCCCGTCCTGGCCGTTTTTGCGGTTACTACGGTCAGTGCGGTTATTTTCCGGCCACCCAAACTCCTCCTCCACTGCCCCAGGCGCTTTTGTCGAGGGGTTTCTGACCTCACTGACCGGGCTGACCTTCCAGGTGGCGCGGCCACCGTAGTCCTTGCCACGCTCAAGCCGCAGACTTTCTACCACCCTGTCCCGATAAGCCCGGCACCACCACCCCAACCGTCGCGGATCAATTTGCTTTGAGTCGTCCCTGTGCGCGGCAACCGCACGGAGGGCCGAGGCTAGCTCCGGCCTTGACGCTGCTCTTTCGAGGAGGTCTGCAATCTGAATGGCTTCGCCACCGACCGCGGAATGCCAGGCGGACAGCAACGCCGCAGCCTGTTCCCGATCCGGGTCATCTTCGATCACGTGTTGCCGGGTAGCACAAGGGTCTGCCGCCCCGAGCCATACCAGTGGCTCACGGATGGTAGCTGTCCACTCATCGAATCCACCCCAGGCCGGAAGAGCCTGATCCGGCCTTCCCGCAACAACATAGGCACGCAAGATGTTGACGGCTGCAGTCACCAACTCACGGCGATGCTCCGCGATATGTGCTTTCAGGTCAGCTATCCTGAATTTGCGTTCTTCGGGCCGCTCAAGCCTCGCATCCAGCCTGGAGACCAGGGCGCGGACGGCAAGATCACCACGAAACGCCAGGTTGTTTCCGGTCACTGTCCACAGGATGTTAGTGGGTAGCCTCAAAATGCGCGTCTCACCCAAGACCCGGTCCGCGTACTCGGATTGCGTGACTGCTCTCGATAAATCGGGTGAGGCGAGGGGGTGTTCGACGTTATCGAGATTCACCACGCTGTGACCCTCGCGCAGAGCGGCGGCTACGGCCTTACGCATTTCTTCACGGTCACCGCTTACGGCCATCGCTGGTGCGGGCCGTCCCGTTGCGATGATGGACAAACACTCCGACAGCAGCGATTTCCCCGTTCGCTGAGTGGGCGCGGAGAAGCCAAACAAGGGAGCAGACCTGAGCAGTCGGCGCTGAATCGCGGTCAGGGTCCCAGCGACCACAACACTCAGGTCTTCCGCCGCCACAAACGGAAACTCAGCGAAGGGTTCCTGAATTCGGCGCAGCGCGGCCAACGCATCCGCGCGGCTGGGGTTGTCGTCGAAGTCCGGCCAATCCTCGGTCAGGAATAACCCCGTTTCATCATCGTATCCGGCGCGGCGGAGCACGGTCCCGTCAAGCCGCATGATCGGCGCTGAGATAATCCCGGTCAGAGACGGCAGACGCCATGAGCCGATCCGCGACAAGTACGCCGCCGCTATTCTGCCGGGGCAATCTATCCGTACACGTTTGAAGCCGCCCCTTGTCGCTTTCAGTTTTTGCCACTCTATCAGCCGGTCCCATACCTCTGTCAGGGCCACGTTGCCA